>OGCL01001061.1_pt1 | contig 25463 bp, 21 predicted proteins | sample 1570041 | NCBI WGS metagenome assembly OGCL01 (sample SAMN06266162, study PRJEB24511) | hot springs metagenome | isolation source: Hot spring water | place: South Africa: Limpopo | collected 2015-06-22 | reverse complement strand
GTTTTTTGCGGGGAGGGCTTCGCCCTCCCACGCCCCCTCCCGCCACGTTCATCACAATTATCGTGGCAGACCACTAGGCCCCTGCAGCAGGGATCAGCGCCCGCCGCTGGAGAGTGATCAGGTAATCGGCGTACCGGGCCGCGGTTGCGCCTTCGGGGCCGGGGAGGAGATCGCGCAGGGTAGCTGCGTAGCGTGACAGGCGGGCGAGGATCTGGGTGGGAGCGACGCCATCGTGAGGCTGGCGTTCGTTGACCCAGGCTACCTGGGCGTCGAGGGGTGTGGGGGTGCCGGCGGCGATGGCTGCCGCCAGCATACGGGTGGTGAAGTGGAAGCCGGCGCGGATCACTTCCTCATCGCTATCACCATCGGCCAGGCAGCGGGCGGTAGCCGCGGCCACAATCCGCTCGCGCAGGCGCTCGAGCGTTGCCGCCGCCGCGCTGGGGGGCGCAGGCGCAGGCCCTGGCGAAGACCGGGCCAGCACCTCCTCGGCCACCTGGAGCGCCGCCGCGGCATCGGCGCCGCTGCCGTGCACATTGAGCGCCGGGGCGAGATCGGGCTGCTCGGCGAAGGGCATGCCTCCGGCGATCACCGGAATCCCGGCCAACCCCGCGGCATCGAGCGCCCGCACCAGCTCTTGAACTCGCGGCAGGTTGAAGAGCATCTGCGCCGAAACGCCAACCAGGTCGGCCTGGCTGTCGCGCACAATCGCCACCAGGTCGCGCACCGGTACAGCCGCCCCCAGATAGTGGACCGTCCAGCCCTCGGCTTCGAAGAAATCGGCGACCATACGCGCGCCGACGCGGTGCCATTCATCGGGCACACAGCCAATCACCACAGTGTGCTCGCGGGTGTGCCGGGGGCGAAAGAGGGGATGCAACTCACCCATCTGCCGCTCGATGATCGCCGTCGCCAGGTGCTCCTGGGCAACGCTCACCTGGTTGCGCTGCCACAGCCGCCCGATTGCATAGGCCGTGGGTTGGAACAGGTCGAGGTAGATGCGCTGCGGGGTCAGCCGCGAATCGAGGGCGCGTTCGACGACCCGGTCGGCGGCGCGTCCGCTTCCGGCCAGCAACGCATCAAGGTAGTCGCGCTGCAATTCCCGGGTTATGGCTGCACTGCTCATCGCTCGTCTCCGCCGTTCGGGTGTGACGCGCTGTTGCGCGCCTGTTGCCAGTATAGCCGATCATTGGCGGTTTGCGTGTCGCGGAGCTACAATTCTGGCGAAAGAGACGCTTACTCGCGCATCCGGCACGCGCCTGCGAGTCTGTCTGAACAGCCCCACAAGGCCGGGGGCGGTTGCGCCTACTGTTTGCCTTTTACCTTACCATACACGTCCAGGGCCATCGCCCGGCGCGTCGAGTGATCCACAACGGGCAGGGGGTAATCGCGCCCGAGGCGCACACCGGCGCGGATCTGCTCTGCCGGGGGCAGCAGGTGGGGCGTGTGAATGTACCGTGGCGGCACGGCGGCCAGTTCGGGCACGTAGCGTCGCACGTAGGCGCCATCGGGGTCAAACTTCGTACCCTGGCTGACAGGATTGAAGATGCGGAAATAGGGCTGGGCGTCGGTGCCGGTGCCTGCCGCCCACTGCCAGCCGCCATTGTTGGCTGCCGGATCGCCATCGAGCAGCAGGCGCATGAAGTGGCGCTCGCCGTAGCGCCAGTCCACCAGCAGGTCCTTGGTCAGAAACGAGGCGACGATCATGCGCGCGCGGTTGTGCATCCAGCCCTCCTGGCGCAACTGGCGCATGGCCGCGTCTACGATGGGGTAGCCGGTGCGGCCCTCCTGCCAGGCGGCGAGCAGGGCCGGGTCATTTTCCCACTCCAGGGCGTCGTACTCGCGCTTGAAGGCGCCACGCAGCACGTGGGGAAAGTGGTACAGTACCTGCACATAGAAATCGCGCCAGGCCAGTTCGCCAATCCAGCGTTCGAGCGAGTCGCGGGCCAGGGTCGTGAGCGCCTCCGGCGCTGCCTCGAGATCGAGCGCCGCGCGCAGCGCGGTGCGGATGCCCAGCGCCCCGAGGCGCAGGTAGGGCGACAGTCGCGAGGTACCCTCGATCCCGGGTCGTTCGCGTTGCTCGGCGTAGGTGGCAATGCCCAGTTGGCGCTGGAGGTCGGCAAAGCGCCGCAGTCGTTCCCGGGCTGCCGCTTCGCCCGCCGGGGGTAGCGGCAGATCGCAGCGCAGCCCCAGGTCCGCCAGGGTCGGGATGGGCAGACTGGAAGGCCAGGGCTCGACGGGGATCAGGCGGGGTGGAGGGTAGACAGCGCAGCCCTCGGCGGCCAGGCGCTGGCGCCAGCGGCGGGCGTAGGGTGTGTAGACACTGTATGCGGTCCCCGCATCCGTCAGCACCTCGTCCATCTCGAAGATCACCGCGTCTTTGAAGCTGTGGGCGGCCGGGCCACTGGCGCGCAGGGCCTCCTTGACCGCGCTATCGCGCCGGATGGCGTAGGGCGTGTAGTCACGGTTCCAGTACACGCCGGCGGCGCCGCTCTCGCGGGCCAGCGTGAGCAGTTCCCGCAGCGGATCGCCGCGCCGCAGGATGAGTCGCAGGCCCTGGGCGCGCAACGCTGCGTCGAGAGCGCGCAGGTTCTCCAGCAGCCAGGCCGTGCGCCCGGGGCTGGCGAAGCGCCCGAAGAGGATCGCCTCGTCGAGGATGAAGACCGGGAGCACCGCGCCGCCACCGGCGCGGGCCGCGGCGGTCAGCGCGGCATTGTCGCCGAGGCGCAGGTCACGCCGAAACCAGTGAATAAGAGGAGCCATGCGTTCCCCGGGTAGACCGCAGATTCGCTAACAGGCAAGCGTATTCGAAACCGGGTTTCTCCACTCCCCAACCGCGGTTGGGGGCGCCTGGCATCCCGGTGGACAGGAGCGGAGGGAACCCGGGGTCCCCGATTTAGAAGGGAGCAACCCAATGGCCACACATCCAACCGAAGCGGGCGCGTCGGGTCAGCGCACCGCCATTCTCGTCGCAGGCGACATCGTTGCTCTGCTCATCTTCGCCGCGATTGGCCGGCGCAGCCACGGCGAAGCCGCAGGTCTGGGCGCCATCCTCGAAGTGGCGCGCACAGCCGCGCCGTTCATTCTCGGCTGGATGATCGCCGCGACCCTGGCCGGCGCCTACGCCCCGAGTCGCACGCGGGGGCCCGGCGCGATGCTGCTCACCACCCTTATCGGCTGGACGGGCGGCCTGGTTCTGGGGGCGGTGTTCCGCGCACTGATGATCGGACGTTTCAGCCCTGTATCATTTTACGTCATTACGTTTCTGGTGGCACTGCTGATCCTGGGTGGCTGGCGGGGCGTATTTGCCCTGATTGAGGCTGGACCATGGTGGAAGGTTAAAGGCAAAAGGTAAAAAGCAAAAATCGCTATTCGCTCTTTTCTCTGGGTGATGGCTTCCTGACGCCATTCTACGTATTTATCCTTCTCCCGGGAGCGAGGGCGTCCCGCCCTCGTCAGCGTTTAAGGGCAAGACACCCTCGCTCCCGGACTGATCACCCCGGTTCTGAGCACGTACTAGCGAGGAGGTCGCAGAGCAACCCGGCCCCACACTCTGCTACGACGGGAAGGCAAGGGTCAGCGGATGGTTGCTACCGCCTCCGACACCTGCCGCCCGTCAACGAAAACGCGCGCTGTGTAAGGTCCAGAGGGCAGGGTTATCCGTCCACTATCGCATGTAAAAGCCGTAGTGAGGCAATAGGCAGTAGTATAGCGGAAGTCTTGACCGGTGATCGTCCGACTGCTGCCCGTAAGGTTCCCGCCATCGGGGAAGGTAAAATCGAGACGCATCAACCTCCCGGGGGCGTAGCCTTCGAGCCGCACTGAAACCCATAACAGGTCAAGGCCGACATCAAATTCGGTTGCCGGGTTGATCAATTCACCGGTTTCCCGATTGGCGTTGGCTGCGAATTGTACAGTGATGATTGGCGGACGCGCGAGAAGAGGCAGGTAAACCCGTGTTGTGTCTGATTGGCCACGTGCGGAAGCGCTATACACAAGAGGCAGCGCGAGAATCAGCAGCAGCACACCGATTCTCCAGTAAGACGCCACGGTCCGTATCTCCTTTCCTCTCAGCCGTCTATGCGGCTCTGCTGCACAACGACAAGCGAAACTAAGGCTTTGTTCGGCAGGGCGTGTCTCCCGAGCTTTCTCGTCAGGACAGACCCCATGCGCGGAGCGCACAACGCCGCGATGAAAATAATTATTCTTGGGAGGGCGAAGCCCTCCCAAACCCTCCCCTCAGGGAGGGGGTTGGGGAAACCCGGTTTCCCCATTTCCCAACCGCTGTTGGAAGAGGCTGGCGCCCCCACAGGCAGGGGGATGGGGAAACCCGGTTTCCCCGTATTTTCACCTCAGCCTGCGGGAGAAGCTGACCTTATTATAATACATTATACAAGCCACAGGGCCGTCGCAACGTCGCCGGGGCAAGCTCCAACGCACGGTTTTCCGGTTCGCTGCGGCAACTTCGCCGCCAGAGCGAACCGGAAAACTTTAGAGGTACATATGCCAGGTTCGCCTACGGTCATGATAACGTGGGGGCTCTTCCTGGGAGAGGGCGCGGCCCTCTCGAACCATCCGTGTGGGAGGCTTGCTACCCCTGTTGCAACAGCCTTGCGGTCCCCCGTATCATCTCCCTGTAAGAGACAGCACCGATGTTTTCCTGTATCATCGCCACAGGCGGTGCATGTTGCGTCGCGCTGCTGTGCGAGAGAGAGTATGGTAGAACAGGAACTGGCCTATCGCATCCACGGCGGCGAGCCCGTGGTGGGACAGATTACGTGCCTGGGAGCCAAAAACTTTGCAACCAAGGCGATGGTGGCCGCACTGCTCGCCGATTCGCCATCTGAGTTGTTCAATTGCCCGCCGATCGGCGACGTGGCAATAACCCGCGCTATGATCGAAGCCATCGGCGCCACGGTGCAGGCGCTGGAAGGGTGGCTGCGTATTGACCCGCGGGGTCTCCACACCTCGCGCGTGCCCGTCCCGGACTCGGGCAGCAACCGCGTGCCAATCCTGTTACTGGGCGCGCTGCTGCACCGTTTTGAGGAGGTGGCCGTACCCGTCGTCGGGGGTTGCCGCATCGGCGAACGCCCGGTGGACTTTCACCTGATGGCGGTGGAGCGCTTTGGCGGCGAGGTGAGCGCCACGGCTGAAGGCTATGTGGCCCGCCGTCGCGGGCGGCTGAAGGGGGCGGTGGTGGAGTTGCCCTACCCCAGCGTCGGCGCTACCGAAACCTGTCTGTTCCTCGGGGCGCTGGCGCGGGGGCGCTCGGTCATCGTCAACGCGGCGATCGAGCCGGAAATCATCGAGCTGATCACCATGCTGCGGGCCATGGGAGCGGTCATCTTCACCTCGGCGGGCCGCGAGATCCGCATCGAGGGTGTTGAGCGCCTCAGCGGCACGCGCATGCCGATCCTTGGCGACCGGATTGAGGCAGCTTCGTGGGCCTGCCTTGCCGGGGCCTCCGACGGTGACATCACCGTGCGAGGCATCAACCCCAATATTCTCGGCAATTTTCTGGCCCATTTTCAGCAGGTCGGCGGCGGCTTCGAGTTGCTCGATGCCGAAACCGTGCGCTTCTTCCGCCGCGGGCGGCTATCCCCTGCCGTGGTGGAAACCGATGTCTACCCGGGCTTTTCGACTGACTGGCAGCAACCCTTTGCGGTGATGCTCACCCAGGCTCACGGGATCTCGATTATCCACGAGACTGTCTACGAGAACCGCTTTGGCTACTTGAAGACCCTCAACCAGCTTGGCGCCAACACCCAGCTAACGACCAGTTGCCTCGGGGGCTTACCCTGCCGCTTCCGCGACCACAACCACGAACACAGCGCCATCATCGTCGGGCCGACCCCCCTGCGCGCCGACGGTAACATCATCACCATCCCCGACCTGCGCGCCGGTCTGGCCTATATCATCGCAGCCGCGATCGCGCGAGGCGTCTCGATCATTCGCGGCATTCATCTGCTGGAGCGGGGCTACGGCGATGTGGTGCCGCGGCTGTCGCAGATGAACTTGCGGATCGAGCGGGTGCCCGTTGCGGCGCTGCTGTAGGAAGCGCCATAGCGCCCGCGCTGGCCCGGGCTTGCGCTGGCCCGCTGGTTCACCTACTCCTGCCCCAGGCGCCGTGAAGGGGCCAGGGACCTCCGTTCGCGCAACCAATCACTCAGGGCATAGGGCAGGTACACCAGCACGAAGGCCAGCAGGCTGAGGAACAGCAGGGGAATGATGTACCAGGGCCAGGGACCAAGGTAATCGATCAACGAGGGGAACTCCGGCGTGCGGGCAATGAAGAGGTAGTTTCCGCCGGTGAGCCAGTTAACCAGCCCCACACCCAGCGCAAAGAGGCCGGTAAAGACCACAACCCGGCGGATCGAGCCCCAGGTCGGGCGGTAGCGCCAGGCGGCAGCCGCGAACACCACTGCCCAGAGCACGACACCGTGGGAGGTCCAGAAGATCCAGTAGACAAAGTGCGGAAAGTTGAAGCCGGTGGCCGTAAGGTCGGGAGTGAGCAGGGCCTGCGTGCCCCCGGCGAAGCCCCAGAAGTAGAGGACCTCGTAGAGACGGTAGTTGCGCGTGGCGAGCATCAGAGCGGACAGGGGCACCGAGAAGGTGCAGAGGTGCAGGGGGAGAGAATAGGCCACATTCCAGATCCCGTTGGCGAGTTGCCACAGGTCCCAGCCGATCCAGTTGGCGCAGGCGAAGAGCGCCAGACCCCAGCGCAGGCGTTCCTGCCCCACCAAACCCAGGCGGGGCGTGAGCAGACCGATCAGCACACAGATCAGAATAATCGCAGCGAGGGGGAGCAGGTGCGCCAGGGAGAACAGGGTAAAGGGCGGGCCATCGAAGTACAGACCGAACAGATCGGAGCGCATAGGCCCATCTTCTTGCGACGCGCTGCGCCTGGAGAAGGGTGGAGAGCGGGGGAGAGACAACCAGCCAGGCCGATAATCACAGGTACGGGCGGGTGCAGTGGTGCACCCGCCCGTTATGCGCTAACCCTCCCGCTGCATCGTCCCATCGGGGAGCCAGCGAATCCGCACCCCATCGACATCAGTCCAGATCTCCTCCTCTTCTTCCTCCTCTTCCTCACGAACGAGGACCGGGCCGTACCCTTGCGACCACTGGATGAGTTCGTCAATCGTGTACCAGCCGGGCTGGTACTGGACCTGGTCGGTAGGGTTCAGCCAGAACCGGATCTGACCGTCCATCCACTGCCAGCGCTCGAGTGAGCGCCAATGCTTGCCCTGGTCGTTGAGCACCGCTTTGAGTTCCTCCAGCATCCGGAGCAGTTCGGGCAACGTGTGCCGGTTGCTGTAGCGTAGCCGCAGCAGGCGCTGGTTCACAGCGTCGCGCAGCCGTTCTAGCTCTTCGATGCTCATGGCCTCAATGTCGATGTCGGTCACAGCAGGCGTCCTTTCTGTGGGTGCCGGTTCAGCCGGGCTGCTGCGACGCCGGGTGGAATGCTGGGGAGGATGTCGGCTGATCCGCTCCGGTACCCAATCCAGAGCTTCGCGATGAGTGCCGGTGGGCGCGTACCGCGGTGTACGTTGTTCGCCGCGTCACGACATCTCGTATACCTATCATACCGCAAGTCTGTTACAAACAGCATACCGGGAAGCTGAGATCTCTGTCATTTTGGTGCATCTCTGTCAATAGAACGATAACCAGAGGTGGTATTTTGTTCACGGAGGGACAGAAATGCATCCCGGCAAGTTCCCGGGCGAGCTACGCTCTCCCGGAACCTCGCTTCTCGACCGCGCGCAGCAGCCGGATGCGTCCGGGGCTGATGCAACCATGCGGCTGGCGCCCCCTGTGCTGTCCACTTTAAGGGCAGACAGAACATCCGCGCCAACACGGCTTGTACCGCATTGGAACGCCCCCGCGCGCGGCGCTGGCCTCCCCGCTTCGCCAGGCTCAGCGCAGGCGCTCCAGCGAAGCTGGAGCAGGGCCGGGGGTGAGGACCAATCAGCGCATCCCAACGCCATCACGCTCGTCGGCGCCCACACGTTCCGTCCGCCCCTGAACGCGCGCGGGAGCGGGGCCGGGGGTGACGGACTCCAGGGCGTCCTCAAGCCCTATCTTCCGCATGCGCCCAGATGGTCTGTCCGCCCCCAAACCTGCGGCAGTGGGGGGGTAGGGCGGCTCCGCCGCCCCAACGACGCTGCATCGGCCCTGCGGACGCGCGGGGTAGCGCGGCCCTGCACGGCGCGCATGTGTGGTAAAATAAAAGTTAGAATTATTCGCATACGTGTACGGATCTCGCGTCCGCGCCGACGTCGCCGCGACCTAGTCGCCGATCCGGGTATGCGTCGTGCCCGGCGCCCATTCCACGCTGCTCCTCACCACGGCTTCCCGTGCGCGGTAGCTGCATATCCGCGGCGGAAGGATCAGGTCTTGTGCTGATTGTGAACCGTGTGAACGAGCGCACCGAGAACGTGTGCCACGAACTGCTCCCGACAGCGCCGCGCCGCTGTGGGGTGCGCCCCCGCCGCCTGGCCGGGATCATTGCTCTCGGCTACGCCCTCCTGGCGCTGACCTGGTTGCTGATGAGCGTCCCTTCTCTCCACTCCGCTGCGGTGCAGGCCCATCTGCTGCATGAACTCGCGTTTGTGAGCATCACGGGGGGCCTGTTGTTTACTGCCGTCTCGAGAATGATCACCGTGGTCATCGAGCGTGAGCGGCGCGCCGCGGCGCAGCTCGAGGCCCAGCGGCAAACCCTCGAACAGGCCAACCGCACCCTGCGCGCCTTTTCCGAAGCCACCCTGATGGGCTGGTCACGGGTGCTCGATCTCCGCGATCATGAGACGGAGGAACATAGTGCCCGCGTCACTGCCCTGACGGTGCGCCTGGCGCAGGCGATGGGGATCGAAGCCGAGGAGTTGGAGCAGATCCGTCAGGGGGCGATGTTGCACGACATCGGCAAGATCGGGGTTCCCGACGCTATTCTCCGCAAAGCGGGCGCCCTTGCCGATGATGAGTGGGCGGTGATGCGCAGGCATCCCGAGCTGGCCTACAATCTCCTGGCGCCGATCGGGTTCTCGCGCCCGGTGCTTGAAATCGCCTACTATCACCACGAACGCTGGAATGGCAGCGGGTACCCCGCGGGCCTGGCCGGAGAGCAGATCCCCCTGGCGGCGCGTATCTTTGCGGTGGTGGACGTGTGGGACGCCCTGTGCTCCGACCGGCCCTACCGCCGGGCCTGGTCTCAGGAGCGGGCCTTGCGCTACCTCAAGGCCCACGCTGGTACGCTCTTCGATCCCCGGGTGGTGCAGGCCTTCTGCGCCCTGATCGAGCATGAGCGCTACGAAGCGGGCGCCTCTCTTCGCCAGGTCGCGTGACCGCGCCAGCCTGGCCAGTGAACGAAGCATTCCGATGCGTTGAGATGCGCTGGTTGGTCCTCGCCCCCGGCCCTGCTCCAGCTTCGCTGGAGCGCCTGCGCTGAGCCTGTCGAAGCGGGGAGGCCAGCGCCGCGCGCGGGGGCGTTCCAAATGCGGTACAAGCCGCGTCGGCGCGGATGTTCCGTCCGCTCTTAATGCTTCCTCCAGGAGAAGGGGCGAGCCTTCAAAGGGTATCACGAGACCATCGCGTTCACGGCATGCGCGGATTATGGCGCCCGTGCTCGCCCGGCTGCCGGGTTGGCACGCCTCCCTGAAAGAGTCAGGCACGCCTTGAGCATTCGTTTATTCGTTTATTCGTTTCCCATTCGTTGGCCTATTTCGTTGGCCCATTTCGTTTCCCATTCGTTGGCCCATTTCGTTTCCCATTCGTTGGCCTATTCGTTGGCCTATTTCGTTGGCCCAATTCGTTTCCCATTCGTTGGCCCATTTCGTTCTGGAGGGAGCAAGCCCCTCCTGGAAACCCTGGCTGGCCGCCCCCCTCAGCGGCCCACCCGCGCTTCCCCGCCTGGGTTGAGCCGGAAGCGGCGCAGGGGGCCTGGCGCCTGTGCGGACCGCAGTTGTTCGAGCCGGCGCAGGTCGATCAGCACGGCCAACTCGTCGCCGGCCTGTAACTGCGTGTCCATCGTCACCCGCACATACTCCTCGGCGCGCCGCAGCGCCAGTACCAGCACCCGTTGCTGGCGACGGAGTTCGGCTACCGTGCGCCCCTCCAGGCGATCGCCAGGCTCTACACGGAGCGCCGTGGTGGAGTAGATCTGCTCGGCGACTTCGATGGCGTAATCAACGCCCCGCACAACCGCCGCAGCGCTGAGGGTGGGCGCGGCCAGAGCTGGCACGCTGAAGGTGGTGTGCCGCCCGAAGAGGGTTTCGAGGCGTTCCGCCAGGTCCTCATTGTAGACCCGCAACACCAGGTCAATGTCGGGCGCCAGGCGTCGCGCCGCCAGGCCGATCTGCATGTTGGTCAGGTCGTCGCCCGTGGCGGCGATCACCGCGCAGGCGCGTTCGATCCCCGCCTGCTGCAACACCGTGCCCAGACGGGCGTCACCCTGGTGGCAGTCGGCAACCAGGCCACGCACCTCCTCGACCAGTTCGCGGTCGGTGTCAGGGTGCTGATAGATGAGTGTCACACGCGGGCGCGGGCGCATCAGCGAGAGGGCGCGCACCACGCGGAAGCCGATCCGCCCGAGGCCACAGACGATCACCGTATCGAAGGCCTGTTCGACGCCGGGAAGGGGCGTCAGGCTGAAGCTACGCAACCCGACAATCGGCTGCCGGTGGTTAAGCACGCTCTGGTCAAGCAGGCGCACCCGCTCGAGCTGGTCGAGGGGACCGAGCAGGGCGACCTGGTCGCCATACTCGATGCGCTGCGGCGCGCGGTGGTTCTGGGGGCCGTTGCGGCGCGGCGGGCCACCCTTGACGTGGTGCAACACCCGCACGTCGAAGCGTTGCTCCAGTTCCTCGGGCGGGCCGACGAACTCGCTGCCGGGCACGATCTGCTGTTGCAGCACGCCCAGGAAACGCGGCGCCCCGTCAGCGTGGTTGAACTGGGGTGGCAGGGGCAGCACGTGGGCAATCGAGCGTCCCAGGGCTGCGGCGGCCAGGGTGGGAGCAGCCAGCGCCGAGGCGCTGAACACGCTGTTTTGCCCGAAGCTCTGCTCCAGGTTCAGGTCGAGTTCGTCGTTGAAAATCCGCAGGACGACGGGCAGGCCCGGGCGCAGGCGGCGGGCCGAGAGACCGATCTCGACGTTGGCCAGGTCGTCGTTGAGGCCGGCGATGAGGCTGCGGGCGCGGACAATGCCCGCGCTGCGCAGGACCTCACGGCTGCGGGCGTCGCCATGGATCACCGGCACACTGAGGGCCAGGGTAGCCTCGAGAAATTCGCTGTTCCAGTCGCGCTCGATGGCCACCACCTCGTAGCCCCCCTCGAGCAACTCACGGATGACGCGGTAGGTGACGCTGCCCAGGCCGCATACGACCACGTGATTGCGGTAGGTGCGCGCCAGGGAAATCTGCCAGCCCTCGCGGCGACTGCCCTTGTCGAGCACAAAGCGCCCAAAATTGAGAATGCCTTGAAACAGCAGGGCCAGGCCGAGTAAGGGCGTGATAAAAAACAGCACGTCGCCAAGCACATCACCATCGGGGATGGGCAGATCGGTCTCCAGCGACATCATGCGCAGGGTTTCGTAGAGCGCCGAGAGCACGGTGAAGCGGCGCACCCCGGCAGCGGCGTGGTCGTAGAAGAAGAGGAGATAGGCGACATTAACACAGGCCAGGACGGCGAAGCCGATCAGGGTGACGCGGGCCTCGCGCGCCAGCACATATACATCATAAATGCTTGCCGCAACCAGGCGCCAGAAGGGCTCGCGTCGGCGCAACAGGCGTTGCAGGCGCGCTTCGCTGCTACTGATGGCGTCGTACTCGGGGTTCTGCATAGCGCCGGGCATCCATTGCACAGCATCACGGAGCGGCTATACTATACACGTTACCAGGCGTTTCCGGGAGCAGGGCTGCCAGGGCTTGCGCAACGTCCGCCTCCGGCAGGGGAGTGTGGGGCTTGCCCCAACAACGTTGCCCCGGCCCTGGCAGGTCTGAGCCGGCACAGGCACGCTCCGAATCAAGCAAGTTATACCAATTACCGTTGATGATGCCGCCATTGCCTGAAGCGATTTCAGGCGTTGTGCTGCCCAGCGTGGCAATCCACAATCCAAAATCTAAAATCCAAAATGGTATTATACTATGTCGAACGAACCGACCAGCGCGATTATCCTCGCGGGTGGCGCCAGCCGGCGGCTGGGGAGCGATAAGCGACGCCTGCGGCTCTGGGGCGCGCATGGCCCAACGTTGCTGGAGCGTACCCTGGCGCTGGCCAACGAGCTGTGCGACGAGGCGCTGGTGGCGCTGAACGATCCCGAGTTGTGGCCGGAGTTGCCGGCGCGGCTGGTGCGCGACGCCTGTGTCGGCGCGGGGCCGCTGGGGGGCATCTACGCGGGCCTGCTGGCCTGCGCGCACCGCTATGCCCTGGTGCTGGCCTGCGACATGCCGTTCTTGCAGCGCGACTTGCTGGCAGCTATGCTCGCCTTGCCGCGCGACTACGACGTGCTGGCGCTACGGGCCGGCGCGCCCCGGGCCACACGCAACGATCTGGGCATCGAGCCGTTGCACGCAGTCTACAGCCGGGCCTGCTTGCCGACGATGCGCGAGGCGCTGGAAACCGGTGAGCGTCAGGTGGCGGCCCTCTTTCCGCGGCTGCGGGTCCGGGTGCTGGAACGGGCAGACTACGCCGCCTACGATCCCGATGGTCTGGCATTGTTCAGCCTGAATACCCCTGAGCAGCTCGATCAGGCCCGGCAGAGGATTGCCACACGAGTTCCTGATAGGGCGTAGCCCTCCCACACCCCCCACAGGCAGGGGGATGGGGAAACCCGGTTTCCCCATGTCCCAACCGCTGTTGGGAGTGGCTGGCACCCCCCACAGGCAGGGGATGGGGAAACCCGGTTTCCCCATGTCCCAACCGCTGTTGGGAGCGGCTGGCACCCCCCACAGGCAGGGGATGGGGAAACCCGGTTTCCCCAAACCCCAACCGCCGTTGGGGGCGCCTGGCCCCCCACAGGCAGGGGGATGGGGAAACCCGGTTTCCCCATGTCCCAACCGCCGTTGGGAGCGGCTGGCACCCCCCACAGGCAGGGGGATGGGGAAACCCGGTTTCCCCGTATTTTCACATCAGCGGAATCACCTCCTCTGCAAAGCGGTACAGCGGCGTGTGGTCGTAGGCAACGCGCGGGAAGTAGGTGATAAAGTAGGTCGCTCCGGCCTCTTTCAGCGCGTTCAGACGCTCGGCAACCTGCTGAGGCGTGCCGACGATGTAGTTGCGCTGCGTTTGCTCCAGGCTCCAATTGTACAGGGCGCGAACCGGCGCGGTAGCCCGCTCCTCGTCCTCGCCGGGGCCAACAAAGATGATGTTGACGTTGGTTGACTTGATGATCGAGTCGTAGTCGCGCCCCAGGGCCTCGCAGTGGGCGCGCAGCACGTCACACTTGCGCCGAAACTCCTCCGGGCTGCCCATGAAGTTCGCGGCGTTGCCATACTGTGCAACCAGTTTCAGTGTGACCTGCTCCCCGCCGCCGGCGATCCACAGGGAAGGATGCGGCTGACGTACCCCTTTGGGCTGGTTGATCGCGCCGCGAATGTGAAAGTATTCGCCCTCGAAGGTCGGTGTCTCCTCGGTCCACATGCTGACCATAATCCGGGTCGCTTCTCGGAAGGCGCGCATGCGTTCGCGCCGTTCGGGAAAACCATAGCCGTAGGCACGCCACTCGTGTTCGTACCAGCCGGCGCCAATGCCGCAGTACAGCCGCCCGTGGCTCAGCACGTCCACCGTAGAGGCCATCTTGGCCGCAAGGGCCGGATTGCGATAGCCAATGCAGGTGCACATCTGGCCGACCTTGACCCGCTGCGTATCGCGGGCCAGCGCGGCGGTGATCGTCCAGGCCTCAAACACGGCTTCCTGCTCGATGCTCGGCACGGTGTGGAAATGGTCGTAGACCCAGATCGAGTCGTAGGCCGGGATGGCGTCAGCAGCTCGAGCCACGCGGGTCATAGCCTCGTACTTCTCGACCGGATCGGCGATCTCCACCAGATCCAGCCGCCAACCCTGGGGTACGAAGGTGCCGAATTGGATGCTCATGGGTCTCCTCTGTTGTTCCAACGTGAAAACAGGCCGTGTACGGGAGGGTTCAGGAGGGCTGCTGAACATCGGGGAAACCGGGTTTCCCCTTACCCCCTGCCCACCGGGGTGCCAGGCGCCTCCGACAGCGGTTGCGGGATGGGGAAACCGGGTTTCCCCATGCCCCTCCCTCTGGCGCGGGTGTGGGAGGGCGCAGCCCTCCCAATCGCTGCTGAACATCAGGGAAACCGGGTTTCCCCTTACCCCCTGCCCACCGGGGTGCCAGGCGCCTCCGACAGCGGTTGTGGGATGGGGAAACCGGGTTTCCCCATGCCCCTCCCTCTGGCGCAGGTGTGGGAGGGCGCAGCCCTCCCAATCGCTGCTGAACATCGGGGAAACCGGGTTTCCCCATACCCCCTGCCCACCGGGGTGCCAGGCGCCTCCGACAGCGGTTGCGGAATGGGGAAACCGGGTTTCCCCACACCCCTCCCTCTAGCGCAGGTGTGGGAGGGCATAGCCCTCCCAATCGCTGCTGAACATCGGGGAAACCGGGTTTCCCCACACCCCCTGCCCACCGGGGTGGCAGGCGCCCTCCGTGCGGGGAGGTTTTGGGAGGCTCCATTGTACCTGATCGGTCCCGGCGCGCTATAATGACGGTGCGGCCCACCTTGACCAACGGAGGAGCCAGATGACCGTGTCAATGCCTTTGCTCACCACCCGTCCGGAGTGGCAGGCGCTTCAGGATCATTTCGCCGCGGTGCGCCCATTGCACCTGCGCGATCTCTTCGCCAGTGATTCGGAGCGTGGCACACGCCTGGTCGCCGAAGCTGCCGGGCTGTACTTCGACTACAGTAAGCACCGCATTACCGATGAGACGCTGAGCCTGTTGATCGCTCTGGCGCGGGCCTGCGACCTCGAAGGGCGGATCGAGGCCATGTTCAGCGGCCAGAAGATCAACACCACCGAAGGTCGCGCTGTACTGCACGTGGCCCTGCGCGCTCCGCGCGACGCGATGATCGTGGTTGATGGCGCGAACGTGGTGCCGGAGGTTCATGCCGTGCTTGACCGCATGGCCATTTTTGCCGAGCAGGTACGCGCGGGGGCCTGGAAGGGCCATACCGGTAAGCCCATCCGTGCAGTGGTCAACATTGGCATCGGCGGCTCCGACCTCGGCCCGGTGATGGCTTATGAGGCTCTGCGCTACTACAGCGAGCGCGCGCTGACGCTGCGCTTCGTTTCCAACGTTGACGCCACCGATTTCGCCGAGGCGACCCGCGACCTCGATCCCGAAACGACGCTCTTTATCGTCGCGTCGAAAACGTTCACCACGCTGGAGACGATGACCAACGCCCGTACCGCGCGCCAGTGGCTGCTCGCCGCCCTGGGCGATGAGGCGGCAGTGGCGCGTCACTTTGTTGCTGTCTCCACCAATGCCGCCGAGGTGCAGAGGTTCGGCATTGATACTACCAACATGTTCGGCTTCTGGGATTGGGTCGGCGGGCGCTACTCGATGACCTCGGCAATCGGCCTTTCGACGATGATCGCCCTTGGCCCGCAGGGCTTTCGCGCCTTGCTCGAAGGCTTCCACGCGATGGACCAGCACTTCCGCACTGCCCCACTGGAGCACAATCTGCCCGTCATTCACGGTCTGCTGGATGTCTGGTACGCCAATTTCTTCGGCGCAGAAACCCATGCGGTACTGCCGTATGACCAGTACCTCAAGCGGCTGCCGGCCTATCTCCAGCAGTTGACCATGGAGAGCAACGGCAAGGCGGTGCGCCTCGACGGCACAGCGGTAGACTATCAGACCGGGGCGATCTACTGGGGCGAGCCGGGAACCAATGGCCAGCATTCGTTCTTCCAGTTGTTGCACCAGGGCACCAGGCTCGTGCCTGCCGATTTTATCGGATTCTGCCATAGTCTGAACCCGATCGGCAACCACCACGACCAGTTGATGGCGAACATGCTGGCTCAGGGTGAGGCGCTGGCCTTTGGCAAGCCTGCCGAGCAGGTCGCCGCGGAGGGCGTGGCCCCCGAACTGGTGCCGCACCGCACCTTTGCCGGTAACCGTCCCAGTAGCACCATCCTTGGCGAGCGGCTCACGCCTGCGGTACTGGGGGCGCTGGTGGCGCTCTACGAGCACAGTGTCTACGTCCAGGGGGTCATCTGGGGCATCAATCCGTTCGACCAGTGGGGCGTGGAGCTAGGAAAGGTCCTTGCGGGGCGGATCATCCCGGAACTGGCGAGCGCCGACACGCCAGATCTGGCCCACGACAGTTCGACGAATGCGCTGATCCGGCGCTACCGCGCGGCACGGGGCCTGGCGTGATGACGGGAAACCCGGTTTCCCGATGTTCATTGTGAGAGATTCTCCTGGGAGGGGGGCAGAACGCTGCATACCCTGCCCGCGGGGCTGCCCGGCGCCGCATCACCGCTCGCCGGGGGGCGCGCAATCCGAGCCTTCGCACCTGACCAGCTCCGCCCGCCAGATCTGGCGGCCCCGCGCCTCCCAGCGCCGATAGTAGTGCGATGTTACAACCGCAGTCAGCCCGGCCGACCAGGTATGGGGTTCGACCAGGCGCAGTCCGGGGGCAACGGGCAACAGGTTGAGCAACTCGGCGTAGACCTCGGCGTGATCGGTCATGACGCTGAGCAGGCCGCCCGGCGCCAGGCAGCGTTCCATCTGGACGAGGAGATCGGCGGAAATGAGCAGTTGATTGCGCTGGCGGTTGCGCAACAGGGGCGCCGGGAAGTGAACATAGGCGGCGCGCAGGGCCTGGTCGGGCACGGTGCGGTAGATCAGCCGGGCGTCGGCGTGGATAAAGCGCACATTCGACAGGCCGGCATGCGCCGCCCGCGCGACGGCGCGCCACAGCGGCTTGGCTACGATGTCTACGCCAACATAGTTGGTCTCGGGATGGGCAGCGGCCAGGGCCAGCACCAGGTCGCCAGTGGCGCAGCCAATGTCCAGCTCCAGCGGGTGTGTGTTACCAAATAACCCCGGCGAGGAGAGCGGCGGAAACCGTTCGGGATGCAGGTACAGCGCGCGCCCCGGCCAGTCGTGCAGGTAGCGCGCGGCGAGATCAGGCGGCGGAGGGGCGACGTTCAGCCGGGCGGGGTAGCGTCCTCGTCCCATCGTTGCTTACCGTTCAACAAACAAACGCGACGCTGTCGCAGCGTCGCGGGTGGCGGGCCGGGAGGGATTCGAACCCCCGACACCTAGTTCCGAAGACTAGTGCTCTACTCCACTGAGCTACCGGCCCGTGCCGCCTATAGTCTAGCACGGGGCGCGAGGAAATGCAAAAGAACCGGTACGTGTTCACACTTCTCCTGGGAGCGCGGGCATCTTGCCCGCATCCAGGCCCTTGCGGGCGGGACGCCCGCGCTCCCGGGGTGACGCCTTACCCCACGTGTGAACACGCACAGATCAGATTGGCGACGCCGTGTTGTCCAGTTTATCTCCGCACCCCTGCGCCTTCGCAGCGGGCTTTGTGGAGCCATAGCGTTGTGGAGGTTTGGAACGCCCCGGCGCGCGGCTCTGGTCTCCCCTCCCACGCAGGGGGTGTGGGGAAACCCGGTTTCCCCACATCCCCTCCAGAACCCCGGGTCCCCCTGGTCACGCAAGCACGTCCTCACCCTGCGCGGCCAGCGTTGGTTGACTGTTGCGCCCCACGCCCCAGTAGATAAAGCCCCGCGCGGCCATCTCTGCCGGCTCGTAGATATTGCGCCCATCAAGGACCACCGGCTGGTTCATAAAGCCCTTGATCTTCTCCCAGTCCAGTTGCTTGAACTCGTTCCATTCGGTGATGATCAGCAGCGCGTCGGCCTCTTTGGCCACATCATAGGCTGTGCGGCAGAAGGTGATCTCGGGGATCAACTCAGCGGCCCGTTCCATTGCCACCGGGTCGTAGGCCTTGATCCGTGCGCCGTCGCGCAACAGGGCGCGAATAATATCCACGCTGGGCGCCTCGCGCATATCGTCGGTGTTCGGCTTGAACGACAACCCCAGCACACCCACGCATTTCCCGTTGAGATCGCCAAGCAGGGTCGCGACCTTCTCCACGAAGCGATCGCGGGCGCTCTGGTTGATGTCCATCACCGCCTGCAACAACTGCGGATGGCACCCCGCCGAGGCCGCCATATGGTGCAGCGCCAGCACGTCCTTCGGGAAGCACGACCCCCCGTAGCCCACCCCCGCCTCCAGGAAGTGCGGCCCGATGCGCCGGTCGGCCCCCATTCCCCGCGCCACCTCCTTCACGTCGGCCCCCAGCTTCTCGCAGATCTGCGCGATCTCGTTGATGAACGAGATCCGCGTCGCCAGGAAGGCGTTCGAAGCGTACTTGATCATCTCCGCCGTGCGCAGGTCGGTGATGATCACCGGCGCCCCCAGCGGCGCGTGCAACTCCGCCACCGCCTCCGCCGCCGTCCGGTCGGTCGAGCCGAGCACGATCCGGTCGGGCTTGAAGAAGTCGCTGATGGCGCTGCCCTCGCGCAGGAACTCGGGGTTGGAGACCACGCTGAAGCGCACCCCGGGGCGGGTGTGGGCGCGAATGATCTCGAAGACCATATCGCCGGTGCCGACGGGCACGGTGCTCTTGTCGATGATAATCGCGTCGCGGGTGAGGTGGCGGCCAATACTGGCCGCGGCGGCCTCGACCTGGCTGAGGTCGGCGGCGCCGTTGGGTCCCATCGGGGTGCCGACGGTGATGAACACCAGTTCGGCGCCATCGAGGGCCAGGGCGTAATCATCGGTGAAACGCAGACGTCCGGCGCGCATGTTGCGCTCTTGCAACTCTTCCAACCCTGGCTCGTAGATCGGCGCCTTGCCGCTACGGAGGAGTTCGAGCTTCTCCTGGTTAATCTCGACGCACGTGACCGTATTGCCCAGGTCGGCAAAGCAAACGCCGGTGGTAAGCCCCACGTACCCGGTGCCAACGACGCAAATGGTTCTCAATGCTGTGCTCCTTCATGGCGTTGGGCGCCCAGGGGACGCCAGTTCAAAAAGATGACCCACTTGCTTAAACGCGATACGGGGGGCCAGGGATACCGGGCGACCCGTATCGCGTCGGCGGGAACTGCACCCCGGGCGCCCGATCCAGACGATGGTCGAGCGCGGACGTCACAATTCTACCTCAACCCCGAAACCAGATTCGGCGGCGCGCGCGAGTGCCAGGGCCGCCACCGCCACGTCCTGCACAGCGTTCCCCACTGATTTGAAGAACGTGATCGCTTCGGGAGCGGGCCGTCCTGGCGCCTTTCCAGCGGCCACCTCTCCCAGTTCGCCGATCACGTGCTCCTCGGCGATCAAGCCCGCATCACGAGCCTGGATGAGGTCACCCGCCTCGGCCCAGGCAGCGCGCCGCTGATCCACCACCACGTGCGCGCGGGCTACCGTCGCAGCCGGGATCTCGGCCATCGAAGGTTTGTAGGACCCCACACCATTGATGTGCGTGCCCGGACGGAGATCGCCATCGGCGAAGAGCGGTGTGGACGCGGCGGTAGCCGTGCAGATCACATCGGCCTCGGCGAGCGCATGGGCAGCATCGGGCGCGATGCGGATGTCCTGCCCCATGCCGTTGTCGCGCAACTGAGCGGCCAGACGGTGCGCCCGCCCGGGAGTGCGGTTAACGATCCAGATGCGCTCGATCGGGCGCACCGCGCACACCGCGAGCACCTGCGGCAACGCCTGGGCGCCCGCTCCGAAGATAGCCAGCACCCGTGCATCAGGGCGGGCCATGTGGCGCGTTGCCACGCCCGAGGCCGCGCCAGTGCGCAGGGCAGTGAGGTAGGCGCCATCGAGTGTGGCCAGTGGCCGCCCCGTCTCCGGGTCAAACAGGTTAACCAGCGCATAGATGCTCGGCGCGTCCCGTTCCCGGTTCTGGGGGAACACCGAGACCACCTTGACTCCCAGGGCCGGCAGCGGCTCCCCGGCGAGGCGCGCGGGCATCACAAAGCTGATCGCCTGGCGCTCAGGCGTTTCGACGTGGATACGCAGGGGCGCCTCGGCCTGCCCTGCGGAGAGGCGCACAAAGGCGCTTTCGACGGCATCAATCGCAGCCGGCATCGGCACCGCCCGCCGAACATCGTCAGCCGAAAGGACACGCATCGCAGCTACCTCAAAAAAACAAACGAGGTGTGAGTCACCGGGACCCACACCTCATACGTTAGTTGCCTGAGCGACCCTCCAGAATAGCGTGGCGCGCGCTGTGGCTCACCGGCGCTACCCGGCGCTTTCGGCGGGCGCCTCGGCGGCCGTTTCTGGCGCCGAGGGCGCAGCCTCGCCACTGCTCAGCCGGCCCTCACCCTCGTTCACGCGGCGGAGCGAGAGGCCCATCCGCTGCCGCTGGCGATCCAGGCTGATCACCCTGGCGGTCACCGTCTGCCCGGGCTGCAGGACATCGCGCGGCTGGATCTGCGGGTCCGCATCCAGCTCACTGGCGTGGATCAGGCCCTCAACCGCCTCCTCCACCTGCACGAACGCGCCGAACGGCGTGACGTTGGTTACCGGGCCGGACACCAACTGGCCCAGGGCGTAGCGCTGGTCAATCGTCTCCCACGGATTGGCCTGCAACTGGCGGATGGAGAGGCCGATACGCTCGCGTTCGCGGTCAATCTCGACCACTACCACCTTGACTTCCTGGCCGGGCTGCAACACCTCGCGCGGATGGTTGACCCGCTGCCAGCTCAACTCGGAGATATGGGCCAGGCCATCGGCGCCGCCAAGGTCAATGAACGCGCCGAAGTTGGTAAGCTGATTGACCCGACCGGTCAGCACATCCCCGGGCTGCAACTCGGTGAGCAGCCGGTGCTTCTGGGCCTTGCGCCACTCCTGCGTTGCGCTGCGCTCCGAGAGCACCAGGCGGTTGCGCTCGCGATCCACCTCGATAACCTTGAGGGGGATCTCCTGGTTCACCATCTTTTGCAGCGCATGCTGCCGCTCCTCGGCTGCCGTGCGCCCGTGGAGCTGGGCCACCTGCGAGGCGGGCACGAAGCCGCGGATCCGATTAAACTGGACCAGCAGACCGCCCTTGTTGAAACCAATCACCTTGCAGCGGGTAATACCGCCATCCTTAAACAACTGCTCAGCGTACTCCCAGTCCTTCGCCACCTGAACCATCGTCAGCGAAAGAATGAGATCGCCGTCGCGGTTTTCGGGCTCCTGGACGTAGACCTGGATCGTATCGCCGACTTTCAGACCGTTGAGGAACTCCTCGCCCATCTGCCGTAGATCTTGAGCGGGGATCACGCCTTCGCGTTTCGTTCCAATCGAGACCAGGATGCCGCTGTCCTCGATTTGCATCACCAGCCCCTCGCGCAGCTCACCGCGCTGCGGGCGGGCGTAATCGTACTCATCGAGCAGCCTGGTCCAGTCGAGTTCCTCGTTGCCTTCCAGGGTCTCTTGATCCGGTTGCACCGACATGCTTCAAAGCCTCCTGCCAGAAAGGTAATGCTGGTCGCAACATCGCGACGCGAACCATAAAAAAGCGCCACCTGCACTGCAAGCTGGCGCGTAATGGCTATGCGCTTTATCTCTCGGATGCTGTTCGCGCTTCTGGACGCGAAAACATCTATCGGCGCCTGCTGCAGGCTCCGCGAAATGGCTGGCTCTCCGATGCCATAGTTGAATTAGTGGCTGGAGGGTCGAACCGCGGCGGATGTCACGACTATGTTTTACAATGTGCGGTATTATAGTGGAGGAGCGAACAAAAGTCAAATCTTTGACGGTGGGTATGGGTTCACTCTTCTCCTGGGAGCGAGAGCATCTTCCCTCGAACGTCATAAGGGCAGGATGCTCTCATTTCCGGGCTTGCGTGGTTATCCCAACGCTGAACACGCACGACAGCGGGGAGCCGATCCCCCTACACTTCCGGTCGGCGGGGAGGGCATAGACCTTCCGGAAACCCCTTCCCTGATGATGCATGTGGGCGAAATTGCCGGACGAAACACGTCGAACAGGAACCTGGAAAGGGATCGTTAACCATGGAGCGGCAGGAGCCAGTTCGCGTTCTATTTGTGTGCATGGGGAACATCTGCCGTTCGCCGATGGCCGAGGCAGTCTTTCGGCGACACGTCACCGATGCCGGCATCGCTGCCCATTTTCTGATCGACTCGGCGGGGACAGGGAGCTGGCACGTGGGCGAGCCGCCCCATCACGGCACCCTCGCTATCCTGTCTCGCCGCGGCATTGATCCGGGCAACCAGTGCGCCCGGCAGATCACCCGTAGCGACTTCGACCGCTTCGATTACATTGTCGCCATGGACCACGAGAACCTCGCCGCCCTCCAGCGGCTCCGTCGCGATAGCCAGGCGCAGATCAGCTTGTTGCTCGCGCACGCCCCCGGCTTGAGCGTCCGTGAGGTGCCTGACCCCTACTACTCCGGCGGTTTCGACCTGGTCTTCGACCTGGTTGATGCCGGTTGCCGCGGCTTACTGGCCCACATCCGCGAACGCGAGGGGATCTGACCAGGAACACCTGCGTTCATTCCGGTGTTGGGCAGCGCACCCTCCCGGTGCGGAATGGCAAGCCTTCCGCGCCGGGAGGGTGCGTGCGGGCGTAGCCCTCCCGGGAACAGCTCTGTTCATGCTTCACCCACAAAGTTTGCTATGATGATAAGTAATACCAACTTCACGTGAACACTCCACAAGCAGTGGCGCGTCGAAGCGCATCTGGACGCCTTGCACAACAATCTGCAATCGGAAATCTACAATCTAAAACGGTATAAGAGCAGATCTGCCCGATCCTGGCGAGCGAAAGGCAAACCATGACAACGCTCCCGCCCGTGCTGCTCGAGGCCATCGCCACGGCCGCTGGCGCTCCCATAACACGCCTGGAACCCCTGGGAGGCAGTTTCGGGGCCAGGTTGATGCGTGTAACGGCGGGCGCACACCGCTTCGCTCTCAAATGGGCCAGCGGCGGCGCCCCGGCGGCCATGGTGGCTGCCGAGGCTCACGGCCTGCGCGCGCTTGCTGCCACCGGCGCCGTGCGTGTGCCCGCTGTCGTCCTGGCGCTCGAGGCTTCGGAGACGCAACCCGCGGCCGTGCTCAGCGAGTGGCTCGACGGTGGCGCCACCCACCCTGACCAGGCTGCCCTGGGTGAGGCGCTGGCGGCGCTGCACCGCTATTCAGCTCCGGCCTACGGCCTGGATTGTGATAACTTCATCGGTGGGACGCCCCAGGTCAACGGCTGGATGGAGGACTGGGTGGCCTTCTTCCGCGCGCGGCGCCTGCAGCCGCAGGTCGAACGCGCCGCGCAGGCCGGTTTGCTGTCGGCGGCGTGCCACCGCGCCCTCGAACGGCTGATGGGCCGCCTCGACCTGCTCCTCGGGGGTGTGCGCCGCGCCCCGTCACTGATCCATGGCGACCTCTGGGGAGGCAACGTGGTGGCTGCGCCCGGCGGTGTGGCCGCGCTGATCGACCCCGCCGTGTCCTACAGCGACCGTGAGGCCGAACTGGCCTTCACCGAGCTGTTTGGCGGCTTCTCGGCCCGCTTCTACGCCGCTTACAGCGCCGCCTGGCCCCTCGAGCCAGGCTACGCCGACCGGCGTGACCTCTACAATCTGTACCACCTGCTCAATCACCTGAACCTCTTCGGCGCGGGCTATAGCGCTCAGGTTGATGCTATCGCCCGGCGCTACGCCGGGTGAGCGATGCAGGACATTTGAGGGGCCCGGCCCTCCCACCGTACCCTGAGGTGAACATACGGGGAAACCGGGTTTCCCCACCTGTAATGAGCCTGTCGAACCGCACCCCTGCCTGTGGGGGGTGCCAGCCGCTCCCAACAGCGGTTGGGACATGGGGAAACCGGGTTTCCCCAACCCCCTCCCTGAGGGGAGAGTTGCGAACCGAATGGTGCCAATCCAGCACGACAGAGAGAGCCTATGTCTGACATGCCAGCACTTTCTCTTCCCACCGGTCCCTGCCCGCCCGCCAACAACCCCGAGGCCATCCTGCACTGGCTCTACTGGAAGCACCTGCAAGCCGGACGGATCGAGCAGCGCCGCGAGCACGCCGACCCCTTCTGGCGGCGCATCGCCGAAAAACGCCACGACCGGCAGCGCCTGGCCGTCAGTCTCCGCGCCGACCCGGAGCGCGCGACGCGCCTGGGGCGCATTGCCAGCGTCCTCGGACTGGACCTTTCCGGGCTGGACATCGAGACGCAGATCGAGATGGTTGTGCAAGCCTTTGTGCCGATGCGCTATCATATCAGTGGTGAGCTGGAGCTGCTGGGGGAGAGCGAACGGGCCGCCGAGGTGCTCGTGACGATGTATTGAGGTAACTGCAGGGCCAACCGGGCCGTCCCTGTTCCGTGCGGCTGGGCCGCGCAACGCCAGCATGAACGTACTTTGTTCCTGGGATGCTACGCCCTCCCAAACCCTCCCCACAGGGAGGGGCGTGAAGAAACCCGGTTTCCCCATATGTTCGCGTCGGGGGCCTCGCCCGGAGGTTCGACGCTTACCGGTAGCGCCAGCGAACCGAATCATGCGAATCTACCCAATGGTGCAGTGTATCAAAGGGAACGGTGGTATACGATGGTCGCTGAGTATCAGGCTTGCATCGTGGCGTATTCACGCCATCGCGAAGAGTAAAGGAGCAACCTATGGGTCTCTTTGAACGCAAAAGCGCCGCCGAGAGCGCGCTTGAACAGGTGGAGAGCAGCGCCGTGGCCGCCGTCGAGCAGCTCGCCCAGACGATCCGCGAGAAGGTGGACAGCGAGACGGGGCAGCAAATCGCGAAGCTGCTCACGCGCCTGGCCGAGCGGGTAGACGCCATGGATCTGGCTGCGCAGATGGAGAAGGCCGCCCAGCGCGTCGGTGAACAGGTCGAGCACACGGGCGAGCAACTGGCGGCCATCGGGGCGAAGTCGGTGCCGGAGCAGCCTTCGGGATGGATCACCCCCTCACTGGTCGGTTTCTTGCTGGGCCTGGGCACAGGGATTGTGCTCGACCGCTTCGTGTTCAGTCAGCAAGAGGGTAAGCCTGTGTAGGATGTCCCTGGGCACAGCCTGTTCGAGGGCGAGAGGCCCGCAAAAAGTTCTTGAACTGAAGGGTCTGGGAGGGCCGTGCCCTCCCGGAAACCTTCTTCCTGAGGTGAACATACGGGGAAACCGGGTTTCCCCACCTGTGGTGAGCTTGTCGAACCGTGCCCCTGCCTGGAGGGGCGCCAGCCGCTCCCACCAGCGGTTGGGGAATGGGGCAACCGGGTTTCCCCAACCCCCTCCTTGAGGGGAGGCGCCCGGTTCCCTCCCCCAGCGGGGGAGGGCCAGGGAGGGGGCGACCCTCCCAAAGATGCCCCATGGTCATCGCGGCGGTGTGCGCCATGCACATGACCGTCTGAGGTGAACATATGGGGAAACCGGGTTTCCCCAACCCCCTCCCTGCGGGGAGGCGCCCGGTTCCCTCCCC
>OGCL01001060.1_pt1 | contig 25502 bp, 23 predicted proteins | sample 1570041 | NCBI WGS metagenome assembly OGCL01 (sample SAMN06266162, study PRJEB24511) | hot springs metagenome | isolation source: Hot spring water | place: South Africa: Limpopo | collected 2015-06-22 | reverse complement strand
AGGGCTGCGCCCTCCCACACCCTCCCCGCGGGCGGGTTGGTTCCTGGGAGGGCTGCGCCCTCCCACACCCTCCCCGCGGGCGGGTTGGTTCCTGGGAGGGCTGCGCCCTCCCACACCCTCCCCGCGGGCGGGTTGGTTCCTGGGAGGGCGTAGGGGCGCGGCGGCGCCGCGCCCCTACGCCCAAACCCTCCCGCTGGCGGGCTATGTTCACCTCAGGAGGATCATGGCGCCCGTGCTCGCGCGGCTGCCGGGTTGGCGCGCATCCCTGGAAGGCACGCCTTTCGCATTCGTTCATTCGTTTCCCATTCGCTGGCGTATTCCCCCCGCCAGGGTTTAAGGGGGTACAGAATATCCGAGCCCACGTGGCGTGTACCGCATCCTTCGCTCATCCCATCCGCGGCGGCGCCACCTGCCACCAGTCGCGCCAGACGTAGGCTGCCAGCGCGATCGCCAGAATCAATAGCGCAAACCCCAGATCGCTCCAGCGCGGGCGCCAGCGCCGACCCGGAAGCATCAAATGCGCCGTGGCCCAGCTCAGCAGTACCGTCAGCAAGGCGTAGAAGATCAGCGTCGCCCGGTAGGTCGGCACCACGCTCGGCCCCGCCGGCCCGAAGTAGACCACCCCCGGCCAGAGCAGGGTCAGGAACGGCAGGCCGCTCAGCGGATCGCCGTAGCCGAAGAAGTGCATCGCCTGGTCGGGCGAGGGCGTGATCGTCGTGACCGCCGTTAGCGCGCTGAAGGGCTGCAAGTACACTAGCAGCGGTGGCGGCGGCTGTCCCGGCGGCGTAGTGAATTGTCCCCAGACCGACGCCAGCAGCAGCGGCGCACCCAGCAGCAGGAGCACCAGCGCATAGGCCACCACTGTCGCCCGGGTGGTCTTTTGCAGCAGGGCCGAGGAGAACAGGCCCAGCGCGCCAAAGAAGATCGTCGTCATCACCAGCAGCGTCAACGCCTTCACCAGGGCCAGCGGCTCGACTCCCCCAAAGACGAAGACCACGCTAAACACCGGCACGGCGGCGAAGATCAGCACGAACAGGTAACTCAACGCCGCCACCAGCTTGCCCCACAACACCTGCTCGGGCCGCAGCGGTGTGGCCAGGAGCATATCGTAGGTTAACCCCTCGCGCTCCCCACTGATGGCGCCGCTCGTCAGCGCCGGCGCCAGAAACACCACCAGCAGCAACTCCACGAAGGCCAGGCCCTTGAACAGACCCTGGCCCACCTGCGCGCTCAGGAGCACGCCGCCGAAGCGCGCCTGCTGGGCCATCAACTGAAAGATCCCCACGCCGGCAAGGGCCAGCAATGCCAGAAATACCGTCAGCACCACGTAGGGCCGCGCCCCACGCATGCGCGTGCGCGCCTCGCGCACGATGATCGGGTTCATCTGTGGTCGCCGGATGCGTGTTCCCTGCATACCCACCTACTCCGCCGTTGTCAGGCGCAGGAACAACTCCTCCAGGTTCTCCGCCTGGGCCCGAAACTCGCTGATGACGATCCCCGCCTGCACCAGGCGCGTGAGCAACGCCGCCTGCCGCTCTTCGTCGCTCTCTTCCAGCTCCATCAGCACAACCGCCTCGTCGGTTGGATCGGCCCGCACCCCCCGCAGCCGCGGCAAGCCCTCGACCGGCTCGGCCACTAACTGCTGCAACAGCGCCCCGGCGGCTTCACGCCCCCGCAGGATGCGCATCCGCAGCCGTGTGCCACCCTCCAACTGCCGGCGCACCATCTCCACCGGCCCGCTGACGACCATCTTCCCGCTGTCGATGATCCCGATCTCGTTGCACACCTCAGCCAGTTCGCTCAAAATGTGCGAACTGACCAGTACCGTCTTGCCCATATCGCGCAGGGTGCGCAACAACTCCCGCAACTCCACCCGCGCCCGTGGGTCCAGCCCGCTCGCCGGTTCGTCGAGCAGCAACACCGGCGGATCGTGTACCAGCGCGTGGGCCAGGCACAGGCGCTGCTGCATACCCCGCGACAGGCTCTGCACATAGGCATTGCGCCGATCGGCGAGATCGACCAGGTGGAGCAGTTCGTCCACCGTCCGGCGGCGACGCGCCGCTTCCAGCCCGTAGCAGCGGGCGAAAAAGTCGAGGTACTCCCAGACCCGCAGGTCGTCGTAGACGCCGAAGAAGTCGGGCATGTAGCCCACCAGGCGCTGCCCGCCGCCAGGCGCCAGACGCTGGCCCATCAGCCGGACTTCGCCGGAGGTCGGCTCAATCAGGCCGGCCAGCAGGCGCAGCGTCGTCGTCTTGCCGGCGCCGTTCGGGCCAATAAAGCCGTAAATGCTCCCTTGCGCCACCGTCAGATTCAGGTGGTCCAGGGCAACCATGCGGCCATAGCGTCGGGTAAGCTCAATCGTCTCGATTGCCGGGGTCATGGCATGCTTCCCTTCAGCGTGGCATCAACGTACACGCATCCGCTGCCGGCCTCGCCCTGGGGATTGCTCAGCCGCACCCGAAGAGCGCCATTGCGGTCGAGGAAGCGCTCCGGGGCCTCGATGGGCTGCGAACGGCGCGTCAGCGTTTGCGTTTCCCAGGTTCCCGCGTTCCAATCGTAGAGGTCAACGACGGTGGTATTCTGCCAGGGACCGTCGGAAGCCGTCTCCAGCGTCATTGCCTCCGGCCGCAAGCCGTACAGGTCGCGGGGCAGCAGCAGCCTCACCACCGTTGGTTCGGACCGCAGCATCAGGCCCAGACCCTGCCCGCCCATACAGGTTACGGCACCAGCACTCTCAAAGCGCGGCGCGAGCCAGCCCCGCGGCAGCGTCACCACACTGTCGGTGAAGGTGATTTGCGGCCTGCCGGTAACGAGCGTCGTATGCTGGCTGGTCGCCCGGGTCTCATCGAGAGTCACCGCCAGGCCCGGCGCGCCACTCCACGCGATGACCATTGGCTGGCCGCTCTGCACGGACAGCCCGTAGCTGTAAACTGCGTCGAGAATGCGGATGCGTTGCTGCGCCTCGCTATTGAGCGGCTGGCCTCCAGGCTGGCCCTGACGGTCGATCTCCTCGCTGTAGATCAGGTACCCCAGGGGAACAACCGGCCCGAAAAGGCCCGGCTGGGCCACTCGCCGGCGCTGCAGGACGCCACTGCGCCGCTCGCCCGGGGCCAGATCGCCCAGCCGCACCACCCGGTTACCCTGCACCAGCGCCACATCCGCAAGCACCTGATCGCTACGATTCTCAACCTCCCCTTGCACCGTGTCGCCGGTGATGGTTATTCGCGCGGAGAGCCAGGCGGCGCCCGTCATCACATCGGCGCTCAGAGCGCGCATGGACCACTGAGCCACCTCGAAGGCGTGTACCCCGGCGCTCGCCTCGGCTTCCTGGAAAAACACTCCCCCACCGGCGGCGCCGGGGTCCCACGGTCCCTGAATGGAGATGGGGCGCACCAGCAGGGCGGTCTCATTCGGCGCGGTGACGCGCAGGCTGTAGCCGCGTCGCTCGGGCGAGAACAGCCCCACAAACGAGCGCAACCGGGCTGTATCCTCAGCCCCGTCAAGCATCTCGACCAGATTGACCGAGGCAAGCAGCACGTCCCCGCCCCGCTGAGCGTAGCCTGCACCAAAGGTCAAGCCGGCGAAAACCAGGGTGATCGCCGGCACCACCACCCATCCCCAGGCCTGCCGGTCGAGGCGCCGCAGCACCAGATACGTGACCGGCCCGACCAGGACGATGTAGACCAGCAGCAGTCCACCCAGCAGGCCCAGAGGAGGAAACTCCAGCGCGGGCAGACTGGTCAGGCTGGCGGCCAGGCTGCCGTCAATAAAGCCATCAAGGCTGATGGCCTGGGCCTCGAAGCCCGGTGGCGGTGGCTCGAAGGGGTGCAGCAACACCTCCCAGCCTCCCGGGGCATCGGCCCAGGCCCGCGCAGCCGGATGCGCCAGCGGCCAGGGTACCACGGTGATAACGCCCCGCCCCCGGCTCTGCTCCAGAGCCGGCACATCCACTCCGGCAAGGAGCGGCACAGGGTAGGGCGGAGGCTCACCGGCGTTCTGCAATGGCTTCAGGCGGGCCAGCGGCACCGACCCGGCCCCGGCATCGGCGCCGAACAGCGCGGTGGCAGCCACCGACTCGACCGCGGTCACCGTCGCCGGTCGCAAGGTCGCAGGCAGGCCAGCCAGCGTAAGCCGCAGGCCCTCACCTCCGCCCAGGATCAACTGGCCGCCCCGCAGCACCCACTCGCTGAGCGCCACGCGCTGCCGTTCGTTCAACCCCTCGGTAGGCGTGCCTTCCAGAATAATCGTGTCAAACACGCTGAGACCAAGCGCATGTTCGGGCACGTCACCGGGGCGCAAGCCGATCGGCACCGGTACGGTCCCGCCGGCGAGACGCGCGGGCAGGTTCAGCGGCGCGTCCTCCTGAGCCACAATCCCCACGTAACGGGCCTGGGGATTGATCGGCGGCAGTTGCAGGGTGGCGGCGGCAAGCTCCTGATCGGCATGCCGCACCTGCACACGCAGCCGCCGCGAGGCAGGGGTCAGGTAGACATAGATGGGAACCGCTTTGCGTCCCTGGTTGGGCAGTTCAACCACCGTCGCGTACTGGGCGCCCTCGCGTGTGCCCACCTGCACCTCAACAGTCCGGTCGGCGCCCTCGTTTGCCAGTTCAACGATAATCGGCATCCACCGGTTGGGGCGGAACACCCCTTCAAAGGCCGGGCGGGCGGTCAGGCTGATCGTCTCGGCTCGCGGCGGGGCAGCAAGCCCCACCTCCGCCAGAGTGACGGTCAGGATTACCAGCAGAGGGAGCAAACGGCGGAAGGAACGGTACACAACCGGCGCTCCTCACGAGCTATGCGGATCATCAGGTAGCCGCGGTGCGATCCTTATACCATTTTGGATTTTAGATTTTGGATTGTGGATTGCCACGCTGGGCAGCACAACGCCTGAAATCGCTTCAGGCAATGCGGCATCATCAACGGTAATTGGTATTACAGGATACCGGCGTACTAACTATATGATACATAGACGTGAAAGCGGCGGTGGAAGTTCCACTGCCGCCCTGGAAACGCGTATGAACATAGCCCCTGCGGGGAAGCATATCTGTTCCCGTCTCCCCTGGGAGCGCGAGCAGCGCGTCCTCGAACATTGACGAGGGCGGGGCGCCCGTGCATGAGAGGATCTGGCATGACGCAGCCTGCCTACGAACCAACCTGCCAGCGGGGAGTGTCTGGGAGGGCATAGCCCTCCCAGAATAGTTATGTTCATTCTGGCACTGATGGGCGCACAGGTGCAGCAGAACCGGTTCTGGGGAAATGCCGGATGCGAGGTAACAGGTCAGGCGCAGGCACGGCACACGCCGGCCCGGCACAGAAGCGACCAGTCGCGTCTAGCGGCGGCGACGGCGCAGCAACGTATCTGGCTCGATAACGACGCGCGCGGGAGCCTGCTGAACCTTGCGTAGCACGGCAACGGAAGCCAGTGCGAGGACGACGGCGATAGCAAGGAGAATGAGTGCGCTCATAGCTGGTGATCCTTTCGACCTACAGACTCCGCCGCCGCCACGGTCGGCATGCGTCGTTATCTTGTAGAGGTAGTATAACGAAAAGAGCGCACCGCGTCTATACCAATTCCGGGAGTTTTTCTTCACAATTCGCCGGCCGGCGGCGGCCGGGAACCATTTCGGAACGAAAAGCGGTTCTCCCGGGAGGGCTGCGCCCTCCCACACCCTCCCCCGCACCCTTCATTTGCAAACAGAATCCGAAAATGCTATACTGTCATCGTCAAGAAGGCTCGAAGGGCAATGCTATGCTCCAGTTCGGGTCGCTGGAATTCACGCGAACGGCACGGCTGGTCGCTATTCAGGTCGTACAGGGATACCTGCGATGAACCGTCGGTAAGCACGCCTCCTGGTGAATGCGGCGCGGTCGGGCCCGGCCCGGCCGGCGCTCCGCAGTAACGCCGGACATACGGTCTGCGCCGGACGCTGTGAAAAGTGGGTAGCCCCCACTTTTCTTATTGTAAACGAGTGTGCTATGAAGAGTGATTTTTACGCCGCTATTTCGCAGATCGCCGCGGAGCGGGGCATTCCGAAAGAGGCGATCATTGACGTGATGGAGAAGGCGCTCATCACGGCCTATAAGCGCACCCTCGGCAATAATCCGCCGCCAATGGAGGTGACCGTGCGCCTCGATCCGCTCACCGGCCAGGCGCGTGTCTTCGCCGAGAAGCAGGTTGTAGATGAGGTCCTCGATGATCGTTTCGAGATTGAGCTTTCTGAAGCGCTCAAGCATAAGCCCGACGCTCAACTCGGCGAGACGGTGATGGTCGAGAGTACCCCCAACGACTTCGGACGCATCGCCGCCCAGACGGCCAAGCAGGTGGTGCTCCAGGGCATCAAGGAGGTCGAGCGCGAACACGTCTACGGCGAGTATATGAACCGCGAGGGCGAACTGATCACCGCCACGGTGCAGCGCATGGCCAAGGGCAATGTCATCCTCGAGATGGGCAAGGCCGAGGCGATTCTCCCGCCGAAGGAGCAGGTCGAAAACGATCGCTACTACCACGGCCAGCGTCTCAAGGTCTACCTGATGGAGATCCGCAAGGAGGATCGCGGGCCGCGCCTGATCGTCTCGCGCACCCATAAGAACCTGATCCTGCGCCTCTTCGAGATGGAGGTGCCGGAGATTTACAACGGCACGGTGGAGATCAAGTCGATTGCCCGCGAGCCGGGCCTGCGCACCAAGGTGGCCGTCGCCGCGCGCCAGGAGGGTATTGACCCCGTCGGCTCCTGCGTCGGTATGCGCGGTATTCGTATTCAGAATATCGTCAACGAGCTGAACGGCGAGAAGATCGACGTGGTCCAGTGGTCGCCCGACCCGAAGGAGTTTATCGCCAATGCCCTCTCGCCCGCGCAGGTGGTGGAGGTGCACCTCAATGAGGACGAACACACTGCGCTGGTGATTGTGCCCGATAAGCAACTCTCGCTGGCGATTGGCAAAGAGGGCCAGAACGTGCGCCTCGCCGCCAAGTTGACCGGCTGGCGCATTGATATCAAGAGCGCCACCGCGTTGCTCGAAGAAGAGCGCGCTGCCGCCGAGGCCCGCGGCTATGCCGAAGCCGAACAGTTGCAGACCGAAGTGGAACTGGCGTCGGCCAGGGTCGAGACCCGCAAGGTGCGCCCCGATGGTACGGTGGTGTATCAAAATGCGCGCTACGGGCCCCTCGGCGCTGATCTGATCGGTGAGACGGTGCAACTGCGCGCGACATCGCAGAAGTTGTACATCTACTTCAACGATAAATTGATTGCGTCGTACATCCTCGTTGAAGGCAACGAAATTGACGAAGCAGAGTAGGACGGAGCGCCATGGCCGCAGGCACGAAGCATTCCGGGCCGCAGCCCAGGCCCAAACATGTGCCGCAGCGCACCTGCGTTGCCTGCCGCCGTACCGGGGCCAAAGGCGGCCTGATCCGGGTGGTGCGCGATACTGAGGGACGGGTGGCAGTTGACCCGACCGGTAAGCGCAAGGGGCGTGGCGCCTACCTTTGCCACGATCCGGCGTGCTGGTCGCTGGCGATCAAGCGTCGGGCGCTGGAACGGGCCTTGCGCCTGGAACACCTGCATCCAGATGACCGGGAAGCGTTGCTGGCTTTCGGGAGTAAGTTGACACCGCCGGAGTCGCCAACGTGAGCCTGAAACCATAGATTTCGAGCCCGCGAGGACGCTCAGCGCACTGCCGCGCCGTGTCGCCGGGCCGGAAAGGAAAACGAAGATGAGAGAAGATGCTCGCCATCAAGTACATATGAGTTCACGTAGTGGCGGCAGTGGCGGCGGACGCCCCGGCGGTGGCGGCGGCGGGCGCTCCAGCGGCGGCGGCGGGGGCGGACGCCCCGGCAGTGGCGGCGGTGGGCGCCCCGGCGGTGGCGGCGGCGGGCGCTCCGGCGGCGGCGGCGGCGGGCGCTCCGGCGGCGGCAATCGCAACGGTGGGCGCCGCAGCCCTGAAGAGCGTGATACCGCGCTCAGCGTGCGCCCCGCCCGCCCGGGCCGCCCCGCTCCCGGCGCTCGCCCTGGCCCCGCTGTGGCAGCGCGCCCCCGTGGCCCGGTAGAACTGCCGAGCGTGATGACCGTCCGCGAGTTCTCGGAAGCAACCGGCATCGGCGCCTCCGAAATCCTGAAGTCCTTGCTCAAAGGCGGCGTGCTGGCCAATATTAACCAGCAGATTGACTATGAGACCGCGGCGCTGATCGCCGCCGATTTCTCGATTGAAACCGTCGAGAAGGTGCCCGAGCAACTGGCACATGTGGTCGAGGACGTCAAAGACGTTTTGCTCAAACAAGATCCCCGCGATATGCGCCCCCGGCCCCCGGTTGTGACGATTATGGGCCACGTTGACCACGGCAAAACCAAGCTGCTCGACGCCATCCGTTCGTCGCGCGTGGCCGAAGGCGAGGCCGGCGGGATCACGCAGCATATCGGCGCGTATCAGATTGAGATCAACCACCGCAAGATCACCTTCCTCGACACGCCCGGCCACGAAGCCTTTACTGCGATGCGCGCCCGGGGCGCCCAGGTCACCGATATTGTCGTGCTGGTGGTGGCCGCCGACGATGGCGTGATGCCCCAGACCCGCGAGGCTATCGCCCACGTGAAGGCGGCCGGTGTGCCGATGATCGTGGCAATTAACAAAATTGACCTGCCGACCGCGAACCCCGGACGGATCAAAGAGCAACTGGCCGCCGCAGACGTGATCGTCGAGGAGTTCGGCGGCGACGTGCCCTGTGTCGAGGTCTCCGCGCGGGCCAAGATCAATATTGATGGCCTGCTGGAGATGATCCTCCTCGTTGCGGATATGCTCGAACTCAAGGCTAACCCGAACGCGCCCGCGGTTGGCACTATCATTGAGGCCGAGCTGGACAAGAATCGCGGCCCGGTGGCTACGGTGCTCATTCAGAATGGAACGCTGCGCCCCGAAGATAACGTGCTCGTGGGTGGGGTCGCCGGCAAGATCAAGTCCATGTTCAGCGACAGCGGCAAACGCCTGCGCTTCGCCGAACCCTCCACCCCGGTGGAGATCCTTGGCCTCGAGGGCGTGCCGCAGGCCGGCGATATTTTGCAGGTGATGGACGACCTGGCCGTGGCCCGTGAGGTGGCCCTGCAACGCACCCGCCAGACCCGCCTCGAGGCGATAGCAACCACCGCTCGCGGCACCAGCCTGGAGGATCTCTTCAGCAAGGTCCAGCAGGGTCAGGTGAAGGAACTCAACGTTATCCTCAAGGCCGACGTGCAGGGGTCAATCGGCGCGATTGAGCACCAGTTCAACCAGTTGAACGAAGCCCAGAACGAGGTGCAGATCAAGGTCATCCATAAGGGCACCGGCGCGATCACCGAGGGCGATGTCAACCTGGCCGCCGCGTCCCAGGCGATTATCATCGGCTTCAACGCCCGGCCTGACCCCGCCGCCCGCCGCGCCGCCGAGCAGCAGGGGATCGACATTCGCTTCTACAATATCATCTACCAGTTGACCGATGATATTAAGAAGGCGATCACCGGTATGCTCACGCCGACCTTCAAGGAAGTGGTCGAGGGGTACGCCGAGGTGCGCAATACCTTCCGCCTGCCCACCCGCGAGATCGTGGCCGGCCTCTACGTCAGCGATGGCAAGATCACACGCACCGGCCAGCGCGTGCGCGTGCTGCGCAATGGCGCGGTGATCCACGATGGCAAGATCAGTAGCCTGAAGCGCTTCAAAGACGATGTGCGCGAGGTCACCGCAGGCTACGAGTGCGGCCTGGTCGTCGAGGGCTTCACCGATGTGCAGGTCGGTGACACTATGGAGTTCTACCGCCAGGAACGCATCGAGGGCAGTTTCTGATAAACGGGGAAACCCGGTTTCCCCACCTGCCATCCGCCGGGGAAAGTTCGGGAGGGCATAACCCTCCCACGCTCCCCCTGTTGTCCTGATGCCGCAAGCACAGCTTGCACGCGCCTGGCGCGCTTCCAGGCAACCTGTCTGGGGATCAGCGCGACGTCCACTGTGTCCCGGTGCGCCACGTCCAATCTCCAACCGCAAATCTGCAATCTGCAATTGCACAAGCTCGGGGTTGACCGATGTCCAAACAGCGGCTCCAGCAAATCGCCGATACCATGCAGCAAATTATCGGCGAAGTCATCCAGTATGAACTCAAGGACCCGCGCATCGGCTTCGCCACCGTTACCGGCGTAGAGGTCAGCGCGGATCTACAGCACGCCAGGGTGCGCGTGTCAATTATGGGCGATCCCGCGCAACAGGCGGAGACGCTGGAGGGTCTCGAGCGCGCTAAAGGCTTCATCCGCAAGCGTGTGGCCGAGGAGATGGGCCATATGCGCTTCATCCCCGAACTACGCTTCGTCCACGATACGTCGCTCGAGTACAGTCTGCACATTCAGGAGTTGCTGCGCCAGGTGGAAGAGGAACGCCGGGCCAATCCGCCCAGGCTCGACGAAGATCGCCCCGAGGAGGGGACGCGTTCAGGCGAGTGATGCCGTCGCAGTGATCCACGCGGCTGTGCCACGCCTCGCCGGGGTGAACAACGGAGCGGCGCGCCTCCTGAGCGGAAGAGGGGCGGTATACGCCACGTTGGCTCGGATGCTCTGTCCAGGGGGAGCGCATGTGGCCTCCCCTCAGGGAGTGGTGTGGGGAGCGTAGCGCCGTGCATGAACCAGACGCCTACTACAAGAAGCGCATCGCCTACACCCTGCGCGGCCAGCAGTTCGCTTTCGATGTGGGGCATACCCTGTTCTCGTCATTTCAGGTTGACGAGGGCACAGATCTACTGCTGCGCAGCATCGAACCCGCCGAGCCGCCCACACGGATCCTCGACCTCGGCTGCGGCATCGGGGTGATCGGCATCGCCCTGGCGCGGCGCTATCCCCAGGCCACGGTGGTGCTGGCCGATAAGGATCTGCTGGCGGTACGCTACGCCCGGCACAACCTGGCGCTCAACGGCGTCACCAACGCCACCGTGGTCGGCAGCGTCGGACTGGAGGCGGTGCCGCCAGGGCCGTATGACCTGATTGCCTCCAACATTCCCGCCAAGATCGGCGACCTGGCCATCGAGCAGGAGTTTGTGCTGGCGCCTCTCGAACACCTGCGGCCCGGCGGCGAATACTGGTTTGTGGTCGTCAGCGGCCTGAACCACCTCATCCCGCGCCTGGGGCCGCGTCACAATCTCAAGCTCAAGGAGATCAAGAAGCGCTCCGGACATACGGTTTATCGCATCATAAAGCCATGATCTACACTGATCCCGAAGCAGCCGCGCCGCCGTTCTCCGCGCAGATCGCCCGGGCCCGGCGCATTCTCCTACTGACCCACGTCAACCCTGACGGCGACGCGGTCGGCTCGATGCTTGGCGCCGCCCACGCCCTGCGCGCCATCGGCAAGGAGCCCCTCTGCCTGCTCTCCTCGCCAGCGCCCTCCTACTGCCTGCACCTCCCCGGCGCCGGGTGGCTCACCGTCTTCCGCCCCGGCGATCCGCTGCCCGCCGCCGATCTGACCTGGATGCTCGACACCGCCACCCTGGAGCGCATCGGCCCGATGGCCGACGCCTGGCTGCCCGAACTGCTCAAGCGACCGCTCCTGATCACCGACCATCACGTGACCAACAACGGCGGCGGGTCGCTGAACCTGATCGATCCCCAAGCCGCCTCGACCGCCGATCTCCTCTTCCGCCTGCTGCGGGCTATGGAACTGCCGGTCGGCCCCGCGGCCGCCACCTGTCTCTACCTCGGCCTCACCACCGACACCCAGAGCTTTCAGACCAGCAGCACCTCGCCGCAGACCCTGCGGACCGCCGCCGACATCCTCGCCAGCGGGGCCGACCTGCGCGCGGTGATCAGGGCGGTCTACTTCAGCATTCCCGAGAGCACCATGCGCCTGACTGCGCTGGTCCTCAGCGATCTGCACCGCGAGGGGCCGCTGGCCTGGGCCTGTGTAACCCTGGCGCACCTGGCCGCCACCGGCGCCGGCGACGAGGCGACCGATGATACGATCATGCGCATGCAGCGGATTGACGGCGTGCACATCTGCGCGCTGTTCAAAGAGCGCGACGCCGCCACGGTCAAACTCAGCCTGCGCTCCACGCCCGGCATTGACGTCGCGGCGATAGCTCAGCGCCTGGGCGGCGGGGGCCACGCCCAGGCCGCCGGCGCCACCCTGGCGATGGATCTCGCCACGGCCCAGGCCACGGTGCTGCCCCTGCTCCGGGCCATCCTGTAGGCAAAAGCCTGGTTCAACAACCGGCGCCGCGGGCAACGGTGGCCGCCGGTGCGAATGCTTCGGCCCTACGTGTCCGCCCCACCGCAACGATGCCACCGTCCCACCGCGGCGCACCGTCGCCCCGGGCCGCCCCGCGCCCCGGTGTTTACTGATCGTCCGGGCGGAGCGTGTACGTTACGTTAATCGTGCCCTCGTTCACGCCGGTGGCGGGACCGATGATCTCACCCTCGTCGCTGACGTTGACACTGCCCTGCGTTCCGCCGGTCTGGATCCCGGCCTGGCGAGCGAGGGTCTGGAGCTGCTCGGCGAAAGGCTGGGAACGGGCGGCAACGCGCTCCAGCACCTTTTGCAGCGCCTCCTGATAGGTTTCCGGGTCCTCCTCGAAGTGCTCGAGCGCCTTCTGATCCTTTGCCTCACCGTGCTGCGCCACGCCCGCCTTGATGATCGGGGCGGCCTGCTCGCCCTTCGCCGCCTCCTGGCTTTTTGCCGGCGGCGGCGCCTTTTCGGCCTCGGCCTTCGCCACCGCCGCCCGGTACTCCGTGTAGGCCTTGTAGGCCCCGACCAGCCCGGTGATCACCGCCGTCGCGATCGTGATTGGCTCTGCCATAGATGCGTACCTCGCTGGATAACCCCGAGGGGGGGATCGAAGCGCTCCCATCCTGAAAGTCTTTACAACCTTGTCCGGCCCGCAAGGATTCAGAACGCAGAAAACAGAACTCAGGATACAGAAATCAGGACATTTGTGCGAGCGAGGGGGCGACCACCACCCGAAAACCGATGTTGAGGTCGATCCAGTCGACGATGATGGGGTACCTGACCCGCGCCCCGCAGCGAACAGACGTTTCATTATTGAGCCACGAACCACCACGCCACAACACCCACTCACCTTGTGTAAAGTCTTTTTGCGCTTCGTGGGCGCCGGCCGGGTAGGCGTCGTACGCGCTCGCGCAGACTTCCCAGACATTGCCGGCCATGTCCAGCGCTCCGCAGGCTGCCGCTCCCGCCGGGCAGCAACCCACCGGGGCCGGCCCACCCGACGTTGCTGCGCTGTAGATCGCCCGCTCGGGCGTGGGCGCCTTGGGGCCCCAGGGGTAGGGGCGGCGCCGAGCGCTCCCGTCGAAGCTCGCCGCCGTCTCCCACTCGGCTTCGGTCGGCAGACGCACCGCATAGCCCGCGGGCAGCGCGTCGCGGAGCCGGTCGGTCAGCCAGGCGCAGTAAGCCGTGGCCTCATACCAGGTGATACCGATCACCGGCTGGTTGGGAGCGTTGTAACCTGGTTCACCCCAGTGCCACGGCCGGGTACGGCCCCTCTCCCGCTTCCACCGCCAGCCCTCCGGCGTCCACCAGCGCTCCGCCTTCGGGCCGTAGCCTTCAGCGACGAAGGGCGCGTACTGGGCTACGGTGATCGGGTAGCGGGCGATCCAGAAGCCAGCGAGCCTGAGCTGCGCAGCCCGCGCCCCCCGCTCCCACCCGCCGATGCGGTAGTTCCCGTCGGGCACGTAGCAGAAGTAGCCCTGCGGCGCCCCAGAGCTCCAGCTCAGCCGCGCCAGCTCGTCCCGCCACTGCGCGTCTTCGACGGGAAAGCGGGGATCGCCCAGGAGGCCAAGCGCTGTCCCGGCCTCCAGACGCTGGGGCAGCAGCACCGCGGGGTCTGGCCGCTCCAGCAGTTCGACGAGGGCTGCACGGAGCTGCTCCTCGAAACCGAGCACGGTCATGGGCGCTTCCCACAAACGCCCCACGCCGGCCCAGCTCGGCGTAGCAGGCCACTGCCAGCAGTGCGTCGCGCTGGCGCTGCAGCGCAGGCTTTGTCTCTAGCCCACGGCGGGGAGATACGAGGAGCTGCAGCCAGCTAAAGGCGAGGCTCCGTTTCTCTTGCCGCGCGAGACGCCCCATCAGGAGGAGCGCGACCTCGCGCCAGCGGTCGCCACCTGCTGCCCATTGCTGGTAGATCAGGTCAGGGTCTTCCTGGCCGGCCAGGTGACAGGCCGCCAGGTATTCCTCAAAGGTCAGGTGGGGCAACACGTAGGTCTCGTCGGCCTCCTCCAGCACCAGGCCTGTCTCCTCGCGCAGGATTTCGAGGAAGCGGTCGCTCCGACGCACCACCTCCTCGCGGGATACCGAACGAGGGTTGATCGGGTTGAGCTGCGCGCGGAAAAAAGCGTCGAGGGTGTCGCGGAGCAGCGCCCCGGTGAGTACACCGCGTCCGTCAACCTGCTGCTGGTGAGCAGAGAAGGCGAGTTGATGCAGCACGGGGCGCAGATCCTCAGGGCTCAACCTGGGCAAATCCAGGCGCTCGCCGATGCTCTGCTGGCGCCGGTCCGCGTCGCTCGAGCGCACGCCTTCCCAGCGATCCAGCAGCAGCTTGACCAGCTCCTCGTAGACGTCCACCCGCTTCTCGGGCATCTCGTGCTTGTTGTAGTCGAGCAGCACCAGCATGGTCAGCAGCAGCGGCGAGGTCGTCAGCTCGCGCAGCACCTCGCGCTGCTCCAGGATCTTGAGCAGGCGTTCCGCCCGCTTGCCGGCTTCGGCGGGGGTGTACAGAGCCTGGGAGGAGTCACACGTCTCAGCGTACCAGGCGGGGACGAAGTGGCGCACCTGGCCGAAGGCAAAGGGCTGGAGCCGGCGCACGGTCCAGTCATCGCGCAGTTGCCAGGCCGCGTCCTGTTCATAAGGCCGGGTGCGGCAGGTAACGACCAGCCGAGAGCGGTCGAGCTGGCGGTCGAGCTGACGGATGGCATCGGCGATCCGCTCACGGCGCGAGCGACGCCCCCGGGTGGTTGCTTCGGGCGTGCCAGGGGCCTCGTCGAGTCCATCGAGGCAGATCAGCGCCCCGTCCTTACGCCAGGCCAGCAGCACCGCCTCGCGCAGCCCGGCGCGCAGCCCGGCGGGGCCGAGCACCGGGCGCAGCAGCGCATCGATCAACACCTCAAAGTCGCCCTCGGGGTCGTCTGAGAGGCGCTGGGCCACCGGCCCGAGCGGACAGAAGAAGGGGATGGGCAGGGGCTTTGCCGCGTCGCGCCCATGCAAGAGCGCCTCGGCGATCCAGACCGCCTGGTAGCGCAACACCGTAGACTTGCCGGAGCCGGGGCTGCCAAGCAGCACCAGGCGCGGGTGAGCGGCGAGCGCACCGAGCGCTTGCTCGGGACGGTACCAGTGGCCGCTGAGTGGCTTTGGGAGATCGATGCGCTCCAGGTCGCGCCGCACCGACTGCCAGATCTGATCAAGCGGGCGGCCAGTGATCTACGCCCCTGCCCCGCCAACCGGGGCTTCCAGCGCGGCGACAGCGTGCCCATCGGGGAGCAGGGCGCGTAGCGTGGACCGATCCAGCGCCGGCACCCGGACCTTCTCAGGGAGCACCATCGCCGGATCGGTCTTGTCCATATGAACCAATATCTCTTCCTGCGCCAGCGTAAACTGCTGAGCAGGGAGCAGCGCCTCGGTCGTGAGCGACGTGAAGACCTTGAGCAGACTGATCGGCGGCATCGTCGCCTGCTCGCGTCCGCTCTGCTGCTTGCCCAGGAGCTTGCCAAGGCGCAGGCGACCGTGGTCAGCGATGAGGGTGCGCAGGTAGCTATCGAGCAACTCCTTGCCGTCGGCGGGCGGCCGGGCGCCGAAGAAGAGCTGCACCGTGCCCTGGTTGACGCCTACCGCTGCACCATAGAAGGTACCGTCAACCTCAGTCGCGCCCCGGGTTTCATTGCGCACATCGGGCCCGGCGGTGTCGCCGGTGGAAACGTCAGCAGCAGAGCGGCCCTCGCCGCCAAACACCCCGGCCTCGACCAGGGCGCGCTCCTCGGGGGACAGGCCGCGTCTGGCGGCCCTGCTGTCTAATGCGGCGCGGGCAGTGGCCGCGCCATACTCCTCACACAACCGGCGAAGCTCGTCAATCAGCTCGGAGAGCCTGGGGTCGGGATCGCTCATAGGTTTGCTCTCACGCCGTCGGGGGTGGGGATATTCTGGTATTCTGAAGCTTAGTTATACCGCCTGCGTAGCGGAATGACAAGGGGAAGGCATCAGGAAACTCGTGGTTCCCACGCGGGTTGTGTGGAGGTGGGGAAACCCGGTTTCCCCATCTCCCAACCGCGGGTGGGCGCAGCTGGCGACCCAGCCGGCAGGGGTGCGGTTCGACAGGCTCACCGCAGGTGGGGAAACCCAGTTTCCCCAGATCCCAACCGCGGGTGGGAGCGGCTGGCGCCCCACCGGCAGGGGTGCGGTTCGACAGGCTCACCGCAGGTGGGGAAACCCGGTTTCCCCAGATCCCAACCGCGGGTGGGCGCGGCTGGCCCCCCACCGGCAGGGGTGCGGTTCGACAGGCTCACCGCAGGTGGGGAAACCCGGTTTCCCCAGATCCCAACCGCTGGTGGGCGCGGCTGGCGCCCCCACCGGCAGGGGTGCGGTTCGACAGGCTCACCGCAGGTGGGGAAACCCGGTTTCCCCGTAAGTTCACCTCAGCCGTCTATGCGGCTGGAAGGATCGACTCCGAAGCGTGCCTTAAACCGCAACGATGGCTCAGCGCAGAAACACCTTCTCCGGCTGCCAGTCGTCGCCGGTGTAACGCAGGACGGCCAGCAGCGCGCCGTCGGGGCCGTGGGCGCGCGCCCGATGGCCGCGCAACGCCGGGAGGCGCACGGGCATACCGTTCGCCACGCGGCGCGCCTGGTCGGCGTCGAGCTGCGCAACGGGCCAATCGGCAACAGCAGTTTCAGGGGGGAGCAGCGCCGCGGCAAGCTCTGCCGGGTCGGCGCTCAGGGTGTCGAGGGGGATGGCCGTGGCGAGGTGAAACAGGCCAACAAAGGTGCGCTGAAGCGCCGCCAGGTGCCCGCCGCAGCCCAGGGCCGCGCCAATGTCGCGCGCCAGGCTGCGGATGTAGGCGCCCTTGCCGCACTCCACCACGATGCGGAGCGTATCGGGACCGGCGCGCTCCCAGTCGAGTCGGTAGATCACCACCGGTCGCGGCGGCATGTCCGGGGCTGCCCCGGCGCGCGCCAGGTCATAGAGCCGGCGTCCCTGGTAATGCAAGGCCGCATAGGCCGGAGGGATTTGCTGGATTGCTCCGCGCAGCGGCGCAACGGCCGCCTCGATCGCGGCGTCGTCGAGAGGCGGCAGCGGGCGGGTCGCCAGCACAGCGCCCTCGGCGTCGTCGGTTGCGGTAGTCACACCCAGGCGCACCAGGCCCACATAGCCCTTGCGCGCCTCGGCCAGGTACTCGATCAGGCGCGTGGCGTGACCCAGAGCCACCGGCAGAACCCCTGTCGCCAGCGGGTCGAGCGTGCCGGCGTGCCCGACGCGAGCAGACCGGCCGGCCAGGCGCCGGACGCGCGCCACAACGTCGTGGGAGGTCAGACCGGCCGGTTTATTGATATTCAGAAAGCCGTGGAGGGTCATCGCCAGATCCGCGCCTTGCCGTTGCGCCTGCGCTCATTGTACCATCGGCACCGCGCTGCATCTGTGAATATTGGGGAAACCGGGTTTCCCCCAACCCCTCCCTGCGGGGAGGCGCCCGGTTCCCTCCCCCAGCGGGGGAGGGCCAGGGAGGGGGCGGCCCTCCCAAAGATACCCCATGTTCATTGCGGCGTTGTGCGCCCCGCGCATCGGCCCTGACAAGAATGTCACCGTCCGACAGGCGCCTGGTATTGTCACAGACAGACAGGCATGTTATAATCGCGCATCGTTCGGTGCGGCCGGGCCGGCCCATCGAACACCATAGCGCTCATCCAGAGGGGCTGAGGGACTGGCCCGATGAAGCCCGGCAACCTCCACAGCGGCACGGTGGCGTCAGCGTCGCCGGCAGCGCGGAACGGTGCCAATTCCAGCGGCGGGGCAGGTGCATTCGCCGGAAGATGAGAGGTATTGAATGCAGCCTCTCGCCGCGCGAGAGGCTTTTCTTGCGACATGGACCAGGAACTGCGAACAGTCTGGTGGGAGCCGGGAGCGGTCTGTCTGATCGATCAGCGCCGTCTCCCCCACGCTCAGGAGACGGTACGCTGCGCCGACCTCGCCACGGTGGCCTGGGCGATCAAGGCGATGGTGGTGCGCGGCGCGCCGGCAATCGGATGCACCGCCGCCTACGGCATGGCCCTCGTGGCCTACCACAGCCCGGCCACGTCATCGAACGACCTCATCGGTGAACTGGAAACGGCCAGGGCCACCCTCGACGCCCAGCGACCGACGGCGGTCAACCTGGCCTGGGCCACGCGCCGCGTGCTCACCCGGGCGCAGGCCAGCGCCCATGAGGGGCCGGAGGCCATCCGCGCCGCGGTGCTTGCGGAGGCCCACGCCATTCTGGCCGAGGACCTGGCCATGTGCCACGCCATCGGCGACCACGGCGCGCCGCTGATCCCCCCCCGCGGCCACGTGCTCACCCATTGCAACGCGGGCGGCCTGGCCACCGCGGGCTATGGCACCGCCCTGGCCCCCATCCGCACCGCCTTCGCCCAGGGCCGTTCCCTCCACGTCTTTGTGGACGAGACGCGACCCTTCCTCCAGGGCGCCCGGCTCACGGCGTGGGAACTCCAGCAGGCGGGTATTCCTCTGACCCTGATTACCGATAATATGGCCGGCTATATGATGCGCTGCGGGCGCGTTGATTGTGTGATCGTCGGCGCGGACCGCATCGTGGCCAATGGCGATACGGCGAATAAGATCGGCACCTACAGCCTCGCCGTGCTCGCCCGGGCCCACGGCCTGCCCTTCTTCGTGGCCGCGCCATCGTCAACGATCGATCTTACCCTCAACCACGGCGATCAGATCCCCATCGAAGAACGGCCCGAGGCAGAGGTTACCCACTGTGGCGGCCAGCAGATCGCGCCGGCCAACGTGCGCGCGGCCAACCCCGCCTTCGATGTGACACCCCACGAGTTGATCACCGCGATCATCACCGAACGGGGCGTCATCTACCCACCGTTCTGCGACGGTCTGCGCCGTGTTGTCACGGAGAGGCGGTAGCCGGGTGCCTGTGGCCGAACATGCCTTACGTCCCGCGGTTTTCGCGGCCAATCCACCAGCTATGGCGCAAGCGTTCGTTCCCGCCTGTCTGCCCGCGCCGCGGGCTGGCGCGCCCCCGGTCAAGCCCCCGGCGCCCGGCGCCGGGCCTCCCATCGCCGTGCTGGGCCAGCGGGGGGCGCACGTCGGCCCGCTGGCCCTCGCACTGGCCGGTTTTCCCGGCCTGACGACGATCGGCGAATCCGATCGCGCCATCGTGCAGCGCCAGGGCGCCGAGGCGGGCCTCGACCGCCTGGCCCTGGCCTACCTGCGCGGCGACCGCTCCGCTGGCGCCCCGCCCGGCGAGTACCAGAGCGCTGTGCTGGAGCAGGTACGCTCCGTCGAACATGCCCGCCCCCGCATCATCAAGGTCGAGTTGACCGGGCCGGTCAGTCTGGCCCTGCTCGGCGTAGACGAGCACGAGCGCCCCCTGGCCTACGAGCCGGCCCTGCGCGAGGCTCTGGGCCAGCACGTGGCGCTGCGCGCGCGCTGGCTCCACGAGCAGATCACGATGGCCGGGGCGGCGCCACTGCTGTGCCTCGACGAGCCGTTCCTCGAGGCCCTCTACTCGCCCTTCTGCCCGCTGGCCTGGGACGAGGGCGCCGATCTGCTGGCGCGCACCCTGGCCGAAATCCCCGGCTGGCGCGGTCTGTGCGTCGCTGGCGGCGCGCGCTGGGCCGACCTGCTCGAGCTTCCCATCGATCTGATCCTGTTCGACGCCGCTGCGCACAGCGCCGATCTGGTGCAGGCGGCGCAGGCCACCGGCCAGTTTCTCGACCGCGGCGGCGCCCTCGGGTGGGGTGTCGTGCCCGCCGAGGCGCCCGAGCCGATCGAGCAGTGGCGAGACATCATGACCCGGCGGTTCATCGGCGCCGTTGAGCAGTTGGCGGCGGCGAGCAACGTTCCCGCGGGCGCCATCGCCAGCCGCTCCCTGATCAGCACCAGCAGCGCCCTCGGCCACCTGCCCGCCGGCCAGGCGACCCGCGCCGCCGCTCTCTGCGCGGAGATCGCCGCCGCGGTCCAGGCCCATTTCGGCATCGGTCAGGAGGCGCCCCGCCCCGTCGCCGCGCCGGCCCGTCCGTAGGCCCTGCCGGCGCAATGGGTCCGGGCGCGCCGGTCTTCCCGGTGGAGGAGAGCCACCGATGGTAGCCAGGCGCAAGGCCTAGCCTTGCCGTAGCGTAGAGGAGAGGCAACTGTGCGGATCGTTGTGACCGGGTCACTCGCCTTCGACTACATTATGGACTTCCCGGGCTACTTCCGGGATCATATGCTGATGGAGAAGGCCCATATGCTCTCCGTCAGCTTCCTGGTCGACTCGATGCGAAAAATGCGGGGGGGCGTGGCCGGAAATATTGCCTACAATCTGGCCCTGCTCGGCGAGCGCCCGCTGATCGTCGGCACGGTTGGCCACGACTTCGTGGAGTACGGGCGCTGGCTGGAGCAGCAGGGGGTTGACACAAGCGGGATCACCGTCATCGAACACGAGTTTACGTCGTCGTGCTTCATCAACACCGACCGCGCCAACAACCAGATCGTCGCCTTCTACGCTGGCGCGATGGGCCACGACCATCACCGCTCGTTGAGCGACCGTGGCCTGCTGGGCGATGATCTGGTGCTGATCTCGCCGACCAGCCCCGAGGCCATCGAGCGCTTCAGTGTTGAGTGCCAGCAGCTCGGGGTGCCCTACATTTTCGACCCGGGGAAGCAGGCGCCCCGGCTGACGCCCGGGCACCTCGAAGTCGGCCTGCGCGGCGCGCGGGTGCTGGTGGGGAACGACTACGAGTTCGGTATGATGGCCCGAAAACTCGACATCAGCGAAGAGGATCTGATCGCCCGCACCCCGCTCACCGTGATCACCCGCGGCGAGCAGGGGTCGCTGATCTACACCGAGGGGCGCCTGGCCGCGCGCATCCCCACCGCTCCCGTTAGCGAGGTGAAGGACCCTACCGGCGCCGGCGACGCCTACCTGGCGGGGATGGCCTTTGGCATCGCGCGCGACCTGCCCCTCGAAGTCACCGGGCGCATCGCAGCCCTGGCCGCCGCCTACGCCATCGAGCAGCGCGGCTGCCAGGAACATGTCTACAGCCGGGCCGAGTTTGCCGAACGCTACCGCCAGGCCTTTGGCCACGACCTGCCCGCCGAGGCGCTGACAAGCGCCAGCGTGGCCTGATGGGAGCATATGTGAACAGGTGCGCCCTCCCGGGATAACTGCATGTTTCATCTGAAGGAGCGACATTCAATGACCAGGTCGTATGACATCAAAGACTTGAACCTGGCCGAGCAGGGCCGCAAGCGCATGGATTGGGCCGAGCAGGAAATGCCTGTGCTGCGGCTGATTAAGGAGCGCTTCGAGCGCGAGCGCCCCCTCGCCGGCATTCGCGTGAGCGCCTGTCTGCACGTCACCAGCGAGACCGGCAACCTCATGCGCACTCTGGCAGCCGGCGGCGCCGATGTGGTGCTGTGCGCCTCCAACCCCCTCAGTACCCAGGACGACGTAGCCGCCGCCCTCGTCGCCTACGAAGAGATCCCCGTCTACGCGATCAAGGGCGAGAGTAACGAGGTGTACTACCAGCACATCAAGGCCGCGCTCGACCATAACCCGCAGATCACCATGGACGACGGCGCCGACCTGGTGACCGGCGTGCTTCAGGAACGCAAGGACCTGATCCGCTCCATGATCGGCAGCACCGAGGAGACCACCACCGGCGTGATCCGGCTTAAAGCCATGGCCGCCGACGGGGTTCTGCCCTTTCCGGTGATCGCCGTCAACGACAGCGACACCAAGCACCTGTTCGATAACCGCTACGGTACCGGCCAGAGCACCCTCGACGGCCTGATCCGCGCGACCAACATCTTGCTGGCCGGTAAGACCTTCGTCGTAGCCGGCTATGGCTGGTGCTCCCGCGGCATCGCCGAGCGCGCCCGTGGCCTGGGCGCCAATGTGATCGTCACCGAGATCGATCCGGTCAAGGCGCTCGAAGCGGTGATGGACGGCTTCCGCGTTATGCCGATGGAGCAGGCCGCTCCAATGGCCGATTTCATCGTCACCGCGACCGGCAACAAGCACGTGATCGACTCGAATACCTTCGCTGTACTGAAGAACGGCGCGGTGATCGCCAACAGTGGGCACTTCAACGTCGAGATCAACATCCCCGCCCTCGAAGCCCTCAGCGTGGACAAGCGGCAACCCCGCCCCTTCGTTGATCAGTACGTGCTGAACGATGGCCGGACCATCAACCTCCTCGGCGAAGGGCGGCTGATCAACCTGGCCAGCGCCGAGGGCCACCCCAGCGCCGTGATGGACATGAGCTTCGCCAACCAGGCCCTCGCCAGCGAGTACCTGCTCAAGAACCAGGGCAAGCTTTCGGTTGGCGTCCACGCTCTGCCTGAGGATCTGGACCGCGAGATCGCCGCCCTCAAGCTCCGCGCTATGGGCGTGACCATTGACGTGCTGACCCCCGAACAGGAGGCGTATCTCCGAAGCTGGCAGGAGGGAACCTAGCGCGATTGCAGATCGGGCCTGGCGCATCCGGGCGCGGTCGAGGCTGCGCTCATGCCCGAACAGGTCGCCCTGCAATCGCGCAAGAGCACCGGTAGCGTCTTCTCGCGGCCTGCGGTCAGGCGCCCTGAGCAGGCCGCAGGCCGTATCGAAGGGCGCGTATTGGAGCCATCGGCGCCCTTTGATACGCGCCTCCGCTTCGCTCCGGCGTGAACGCGGCGAACATGTGTCATACGCTACCCCTCTGACAGCGCGACGGGCGCGCCGCGCCCCTGCCCGAGGGGAGAGGTATGGGAGGGCAAGAACCTGCCGGCGCGTGTAACCCCGTGGTGTGCGGCGCAGCCGCATAAGTGTCTAACCAACGAAGGAAGAGGACTATGGCCAACACCTTCATGACCTCGCCCCGCTTCTACTTCACCAGTGAAAGCGTGAGCAGCGGGCACCCCGACAAGATGTGCGATCAGATCAGCGACGCCATCCTCGACGCGTTCCTGAGCCACGATCCACGCGCCCGCGTGGCCTGCGAGACCGCCACCACCACGGGTCTGATTGTGGTGCTCGGCGAGATCACCTACGAGAAGGGCTACATTCCGATCGAGGAGATTGTGCGCCGCACGGTGAAAGAGATCGGCTACACCAGCGCCGACTACGGTTTCGACGCCGACACCTGCGGCGTGCTGGTCGCCATCCACGGCCAGTCGCCCGACATCGCGATGGGCGTGGATAAGGCCCTGGAAGCCAGAACCGGCGAGATGACCGAGGCCGAAGTGGAGGCGGTCGGCGCGGGCGATCAGGGCATGATGTTCGGTTTTGCCTGCAACGAAACTCCCGAGTTGATGCCGGCCTCGATCGCCCTGGCGCACCGGCTGATCCGCCGCATCGAGAAAGTGCGTCACACCGGCGTCCTGCCCTACCTGCGTCCCGACGCCAAGAGCCAGGTCACCGTCGAGTACAGCTACGGCAAACCGGTGCGGGTGGATACGGTCCTGATCAGCACCCAGCACGCCCCCGAGGCGTCCCAGGAACAGATCCGCGCTGATGTGATCGAGCACGTGATCAAGGCCGAGGTGCCGCCGGAGTGGTTCGATAGCCAGACGAAAATCTTCGTGAACCCCACCGGTCGCTTCGTGGTTGGCGGCCCGATGGGCGACACCGGGCTGACCGGGCGCAAGATCGTCGTGGACACATACGGCGGCGTCGCCCGCCACGGCGGTGGCGCTTTCAGCGGCAAGGACCCGAGCAAGGTGGACCGCAGCGCCGCCTACGCCTGCCGCTGGGTCGCCAAGAACATCGTCGCCGCCGGGCTTGCCGACCGCGTGGAGTTGCAGGTGAGCTACGCCATCGGCGTGGCCCGTCCCCTCTCCTTGAGCGTGGAGACCTTTGGCACCGGCCGCGTGGCCGATGAGGTGATCCTCAAGGCTGTCACCGAGGTGTTCGACCTGCGCCCCGGAGCGATCATTCGCGACCTGGATCTGCGCCGGCCCATTTATCGCCAGACGGCCGCTGGCGGTCACTTCGGGCGCACCGATATTGACCTGCCCTGGGAACGCACCGATAAGGTCGAGGCCCTGCGCCAGGCAGCAGGTCTGTAGACGGGCATACCTTCACGCCCGTCGGCGTCCATACGGTCTGTCCGCCCTTAAAGAACAAAGATGTGGGAGGGCTGCGCCCTCCCACACCCTCCCTGCCGCGGGGGTCTCGCGGTCCCCTGCGCTCCTCCAGGTTTTGCGTTCGCGTTCGCCGGCGCAGCCGCGGAACCCTCCGGGCCTCCCCGGCTCCAGACGCGGCCTACAGCCCCCGGGTACGCACGAGCCCGCCGACGATAAAGAGCTGCACAAGGGCCAGGCCAGGATCGTGATGGGCAGTTGAGCCAGCGCGGGTCTGACCGATCTGCTCCAGCGGCACACGTGTCGTACCGGGCAGGTGACTCCAGACCAGATCGGCCACCTCTGCGGCCGTGGCAGGAGTGAGCGTCGACTCGATCGTGATCCGGTCGCCCTCGCGCCCATCTTCATCAAGAATGTCGCGCTCGATCCGCAGGCCCGGATAAGTGGCCCCCGCCAGATCGGCGCAAATGGGGTCGAGCGGGTGCAGATCCACCCCGTGGCGGATGATCAGCTCCGTATCGAGCGCGCCTGCCCGACCGCTTGCCGCAGGGCGCACACGCAGCACCGTAGTGGCCAGGGGGCGCTGAGGGTGGATGAAGCGGGCCGCATCGCGCTCGCGGGCCGGCTCGAGGGCCACCACCTCGGCCGGACTGTACCCGCGCTCGCGCACATCGCGCTCCAGGCGCCAGGCGCGCCGCAAGGACTCCTCCGGATCGAGGTAGATCGTCAGATCAAACAGCTCGGTAATGTTCGGCGGCGTCAGCGTCAACATCCCGTAGGCGATCACCAGACCGGTGGCAACAACCAGTTCGGGATCGCGCAGCACGCCGATGCGGTGATCGTAGACGGGTTTGGTGATCTGCCCGCCGGCCCGCAGCACCCGCAGATGCTCCACCAGCAACTCCAGGTCGTTTGCCCGCGGATCGGCGCCGGTCAGGCGGCGCGCGTTGCGCTCATCGCGCGAGTAGCGCTGGTAGTCGTCGAGGCAGACCGGGGTTACGCCGTCGTGGCCCAGGATGCGTACCACCCCTCGCACCAGCGTCGTCTTACCCGAGGCGCTGTCGCCTACCAGACCGAGCATCAATGGTCGTCTACTTTCCATGGCTTCGCTCTGTAGTCTGCCTGGCTTATACCATTTTTGATTTTGGATTGTGGATTGTGGATTGCCACGCTGGGCAGCACAACGCCTGAAACCGCTTCAAGCAATGCGGCAGCATC
>OGCL01001059.1_pt1 | contig 25510 bp, 19 predicted proteins | sample 1570041 | NCBI WGS metagenome assembly OGCL01 (sample SAMN06266162, study PRJEB24511) | hot springs metagenome | isolation source: Hot spring water | place: South Africa: Limpopo | collected 2015-06-22 | reverse complement strand
GCCGGCGCCGACATCGGCGAATTCTCGCAACTTGATACGCCGGAAAAGGGCAGGGCGCTGGTCGCGCGCGGCTGGGAGCTGTTCAACCGGCTGGCGGCGGTCAAATATCCGACGCTGGCGCTGGTCCGCGGTCACTGCTTGGGCGGCGGCCTCGAACTGGCGCTGGCCTGCCGCTACATCCTGACCGTCGACGAACCGGGCACCAAGCTGGCGCTGCCGGAAGTCATGCTCGGCATCTTCCCCGGCTGGGGCGGCATGCTGCGTCTGCCGCAGCGGGTCGGTCCGGCGGCGGCGCTCGATCTGATGCTTACCGGCAAGTCGCTGGACGCCAAACGGGCGCGCAACCTGGGGCTGGCCGACGAATGCGTGCCGCCGCGCGTCATGGAAATGGCCGCGCACAAGCTGCTGCTGTCGAACCGCTCGCGTCGCCCGCTGCCTTTCGTGCAGAAGCTGCTGGCCGGCCCGCTGAAAGCGGTCGTCGCCAACGGCGCGCGCAAGCAGGTGGCGAAGAAGGCGCGTCCGGAACACTACCCGGCGCCCTACGCGATCATCGACCTGTGGCAGAAGCACGACGGCAACGCACTGGCGGCGCCGGCCGTCGTCGACCGCATCATCCAGTCACCGACGGCGAAGAACCTGCTGCGCGTCTTCCATCTGCAGGAACGCCTCAAGGGCTTCGGCAAGGACGGCGATTTCGTCGCGCAACACGTGCATGTCGTCGGTGCCGGTGTCATGGGCGGCGACATCGCCGCCTGGTGTGCCCTGCGCGGCCTGACGGTGACGCTCCAGGACCAGTCGGTCGAGCGCATCGCCCCGGCGATCAAGCGGGCGCATGCGCTGTTCAAGAAGAAGCTGCGCGATCCGCTGCGCGCCCGTGCCGCCTTCGACCGCCTGATTCCCGATCCGGCCGGCGCCGGTGCAGTCCGCGCCGACGTGGTCATCGAGGCGATTTTCGAGAACGTCGAGGCCAAGCACGCGCTGTTCCGCAGCCTCGAGCCGCGGATGAAGCCGGGCGCGGTGCTTGCCACCAACACCTCCAGCCTGCGCCTGGAAGACCTGCGCGCGGCGCTGGTCCGGCCGGAGCGCCTGGTCGGCATCCACTTCTTCAATCCGGTGGCGATGATGCCGCTGGTCGAGGTGGTCGAGGCCGCTGGTGCCGATCCGGCGATGGTTCGTGCCGCCTGCGCCTTCGTCAAGCAGATCGACAAGCTGCCGCTGCCCGTGAAGAGCGCGCCCGGCTTCCTGGTCAATGCGGTGCTCGCGCCCTACATGCTGGCGGCGATGCGTGCGGTCGACGACGGCGTTTCCCCGGAAACGGTGGACGCAGCCATGCTCGCTTTCGGCATGCCGATGGGACCGATCGAACTGATCGATACGGTCGGCCTCGACATCGCCATGGCGGCCGGCCAGCAGCTGGCCGGCGGCGCCGAGGCGCCCCGTTGCCTGCTGACCCGGGTCGAGCGCCAGCAACTGGGCAAGAAATCCGGTCAGGGTTTCTACGCATGGAAGGATGGCAAACCGGTCAAGGCCGTTGCCGCCGCTGTGCCGCCGGGGTTGGCCGAAAAACTGGTCAAGCCACTGGTCGACCGTACGCAGGCGTTGGTTCGCGATGGCGTCATTGTCGATGCCGATCTGGCCGATGCGGGCGTAATATTCGGTACCGGGTTTGCACCTTTTACCGGTGGGCCAATCAAATTTTCGCTGGATTCGGGGACGTCATCCCGAAAGGAGTCCATGTAGTCAGCAGTGGGTAGCAAGCAGGGTGGTTTTAGCAGTGCGATGCCGGCAGAAGATCGGCACGTACGTTTCCGGAAGTCTGGAAATTGGTAGTCAAAACTCGTAGTGGACGTGATCGGTATCCCCGATCTGATAAACAGGAGGAGATTAGGATGAGACAAAAAACAGGAAGTTCGTGCTATCCGCGGTTCCGGCGTACCACGCTCGGCACCGCGGTGGCGATTGCCTTGGTGGCTGGTTCGACGTCGGTCATGGCGTTCGAATTCAAGTCGGGCGAAGTGAGCGGCAGTTTCGACACGACGGTTTCGCTGGGCTCGCTCTGGCGAATGGAGGGGCGCGAAAAATCGCTGATCAGCATTGCCAATGGCGGAACTTCCCGCGATCCCAATTCGGATGACGGCAACCTGCGCTACAAGCGGGGCGAACTGGTGTCGACCACGCTCAAGGCGACACACGATCTCGAACTGAAGTACCGTAATTTCGGTGCCTTCGTCCGTGGCTCGTATTTCTACGATCCGACGATCCGCGGCAAGGACAGCCTGACCCGAGACGCCCGTGATGTGCTCGGCTCCGATGGCGAGATCCTTGATGCCTACGTACGCGGCACCTTCAGTGTCGGCGACCGCAACCTGAACCTTCGCCTGGGCAAGCAGGTGGTCAGCTGGGGCGAGAGTACCTTCATCCAGAACGGCATCAACATCCTCAACCCGATCAACGTCAGCCGTCTGCGCGCGCCGGGCTCGGAACTGAAGGAGGGCTTCATTCCGACCATGATGGCCTACGCGTCGCAGGAACTGACCGACAACCTGTCGGTCGAGGTAGCGATCCTGGCCGAGTGGGAGAAGACCAAGATCGATCCGGCTGGCTCGTTCTTCAGTACCAATGATTTTGTTTCCGAGGGCGGTAATCGCGCCTTCACCGGATTTGGGCGGCGCAACGATCTCAACGGCGCTACCGGCATCATCGGCGGTGCCGGCAATGCGACGGCTCAGCTTTGGGCGCCCCGCTCAAAGGATCGCGAGGCCAGCAATGATGGGCAGTATGGTATTGCCTTTCGCTATTTCGCACCTGCATTGAACAACACCGAGTTCGGTTTTTACCACGCCAACTATCACAGCCGTACTCCCTATATTTCCGGTTATCGTGGTGGTGTGACTGCGGCCGAGACGGTGGTTCCCGGATGTACCGTGTTCAATGTCCCGGCGGGTGTCCCCGGTGGGTGTAACGTGCAGGCTGGCACCTATTTCGTCGAGTATCCGGAAGACATCAAGCTCTGGGGCCTCAGCTTCAACACCACGGGGCCGGCGGGTATCGCGCTGCAAGGCGAATACTCGTATCGCCCCAATCAGCCAATGCAACTGCCCTCGGCCGATCTGCTACTCGCTGCTGTTGGTCTGGCCAATCAGCTGACCAGTACCAACGGGGCAGCGGCGGCGGCCGTGCCGTTCGGTACGGAAATCAGCGGTTATCGGCGAGTCAAGATGCATCAGGTGCAGATGACCGGCACCAAGGCCTTCGGTCCCACTCTCGGTGCCGAGCAACTGGTGGTAGTCGGGGAAGTCGGTTATACCCGCCTGGAACTGCCGTCCAACCTGAAATTTGCCGCACCGGGATGCCACCTGCCGCAGGTGGGTTCGTCGACCGCGACGTCCAATGGCAGCACCTCGTCGGGTTGCTTTGCTACGGAAAACTCCTGGGGTTACCGCCTGGTCGGCCGCCTGGATTATCCGAATGCGATTGGCTCCGTAACCGTCTCGCCGCGACTGGCTTTCTCGCATGACGTGGATGGCCGCAGCCCGACCTTCAACGAGGGTGCAAAGGCGCTGACCCTGGGTTTCGGCTTCAACTATCGTCAGAATTGGCAGGCGGATATTGCCTACACCGCTTTCTTTGGCGGCAAGAAGGTTTCGGGAGTTGATCCTGCCGCCGTTCCGGCCGGTCAGGTGGCAAGCTACGCCAGCCATACCAACCCGATGGTTGACCGCGATTTCCTGTCGATCAGCCTGAGCTACTCGTTCTGATCTGCACCAACGACAAGACACCAGGAGACATAGAACATGAAAAGAACCCTATCCATGCTGAGCACCGCGCTCGTTCTGGCTTTTGCCGGGACGGCCGTGCACGCCCAGGTATCGGCAGCCGATGCCGCCAAGCTGGGCAAGAGCCTGACGCCGATGGGCGCCGAGGCAGCGGGTAATGCGGCGGGCACGATCCCGGCCTGGACCGGCGGCCTGACCAAGCCGGTCGCCGGTCATGTGCCGGGCGGCCACTATCCCGATCCGTTCGCAGCGGACAAGCCCTTGTTCACCATCGATGCCAGCAACGCCGACAAGTACAAGGCACAGCTGACGCCGGGCCAGATCGCGATGCTCAAGAAGTATCCGACCTGGAAGATGAACGTCTACCCGACGCAGCGCAGCGCGACCTTCCCGAAGGCCAATCTGGACGACACGATGGCCAACGCCACCCGCGCCAAACTGGTCAGCGGCGGTGCCGGCGTGACCGGGACCACCGGCGGTGTTCCCTTCCCGATTCCCAAGGATGGCCTGGAAGCGATCTGGAACACGGTCATGCGCTACAAGGGCGATACCTATGCGATGAACTGGAGCCAGGCGGCGGTGACGCGCGATGGCGCCTATACGCCGGTGCGCTTCGAGTACGAGTATGACTTTTCCTACGGCAACCTGACCAAGCCGGAAAAGGACCGCGAGCCGAACAAGCTGGTGAACTTCCTGCAGACGGTGACGGCACCGGCCCGCCTGGCCGGCCAGATCCTGCTGGTGCACGAAACGGTGGACCAGTTGAAGGAGCCGCGTACCGCGTGGACCTACAATCCGGGCCAGCGTCGTGTCCGTCTGGCGCCGAACGTCGCCTACGACAATCCGGGCACGGCCGCCGACGGTCTGCGCACCAACGACGATTTCGGCATGTTCAACGGCGCCACCGACCGCTACAACTGGAAGCTGGTCGGCAAGCAGGAGCTGTTCGTTCCGTACAACTCCTACAAGCTGTCCGGCAACCAGGTGAAGATGGCCGACGTCCTGCGTCCGGGCCACATCAACCCGGATCATGCACGTTATGAGCTGCACCGCGTCTGGGTGGTCGAGGCGACCTTGAAGGAAGGCACCAGCCACATCTACAAGAAGCGCACCTTCTATATCGATGAAGACAGCTGGATGATCATGGTCTCCGACAAGTACGACGCACGCGGCGAGTTGTGGCGTGTTTCGGAACAGCATGCGATCAACTTCTACGACGTGCCGATGTTCTACGGCACCATCGAAGTGCACCATGACCTGCAGTCCGGTCGTTACCTGGCGATGGGCTTGCGCAACGACGAACCCAAGGTCTGGGAAAAGACCAAGCGCAGCGCGGCGGACTTCACGCCGGCCGGCCTGCGTGGCATCGGAACGCGCTAAGCGCTGACCGGCCTGGGCTTCCTGCGGGGCGAAATCGGCCCCGCAGGACAGCCTGCATGCCAACTTCCGGGAATCTTCATGAACAAAAGCATAGGTTTGATCTTTGCCGTTTTCGTTGCGTTGTCCGTCAGCTATGCCTTCTCGGCACGCAAGGGGCCGCCGATGCCGGCCACCGAAATCACCCTGAACAACGCCTTGCTGCTTGATACGCAGCGCGCCGGCCAGCGCCTGGTTGCGGTCGGCGAGCGCGGTTACATCTTCATTTCCGACGACGAGGGCGGCGCCTGGCGCCGGGTGCCCAGCGGCGTCGAAACGACCCTGAATGCCGTCGCCTTTGCCGACCTGCTCGGCATTGCCGTCGGTCACGATGCCGCGATCGTGCGCAGCGACGATGGCGGCCAGACCTGGAAAGCGGTTTTCAGTGCGCCGGAACAGCTGCGTCCCTTGCTCGACGTCGCTTTCGTCAGTCCGCAGCACGTGCTGGCCATCGGCGCCTACGGTGCCGTCTTCGAAAGCACCGACGGCGGTTTGAACTGGAACGAACGCCAGATCGTCGACGGCGACCGTCACTTCAACGCCCTGGCCCGTCTGGCCGACGGCACCCTGATGATCGCCGGCGAGGCCGGCACCTTGCTGCGCTCGAACGATGGCGGTGCCAACTGGGAAGTTCTGCCGCCGGCCTACGCCGGCTCGTATTTCGGCATCCAGCCGCTGGCCCAGGGCGGCGTGCTGGTCTATGGCATGCGCGGCACGGTGCTGCGCAGCGACGACCGTGGCGACAGCTGGCAAACGCTGACCGGCGAGGGCGCCGGTTCGCTGTTCGGCAGCACCATGACGACCGACGGCAGCATCGTGCTGGTCGGTCAGAACGGCACCGTACTCGGCAGCCGTGACGGCGGTACGTCGTTCAAGCGGTTGCCGGTGCAGGGCAGCCGCCTGTGGACGGCGGCGGTAGCGGCGCCGGTCGCCGGCGAGGCAATGATTTTCGGCGAAGGCGCTGTTGCCCGTGTCGATGCGGCAAGCGGAGAAAAACAATGAAAACGAATTCCGTCGTAACCGCCATCGGCCAGGTCCTGTTCGGCTGGCGACGCAGCTTCCTGGCGCTGTTCGTGCTGATCACCCTGGCGCTGAGCTGGTCGGCGACCCAGTTGCGGGTCGATGCGGGTTTCCAGAAGATGATCCCGCTCAAGCATGAATACATGCAGACCTTCACCGAGTACCAGAAGACCTTCGGCGGCGCCAATCGCGTGCTGTTGGCGCTGCGTATCGACGAAGGCGACATCTACACCCCCGAGTTCTTTGCCACGCTCAAGGCGGTCACCGACGAGGTCTTCTTCCTGCCCGGTGTCGAACGCGCTTCGGTGACGTCGCTGTTCACCCCCAACGTCCGCTTCATCGAAGTCGTCGAGGATGGCTTTGCCGGCGGCAACGTGATTCCCGCCGATTTCGCCGGCACCCCGGAAGACCTTGAAGAGGTTCGCGCCAACGTGCTCAAGTCGGGACGCGTCGGTCGCCTGGTGTCGAACGATTTCAAGGGCGCGCTGGTCAGCGCCGAACTGCTCGAAGTCGATCCGTCGACCGGTGCCCGCCTCGATTACGCGGCGGTCGCCGGCAAGCTCGAGGAAATCCGCAGCCGCCACCAGAAGGACGGCGTCACCGTGCACATCATCGGGTTCGCCAAGGCGGTCGGCGACATCACCGAGGGCGCGCGTGCGGTCCTGCTGTTCTTCCTGGTCGCCTTCGTGATCACGGCGGTGCTGCTCTATCTGTATTCCGGTTCGGCCAAGCTGACGGCGGTCGCGCTGATCTGCGCGATGATTCCGGTGATCTGGCTGCTCGGCCTGTTGCCGCTGCTCGGCTACGGCATCGACCCGATGTCGATTCTGGTGCCGTTCCTGATCTTCTCGATCGGCGTCAGTCACGCGGTGCAGATGACCAATGCCTGGCAGCTCGAGGTGATCGGCGGTGCCGACGGCCTGACCGCTGCGCACAAGTCCTTCCTCAAGCTGTTCATGCCGGGGGCGATGGCCCTGCTGGCCAACGCGCTCGGTTTCATGGTCATCCTCTACATCGAGATCGACATGGTCCGCGAACTGGCGATCACCGCCAGCCTGGGTGTCGCGCTGATGATTGTGACCAACAAGATGCTGCTGACCATCCTGCTGTCGTGGATGAATCTGTCGCCCAACGAGCGGCAGCGCTCGGCCGGCCGCAAGAACAGTGGCGACTGGCTGTGGGTGTGGTTGAAGCGTGCCGCCGCGCCGCGGCCGGCGCTGGCGATTCTGGTCATCGCCGCCGTGCTGCTGGCCGTCGGCACCTGGCAATCGCGCGACCTGCGCACCGGCGACCTCGGCAAGGGCATCCCCGAGCTGCACGACGACTCGCGCTACAACCGCGATACGGCGGCCATCGTCGACAGCTTCTCGATTGGCGTCGATGTGCTGTCGGTGATCGCCCAGTCGCGCAATGTCGACGGCGCCTGCACCGATTTCACGATCATGGACACGCTCGACCGCTTCGAGTCGACGATGCGCAACGTTCATGGCGTGCAGGGCGTGCTCTCGCTGCCGGGCATGGCCAAGACCGTCAACGCCGGCTGGAACGAAGGCAATCCGCGCTGGCGCGTGCTGTCGCGCGATCCGAGCATCCTTGCCCAGTCGGTGACGCCGATCGACACCAGCACCGGTCTGCTCGATACCGACTGCAACGCCATGCAGATCATGATCTTCACCCGCGACCATGAAGGCAGCACGATTGCCCATGTGGTGAACGAAGTGAAGAAGTTCATCGCCGCCAATCCGTCCGAGAACCTCGAACTGAAGCTGGCTTCGGGCAATGTCGGCGTGATGGTGGCGACCAACGAAGCCGTCGATGCTGCCGAAGTGACCATGCTGCTGCTGCTGTTCGGGTCGATCAGCCTGCTGTGCCTGATCGAGTTCCGCTCGTGGCGGGCGACGCTGTGCATCATCCTGCCGCTGGCCATCGTTGCCGTGCTGTGCAACGCCTTGATGGCGCTGCTCGGCATCGGCCTCAAGGTGTCCACGCTGCCGGTGATCGCGCTTGGCGTCGGCGTCGGCGTCGATTACGGCATCTACCTCTACGAGCGCATGGAGCACGAGCTGCACAAGGGCGTCAGCCTGCCTGCCGCCTTCCTCGAGGCGCTGCGCCAGCGCGGCACGGCAATCGGCTTCACGGCCGCGACGATGTCCATCGGTGTCGGTACCTGGGCCTTCTCGGCGCTCAAGTTCCAGGCCGACATGGGCATCCTGCTGGCCTTCATGTTCATCGTGAACATGGCCGGTGCCATCTTGCTCCTGCCGGCATTGGCCGCCTTCCTGGTGAAACTTCCCGGCCAGGCGGGAGCAAAAACCGCCAGTCACTGAACGGGCAAGGAAAAATGCCTTGACCGGAAGTGCGCACTGTCTATAATTCAAACGTTCGTTTTATTTTTGACGAAACCAGACCAGACCAACAAAAGGAGACAAGCTTGAACAAGCTGATCGTTAAGAAAGCCGCGGTACTCGGTGCCGGCGTGATGGGCGCGCAGATTGCCGCCCACCTCGCCAATGCCAATGTGCCGGTGCTGCTGTTCGACCTGCCGGCCAAGGAAGGCGACAAGAACGGCATCGTCAACAAGGCCCTCGACGGCCTCAAGAAGCTCGACCCGGCACCGCTCGCCAGCAAGGGCAAGCTCAAGTTCATCGACGCCGCCAATTACGACGAGCACCTGCCGCTGCTCGCCGACTGCGACCTGATCATCGAGGCCATCGCCGAGCGCATGGACTGGAAGAACGACCTCTACGCCAAGATCGCGCCGCACATCGGCGCCAAGGCGATTGTCGCTTCCAATACTTCCGGCCTGTCGATGAACGCGCTGGCCCAGGGCCTGCCGGAAGCCATCCGGCCGCGCTTCTGCGGCATCCATTTCTTCAACCCGCCGCGCTACATGCACCTGGTTGAAATCATCGCCACGCAGAGCACCGATGCCGGCACGCTCGATGCGCTGGAAACTTGGCTGACCTCGCGCCTCGGCAAAGGCGTCATCCGTGCGCTCGATACCCCGAATTTCGTCGCCAACCGCATCGGCGTCTTCTCCATTCTCGCCGTCATGCACCACACCCAGGCCTTTGGCCTCGGTTTCGACGAAGTCGATGCGCTGACCGGCCCGAAGATCGGCCGTCCGAAGAGCGCCACCTATCGCACCGCCGACGTCGTTGGCCTCGACACCCTGGCGCACGTCGTCAAGACCATGCAGGACACCTTGCCGAATGACCCGTGGCACCGCTACTTCACGACCCCGGCGTGGCTGCAGGCGTTGATCGGGCAGGGCGCGCTGGGCCAGAAAACCCGTTGCGGCATCTTCAGGAAGCAGGGCAGGGAAATCCAGGTGCTCGACCTGGCCGCGCAGGATTACCGCAAGTCGGCCGGCGAAATCGCCGCCGAAGTCGATGCCATCCTCAAGATGCGCAATCCGGCCGAGAAGTTTGCTGCACTCCGTGCCGCGACGCATCCGCAGGCGCAGTTCCTGTGGGCCATCTTCCGCGACATCTTCCACTACGCGGCGGTGCAGCTCGAACACGTCGCCGACAATGCCCGCGATCTCGATCTGGCGATGCGTTGGGGCTTCGGCTGGGCGCAGGGGCCGTTCGAAACCTGGCAGGCCGCCGGCTGGCGCGAGATCGCCCAGGCGGTCGCCGCCGACATCGGCGCCGGCAAGAGCATGAGCAATGTGCCGCTGCCGGCGTGGTCGCTGGAAGCGGGGCGTACCGGCGTGCATACCGCCGAAGGTTCGTATTCCGCCAGCAAGAATGCTTACGTGCCGCGCTCGACGCTGCCGGTTTACCAGCGCCAGCTCTTCCCTGAGCGTGTGCTCGGTGAAGCCGGTGCTGTGCCGGAAAAGTCGGGCGAAACGCTCTACGAAAACGACGGCGTTCGCCTGTGGCGTCTGCCGGCGATCGATGGCGGGATCGGCATCATTTCCTTCAAGTCCAAGATGCACACCATCGGCGACGAGGTGCTGGACGGCCTGATCGCCGCTGTCCGCCAGGCGGAAACGACGCTCGACGGCGTCGTCGTCTGGCACGAAGCGCCGTTCGCTGTCGGCGCCAACCTGCAGCAGGTCGGCGAAGCCTGTGCCGCCGGCCAGTTCGAGATGCTGGAAAAGACTGTAGAGAAATTCCAGCGCGCTTCGCAGACGCTGAAGTACGCGCAGGTGCCGACCGTCGCTGCGGTGCAGGGCATGGCACTGGGCGGTGGTTGCGAATTCGTCATGCACGCCGGCAAGCGCGTGATGGCGCTGGAAAGCTACGTCGGCCTGGTTGAAGCCGGGGTCGGTCTGATTCCGGCCGGTGGCGGCTGCAAGGAGTTTGCCGTACGCGCTGCCGACTGGGCTGCGCAATCGGCAACGCCGGGTGAAGTGTTCAACTTCCTGCAACCGGTGTTCCAGACCATCGCCATGGCCAAGGTTGCCAAGAGCGCGGTCGAAGTCATCGACATGGGCTTTGCCAAGCCTTCCGACACCATCCTGTTCAACGCCCACGAACTGCTCTTCGTCGCCATCAAGGAAGCGCGTGCCATGGCCGATGCCGGTTATGCCCCGCCGCCGATGGCCCGCGCCATCCCGGTCGCCGGCAAGAACGGCATCGCGACGCTGGAAATGATGCTGGTGAACATGAAGGAGGGCGGCATGATTTCCGCGCACGACTACAAGGTCGCCAAGTCGGCCGCCATCGCGCTGTGCGGCGGCGAAGTCGAAACCGGCAGCCTGGTCGACGAGGAATGGCTGATCACCGTCGAGCGCCGCCTCTTCGTCGAATTGCTGAAAACCCCCGAAACCCAGGCCCGGATCAAGCACATGCTGGAAACCGGCAAGCCGCTTCGCAACTAATCGGGTCAGGAGACAGAGAAAAATGAGCAAACAGATTCAAGACGCCTACATCGTCGCCGCCACCCGACTGCCGGTCGCCAAGCGCAACGGCATGTTCAGGAATGTGCGCCCGGACGACATGCTGGCCGCAGTCATCAAGGCGGTGGTCGCCCAGGTGCCGGGCATCGATCCGGCGCGCATCGGCGACGTCATCGTCGGCTGCGCCATGCCGGAAGCCGAACAGGGCATGAACGTCGCCCGCATCGGCGCGCTGCTGGCCGGTCTGCCGATCACCGTGCCGGGCATCACCATCAACCGCTTCTGCTCGTCCGGCGTGCAGGCGGTGGCTGATGCCGCCAACCAGATCCGCCTCGGCCTGGCCGATGTGATGATCGCCGCCGGTACCGAGTCGATGTCGGTGATGCCGCAAATCATGGGCAACAAGATGTCGATGAACCCGGCGATCTTCGCCAAGGAGGAAAATCTGGGCATCGCCTTCGGCATGGGCCTGACCGCAGAAAAGGTCGCGAACCAGTGGAAGATTTCCCGCGACGCCCAGGACGCCTTCGCGCTGGCTTCGAACCAGAAGGCCTGCGCGGCGATTGCCGCCGGCCACTTCAAGGCCGAGACGACGCCGTATGCGATCAGCGAAAGCCTGCCTGACCTGGCGTCTGGCAACATCAAGTTGCGCGAGCGTGTCGTCGATACCGACGAAGGCCCGCGTGCCGATGCCTCGCTGGAACGCCTCGGCAAGCTGAAGCCGGTTTTCCATGCCCGCGGCTCGGTCACTGCCGGCAATTCCTCGCAGATGTCGGACGGTGCCGGTGCGGTCATGCTGGTGTCGGAGAAGGTGCTCAAGGAACACAACCTGACGCCGCTCGCCCGTTTCGCCGGCTATGCCGTCGGCGGCGTGGCGCCGGAAATCATGGGCATCGGACCGATTGCCGCCATTCCGAAAGTGCTGGCTCAGGTCGGTATCCGCCAGGACGACCTCGACTGGATCGAACTCAACGAAGCCTTCGCCGCGCAGTCGCTGGCGGTGATGCAGGAGCTGGGGATCAATCCGGACAAGGTCAATCCGCTCGGCGGCGCCATCGCGCTTGGCCATCCGCTCGGCGCCACCGGTGCCATCCGCATCGCCACGCTGACGCACGGCCTGCAACGCACCGGCGGTCGTTACGGCATGGTCACCATGTGCATCGGTACCGGCATGGGTGCGGCCGGCATCATCGAACGGGTCTGATGAAACCCGCCTGGCTCGCCAAACTCTCGCCGGCCTGGCGCGCCCGCATGGTGCGCCTGGGCTTCAACCTGCATCCGGCGTTTCGCGGGACAGGCGGGCGGGTCGTGCATGTGGCGCGCGATCTGCGCCACATCCGCATCTGCCTGCCGTTGAACTGGAAGACCAAGAACATCGTCGGCTCGATCTACGGCGGCTCGCTGTTCGCGATCACCGATGGCGCGCATCCGATGATGTTGATGGCGGCGCTGGGCGATGCCTACATCGTCTGGGACAAGGCGGCCAGCATCCGTTACCGCAAGCCGGGTTACACCACGCTGTACGCCGATTTCCTGTTGCCGGAGGAAGAAATTTCAGCAATTCGCGGCGCCCTGGTGGAATATCCGGAGCTTGAGCGGACTTATACGGTCGAATTGAAGGACAGGCACGGCACGGTACATACCGTGGTCGAACGCACGGTCTACATTGCCGAGAAAAATCACTACCGGCGCAAAGGCGGAGGAGACAAAAATGGAAAAAATCTGGCGCAATAGTTACCCCGCAGGGGTACCGCACGAAATCGACATCGACCACATTCCGTCACTGGTGGTCCTGTTCGAGGATGCCTGTGCGAAGTTCGGCGATCAGGTCGCCTACATCAGCATGGGCAAGGAAATGACCTACCGGCAGCTCGATGAGGAATCGAAGCACTTCGCCGGCTGGCTGCAATCGCTGGGCCTTAAAAAGGGCGAGCGGGTGGCGTTGATGATGCCCAACCTGCTGCAGTACCCGGTGGCCTTGTTCGGCACGCTGCGCGCCGGTTGCGTGGTGGTCAATTGCAATCCCCTGTACACCCCGCGCGAACTCGAACACCAGTTGAAGGATTCCGGGGCGACGGCCATCGTCATCGTCGAGAATTTCGCCCATACCCTGGAGCAGGTGATCGCCCGCACGCCGATCCGCCATGTCGTGGTCACGCCGATGGGCGAACTGCTCGGCCTCAAGGGACACCTCGTCAATTTCGTCGTGCGTCGCGTGAAGAAGCTGGTGCCGGCCTGGAAACTGCCCGGGGCGATCAGCTTCAACAGCGCGCTGGCAAGCGGTCGCCGGCACGGCTGGCAGCCGGTGGCGCTGGATCACGACGACATCGCCTTCCTGCAATACACCGGCGGCACCACCGGGGTTTCCAAGGGGGCGATGCTGACCCACGCGAACATCGCATCCAACGTCACCCAGGCCTACAACTGGATCAAGCCAGCGGTGCGCGAGGGGCAGGAACTGATCATCACCGCCTTGCCGCTGTATCACATCTTCGCGCTGACGGCGAACTGCCTGACCTTCCTGATGATCGGCGCGAAGAACCTGCTGATCGCCAATCCGCGTGACATTCCGGGCTTCGTCAAGGAATGGTCGAAGTATCCGGTGAGCGTGGTGACCGGCGTGAACACCTTGTTCAATGCCCTGCTCAACAATCCGGAGTTCGCCAAGCTCGACTTCTCGACCATGAACGTCACGCTGGGTGGCGGCATGGCGGTGCAGGCGCCAGTGGCCGAGCGCTGGCTGAAGACGGTCGGGGTGCCGCTGATGCAGGCCTACGGCCTGACCGAAACCAGCCCGGCGGCGACGATCAATCCGCTCGACCTGCACGATTTCAACGGTTCCATCGGCCTGCCGATTTCGTCGACGGAAATTTCGATCCGCGACGACAGCGGCACCGAAGTGCCGGTCAGCCAGGTCGGCGAAATCTGCATCCGCGGGCCGCAGGTGATGAAAGGCTACTGGAACCGCCCGGACGAGACCGCCAACGTCTTCTACCCGGACGGCTACCTGCGCACCGGTGACGTCGGTTACGTCGATCAGAAAGGCTTCGTCTACCTGGTCGACCGCAAGAAGGACATGATCCTGGTGTCCGGCTTCAACGTTTATCCCAACGAAGTCGAGGAAGCCGTCGCCATGCTGCCGGGGATCATCGACGTCGCTGCCATCGGCGTGCCCGACGAGCATTCCGGCGAAGCGGTGAAGATTTTCGTGGTGCGCAAGGATCCGCGCATCACCGAAAAGGACGTGATCGAGCACTGCCGCACCGTGCTCACCGGTTACAAGATTCCCAAACACATCGAATTCCGCGACGACCTGCCGCGGACCAACGTCGGCAAGATCCTGCGCCGCGCCCTCAAGGAAGGAGCCTGAGTTGTCCATTCCCGCTTCACTCAACCGTAACCTGACGCTGCCGGTCATCTGCGCGCCGATGTTCATCATCTCCAACCCGGACCTGGTCATCGCCCAGTGCAAGAGCGGCGTCATCGGCTCGTTCCCGGCGCTCAACGCCCGCCCCAAGGAAATGCTCGACGACTGGCTGCTGCGCATCAAGCGTGAGCTGGCCGCCGATCCGCAGGCGGCGCCGTTCGCGGTCAACCAGATCATCCATCCGTCGAACGAGCGCCTGGAGCACGACATGGCGCTGTGCGTGAAGCACGAGGTGCCGCTGATCATCACCAGCCTGTCGGCGCCGACGCAGATCGTGCCGCACGTGCATGCCTATGGCGGCCAGGTCTTCCACGACGTGATCAGCGTGCGCCACGCCGAGAAGGCCCTGGAGGCCGGTGTCGACGGCCTGATCCTGGTCTGCGCCGGCGCCGGCGGCCATGCCGGCACGCTCAGCCCGTTCGCGCTGGTCGGCGAAATCCGCAAGTTCTACGACGGCCCGATTGCCTTGTCGGGAGCGATCACCAACGGCAGCGCCATCCTCTCCGCGCAGGCCATGGGCGCTGATTTCGCCTACATCGGCACGCGCTTCATCGCCACGCCGGAAGCAAATGCGGTCGAGGGCTACAAGCAGGCGATCCTCGATTCCGCCGCCAAGGATGTCGTCTATACGCCGTATTTCACCGGCGTCCATGGCAACTACCTGAAGAAGAGCATCGTCGCCGCCGGTCTCGACCCGGACGACCTGCCGGTCAAGGACAAAAGCGCGATGAGCTTCGGTGGCGCCCGCGACGCCAAAGCCTGGAAGGACATTTGGGGGGCCGGGCAGGGTGTCGGCACCATCGACGAAGTCATGCCGACGGCCGATCTGGTCGCCCGCCTGCGTCAGGAATACCGCAGCGCCAAAGCGGCGCTGTGCAGCAATCCGTTCTGAAAACAACAATCTGGAGACAAGCAATGAGTGAATATCGCGCCCCCGTGAAGGACATGCGCTTCGTCATGGACGAACTGGCCGGCTTCAAGGAGCTGAGCAGCCTGCCGGGCTTCGAGGAAGCCACGGCCGACATGGCCGACGCCATCCTGGAAGAATCCGCCCGTTTTGCCGGCGAAGTCCTGGCCCCGCTCAACCGTACCGGCGACAAGGAAGGCTGCAAGCTGACCGCCAGCGGCGTGACCACGCCGACCGGCTGGAAGGAAGCCTACGCCCAGTACCGCGACGCCGGCTGGAACGGCATGACCTCGCCCGCCGAATTCGGCGGCCAGGGGTTGCCCGACACGCTCGGCATCGCCGTCAAGGAAATGCTCTGCTCGGCCAACATGGCTTTCAGCCTCGGCCCCTTGCTCACCACCGGCGCCGTCGAAGCGCTGCTGACCTGCGCCAGCGACGAACTCAAGGCCATCTACCTGGAGAAGATGATTTCCGGCGAATGGACCGGCACCATGAACCTGACCGAGCCGCAGGCAGGTTCCGACCTGGCGCTGATCCGCTCGCGCGCCGAGCCGCAGGCCGACGGCAGCTACAAGGTGTTCGGCCAGAAGATCTTCATCACCTACGGCGACCACGACATGACCGAGAACATCGTCCATCTCGTGCTCGCCCGCCTGCCGGACGCACCGGCCGGGGTCAAGGGCATCTCGATGTTCCTGGTGCCGAAGTTCATGGTCAATGGCGATGGTTCGCTCGGGGCGCGTAACGATGCCTACTGCGTTTCTATCGAGCACAAGCTCGGCATTCACGCCAGCCCGACCTGCGTCATGGCCTACGGCGACAACGGCGGCGCCATCGGCTACCTGCTCGGCGAGCCGAACCGCGGCCTCGAATACATGTTCATCATGATGAACGAAGCCCGCCTCGGCGTCGGCCTGCAGGGTATCGCGCTCGGCGAGCGTGCCTACCAGCAGGCGCTCGGCTACGCCCGCGAACGCAAGCAGGGCCGCGATGCCGTCACCGGCGAAGCGCTGGTCACCATCGACAGGCACCCGGACATCCGGCGCATGCTGATGCTGATGAAGTCGCGCGTCGAAGCCTGCCGCGCGCTGGCTTATTACACCTCCGGTCTGCTCGACCGCGCGCATGCGTTGAGCGATGCCGAGGAACGCAAGAAGGCGCTCTACCTGGCCGAATTCATGATCCCCATCGTCAAGGGCGGCGGCACGGAAATGGGCATCGAAGTGACCTCGCTCGGCGTCCAGATCTACGGCGGCATGGGCTTCATCGAAGAAACCGGCGCCGCGCAGCACTGGCGCGATTCGCGCATCACCACCATCTACGAAGGCACCACCGGCATCCAGGCCAACGATCTGCTGTTTCGCAAGCTGATGCGCGATCAGGGCGCCACCGCCAAGATCGTCTTCGGCGAGGTTTACGCCACTGCCAAGGCGCTCGGTGCCTCCGGCAAGCCCGAGCTGCAGGCCATCGGCCAGCGCCTGGGTGTTGCCCTGAAGGCCTGGACCGAAGCCACCGAGTGGCTGGCGGCCAACGCCAAAACCGGCCTCGGCGGCGTGCTGACCGCTGCCGTACCGTATCTGCACCTGGCCGTCACCGTTTGCGGTGGCTGGTTAATGGGCAAGGCCGCGCTGGCTGCGGCCGGCTACCTCGAGCGGGGCGAGGGCGACCAGGTCTTCTATCGCAACAAGCTCGCCAGCGCGCGTTTCTACGCCGACCAGATGCTGCCCCAGGCCAACGCCTACGCCGCCACCGTGATGGCCGGCGACGCGGCGATTGCCGGTCTCGGCAGCGAACTGTTCGACGCCTGATTTTTCGGCTGTACTTTCTCCATCCCTGCGTTTCACCCCCGCCCGTCGGGGGTGTTTTTTTGGAGTCCGCCATGCAATTTCCCGAACTGACGGTCATCGAGCCGACGCTGGCCGACGGCGTCCTTGAACTGCGCCTGAACCGCCCCGACAAATCCAACGCCCTCGACGACGCGCTGTGGCAGGAACTGCGCACCGCCTTCTACTGGGCCGACGCCACGCCGGCCGTGCGCGTCGTCGTGCTGTCCGGTGCCGGCCGGCATTTCTGCGCCGGCATCGACCTCGCCATGCTCGGCGGCATCATGGCGCGCATCGCCAATCCGGACCAGGCGCGCAGCCGCGAAGCTTTACGCCGGCTGATCCTCGACCTGCAGGACTGCCTCGGCGCCGTCGAGCGCTGCCGCAAGCCGGTGCTCGCCGCCATCCAGGGCGCCTGCCTGGGTGGCGGGCTCGATCTCGCCTGCTGCTGCGACATGCGTTATGCCAGCAGCGACGCGCAGTTTTCGGTGCGTGAAATCGATATCGGCATGGTCGCCGACGTCGGCTCGTTGCAACGTCTGCCCGGCCTGGTCGCGCCCGGGCTGGCGCGCGAACTGGCCTACACCGGCCGCGACCTCGGCGCCGACGAAGCCTTGCGCAGCGGCCTGGTCAATCAGGTCTGGGCCGATGCCGAAGCGCTGCACGCCGGCGTACTCGCCATCGCCCGCCGCATCGCCGGCAAGTCGCCGCTGGCCGTGCGCGGCAGCAAGGAAATCCTCAACTACAGCCGCGACCACAGCGTTGCCGACGGTCTTTCCTACGTTGCCACCTGGAATGCCGCCATGCTGCTGTCGGCCGACCTGAACGAAGCAATGCAGGCCGCCCGCGAGCGCCGTCCGCCGCAGTTTGCCGACTGAACCGGAGCTCGTTCAGGAAAATCCGGGCCCGGGCTTCCGGAAAATGGCATTCAAATCCGGACCGGGCTTGCTATGCTTGGTCCGGACGAAACACGCAAAGGAGTTGCCCGATGGCCATCGGATGGATGACGATACTCTCCAACGTTCCCTGGAGCGAAGTGATCAAGAATGCGCCGGTGGTCGCCGACGGTGCCCGCAAATTGTGGAACAAGGTCGGCGGCAAGGGCGCGGCCAGCGAGCCCGCGGCCCCGGTGCCGGCGGCTTCGCCGGAGGACCGGGTGGCCGAGCTGCAGGCTCGCGTCGACGCCCTGCACGCGCAGATGCTGACGGCCAGCGAAGTGATCGCCTCGCTGGCCGAACAGAATGCCCAGCTGGTGGCGCGCATCGAAAGCAATCGCCGGCGTACGCTGGCCTTGCTGATCATCAATATCGGCGTCGCCGGGCTGGCGCTGACCGCCTGGCTGAACTGAGCGGCCGACCGCTCAGCCGCCGAGCAGCGTCATCAGTTCGCCCTGGGCGTTGTGTGGTTTGCTGCGGCTGGAGCGGCGACGGTGGTAAATCCCTTGGCTGTTCATGTCCCAGCCCTGCTGATTGTCTGCCAGATAGAACTTCAGGCCTTCGGTGATGACGCGGCGTTTCAGTTTCGGGTCGAGGATGGGGAAACCCAGTTCGATGCGCTTGAAGAAGTTGCGATCCATCCAGTCGGCTGACGAGAGATAGACGCTTTCCTTGCCGCCGGCGTGGAAATACATGATCCGGTGGTGTTCGAGGAAGCGGCCGATGATCGAGCGCACGCGGATGTTCTCCGACAGGCCAGGAACGCCGGGGCGCAGCATGCAGATGCCGCGTACGATCAGGTTGATCTCGACGCCGGCTTTCGATGCTTCATAGAGCGCATTGATGACTTCCGGCTCGACCAGCGAGTTCATCTTGGCGACGATGCGCGCCTTCTGGCCGGCACGAGCGGCTTCGGCCTCGGCCTCGATGGCGGCGACGACGTTCTGCTGCAGCGTGAACGGTGCCTGCCAAAGATGCTTCAGCGTCCGTGCCTTGCCCAGGCCGGTCAGTTGCTTGAATACCTCGGAAACGTCGTGGGTGATTTCCTCGTTGGCGGTGAGCAGACCAAAGTCGGAGTAGAGGCGGGCGGTCCGCGGGTGATAGTTGCCGGTGCCGAGATGAGCGTAGCGCTTGAGGCCGCCTTCTTCGCGGCGGACGATGAGCAGCGCCTTGGCGTGAACCTTGTAGCCGACCACGCCATAGACCACGTGGGCGCCAACTTCCTCAAGCTTGGTCGCCCAGCCGATGTTCGCTTCCTCGTCGAAACGGGCCATCAGCTCGACGACCACGGTGACTTCCTTGCCACTCTGCGCGGCGCGCAGCAGCGACTGCATCAGCACCGAATCGGTGCCGGTGCGATAGACCGTCATCTTGATCGCGACCACGCTCGGATCGCTGGCTGCCTGGTTGAGCAGTTCGATGACCGGGGCGAAGGACTGGTAGGGGTGGTGCAGCAGGATGTCGTTGCGGCGGATGGCGTCGAAGATGCTGCCGCCCTTGGGCAGGCCCTTGGGGGTGCCGGGAACGAAGGGGCGGAATTTCATGTCCGGGCGGTCGACCCAGTCGGGGACCTGCATCAGCCGCACCAGGTTGACCGGGCCATGCACGCGGTAGAGGTCGACCTGCTGCAGGCCGAACTGCGAGAGCAGGAATTCGGTGATTGCCGGCGAGCAGTTGTCTGCCACTTCCAGGCGCACCGCGTTGCCGAAATGGCGTTGCGGCAATTCACCCTGCAACTTGGTGCGCAGGTTGGTGACTTCTTCCTCGTCGACGAACAGGTCGGAATTGCGCGTGGCGCGGAACTGGTAGCAGCCGAGCACGGTCATGCCGGTGAACAGCTCACTGACGAACTCGTGCAGGATCGACGACAGGAAGACGAAGCCGTAGGCGCAGCCGGCCAGTTCCTCGGGAACCTGGATGACGCGGGGGAGGACGCGCGGTGCCTGGACGATGGCGATGTTCGAGCTGCGGCCGAAGGCGTCCTTGCCTTCGAGTTCGACGGCGAAATTGAGGCTCTTGTTGAGGACGCGCGGGAAGGGGTGCGACGGGTCGAGTCCGATCGGCGTCAGCACCGGCACCATTTCGCGCAGGAAGTAATCGCGAATCCATTCGCGCTGCGCTTCGTTCCAGGTCGACCGGCGCAGGAAGCGGATGCCTTCGGCGGCCAGCGCCGGCAGGATGACGTCGTTCAGGTGCTGGTACTGCTCGGTGACGATGGCGTGCGCTTCGGCCGACACCAGGCGGAAGGTTTCCTGCGCCGTCTTGCCGTCGATGGTGACCACCGGCGTATGCGCCCGGATCTGTTCCTTGAGGCCGGAGACGCGGATTTCGAAGAACTCGTCCATGTTGCTCGAGACGATGCACAGGAAGCGCAGGCGCTCGAGCAGCGGCATCCGTTCATCCTGCGCCTGGGCCAGTACCCGGCGGTTGAAGGCGAGCAGGCCGAGTTCGCGGTTCAGGTAGTTTTCTGCCGGAAATCTGGGGGTAAGCGGAGTATTGATCATGGCGAGCAATCCAAAAGCATTTTCTCAAGTATAGGCCTCAAGCTGCTCATTTTGTTGCGTTTGTGTTACGGCAAGATGACGCGCCCGGAGATTGTTCGATTCAGCGCATGTCCTTGGCCATGCGCAAGGCGTCGGCTTCCAGCACCAGGGTGTCGGTGCCGGCACAACCGGTCATGTCGATTTCCTCGATATCGGGCAGGGCCACCGGTTCCAGTTCCTCGCGTCCGCTCAGGCCGGCACGCTGGGCTTTCCAGCAGGCGATCATGACTTCGTTTTCGGTCAGGCCGCATTCCATGCCCTCGGGCAGGGTGGCGCCAAGTTCGAGCAGGGTGCGCACGACTTCGGTTCGTTTGCCGCGGATGGCCATGCTCAGCGGCGAGGTCGGCAGGCGGTTGTCCGCCAGATTCACCTGGGCGCCGCGGTGCACCAGTTCGCGGACGATGTCGGCGTGACCCATGAAGCAGGCAATGCCCATGGCCAGGCCCGGTTCGCCGTTGCCGTCGTCGAGTTCGACGGGTTCGCCGGCATCCAGCGCCGCCTTGACGTCGGCCAGCTTGCCGCTGCGGATGGCTTTGATCAGCATGATTTGTGAGGACATGAACGTTCTTCCGTAAGTCTTGGTGGAATCTTACTGTCGCCGACGTTTGCTGTCTGTCAAGCTGTGTAATGCATTGTAGATCGCCTGGCTGTATCGGGGGGGTGATTATGACTTTTGTGCTACCCGTATCGGGCTCGAACAGGTATCCTGTCATCTGAATGTCGCAACGGGTTTCCACGTAATGAAAATACTTCTGGTCGACGATTCGCGCGCCATTGCGATGGTCACGACCGCTCGCCTCGAATCCTTCGGGCACGAGGTCAAGCATGCCATCAATGGTCAAACGGCCATTGACCTGTTCCAGGCCGAGCGTTTCGATCTGATCCTGATGGATATCGAGATGCCGGGCATGAACGGTTTCGAGACCACCACCCGCATCCGCTCGCTGGAAGGGCATGAGCCCTGGGCCTGGACGCCGATCATCTTCGTTACCGCCACCGACAGCGACACCAATCTGGTGACCGCCATCGAGGCGGGTGGCGATGACTTCATTTCCAAGAGTTCGCCGGAAAGCGTGCTCCAGGCCAAGATGAAGGCGATGTCCCGGATTGCCGCGCTGCGCTCGCGTCTGGCGCTGGCCAACGGGAAATTGCAGGATCAGGCCAATCGCGACGGTCTGACCGGCCTGCTCAACCGACGGGCGATGGACATGCGCGTCGATCACCTGTGGGAAATGGCCGTTCAGCAGGGCAAGCCGTTCAGCCTGCTGATGGTCGATGTCGACAATTTCAAGAGTTTCAACGATCACTACGGCCATCAGGCCGGCGACGAATGTCTGTGTGCGGTTGCCGCCTGCCTCGAAAAGGTTGCCGAGCAGGCCAACCAGGACCAGATGGCCCCCGGATTGTTTGCCGCGCGCTACGGCGGCGAAGAATTTTCGCTGATCATTCCCGATGCGGCACCCGGGGTGCATGTGGGCATCGCGCTTGCCGTCGTCGAGGCGATTGCCGCATTGAACATCCGCCACGAGTGGAATGCCGAATGGGGCAAGGTGACGGTATCGGTCGGTGCCACCTGCATGGCGCCCGCCAGCGGCCCCGTGCATCAGGTGTTCCGCATGGCCGACGACCTGCTCTACAAGGCCAAGGAGTCCGGTCGCAACCGGCACGAGGCCAACTGAGGCGGGATTTCAGTCCTGGCGGAAGAAGGCCAGGGGGGCATGGCCGGTCGCCCGGTAGGCCTCGCAACGCGAGATGAATTCGCGGGTGCTCTTGGGCATCGGCGTGCGCGCGCGGGTGATGTAGAAAATCAGGTCGCGCCCCTGGCGGAACAGTTGCAGGCCTTCCGCCGTATCGTGGTGGACGGTTTCGCTGCCGGTGGCTACCGGTAGCGGCGTCAGGTTGTCCAGGCGCTCGCCGGCGGTGACCATGATGGCCCAGACGTCGAAAATGTCCGGATCGGTACGCAGCGTTTCGGTCTTGATCTTGGCGGCATTGGCCAGATCGACGATGGCCGACTCGGCGCCGGCGAACGCCGGCAACTGAGCCAGGTTGGTGATCATGCAGCGGGCGATCAGGTCGATGTCGCGCATCGTCTGACCGATCTTGATGTAGCGGCTCTCGTAGAAATCTTCCAGCGGAATCGAGAAGGCGCGGAACGGCTCGCCCCACAGTTCGTCGATGCCTTCCTCGCCGCTGCGGTGCAGCACGTTGCGACCGAGTTCCATGGCTTCGAGCAGGCACCGGCCGCATTCGCGCATCAGCGGGTTGTCGCTGAGGATCTCGATGCCGCAGGCCTGGAGTTCGACCAGCTTGCGGAAGATGTCGGCGGCGCGGTTGAACAGTGCGCCGGCCAGCATGGCGCCCTTGACGCGCCGGCGCGCCGGGTCGGTTTCCGCTTCAAACGCGCTTCTTGCCTCGGCCAGTCGGGTGCCGGGAATGTTCAGGCCGTGTTCGGTATGGTTGAACAGGCGGCGGGTCAGCGCGTCGATCAGGCGCTTCTTGGCTTCCAGCGTATCCGCCGGCACCTTGTACGCCTTGATCCAGTAACCGTCGTAATAGACACGCTCTTCGCCGTTGATGACGCGGCGAGCTCCTTCCACCGGAGTATCTTCCTGGTTTGGCACGCGGTTGAGTTGAAGCACGTTGATCATGGGAGGCAAAGTATTACAAAAGGCGGAGTCCGATACAAGCAAAAATCAGCTATCCAGTTTCTCCCGGGGAAACATATTTTTACTGATTTCCCGTGGCGACGCCCTCCGGCGGCAGATAAGATTCCCCTGTCAATAATTGGAGCAACGACTCATGAAGGCAATCAAGGCAGTGGTTTTCCTCGGCGGGCTGCTGGCGCTCGGTGTCCAGGCGGCTACGACGGTCGATCTGGCCGCCGAAGCGGCGCGGCCGGCCGTCAACGACCAGGTCCGCGCGGTCGTCTATAGCGAGGTTCAGGGCAGCAATCCGGCCGATCTGGCGCGTCGCGTCAATCAGGAGATCGCCGGCGGGCTGCAACTGATTCGCGGCAAGGCCGGGGTGACGGTCAAATCCGGCAACCAGTCGACCTACCCGGTCTATGGTCGCGATCAGAAAATCGAAAGCTGGCGCATGCGCAGCGAATTGGTCATCGAATCGCGCGACCTGGGTGCCGTCTCCGAACTGCTCGGCGAACTGCAGCAACGCCGGCTGGCGGTGGCTCAGGTCAGCCAGATGCCGTCGCCGGAAACCCGTCGTCAGGTCGAGGACGAAGCGACGCGCGATGCGATCAAGGCCTTCCAGAGTCGTGCCGAGGTGGTTGCCGGTGCATTGGGCAAAAAGTGGAAGATCAAGCAGTTGTCGGTTTCGCAACAGGGCGGCGCCATGCCCATGCCGGTGTTCCGCGCCGCCAAGGCGATGATGGCCGAAGCCATGCCGGCGCCGCTGGAAGCCGGTGAGAGCCTGCTGACGACGACGGTCAGCGGCCAGATCGAATTGCTCGACTGAGTTTCAGAAGCGCGAGAACAGGTCGCGCAACTTGCACAGCGAGGTGCTGATGTCGAAGCGCGGGTCGGACAGCGCTTCGCCCGCCAGGATGCGGGTGATGGCCACTGCCGGGTCGGTTTCGCCGGTGACCAGTACCTCGCAGCCGCGCAGCCTCATGTGACGGATGAAACCGTCACCGGCGCTGGCAACCACGGCGATGTCGATGCCGTCCAGCGGGTGCGGCCGGTCGTCGGTGAAGACATGCAGCACTTCGTCCTTGGCCAGATCGACCAGGCGCGGGGCCGGCAGTAACTGGCTGGAGCGGTGCTGCGACAGGTCGTAGAGCAGCCACTGCCGGCACTGGCCGGCGTGGCCGCTGACTTCATTGAAATTCCGGGTGGCGATGGCGATTTTCATGAGTGTCGTGAACCAGACAGGAAATCACATACGCATGCAAGTTTCGCACCCGGAGTCGCCGCTCAGCCCTTGCCCAAGGCGCTGCGCACCGAGTCGGCCAGCGGGGTGGTCGGCCGGCCGATCAGCGCGCCCAACTGCCGGCTGTCGTCGTACAGGCCGCCCTGGGCGGCGTCGGTGTCCGATTCGGCTAGCAGGTCGGCCAGGCCTTCGGGCAGGCCGGCGTTGACCAGTACGCCCCGGTATTCGGCTTGCGGCAGGTTGTGGAAGGCAATCGGCCGGCCCGCCTGGGCGGCGATTTCGGCGGCCAGTCCGGCGAGCGTGTAAGCCCGGTCGCCGGCCAGTTCGTAGGTCTTGCCGGCGTGACCGCCGCCGCTCATGACCACGGCCGCGGCTTCGGCGTAATCGTTGCGAGCGGCCGAGGCAATGCGGCCGTCGCCGGCGCAACCGAGCACGGCGCCGTGGGCGAGGATGGCGTCGATGCCGGCCAGGTAGTTTTCGGTATACCAGCCGTTGCGCAGGATCGTGACCGGCAGGCCGGAAGCCCGCAGTGCAGCCTCGGTCGCCTTGTGCTCGGCGGCAATCGGTAGCGGCGAGGTGTCAGCGTGGAGCAGGCTGGTGTAGGCGAGCAGGCCGACATCGGCGCGGCGGGCGGCGTCGATGACCGACTGGTGCTGGGGCAGGCGACGGCCGATTTCGCTGGACGAAATCAGCAACACCTTGTCGCCGGCGGCAAAGCACCGGGCCAGCGTTTCCGGTCGGTCGTAATCGGCCTCACGCACGGCTATGCCCCGCGCCGCCAGGGCGCCGGCCTTGTCCGGATTGCGCACCGCAGCGGCGATTTCGCTGGCGGGAACGCGCTTGAGCAGCTGCTCGATGACGAGTTGGCCGAGTTGGCCGGTAGCGCCGGTGACGACGATCATGGGACTTCCTTTCTTGATTTCGTG
>OGCL01001057.1_pt1 | contig 25553 bp, 23 predicted proteins | sample 1570041 | NCBI WGS metagenome assembly OGCL01 (sample SAMN06266162, study PRJEB24511) | hot springs metagenome | isolation source: Hot spring water | place: South Africa: Limpopo | collected 2015-06-22 | reverse complement strand
ATCCTGATGAAGGCCGAGCACGAGAAGGCCATCAACAGCGCCATCTTCCCCGGCCTGCAAGGCGGCCCGCTGATGCATGTGATTGCAGCCAAGGCCGTGGCCTTCAAGGAAGCGATGCAGCCCGAGTTCAAGGCCTACCAAGAGCAAGTGGCCAAGAACGCCAAGGTCGTGGCCGAGACACTGACCGCACGCGGCCTGCGCATCGTGTCGGGCGGCACCCAAAGCCACGTCATGCTGGTGGACCTGCGCGCCAAGGGCATCACCGGCAAGGAAGCCGAGGCCGTGCTGGGCGCCGCCCACATGACCATCAACAAGAACGCCATCCCCAACGACCCTGAAAAGCCGATGGTGACCAGCGGCGTGCGCATTGGCACCCCCGCCATGACCACGCGCGGCTTCAAGGAAGAAGAAGCCCGCATCACGGCCAACCTGATTGCAGACGTGCTGGACAACCCCCGCGATGAGGCCAACATCGCCGCCGTGCGCGCCAAGGTCAACGCCCTGACCGCACGTTTCCCGGTCTACCGTTAAGCAGGCCGGTCCTGGAAGTCCATGAAGTGCCCCTTCTGCAGCCACCTCGAAACGCAAGTCGTTGAAACGCGGGTGTCTGAGGATGGGGTCTTCATCCGCCGCCGCCGCCAGTGCGGCGCGTGCGACAAGCGCTTCACGACCTACGAGCGGCCGGAAGTGAACTTCCCGGCCATCGTCAAGAAGGATGGTCGGCGCATTGAATACGACCGCAGCAAGCTGCTCGGCTCGTTCAGCCTAGCACTGCGCAAACGCCCGGTGAGCACGGAGCAGATCGACAGCGCCATCGAGCGCATCGAAGAAAAGCTGCTCAACCTCGGCCAGCGCGAAGTGCTGTCCGGCCGCATTGGCGAACTGGTCATGCGCGAACTCAAGAAGCTCGACAAGGTGGCCTACATCCGCTTTGCGAGCGTCTACCGCAGCTTCGAAGACATCGACGACTTCCGCGCCATGGTCGATGAAGTGCGCAAATAGATAGCAAAGATAGCAGCCTGGCCAGGCGACGGGGTCACCTCCACCCGGCCCACCGGGCATGGAATTCAAGCTTTTTTGGCGCCTACCGCGCGCCCATCATGCCTTGATAGCTATCAATAGCATAGCAATCAAACAACGCCATGGCTTCCCGACAGATGCTGCCAGCAGCGCTGTCACCCAGGCTACAGCGCGCAACGCTCCTGAAACGATAGCTGCAACGGCATACTGGACGAGCGCAAACGGCATTTTTTGCTTTAAGTTTTTTACCCGCACATGCAGCACGCCCAGCGCCCGTGCCCGACAATCGCTGCGGTGAAAACCCGCCACTTTCTACAGCTGGTGCTGCTGTCTGCCCTGTGGGGCGCCTCATTCCTCTTCATCCGCATCGCCAGCCCCGTGCTGGGGCCCAACGTGATGGCGGCCCTGCGCATCGGGCTGGCCACGCTCACGCTGATTGGCATCATGCGCGTCGCCAACGAGTCCTGGCCCTGGCGCCACTGGCGCGAGCTGTTCGGGCTGGGCACGCTCACCGTCGCCCTGCCCTTCTTGCTGTACGCCTGGGCGGCCTTGCACTTGCCAGCGGGCTACAGCTCGCTGCTCAACACCATGGCTGTACCGTTTGGCGTGATCGCCGCCGCCTGGATGAAGGAAGACACGCTGAGCGCGCGCAAGTGGCTGGGCTGCCTCAGCGGCTTTGCGGGCGTGGCGCTGATCGTGCAGCTGGGCCCCGTGCAGCCCACGCCCGCCCTGTTGCTGGCGGCGGCGGCCTGTGTGGCGGCGTCAGCCTGCTATGGCATCTCGACCACCTGGATGAAACGCGCCACCCAGCGCATGTCCCCGCTGTCGATTGCCGCAGGCATCCATGCCGCCGCCCTGGTGCTGTTGCTGCCGGGCGCAGCCTGGAGCCTGCCCGCAGCGCGCTTCACACCCGGCGCACTGGCCGCCGTGGCCGTGATGGGCATCGTGACCTCCGGCCTGGCGTATTGGCTCAACCTGCGGGTGCTCAAGCATGTCTCGCCCGTGGCCGCCATGAGTTCGGCCTTCATGATCCCGCTGTTTGGCGTGGCCTGGGGCCATGTCTTTCTGGGCGAGGCCCTGGGGCCGGGCATGCTCTGGGGTGGCGCGCTGGTGCTGGTGGCGACCGGGCTGGTCACCGGGTTCAACCCGCTGCAATGGCTGGGTGCGCTGCGCCGCCGCAGCTGAACCGCACTATGGCTGCAGCGCGGCCCCGCCTCAGCGGCCCACGCGCGTGATGCGGTCCGTGGCGGGCAGTGCCACCGGGCTCTGCTGACGGAAGTAGGCCTCCAGCGCGTCCAGGTCCAGCGCGCCCACCTGCCGGTCCCGGCCTTGCGTCAGCACCGTGAAGTTGTCGCCGCCGCTGTCCAGAAAGCTGCTCATGACCACGCGCACCGGTTGCGCGTCGGTCAATGGCGCGCCGTTCAGCACCATCTGGCTGATGCGCGCCCCGGCGGGCTGGGTCAGGTCGTAGCGGTAGCTGAAGCCGCTGGACACCGACAGCACCCGGGGCCGCTGCACCGTGTTGCCGCCGCTGGCGAACTGTTGCTCCAGCACCGCTCGGATCTGTGCCCCCGTGAAGGTCTTCACCACCAGCTGGTTGCCAAAGGGCTGCACCGCGTACAGCTGGCCATACCGCACCAGCCCTTGCTCATCCGGCACCAGGTCGGCGCGCAGGCCGCCGGGGTTCATGAACGACAGCTGCGCGCCCCCCTCTTCGGGCGAACGCGTGGCCAGCAGTTGGGCGTCCGCCACCAGGTTGCCCAGCACGCTCTCCAGCGCCGCGTTGGGCTGGCGCCGCATGGGGCCCTTGGCCTGGCCCACGGGCCGCTGGGCCAGTGGAATGGCGGCGGCGCGGTAGGTGTCGATGATCTTTTGCACACCTGGGTCTGCCGGGAAGGCAGGCACGGCGGTGGTGACGGGTACAAGGCCCTGGGCACCAGTAAAGGCCTCGCCCTGCACCACCACATTGCGTGCTGTCTTGCTCACCACACGGCGGGTCCGCGTATCCACGCGCAGCTGGATGTCAGTGAGCAGCGTGCCGTACTGGCCTGCGCTGGTCAGCAAGAAGGGTTTGGCCGGGTTCACGCGGCTGTAGTCGCACACATAGGCCTGGTGCGTGTGGCCCGAGACCACCACATCCACGGCAGGGTCCAGGCGCTCCAGGATGGGCACGATGTCGCCCGACAGACCTGCGCAGCTGGTCTCCTGCACGCCCGCCGTGGTGCTTCCGCCTTCATGGATGGCCACCACAATCACATCAGCGCCCTGGGCCTTGAGCTGCGGGATCAGTGCGTTGGCCGTGGCCGCCTCGTCCTCAAAACGCAGCCCGGCTACGCCCGACGGGCTGACCATGGTGGGCGTGGCCTGCAGCGTGAGGCCGATAAACCCCATGGTGACCGTGACACCGCCTTCGGTGAACCGCTTGAGCCCCGTGGCGGGCAGCAGCGTGCTCCCATCCTCCCGCGCGGTGTTGGCGGCCAGCAGGCCAAACTTCGCACCCTCAAAAGGCTTGCTGATGCGGCAAGGCTCGCGCGAGGTGAATTTCTCACAGCCCCCGTGCTGCAGCCGCAGCAGTTCACGCCAGCCCCGATCGAACTCGTGGTTGCCGACAGCGTTGAAGTCGATCTGCATGCGGTTGACCGCTTCGATCGTGGGTTCGTCCAGAAACAGCGACGACACCAGCGGCGAGGCGCCCACCATGTCACCCGCCGACACCACCGCATGGTGCGGCGACTGGGCCTTGAGGGCCGCCATGGCGCTGGCGAAGTAGGCCATGCCTCCGGCAGGCGCCAGCACCGGGCCTGTGGGCCCCTGCACCCGGTGCGCCATGTGGGGCGGCTCCAGGTTGCCGTGCAGGTCGTTGAAGCCGATGAGGGTGATGTCGATGTGGGGCGGCGCGCTGCCCGCCACAGGCGAGGTGGGCGCAATGCCGGTACAGCCAGCCAGCCACAGCGGCACCGCCAAGGCTGCCAGCACGCGAAGGCAGAAGGCCCGGGACAAGCGGTTGCTCATACGGAGGCACCGCCCCAGGGACGGTGGGAGTTGGTGTTACAGAAACGAGGCCTGGATCGGCGGCACGGGTGGCACCACGTCGCCGCACTGGGCGCGGTGGCGCAGCGCGTGCTCCATCACCACCAGCGCCAGCAGCGCCTCGGCAATCGGCGCGGCGCGAATGCCCACGCAGGGGTCGTGGCGGCCCTTGGTGATCACCTCGGTGCTCTTGCCGTGGATGTCGATGGACTCGCGCGGGCTGATGATGGAGCTGGTGGGCTTGATCGCAATGCTCACCTCCAGGTCCTGCCCCGTGCTGATGCCGCCCAGCACGCCACCGGCGTTGTTGGTGCGAAAGCCCTGGGGCGTCATCGAGTCGCCATGCATGGTGCCGCGATGCGCCACGCTGGCAAAGCCCGCGCCAATCTCCACGCCTTTCACTGCGTTCAGGCCCATCATCGCGTGGGCGATGTCGGCATCCAGCTTGTCGTACAGCGGCTCGCCCAGGCCCACGGGCACGCCCGTGGCCTGCACGCGGATGCGGGCCCCGCAGGAGTCGCCCGCCTTGCGCAGGGCATCCATGTAGTCCTCGTACTGCTGCACGTCGGCCACAGGGGCGAAAAAGGGGTTGTTGCGTACATGGTCCCAGCTCTCGAACGGGATGGGCAGCTCGCCCAGCTGCGTCATGCAGGCGCGGAATTCGGCGCCATATTGCTGCGCCAGCCACTTCTTGGCCACGGCGCCTGCGGCCACGGTGGGCGCCGTCAGGCGGGCCGATGACCGACCACCGCCGCGCGGGTCGCGGATGCCGTACTTGTGCCAGTAGGTGTAGTCGGCATGGCCGGGGCGGAAGCTCTCGGCGATGTTGCTGTAGTCCTTGCTGCGCTGGTCGGTGTTGCGGATCAGCAGGGCAATGGGGGTACCGGTGGTCTTGCCCTCGTACACGCCGGAGAGGATCTCCACCGCATCGGGCTCGTTGCGCTGCGTGACGTGGCGGCTGGTGCCAGGGCGGCGCCGGTCCAGGTCGGTCTGGATGTCGGCCTCGGTGAGGGGCATGCCGGGCGGGCAGCCGTCGATCACGCAGCCAATGGCCGGGCCGTGGGATTCACCAAAGTTGGTGACTGCGAATAGGGTACCGATGGTGTTGCCGCTCATGGTGCGGGATTATCCCAGACCCACCGCCCCCTAACGGCCTGGAGCGCAACCGGCGTATCCACCGATCTTGTCCCGCCCTGCGCAGGGCATATCGCGCTTGGCATGGCCCCACGCGCTTGCTAGGATCGGCACACCACCTCCGGGACCTTCATGCCCGCCTCTGCCCTGCCAATGCCTGGTCCCTCTTTGCCCCACGCAGAATTTCTGCCCCCCATGCTGGGCGATGCCCCCCTTCGCAAGGCCCTGGATGCCAGCGACAACGCCATCGTGATGACCAACAGCGCCAAGCGGGTGGTGTACATCAACCAGGGGTTTACGCGGCTCTTTGGCTTTCAGCCCGAGGAAATGCTGGGAAAGCTGCTCAGCGAGGTGCTGCTGGGCCCGCATTCCGATCCGGCCCTGCTGGGCAGCATCCGCTCCAAAGTCAGTACCCAGGGCGAGTTCCATGTCGAGACCATGCTGTACAGCAAGTCCGGGCAACCACGCTGGGTGTCGATGGTGATCAATGCCTCGCCCGAGGCCTCGGGCGGCCCGGGAGGCAGCATCACGGTGCTGACGGACATCACCTTGACCAAGATGCACGAAGTGCTGCAGACAAAGGTGCTGGAAGGCATGGTCAACGAACTGCCGCTGCCAGACCTGATGGCGCTCGTGTGCCGCGAGGTGGAGCGGATTGCCCCCGAAGTCACGGCCTCCATCCTGGCGGTCGATGCGCAAGGCTGCCTGCGCCCTCTGGCCGCCCCCGGCCTGCCAGCGGCGGTTTGCGATGCCCTGGATGGTCTTCCTATTGGTCCGAAGGTGGGCTCCTGCGGCACGGCGGCGTTTCGCAACGCGCCGGTGATCGTCACCGACATCACCACCGACCCCCTGTGGACGGACTACCGCGACCTGTTCGCCCCCACGGGCCTGCGGGCCTGCTGGTCCAGCCCCATCTCCAACCACCAGGGCAAGCCGGTAGGCACTTTCGCCTTTTATTTTCGGGAGCCCCGCAGCCCCGGTGCGCTGCACCAGCGCCTGGTGGAGGTGTGCCTGCACCTGTGTGCCCTGGCCATCGAACGGGACAGCACCCACCGCCGCATTCACCAGCTGGCGTCTTTCGACACGCTCACGGGCCTGCCCAATCGCGCCATGTTCCGCAGCAGCGCAGAACGCGCCTTGGCCAGCCTGGAGCCCGAAGGACACCCCGGGGCCTTGCTGTTTCTGGATCTGGACCGGTTCAAGCAGATCAATGACACCCAGGGGCACGCCGCAGGCGACGCAGTGCTGTGCGAGGTGGCCGCACGGCTCACGCAGTGCCTGCGTGCGCGCGACCTGATCGGACGGCTGTCGGGGGACGAATTTGTGCTGCTGCTGTCCGAATGCACCACCGAACAGGCAGTGCCCATGGCGCAGCGGATTCTGGAATCCATCGCCCAGCCCCTGCACATCAACGGGCAGGTCCATAGGCCCCACGCCAGCCTGGGGATCGCCATGTTCCCCGACGACGGCAGCAACATCGATACCCTGCTGCTGCACGCGGACCAGGCCATGCACCAGGCCAAAAGCGACCACCGGCACAGCCTGCAGCTTTTCAGCGCCGAGATGAACCGCCGCGCGCAAGAGCGCGCCTCGCTGGAACGCGCGTTGCAACAGGCGCTGGCAGAACGCAGCCTCACCCTGCATTACCAGCCCCAGGTGCTCAGCAGCTCGCCAGACACGCTGCATGGCGTCGAAGCCCTGGCACGCTGGCACCACCCCACCTGGGGCATGGTGCCGCCTTCACAGTTCATCGCCATTGCAGAAGAGGCGGGCTTGATCCACACGCTCACACTGTGGCTGCTGGACGAAGCCTGCCGCCAGCTTGCGGCATGGCGCGCGGCAGGCCATCCCGTGCCTTGCGTGGCCATCAACCTGTCAGGCCGCAGCTTTCACCAGCCCGGGCTGGCGCAGGAGATCGCCGACGCCTTGAAACAGCACGGCCTGCGCCCCGGGGATGTGCTGCTGGAGATCACCGAAAGCGTGATGATGGATGCGCGGCCGGTGACCCTGGCCAACATCGACACCCTGCACCGGCAAGGCTTCAAACTGTCGCTGGACGACTTTGGCACCGGGTACTCCAGCCTCAGCTATCTGCACCGGCTGCCGATCAGCGAACTCAAGCTGGACATGGCCTTCGTGCAGGACCTGACCACCAGCGCCACGGCGCGCGCACTCACGGTGTCGGTGCTGAGCATTGCGCACAGCCTGGGCATGGTGGTGGTGGCGGAAGGCGTGGAAACCGTGGGCCAGCAGCAATGGTTGCAGGCGCATGGGTGCCCGGTCATGCAGGGCTATCTGTTCGGCAAGCCCCTCCCGCCCGAGGACATCGAGGCCTGGCTGGGCGCCCGATCGGCGGCACACAACCACTGACCCGGGCATCCACTCGGTGGCAGGGCCGCGCCACGGCGGCAACCGGATCCCCCGGCGGGTCAGGCGCGTGGTTCTTCCTCAGGCCAATCGCGGATGTAGGCCTTGAGCATCTTGTTCTCGAAGTTCTGGCTGTCCACCACGGCCTTGGCCACGTCGTAGAAGCTGATCACGCCCATGAGCATGCGGCGGTCCATCACCGGCATGTAGCGCGCGTGGCGGTCCAGCATCATGCGGCGCACCTCGTCCATGTCGGTTTCCAGGGTGCAGGTCAAAGGCGCATCGTCCATGGCGGTGCGCACCAGCATCGTGCCCACGCTGCCGCCGTTTTTCACCACGGCCTGGATCACTTCGCGGAAGGTGAGCATGCCTACCAGGTCACCATGCTCCATCACCACCAGCGAACCGATGTCGCGCTCGGCCATCAGGGCCACGGCGCCTGCCAGCGGCTCGTCGGGCGAGGCGGTGTACAAGGTGTTGCCTTTGACGCGAAGGATGTCGCTGACTTTCATGGTGCTGGGTCTCCGAGAGGGCGAGAGAAGCGCGGCAGGCGCTATAGACAATTTGCTACCAAATATAGCCCACAATGCCCGCCTGCATTGACAACATGGGAGACACCCGATGCCCGGCTATTCCGACCCCGGCTTTGACACGCTGGCCCTGCACGCAGGGGCGAGCCCCGACCCCGCCACCGGCGCGCGCGCCACGCCCATCCACCTGACGACCTCGTTCGTCTTCGAGTCGAGCGACCACGCAGCGTCGCTCTTCAACCTGGAGCGCGGCGGCCATGTCTACAGCCGCATCAGCAACCCCACCAACGCAGTGCTGGAGCAGCGCGTGGCGGCCCTGGAAGGTGGCGTGGGCGCGATTGCCACCGCCAGCGGCCAGGCCGCGCTGCACCTGGCGATTGCCACGATCATGGGCGCGGGCAGCCACATCGTGGCCAGCACGGCGCTGTATGGCGGCTCCCAGAACCTGCTGCACTACACGCTCTCGCGCTTTGGCATCGAAACCACCTTTGTGAAGCCGGGCGACATCGACGCCTGGCGCGCTGCGGTGCGCCCCAACACCAAGCTGTTCTTTGGCGAAACCGTGGGCAACCCCGGCCTGGATGTGCTGGACATCCCCACAGTGTCTTCCATCGCACACGAAGCGGGCGTGCCGCTACTGGTGGACTCCACCCTCACCTCGCCCTGGCTCATCAAGCCCTTCGAGCATGGCGCCGACCTCGTCTACCACTCGGCCACCAAGTTCCTCTCGGGCCACGGCACCGTGGTGGGCGGCATCGTGGTGGACGGCGGCAGCTTTGACTGGGACGGCCCAAAATCCGCCAGCAAGTTTGCCGAGCTGACCCAGCCCTACGACGGCTTCCACAACATGGTGTTCACCGAGGAAAGCACTGTGGGCGCCTTTTTGCTGCGCGCGCGGCGCGAGGGCCTGCGCGACTTTGGCGCCTGCATGAGCCCGCACACGGCCTGGCTCATCCTGCAAGGCATTGAGACCCTGCCACTGCGCATGGCGCAGCACATGCGCAACACCGAGAAGGTGGTCGAATTTCTGGCTGCGCAGCCGTTTGTGTCGCGCGTGGGCCACCCCATGCTGGAGTCTCACCCCAGCCACGCCTTGGCGCAAAAGCTGCTGCCGCGCGGTGCGGGTTCGGTGTTCAGCTTTGACCTCAAGGGCAACCGCGAGCAGGGCAAGAAGTTCATCGAAACACTCAAGGTCTTCAGCCACCTGGCCAACGTGGGCGACTGCCGCAGCCTGGTGATTCACCCAGCCAGCACCACGCACTTCCGCATGAGCGACGACGCGCTGGCGGGCGCCGGCATCAGCCAGGGCACGATCCGTCTGTCCATCGGCCTCGAAGATGCAGACGACCTCATCGACGACCTCAAGCGCGCGCTCAAGGCCGCCGAGAAAGCGGGGGCCTGACCATGCACATCCAAGTCAACGGAGCATCCATCTACTGCTACACCGGCGGCAAGGCCTTCGATGCCGCCAAGCCCACCGTGGTGTTCATCCACGGCGTGCTCAACGACCACAGCGTGTGGGCCCTGCAAAGCCGCTACATGGCCAACCATGGCTGGAACGTGCTGGCCATCGACCTGCCGGGCCACTGCAAGAGCGGTGGCGACGCGCCTGCCTCGGTGGAGCAGGCGGCCGACTTCATCGGCGCATTGCTCGACGCTGCGGGCGTGGAGCGCGCAGCCCTGGTGGGCCACAGCTGGGGTTCGCTCATTGCCATGGAAGCCGCCGCTCGGCTCAAGGACCGCGTCAGCCATCTGGTGCTGGTGGGCACGGCTTTCCCGATGAAGGTGTCGCCCGCGCTCATCGAGGCCTCGCAGAGCGACCCCGAAAAGGCCCTGCGCATGGTCAACGTGTTCTCGCGCAACACGCTGGCCGCGCCCCCGTCGGCCCTGGGGCCCGGCACCTGGGTGTTTGGCACGGGCATGGCGCTGGGCCGCCGGGTGCTGCGCAGCAACCCGGCCGTCAACGTGTTCCACCGGGGCTTTGTGGCCTGCGACAGCTACGCCGGTGGCGAAGCCGCCATGGCGCAACTCACCTGCCCGGTGCTGTTTGCGCTGGGCGCGCAGGACCAGATGACCCCCCCGAAGGCCGCGCAAGGTCTGGTCAACGCGGCCCGCGCTGCAGGCCAATCGGTGTCGATCGCGAGCCTGCCCGTAGGCCATCACCAGATGACCGAAGCGCCGGAAGAAACGCTGTTCGCGCTGCGCGACTTTCTGGCCCGCTGAGCAACACGCCGCCCGCTCCCTGGCCTGCGGTCAGGGAGCGCCGCGCCGCCACGCTGGCCACTGCCAAAGCGTGAAGGCCCGCAGCCACCACTCCACCGGGCCGTAGGCGTGTGTGGCCATCCAGCGGCGACTCCACGCCAACTGGGCCCCGTACAACGTGAACACCCCCAGCACCACCAGCCAGGGTGCCACCCGGCCCACCAGCGCAAAGCCATAGGCCGTGAAAACTGTGGCCCCGATCAGCGACTGCAGCAGATAGTTGGACAGCGCCATGCGCCCCGCAGGCTCCAGCGCCGCGCCCAGACGCTGGGCCACAGGGCCATGCTGCAGCAGCCACAGCAGCAAAGCCACATAGCCGAAGGTGAGAAACGGCGCCGTGGCCAGGTCCACCGCCAGCGCGGCCAGCACCACATGCTCGGGCTGCTGCACGCTGCTGGTGCCCACCTGTGCCGTGGCATAGAACAAGGCCCCCGCCCCTCCTGCAGGCAGGCACCACGCCATCCACCGCCGCAAGCGCGCTGGCTGCTGCGCCACCCGGGCCAGAAAGCCCGAGCGGTGGGCCGCGAGCCCCAGCAGGAACATGGCCAGTGCACAGGGCCCCTGCACAAACACCAGCACAAACCACACGCCGTCGGCCATGTCTCGCCCGCGCTGGGCGATGGCATCCAGCGCGCTCGCACGGTAGGCCTGTGCGGCCTGCTGCGCCTTGGCATGCAGCTCGGCCACCGGTACCTCTATGGGCGGCACATGCGCCACCAGCCAGGCCAGCAGGCCCCAGCCTCCGGCCACCATGCCCAGCAGCGCCAGGGCCAGCACCGTGGCCGCTGCGGGTTTCAGCCCGCGCCAGGCCAGCAGCAGCACGCCCAGCAGCGCATAGGTGACGAGGATGTCGCCCGCGAACAGCAACCAGGCATGCGCAAGCCCCAGCAGCAAAAGGCCTAGCAGGCGGCGCAGAAAGCGCGGCACAAAGGCGCTGCCCGAACGTTCCGCCGAATCCATCTGCAGCGCAAAGCTGTAGCCGAACAGCAGCGAGAACAGCAGGTAGAACTTGGTCTCGAAGATGAAGCTCACCCACCAGCGCACAGCATGGTCCACGGTGCGGGAGAAGGCCGGGTCCACCACGCCCACGCCAAAGTAGGTGGATGCAAAACTGCCCGCATTGACCATAAGGATGCCCAGCAGCGCAAAGCCGCGCAGCGCATCGATGGCGTGTTCGCGCCCGGCACTGGCCGGTGCGGGGTGGACGGGGGTGGTGGGTGCGGCGGGTTCGTGGGGGTGCGCTGCCTGCGTCATGCGCCCTCCCCCACCGGCACCACCACTGCGACCAAGGCCCCCAGCACCAGCGAGCGATAGGCCTGGGCGTCAAAACGCTCTTCCACCATGGCCCGGCCAAAGGCGCCATCCAGCAGCAGCAGGATCCAGTCCGCCACCTGCGCAGACGGCATGGTCAGCCGCGCCTGCTGGCGTTCCACCGCCGTATCAAGCAGACGCACCAGCTGGGCCTTGCGGCCCGCCTCGCTCCGGGCCACGCTGGCAAACACATCGGGGTTGCGCACGGCCTCGGCCAGCACCTCCAGGCCGATGCGGGTGTACACCGGGTCGGCCAGCAGGGCGAGGCTTTCTTCCACGATGGCGATCAGCGCGCCGTAGAGGTTGTCGGCACCTGCCGCAGCGGCAAAACGCTCGGCAGTTTCGCGCTGGTCCTCTTCCACGATGGCCGCGATGATGGCCTCCTTGGTCGGGAAGTAATGGAACAGGTTGCCGGGGCTCATGCCCGCCTCGGCGCAGATCTCGGCGGTGCGGGTGGCATGAAAGCCCTTGCGCATGAAGCAGGCCACCGCGGCCTCCAGGATCTGCTGGCGCCGCGCCTGATGGCGCTCGGGGTCCACGGTACGCATGTGAAAAACCTTGTGCAGTTATTAATAGATCAACCAGTCGATTTATTAAAACACCGCAACCGCGCCGCTGTCAAATCCGCTACCCCATCCCTGCGGGCTTGGGCGTATAAAGCGCCAGGGGCCGCCTTTTCCCGTCGCTCACAAAGGGTCAGGGCACGGGGAGCCCCCCTGAACAACAACACAGGAGACAACGATGGACATCAGCGCCCCCCACACCACCACCGACCCGCGCAGCTTCAAGAGCTCGCGGAGTTCTACCCCTTCTACCTGGGCGAGCACAGCAACCGCACCTGCAGGCGCCTGCACTTCGTGGGCTCCACGCTCACCCTCGTCTGCCTGGCCATGCTGGTGGCCACGGGCAAGCCGCAGTACCTGCTGTATGGTCTGCTCTGCGGCTATGGCTTTGCCTGGGTGGGGCACTTCGGCTTCGAGAAGAACAAGCCCGCCAGCTTCAAGCGCCCGCTCTACAGCTTCATGGGCGACTGGGTGATGTACAAGGACATCTGGACGGGCAAGGTGCCGTTCTGATCTGAAAATTCAAGAAAAAATGGCCGCTACCGCGCGTCCACCATGCGCTTATAGCTATATATTTAATAGCATTCAAAGCACAACAGCGGCTCATCCGGCTTGTGCGGCACCCTCCAGCACATCGGCCATGTGCAGGGTCTCCAGGCCCGCGCGCTGCCACAGCGGGGCCAGGCTCTGGGCGCGCTCCAGCAGCAGCTTCTGCACCAGGGGCGCGAGCGGGGTGCGGGCCGGGTCGGCCAGCAGCACATAACGCGGCTCGGGCACGTCCGAAGCGCTCACCGCCGCATCGGCCACCTCGCCCGCCCAGTCCAGGGCGGTCAGGGCTTCGAGCACGGGTTCGAGCTGCAGCACGTCCACGCGCAGCAGCTGAGCGAGCTGGCTGGGGCGTAGGCCTTTCATGGGCTGGCTGCGCGCGCGGTGCAGCTCCTGCAGCACCTCGATCGCGAGCTGGAACGTCCAGCCCGCCACCGTGCCGCGCCGCGCCACGCCCGCCAGCAGGCTGGGCAGGTAGGCAGTGACCACGGCCCCCAGCAGCACGATGACCCAGGCCACATAGATCCACACCAGCAAGATGGGCAGCGTGGCAAACGCGCCGTACACCACCGAATAGGTGGGCACCTTGCCCAGGTACAGCGCCAGCATCTTCTTGGCCAGCTCGATGCACACGGCCACAAACAGCCCGCCCGTCCAGGCATGGCGCCATTTGACCGGCGTGTTGGGCACATAGTGGTACAGCGACGCCATGCCCCCCGCCAGCACCACAAACTGGATCGAGTCGAACAGCAGTTGCACGCCATCGGGCAACCGTTTGACCAACCCGCCCGAGGCCGACATCACATACGAGGTCAGCGCCAGGCTCGCGCCCATGAGCAGCGGCCCCAGCGTGATGGCGGCCCAGTAGATCAGCACCCGCTGGCCCAGCGGGCGCAGGCGCGGCACGCGCCAGATGTCGTTGAGCGTGCGGTCGATGGTGAGGATCAGTGCGAGCGCCGTGGCCAGCAGGATGCTGAAGCCCGCCACCCCCAGGCCGCTGGCCTTGGAGGCAAACTGGTTCAGGTAGCCAATCACCTGCCGCGAGATGCTGTCGGGCACCAGGCTGCTCACCAGCCAGCCCTGCAGCGCATCCTGCAGCTTGCCGAAGATGGGGAACGCGGTGAACACCGCCAGCGCCACGGTAAAAAACGGCACCAGCGCCAAGATGGTGGTGAAGGTCAGGCTGCTGGCCGTGAGCCCCAGATGGTCCTCACGAAAGCGCTCGCGCAGGGTCTGGGCCGTGGTCTTCCACGGGAAGTGCGACAGTTCATTGATCAACGCTTCTGTGCGTGATGCGACTGTCTGTAGGGAAAGAGGCATGGCCGATATGATGCCACCCCAATGACTGCATCCCCCGCCATCCCCCTCACACCCTCTGACCACGGCGTTGCCGCCACCCGCTGGCTGGCCACCGGCAGCCTGCTGGCCCTGATTGTTCTGTGCCTGGCCTGGGAGCTGGTGCTGGCCCCCTTGCGCCCCGGTGGCACCTGGCTGGCCATCAAGGCCCTGCCGCTGTGCATTCCGCTGGCGGGCATCCTCAAGAACCGCATGTACACCTACCGCTGGGTCAGCCTGGTGATCTGGCTGTACTTCACCGAAGGCGTGGTGCGCGGCTGGAGCGACAAGCCCCCGTCGCAATGGATGGCCTGGGCCGAAGTGGCGCTGTGCCTGGTGCTGTTCACGGCCTGCACGCTGCATGTGCGTGTGCGCCAACGCAACGCCAAGGCAGCCGCAGCCGCCGCAGAGGCCAGCGCAGCGGCACCCGGCCCTTGAAGAATCCAGCGCCGCGCCCTGCCCCATCCAGACACTGACCTACCCGTTTTGCCCATGACCACTTTGCTTGACACCCTGCGCGCCATCGTTGGCCCCACCCATGTGATCACCGAAGGCGACCTCACAGCCTGGGAACAGGATTGGCGCCGCCGCGTGCGCGGCAAGGCCCTGGCCGTGGTGCGCCCTGCCAACACGCAGGAAGTGGCCGCCGTGGTCAAGGCCTGCGCGGCGGTGGGTACCGCCATCGTGCCCCAGGGCGGCAACACGGGTCTCGCCGTGGGCTCCACGCCCGATGACAGCGGCACGCAGATCGTGCTGAGCCTCACGCGCATGAACGCGGTGCGCAGTGTGGACACCGACAACCTGACCATGACCGTGGAAGCGGGCTGCATCCTGCAGAACCTGCAGGACGTGGCGCAGAACGCCGGCGTGCTGTTCCCCCTGAGCCTCGCGGCCGAAGGCAGCTGCACCATTGGCGGCAACCTGGGCACCAACGCGGGCGGCACGCAGGTGGTGCGCTACGGCAATGCGCGCGACCTGTGCCTCGGCCTCGAAGTGGTCACGCCGCAGGGCGAGGTGTGGGACGGCCTCAAGGGCCTGCGCAAGGACAACACCGGCTACGACCTGCGTGACCTGTTCATCGGCAGCGAGGGCACGCTGGGCATCATCACCGCCGCCACCATGAAGCTCTACCCCCAACCCGCCGCCAATCTCACGGCCTGGGCCGCCGTGCCGTCAATGGAGCATGCCGTGGCGCTGCTGGGCTTGGCACACAAGCAGCTGGGCGCGGGGCTCACGGGCTTTGAGGTGATGGGCCAGTTTGCATTGAGCCTGGTGGGCAAACACATGCCGCAGCTGCGCGTGCCCTTCCTGGGCGACGAGAACGCTCCCTGGTGTGTGTTGCTGGAGAACTCCGACAGTGAATCCGAAGAACATGCGCGCGCACGGTTCGAAGCGCTGCTGGAAACCGCGTTTGAAATGGGCTGCGTGACCGACGCCGTGGTGGCCGAGAACCTCACCCAAGCGCACCAGCTGTGGCACATCCGCGAGAGCATTCCGCTCGCCCAGGCCGAAGAGGGCCTGAACATCAAGCACGACATCTCCATCCAGATCTCGCGCATCCCCGCCTTTGTGGCGCACACCGACGCGGTGCTGCAGCGCGAGATCCCGGGCGTACGCCTGGTCAACTTCGGCCACCTGGGCGACGGCAACCTGCACTACAACGTGCAGGCCCCCGCCGATGGCGATGCCAAGGCCTTCCTGCGCGAGCACGAGGACCATGTGAACCACCTGGTGTACGAGGCCGTGGCCGAGTTTGGCGGATCGTTCTCGGCCGAGCATGGCATCGGCGAACTCAAGGCCGAGAAGCTCGCCAAGTACCAGTCGCCCGTGGCGCTTGGCATGATGCGCGCCATCAAACAGGCGCTGGACCCGCAGGGGATCATGAACCCGGGGCGGGTACTGAAGGTCTAACGCCGCACGGTCTGCGCAAACATAGGATCAGCGCGAGATGTGCAGGCCGCACACGGCCAGCAGCTCGTGCATCTGGGGCAGCAGCCCCCGGCCAAACGCGTCGGCCTCGTACATTGCATGGCGCTCCAGGGCGCGTTGCTCGAAGTCAGGGGCGTTGACTGCAGCAGCCACCAGCAGATCGGGGTGGTAGTTCAGCAAGCGGTAGTCGCTGCGTTGGCGCAGGCCCACGAAGGGGCATTCCTCATCCGGCACGCGGTTGGCCCATCTGTCCAGATCCTCCAGGCTGTGCAACTGGTCCAGCCAGTCCAGCACGGCCCTGTCGTACAGCGCCGCCAGCTCATCCCGGCGCGTGGCAGCACTGTCTGCGCTGCCCATGGGCAACTCGTAGATCACCCCTCCCGCCTGTTTTTGGAACAGTGCCGGTGGCTCCAGGTAAGTGAAGGGCAGCCTGTGCGTCTGCGCGAAGTGCTGCAAGGACACCTTAAAGGCCGGCCCGCCATCGCTGTTAAGAGCGGGCTGCAGGTGGGAGGGCAATGCAAGGCGTATCCACACGCCGTGGTGCAAGGTGTCCCGCACCATGTCCGAGTACACCAGCGCCTCGCCCACAGGCAGCTTTTTCTTGAACCAGAATGCGCCCCGCAGCTTGCGCCAGCCCCGTTGGGTGAACAGGGGCTCCAGCGATTGCTGCACCCAGCGGCTGCGCGCCGAAGGCGAAGTGTCCAGCTCAGGGAGCACAGGCACATCCGCCACGGCTGCAACAGATCCCATGGGGCCCATCACCTGCCCCGAAGGAGGGTGCACCTCGCCGCTCTGCGGATCAAAAATCACCCACCCCAGCTGGCGGGCCACGCGCTCGATCACCGGCAGCACCACCTCCAGTTCGGCCACGGCAGGACTCAGGCTTTGCACCAGCGCGAACGGGTCCGGCTCCGGGGGTTCAGTCCAATAGTCCTCGGGCTCGCCATCCTGCGGCAGCCCGGCTGCAAGGGCTTGCATCAGCACGCCTGCCGCAGGATCGGGGTTGAAGCTCAACTGCTGGCGCAAGTCACGCAACGTGACCTGCGCGTCCTCACTGGAGACAGGGATCGGATGGCGCCAGAGGTGCAGAACATAGCTCATGGTCAAAGCGTGGGGCACAGGGCCCGAATGCGGATCAGACGCGCATCGTAGCCCACCGAATCCCAACAAACCGCAGGGCATGGCCGCCGCCGCGCAGCTGCAGGCCCCGGCAAGGAAAACGGCCCTCCGGCTCTGCCTGCACAATCACCGCTTCGCTCCACAACACCGCTCGGCCCGCCATGAGTTCTGCTGTCTCCATACGCCCCGCTCAGCCCTCCGACTACGCCGCATGGCGCCCGCTCTGGGACGGCTACAACGCCTTCTACGGCCGCTTTGGCGCCACCGCGCTGCCCGAGCACATCACGCAAACCACCTGGCAGCGGTTTCATGACGCGGCAGAACCCATGTTCTGCCTGGTGGCGCAGGACAACGCCAGCGGCGAGCTGCTGGGCCTCACGCACTGCGTCTTTCACCGCAGCATGACGCGCATCGAACCCGTGTGCTACCTCAGCGATCTGTTCACCCGTGAGGCCGCGCGCGGCCGGGGCGTGGGACGGGCGCTGATCGAAGCGGTGTACGACGCTGCGCGCGCCGCCAAGTCTTCCCGCGTGTACTGGCAAACGCACGAGACCAATGCCGCCGGGCGCCAGCTGTACGACAAGATGGCCAAGCACCATGGCTTCATCGTGTACGCCCAAGAACTCTGACCGCCATCCAAGGTCCGCCCATGACACTGCCTGATCTGCACCGCGCCATCACCGAACACGTCGGCACCTTCACCTGCGAGCGCATCAACAAGCCGCAGCAAACCAAAACGGTGAACTTCCAGCACCACATCCAGCCCCCCGCTGCGCTGGATGCACCCCTGCCCGATGTGGGCCAGCTTTCCGCTTTCTATGCCACGTTCGGTGGCGTGCTGCTGTACCACGATGCCGAATCGGGCGACGCCGCCCGCTACATCGCGCCGCCCACTGAATGGCCCACGCTGCAAGAGGCGTTTGAGGGCTGGACGGAACACCTGAGCGATGAAGAACGCGAAGAGATCTTGCCCGACTGGATCCCACACTGCCTGGTGATTGGCGAGACGCCCCATTCGGGCAACTACATCCTGATGGCGACCGATGGCGAGTGCGCCGGACAGGTGTTCGAGTTTGACCACGACGGTTTCGAGTTCACCCACGAGGCCAACGACCTGGTGGACTATGTACAGCGCCTGCTCCACCTGGACAGCCAAATGCTGGCCAACATCGCCTCGCACATGCGCTTCATCGACAAGAACACGGGGGCGCAGTGGTGGATTCTGGAAATGAACGACAACCAGGGCCACCGGGTGCTTACCAACGTGTGAGGTGCGGCGGGGGCAGGAGCACCCATTGCTACAAAAGTGAGAGCTTGCAGCGCATATAGATCATGCGCCACCGGCCATTTCGACTATAAAAATCACACCCTCGCATGACTTGATGGGCGACGCTGCCGCAGACAAGGTGACGTCACAACACCTTGCGCATGGGCTGTGCCTGCAGCCCGGCCCACGTTCGCACCACGCCATGCGGCACATAGCCATGGCGACGGTAAAAGGGCTCTGCCGTGCGCGTACTTTCCAGGTCCAGCGTTGCGAGCCCCACCTCGCGGGCTTCGGCCTCGACATGCTGGAGCAAGGCCCGCCCTACCCCCCGGCGCAAGGCCTCCGGCACCACGTAGCACAGCGCCAGCGTGGCCTGCGCCCGCAGCGCAAAGCCCACCATCGTTTCGCCCCGGTATGCGCCCCACGCCACTGCACCCGGCGCGGCCATCCACGCGGCCAGGTTCTCGGGTGTCTTGTTGGCCAGCCAGGCTGTCAGGATGGCAGCGTCATTGGCATGGTCGAGCACGCAGCAGTGAGTGATGGACTGGCGGATGACGCCGCACGCATCGGCGGGATGCACTGCTGCCGCCACGCGGACAGTGATCGTTGGCGGCGAGGCAGGGACGGCGGCGTGGTGCATGCGCCATTCTGCCTCCGGAAAGCCTACCGCTCGCTGGGTGGGTTGGATCGAGCCCTTTGCGTGGTTGCCGCCCATCCCGGGGGCACGCAGCCCTGCTCCATCACGCACAGGCTGGCGCTGGCCAGCGCATGGCGCAGCGCCTGCTGGCAGGCACTGACTGTCAGCCCGTCCACGAACTGCGCAAAACTGGCAACCCCGGCGGCCTGCGACTGCCGGAGCAAATGCGCCAGCAGCCCGGCCAGAAAGCTGTCGCCCGCGCCCACGGTGTCCACCACCGGCAGCGGCTGGGCTTCTTTCGCAAAACATTGCGCGCCGCTGCGGCGCAGCAGCCATGCGCCTTCCGCCCCCAGTGTCAGCGCCAGCAGATGGGCTTGCGGGTTGGCGGCCAGCAGATGCTGCGCGCGGGCCAGGGCATCGGCGCCGGGCACAGCCAGATGCTCCAGGTCTTCGTCGCTGGCCTTGATGATGTGGGCGTGGGCCAGCGCGGCGTGCACCGTGGTGCGGTAGGCCGCCAGGTCGGGCATGACGGAGGGGCGCAGGTTGGCATCGACCACCACGCAGCGGCCTGCGGCGCGCTGGGCGGCCAGCCATGGCAAGTAGATGGCCGTGTCGCGCGCGTCGAGAGCCAAAGCGCCGGTGCAGACCAGCTGCAGCGCGGGCAAAGCCGCGCAGCTTTCGCCCAAACCCGCGGCGGACACAGCGCGGTCTGCCACACCTTCGCGGTAGAAGGCGTAGTCGGGGTGGCCATTTGCATCGAGGTTGACCACGGCCAGTGATGTGACTTGCTGCACGGGCTCGGGCTGGGCCAACACCACGCCATCGTCCACCAACTGCGCCGCCAGCTCGCGGCCAAATCGGTCGCGCGACAAGGGGTTGAGGTACTGGGTGCCCACGCCCTGCCGCGCCAGCGCACGGCACAGGTTGTAGAGCGCGCCGCCCAGGCACGGCAGGTAGCTGCCATCGGGGCGGCGGATGAGGTCGATGAGGGCCTCGCCTGCGATGGCGGCGTGGATAAGCGCTTTGCCGTTGGAAGTCGTGGATGCAGAAGTCATGGACGTTTGGGAGTAAGCGACAGTGCGTCAGAACTGCGATTGCAGTGCGGGGTACAGAGCGACAAAGCGGGCATAGCGTTCGGCCAGCTGAGCTTGTTGTGCGGGCTGTGGCATGAAGGTGGCGTCAGCGGGCAGGGGCTGGCACCAATGGGCTTCGTCACCACCGCAGGCCATGGCAGCCAGGCGCGCGGCCCCCAGGGCTGCTGCAGCGTGTGCGCCCTGCGGGCGCTGCAGCGGTGTACCCAAAGCGCTGGCCAAGAGCTGCGCCCAGGGGTTGCTGCGGGCACCGCCACCGACCAATGCCAGGGCTGCGTCATCATCCCGGCGGGCAGCACGACTCTGCCCGGCACCGGCGGCACGCATGGCATTGAGGCCATCGAGCAGACCAAAGCCCACGCCTTCCATCACGGCATAGGCCAGGTCCGCCGCGTCGTGCTCGGCGCGCAGGCCCACGAAAACGCCGGTGGCCGCCGCGTTGTTGTGCGGCGTGCGCTCGCCACTCAGGTAGGGCAGAAACAGCGGCGCCTGCATTTGGCGGCTGGTGCTCAAGGTACCCACGGCGTCCGACAGTTGCGCCTCGTCACCGCGCCCTGTGAGTCGGGTGACCCAGCCAAACGCACTCGCTGCACTGAGCATGACCGACATGTGGTGCCACCGCTGCGGCAGCGCGTGGGCAAAGGCATGCACGGCGCGCTCGGTGGCAGGCGCAAATGCATCCGTCACCCGAAAGACCACGCCCGAGGTGCCCAGCGACACAAAGCCCTGCCCGGCAGTGCGGGCGCCCACGCCCACGGCACTGGCGGCATTGTCGCCCGCGCCAGCGGCCACGACGACACCTTCACCGAGCCCCCAGCGGCGCGCCACGTCGCTGCGCAGCGTGCCCGTGGGCGCGCTGCCCTCGGCCAGTGCGGGCATGTGCGAAACATAGAGCCCACAGGCTTGCAACATGGCCGGGCTCCAGGTGCGGGTCTGCACGTCCAGCCACAGGGTGCCTGATGCGTCGGACATGTCGCTCACTGCATCGCCGCTGAGTTGCAGGCGCAGCCAGTCCTTGGGCAGCAGCACGGTGCGGATCTGGTCGAACACGGCGGGCTCGTGCGTGCGCAGCCACAGCAGCTTGGGCGCGGTGAAGCCGGGCATGGCGAGATTGCCGGTGATCTGGCGCGAGGTGGGCACGGCGTCTTCCAGCTGCGCACATTCGGCGCTGGCGCGGCCGTCATTCCACAGGATGGCGGGGCGCAGCACCTGGCCCTGCGCACCCAGCACCACCGCGCCATGCATGTGGCCCGACAGGCCGATGCCGCGCACCTGCGCCCAGGCGGCAGGCACCTGCGCGCGCAGCTGCGCCACGGCAGCCTCCAGGGCTGCCCACCAGTCGGCCGGGTGCTGTTCGCTCCATGTGGGCTGGGGGCGGTGCTGGGGCACGGCCGCATCGGCCGTGGCGACCACGGCTTGTGCGTCGTCCAGCAGCAGGAGCTTGACACCCGAGGTGCCCAAATCGATTCCGAGGTACATGGATGCTTGGTTGGGTCAGTAGGCTGCTGCGCGGGTGAAACGGGTCAACGCGGGTGGTGCGCCCTGGCTTCGATAGGCTCAGCCCGAACGGTGGGGACGGGAGCAGAGCCCACAGGCCAGCGCTCAGCCCCGCAGGGCCAGCCCACGGCACGGGGACACGTCACACCTTGCCAAACCGCCCCGCCCCCTGCTTGCGGAACTCGCTGGGCGTCATGCCCTTGATGTCCAGGAAGCGGCGGTTGAAGTTGGCCATGTTGTTGAAGCCCACGTCGTACGCGATGTGGGTGATGTAGCGGTCGGACTCCATGAGCAGCTGGCACGCGCGGTTCACGCGGACCAGGTTCACGAAGTCGGTGAAGGTGTTGCCGGTGGCGCGGCGGAAGAAGCGCGAAAAGCGGCTCTCGGTCATGCCCAGCTCCTGGGCAAGGTCAGCGGCGGCCAGGGGCTCGGCCAGGTGGTCGGTGATGCGGCTCACGATGGCGTTGATCTGGTCAAGCTGGGCGTCGTTGTCCTCGCTTTGCAGTTGCGTGCTCGACAGCAGGCGAAAGTCGGTGCAACGCGCCAGATCGCTCAGAAATTCGCAGAACGCGCCGAACCGGGCCAGGCCTTGCCGCGCCTTGATGCGGTGCCAGTGTTCTTGCGCCTGCGCCTCCATGCCAAAGAACTCGATGCCGTGGCGCGCGCGCTCCAACAGGGGCAGCACCTCGCGCAGCTCAGGAATGCTTTCACTGCTGGCCACCAGCGGCGCGTGCGAGAACTGGATCACCAGGTCGCGCAGCGGCACACCGCCTTCGGGCAGATCCATGCTGATCCAGTTGTGCGGCAGGCGCGGGCCGGTCAGCACCAGATGGCCGGGCTGAAACTGCCCGATCCAGTCGCCCACAAACACCTTGCCCGACGTCGCGGTGATGAGGTGCAGCTCGTACTCGTCGTGGTAGTGCCAGCGCGCCAGCGGCGTGGGAAACCCGTGGGCCAGGCAACGGATGAAGCCCGCAGTGTCCGGCGACTCGTAGCCCAGTGCGGGCGAGCGCACATAGTCGTGCTCCAGCTCGGGTTTGGTCTGGCGCGGGGCGGTGGACGTTTTCACGGTCATGGTGGTGGTGCTGGACGGAAGTTACACCAGCATCAGGCGCCTGTCCGCTGCGCCACAAAGGCCAGTACGCGGGCGTAGGCTTTGCGCAGGGCATCCACCAGCCGGGGGTGGCTGGCCATCTCGCCCCACAGGGTGGTGTCGGCTGCGAAGGCGGCTACGGGGTCGGCGGCATCGCAAATGGCATGGGCCACGGCCGGGTCCATGGCCTGGTCCTGGTAGGTGTAGGGGATCTGCCCCGCGTGCCAGCGCTGCAGATACGCCAGGAACAGCGCAGGCAAGATGGCCACGCTCTCGAACGACGCGTTGCGCGCCAGCTTGTCGCGGATGGTGGGCGCGATCATGCCGGGGATCTTGGAGAACGCGTCCATGGCCACGCGCTGGTTGGTGTCTGCGATAGCGGGGTTGCCGAAGCGGTCCAGCACCACGTCGCGGTAGCGCGCGAGGTCGATGGGGCACGGCAGCAGCACGGGGATGGCGTCGTCGGTCACGTAGTCGTAGGCCATTTGGCGGATGGCCGCATCGTGCGTGCCTTCGTGGATGTACTGGTAACCCGCCAGCGTGCCCGCCCAGGCAATGCAGCTGTGGGTGGCGTTGAGCAGGCGGATCTTGGCCTCTTCGTGCGCCTGCACCGACTGCACCATCTCCACGCCTACCGTTTCCCACGCGGGCCGGCCGGCGATGAAGTCGTCTTCGATCACCCACTGGATGAAGCTCTCGCCCATCAGAGCCGCCTTGTCCTCCCAGCCGGTCGCGGCCTTCACCCGCTCGGCCACATCGGGCGTGGGGCGCGGCGTGATGCGGTCCACCATGGCGTTGGGGCTGGTGGTGTTCTGCTCCACCCACTCTTTCAGTGGCGCATCGCCCAGCGCCTCGATGAACTGCAGCAGGCCGTTGCGCGAGCGCTCGCCGTTGTGGCGCAGGTTGTCGCAGTTCATCAGCGTCACGGGGCCCGCCCCGGCTGCCCTGCGCGCGCGCAGGATGCTGACCAGGCCACCGTAGATCGTGTGGCCAGCTTGTCCCGCCTTCACGGCTGCGAGGTCGGCGCGCAGGTCGGCGTAGGTGGGCCAATCCAGCTGGTTCTGGGCATCCAGGTAGTAGCCTGCCTCGGTCACCGTAAAGCTGATGATGCGCGTGGCAGCATCTGCGCCCATGGCAATCAGCGGGGCCAGGTCTTCCTGGTAGGGGATCACGCGCTGAATCGACTCGATGACGGTGTAACTGCGCTCGCCCTGGGGCGTGACGGTCTCCAGCGTGTAGCGCCCGCCCTGCGCCTGCAGAGCCGCAATCGTGTCGGCCATGTCGGGGCGCAGGTTGCCGCCCGCGATGGCCCAGCCGGTATCACCCTGCTGGTGCAACTGGTGGACATAGACGGCCTGGTGGGCACGGTGGAAGGAGCCCAGGCCCAGATGCAGGATGAAATTCATGGTGCGTGAAGACGGGTATTCAGAGATCAAAGTTCGTGGGCATCATCACAACGTCGCGGATGGTCATGCCGCGCGGGCGGGTGAGCATGAAGAGCACCACGTCGGCCACTTCGGAGGCCTCAATGAGGCTGCCGCTGGCCTTGGCCTCGGCGAGCTTTTCCGCGGGCCAGTCGGCCAGCAGCGAGGTGATGACGGGCCCGGGCGAGATGGAGCCCACGCGGATGCCGTGCTTGAAGACCTGGCGGCGCACGGTCTGCACGAAGCAGTTGACCGCCCACTTGGACGATGCGTAGACCGGCTCCCACGGCGTGGGGAAATGCGCTGCCAGCGAGCTGGTGACGATGATGTCGCCACGGCCGCGCTCGATCATGTGGGGCAGCACGTTGTGCACGTTCTTCATCACCACGTTGACGTTGAGCTGAAGCATGCGATCGATGGCGTCAGGGTCGGCATCGACGAGATCGCCGCCCACATACAGCCCCGCGTTGGCATGAAAGATGTCGAGTGGGCCCGCGATGCCCAGCGTGCGCTGCAGCAGGCTGGCGCACTGCTTGGCATCCAGCAGATCGAGCACCAGCGGCGAAGCGCGTTCGCCAATGGCCGTGCAGGCCTTGGCGAGCGCCTCCTCGTCGCGGTCGATCAGCACCACGCGCGCGCCCGCATCGGCCATGACCTGGGCGCTGGCAAAGCCAATGCCAGAGGCCGCGCCAGTGATGGCCGCCACCTTGCCGTGGAGTGGGAATTGGAGGCTCATGACCGTCATGCAGCCTGTCGGGCCACCACACGGCCTTGGGGGTCGAACCAGTGGCCTTGCGAGGCGTCGATGTCCAGGCTCACCGCATCGCCGGCGCGCAGGCCTGTGCGGTCGTTCTGGCGCGCCACAAACTGCGCGCCGCTGGGCGTGCTCACGTAGATCAGCGTCTCTGCACCCAGTGCTTCCACCAGGTCCACCCGGCCCGGCACCGGCGTCGCGCCGGTGTTGCGTACAGTGATGTTCTCAGGTCGCAGGCCGATGGCGCCGCCCTCCGCCCCGGCGGGTGCCTGCTGCTGCACGGGCGATGGCAACTGCGGCAAGGGCACCACATTCATCTGCGGCGTGCCGATGAACTGGGCCACGAACTGGTTGGCAGGCTTGTCGTAAAGCTCCAGCGGCGTGCCCACCTGCTCGATGATGCCGTCGCGCAGCACCACCACACGGTCGGCCAGCGTCATGGCTTCGACCTGGTCGTGCGTCACATAGATGGTGGTCGCGCCCAGGTCGCGGTGCAGCTTGGCGATCTCCACACGGGTCTGGCCGCGCAGCGCGGCGTCAAGGTTGGAGAGCGGCTCGTCGAACAGGAACACCTTGGGCGCGCGCACGATGGCGCGGCCGATGGCCACGCGCTGGCGCTGGCCGCCCGACAGCTCCTTGGGCGT
>OGCL01001056.1_pt1 | contig 25564 bp, 17 predicted proteins | sample 1570041 | NCBI WGS metagenome assembly OGCL01 (sample SAMN06266162, study PRJEB24511) | hot springs metagenome | isolation source: Hot spring water | place: South Africa: Limpopo | collected 2015-06-22 | reverse complement strand
TAGCCCGGGGTCGCACCACATCTGCCATTCGCGGCCGCGGCTCCGACCGGAATGATCCGGTTGTTCGATTGCAGATAGGCGATCTGCCAATTGCTCAGGTGCATCACCAGTGCGTGTTCCGGTGACCTCAAGCGGGCTAGACGTTCATCACCCGGCTTGCCGAGGTTGACCCACTCCTCCATCTGATACGCGGTGTGCATCCGCCGCTCATCGTCGAAGATGTGGAACACATCCTTAGCTCTGAGGTCGAAGGTCTGGCTGCAAACGGCGTGAGGCGGCGTCTTCGGGATGCTCTCCTGAGTCACGACACCCTGAGCGGGCTTGGTGGGGTCGAACCTTTCCATCCGCATCGGTTACGCCCCCCGGACGTTTCTGGCAGACACGACCGTTCGACCGGAAAACTGTGCGGACATATCGATGTCGAGTTCGCCCGAAAAACACATCTGCATGATGGCCGTGAAGGTGAGGTCGACACCACCGACTTCGAGTTCGGCAAACACAGTCCTGAGCTCTGCCTGCAGTTTCAACCGATCCGTGATATCTGCGATCCTGGACGGAAAGTGGAAGCGCCTGATAGCCTGCATGACAAGCCTGACCCCATCGGGGTCAATAACCGTCGGCTTGTGTTTCCACATCGTCTGAAGATTCGGAAACAGGGGCTTTGCGAGGATGCTCAGCTCGTCATGGACGACATAGATGCAGCTGTAGTAGGCCGCGACATGGTCGGCGAGGATTCGGGTACGCTTGGCGATGTCCGGTCTACGTTCCTGCTCGTTGACGGGGATGTAGTCAATGAACAGGACGCTTCCGTCGGCGCGCCGAGCCGCGATGTCCGGGACATGCGCTCGCTTGACAGCACGATCCATCCCGATCGGCCAGAAGTACTCGATGCTCATGGGGTATGCGGCGATATCGATCACGTCCGGATCGGTGTCCAGGTGGATGAGGCCGTCAGCCATGAGTGGGAGGCGGGCGATAACCTCGCCGAGCGGTGTCTTGCTCGTCGGAAACGTCACCGGGAGGGTACGGTAGCGCGTTCCCCATTCCGGCTTCCAGAGCGGCTCATGCTGGTACGTGAACAGAGTGGACGGGAGATTGCTCACCCCGAAATCGAGAAAGTCCATTGGTGAACTCCACAGGTTGATTGGCATGCCGCCACTTGGCTTCGTCGTTGGCATGGCTCCGCCTGCCGCGGAGGCCGCAACCCCCGCGTCTGGCGCTATTCTGTTGGTCGTGGACTAGAGGCCGTTGCGATCCGGGCGGGAGGAAACCGAGCAGATGAGGCGCTGGAGTTCCTCATCGAGCGCGATCGTGATGATTTCCTCGACGCCGATGATCTCGAACCCGATGGAGCCAAGGTGGACGTGGTTCGTAAAAGCGTTCCTTACTGGATACATGGACGCAGTTCTCCTGTTGCCCGCCGTGCGCGGCACGGGGCATTCGTTTAGACCTATGACTGATCCGACTTCCTGGCGGGTTCAGTCGTACATTTCAGTGGGTGTCCGTTCGCGACATCAACGTTGATGTCACCTCCGGTCGAAAGCGGTGCGGCAGCGCCGCCCACCTATTCGTCGCACCCCGAATACGGAGCGGGCGATTGTCTTGTCTGCGGTGTATGAACACGGCTCCGCCATGGGCATTAACCCTTTGCCGGTCATAAACCAAAGTGCTTTTCCGTTTTGTTGAGTATCCGGCTGGTGCCGGTTATGTTTCCAACATGGCTTTTGACCTTCTAGCGAGAGCCTAAGGGTTGGCACCTGCTCGAACAGGCCCAACCGCCGAAGGATGGGTCGCTTCGCTAGGCGGCCCATTCTCGTTTTCAGCGTCCTGGGAAACCGTTCCCCGACACTGGCGATGATACTGTGGTCGAAACCCTCTTTACGCAAGCGCCGAAAAAGGCGCGCGCTCCTCGCCTTCGTTGCCGTCAAAAGTCCCACGCAACCATTCCGGGCTTTGCCTTTTTTGCTGTCTAAACCCAAGTACCGTTTGCTGTGACCTGATCTGCCATCAAAACTGTTTGCCCGGGCAACTTGCTGAATTTGCATTGAATTCAAGACCTCGTAGCCAAGTCCTCGGTTTTGGATTCGACTGATGTGAACGCAACCGGCGCGCCTTGGGTTCAGCTGAACCCGATGACGAGCGGTGTCGATTTCAAGACGTCGATGATGCGGTCTGACGTCGGAAATCGGGTCGAGAGGACAGGACGCGAGGACCACGTCGGCTCCGGCGGCAACGGACGTCGTGGCAATGCCTGCTGCCGTCATGATCCACGAGGTCACTAATTTCTCTCGGAGGTCGGGATGGCGAGTTGTCTCAGAAATTCCAGATGTCGTTCTCATTGCCACTCCTTTCCGACGTCTTTCGATTTTTTCGTAGTTGTCTTCACTGCGAAGGGCTTGTCACAACGATACGTCACCTTGAATTCCAGACCTCAATCCTGCCTGCGCAGGTCGATAAACCTCGCGGTCCGGTCCGTATTGGCGGCAAGTTTCCGCCCTGGTCGTCAACCAAAAGTGGCTTTCTGTCCTTCTGGAATGGCCCCATTTCAGACGACGAAATCGTTAACCATGTTGACACTTTGCTTCGCAGGCAGGGTCATCGGTGTCTCGGCCGCCTTTGTTGGCGACCGAGACACCAGCCGTTAGCCGTCTCGTCTCGACGGATGCGGCGTTCGGAGCCGGTTGTCCGATCAGGTCGCGCATGACCGCGCCCGTCACGAAACCGGTTGAAAGCAGTAGGTCAACGAGCTTGTCCACCTCGGGTCTGTGAGCCTCGATCAGCTCGGTTGCTCGGTCGAATTGCGTCTTCAGGCGACGATCGACAAGACTGCGAAGCTCCGGATCGATCGATCTTAGGTACTCAAGCGGTCGATCACCTTTCCCCACGTCGGCGATCAGACTTTCTCCGAGACCGAACTGCCGTTCGAGGCGGGTAGCCACATCCGTCGCCTGCACTAGGTCCGAGGAGGCGGCACCACCAGCTCCATCTGTCCTGTCGCCAAGGACGACCAGTTCTGCCGCAGTGCCAGCCAGAAGCATTGCGATCCAGTTATCGTAGTGCTGCGCGGTCTTGTGGCCGACGCGCTGCGGGACAAACGATGTCAATCCAAGCGCGCGGTTACCACCGCTTACGGGCATCTCTCTTGCGATGGAGACCGAGACAACCGTTTCCGAGCCGAGCAAGGTGCCGACCAGAGCGTGACCGACTTCGTGAATTGCGATCCGCCTCATCTCGTCATCGGTGAGCGCGTACCGTTCTGGCATCGCTTCCATCAAAGTTTGCTCGTCGAGCGTGACGCCCTTGCGACGTGCGATGCGACGCGCATCCCGGGCAAATTTGGCGATGTCCGCGCCAGACCAGCCACGACTTGCCGAGGCAAATCTCGGGAGAGCGGCACTGATGTCGTCGTAGGCGAGGTGATGCCGAAGGATGGCCACGCGCGCCGATGTGTCGGGGAGGGGGATTTCGATCTGGGTCTCCAATCGCCCGGAGCGCAGGAGCGCGCGATCGATCACGGACGGATCGTTGGTCGCACCGACCACCACGACACCCTCTCGCCCTTCCGCAGGATCAAGGCATTCGAGGAGGCCGTTGATGACCTGCCTGCGGTAGTCGCGATGGTCGCCGTCGCCGCCAGCCTCTCGATCCCCGAAGCTGTCGAATTCGTCCACGAAGAGAATGCTGGGCGCGTCTTTCCTTGCCTGCTTGAACGCAGACCTCATCGCTTGCAGGAAATCACCGAGATGCCCGTTGGCCTGCCATCTGGCGGCCGACGCGATGACGAGCTTCACACCGCAGGTATTTGCTAACGCCTCTGCGTATCTCGTCTTGCCGCAACCGGGCGGCCCGAATAGGAGCGCCCCGCGGTCTACATCGTCCCAAGTGATCCTTCCTTCGCGCCAGGCCTTGAGGTCTTCGGCCAGCTGCATACCCCAGTCTTTTGCCGCACCGTAACCGACAGAGTCCTCGAGCCTCGGGCCTTTTGGCGTCTCCGCTACTGCATTGGAGATCGCTTTGGTTTTCAGAAGTTTCTTGATTTCGCGGACGGTGCTTGCCAATGGCCTGGTCCGTCGTGCCGCGGTGGCGATAGCATCGAAAGGCGCTCGTACGAGAACCTCCGCGAAAGCTTCAGTCATCCCCGGAATGCCTGCGGTCCTTGCGGCAGCCACGAAGTGCGGGATGGTCGGTGGCGAGACGTCCGTGATGATATCGGCTGCCGCCACCAGTTCCGGCGTCACGTGCGCCATGTCCTCGACAAGGATCACGATCTGACGGTTCTGGTTGAGATGATCATAGATGCTCTGAAGGCTCGAGAGGCGGTCGTTGAGCACGAAGATTTCCGATGTGTGGCCACCGAAACTGTCTGTCGGAGCAGGGTCCACGACCAATGCGGCAGCGGCGCGCCTGTAGTATCCCGCAGTGCCCTCAGGCACATGAAGGATCGCCACATAGGCGAGGTCGAAGCTTCTGAGGAATGAGCGCAAGGCGCGGCGGATGCCGCAGCGGGCCAAAGCCTCTACCAACGACGGGAGGCGCTTTTGCGGAGAATTGATAGACGAGCGGTTGATCATGTTCGACACTTTCGAAACGGGGTGTTGGCAGCGGACAACGGAGTGTCACCGCGTTATTCCACGCACCTGCGTTTCGGGGCCGAACGGGCCTGCATCAAAGTCAACTTCGACGAACTGCTGGAGGATCAGCGCGGACAACCCCGCGACTGGCTTGGTTTCCTGAAAGGCTTTGAGACATTCGGCCATTGTCAGCGAGCCATGCTCATCGAGTGCGGCCAGAAGTCGAAGTCTGTCGCCAAGAGGCACGGCGGCATTGCCGTAGCGAAGGAGGTCGACAGCGTTGCGCAGTCGAAAGCCTCGGTAGATGTCGACACGCGCCATCACGGTGTAGTCTGCCCCGACCTTACGTGCGGCTTCGGTGAAGGCGGAAAGATGCGGTGTCGTCGGACGGTCTGGGGCATCCAGAAAATTCACGCAGCCGTTCACGTCCACCACTTCGAAATCCGGGACGTGATCAAGCCCGGGTAGTGGCATCGAGACACAGGACCAGGACACGACCGCCGGATCGACATCGAGGAGGCAGGCGACATCTCTGGCTACTTGGGAACGAAACACCCGTGCGCCGTCGCACTTAACTGTGGCAGCAGGCTGGAATACACGAAGTGAATAGGGATTGCGGCTCGCCCTGGCGGACAACAGATGCTTACGGTAACTCATGACAACCTCACACGAACACACGGTTTCCCGCGCCGCGCTCATCACGGTGCGGGGGTTACCCTATTCGTATGGTGTGGCCAGCGATGTTCATCATGATGAGAACAAATAGAGAACTTATTGCTGAAGTCAACGATCGTTTCGCAAAAAATCTTCAGAAACCTCCAGCTTCTGAAGAGGAGAGTCACCGCGTCATAGGTGATGCCGTCAACTCTCAAGCAGATGACGAGGTTTTCTTGGCTTACGTCTGTGGGCCCTGAAATAAGTGCGATGTGCGCAGGATGGTCTTTACCGCATGGTCAAGGATGCCCCGGCACGTCAGAATTAGGAGACTAGGGGTTGGAGGAGGCGAAACGCATCACGCCTCCTCATTCGCGCGCGACGAAACCACGCGACCCTAAAGAGCTTTCACCACCACGTATGTCGGCCAAATACCCTTTCTAACCAACATGAGATTGCAGGCTTGCATCGCTGAGGCTTGTTTCGCCACACTCTGCGAGAAACCGTGATGGGCACGATTGTCACGAACGGTCGGGGACCAAGCCCCAAACCCTTGATCGAAAATCACGGTAGCGACGCGGCCATCGGCGAATTGCAATTCCATGAATCTGCCATGGCCGCAGTCTCCCGCCTGAACATCCACTTCTACGTTTTTAAGCTGGCCATATTCACTCAGGACACTGGAAAGCACTGATTTGTCTGGCCAGTCCTGCCAGACATACTTTCCAGGAAATGTAGACGGCTTTGGCGGAGCCGTCATAATGTTAAGCTTGGGAGACTCGGCCCCCTTCATCAGCGCCGCAGCCGTATCGATCAACAGTTTGGCAGTCAGCGGCGACCTCACATAGGGGTCTTTGTAGTCCACCCGCACTATGGATTCCGGTACGGCGAACCCGATCTGCGTCAGGTTTGTCCTGATCAAATCTGCCATTCCACGGCCAAACAGGTTCATCACTCGATCAAGATTGCTTTCAATCAGGACCACCTTCGCGCCGGCTTTGGGAGAAAGGTCCTCTGGTGCCACCGGAGATGAAGACAAGTTGTCAGGGATGTGGCCCCGAAAGATCGAGGCGGAAACTGCTTGCCCCCATGATGCATCCGGATTTCGGGAGGGCGCGCTGTGTGATGCCCAGGCAGTGGAGGAGCCGTCGCTGCTGACAACAGCTAGAACACCTGCGTCGTTCGGAAGTTCGGGTGGACGACCGGTATGAATCGGGAAGTCACCATTGTTTCCAGACAGCCTATGACCAAGGGCCTGAAGCATCATTTTTGATGCTTGGTCTGCTTGCCCGATCAGGTGCTCTGGAAGAACAATCGCGACCGAGTACCCCCGATGCGTCCATATCGCGAGTTCCTGCATAATCGACCATGTCGGGATACTGGCGAGATCGGCGCTTTCGGGCAGGTAAATCCTTAGCTGAGGATTGTTGCGCCGTTTGAGTTCGCGATCTATTTCATCTGTGATCGAGACTGAAAGTGTTGTGTCTTCCGAGAAACGATCCACGGGGCCTATCGCCGTTCCGAAATCGAGTTCGGCACGAACGAATGATAGCGCCCCGATGCGATCGAGTTCTCCGTCCTCAAACGGGGCGTCAGAGGTGAGAACGCAGGACGCACATCCTTCGACGCAGCCTGGGTTCTGGCAGTCCAGAATATGCTCCGCATCCTTGAGGACCTGCGCAATATTGTCGCCCATCGAAATGGAGAACCCTGCGCCCCCGGCGTTCTTGTCGAACACCATCAATGAAAAGCAATTCCCTCCTAGTTCATGCTTTGATCGGTGTACCGAGTAGCCCATCTCGTCAGCTTCGACACCTAACGATTTGGCGAGCGCTCCACGCATCGCGATAACAAGTGCGGTGGCTGCTGGACGGCTTATCCGCGCGGCAGGCTGAAATTCAAAAACATCCGTGGTGATTTCATAACCAAGCGCTAGGTTGCGTTTGATTTTCCATCTTTTATCGACGCCCTCGCAAACAAGTGTTCCATCAGTTGGTTTTCGGCGTAAGGGGTAGTGGCCGTCCAACGGTGAAGGTGAGGGCGCGCTGTCTCCACCCTCTATCTGATCCGCCTCCGGCTCTGCACGACCACAATGCAAACATACGGCATAACCGTTTCTCGTCGGACCGCTATTGCAATAGTAAACCGAGCCTTCACCGCTACCACGGTAGCGACCGAGAGAAGGGATCGGCAGTGAAACCCATGGCTCTGACGAGATTGATACGACAGGGTCTTCTGGCGCAACGTAGTTTATGCGGTCGGTATCGGCATGTTCCTTCTTCCAGAAGTCCACTGCGAAACCACTCGGTTTCAGGAACTCGCGACTCAGGACAGGCGCTCCGCAATCAGAGCATTCTCTGACATCCTGCAGTGTGGTCTCGGCCGCACCACAGCTTGAGCAGCACCAGTGGCGGCGTATGCTCTGTACCTCGCGCACCTTTTCCTCGGTGGCAGGCCGTTTCCAGTTCAGCAAGACACCTGCAGATCGATGCACGAGGCCGTCTAATACGACTTCTGAACCAGGCGCATAGTCGCGTATAGCGAGATCGAGAGACCTTTGGGGACCAGACAGACGCTTGTGTCTCTGTCCATCCGAGCCACTTTCCTGCCGTGCCTTTTTTGATCGGTGCGGTATGAACGTTACGACATTTGTGGGAAAGCCGTGCCCCGGCAGAAAGCCCCGATCAGCAAGCGCGCTGAGCAGAAATTCGCCGCACAACCTTTGTAGCTCCAGAGACATTCTTGTCCTGCCAGCCTCTTTCATCGTCTCGCCTTCGTCGCGAGCGAGCTGTCGAAGTCCCTCCCATTCATTCACGAAGATCGCCTCGACTTCACATATCGCCTTCCGGCAATCTGCCACCAGTGTGTTTTCATGTTCGAGGACCGATCTGGCCACCAACTTTTTCACGTCAGGCGCGGTTGACCGAAGCGTCGATGGATCATCCAACCACTGAACGAACTGAGCGATAGGTGGGGTTTCAATTCGGGAATCTGCCAGTTTCACCGGGCAACCCATCAATGCGCCTATCGTGAGTTTCAGAGTGTCGCCACTCCTTGCCAGCATGTATTGCCGTAAGAGAAATGCGTTCACATGGCGCTGAATAATTGGTCGGCTGTTCATGGCAACCTTAGGAGCTGACATGACACGAGCCAGATAGCGAAGCGGGTCAGCGAATGCCTCCCGGTCCACGGGACGATCCCTGCAGAAGGTAAATGCCATCGAAAACGGCTGCCGACGCCGACCCGCACGCCCTACTCGTTGGCGATAGTTGGCAATGGACGGAGGGACGTTCGTCATCATCACGGTCGACACCGATCCAATGTCCACGCCCATCTCCATGGTGGTAGAGCAATTTAGGATGTTGATGCGGCCGTCTTTGAAGTCCTGCTCATATTCTCGGAGCACCTTACTATCTTGCTGAGCCGAGTGTTCAGCGGATCGGGCATAGTCAACGAAAAGCGCAGTACGATCAGAAATATTCACCCACGCACCGACTGTCCTCGCTCTCGCAACATGATCGTCAGTATCGAGCCAATTCGCGATGTCCTTTCGTGCGGCGGCCAAGTCATTCACGCCGAGCATTGCAGAGGGTAGACGAGGCATCGGCGTTGAAACGGCTTCGCCAATGGCTACGTTGGGCTTTGCATAGGGGGAAAGCCCAAACGGAGCGATCTCCACCGCTTTGCGAGTGATCGGGCAGAGAAAGGCCTGCGTGACGGGGGAGATGATTGCCTTAGAAAAATCTAGAGCAGGGTTGTCCTTGTCTGAATTCAAAATCGGTTGAAGTTGATGCCACGCCATTTCCAAGCAATCTTGGATATCGTCTCGATCGCTAGGGTCTGCGAGGCTCAGAGACAGGCCTTTGATAAGAAGAGCCTGCGGAGTTGAAAGGCTCGACAGATTGCTGGGAACCTTTGGCCACGAAATATATCGTTTGTCGCCGCCGTTTGAGCGACCAGGTCCCAGCAAGTGCTTTGTCCTTATTTGGGGCGCGATCCAGCGCATTGTCCGCGCATCCACGTCCACAGCTGATTTGGCTCGGATGAAGTGATTGACGATGGCCGTCAAAAACTGACGCCAGTCGGCGATCGTTTTTCCACGCCTACTAAACGATGCAGGCATAGACGGGACGCGCTCGATCGCGGGGAACTTCAAACACGCTAGTCCCAATGTCTCAAGCGAGTTTGCCCTGCGCGGCCTTCTAAAAAGCTCTCTGAGGATTAAAAATTCAGCGATCCGTCTGGCATCGCTAAACCTTTCCGGGTCCCGTGGTTCCCAAACCTGCCTGAGCCAAAGCTCTACTTCGGGTCGACGAGCGAGCCTCTCAACCATATCGCTCCAAGCTACTCCGACCAGTCTTGCGTCTGTTAACTTCGCGATTTCCGCGCGAGCGTGATCAACGGTAGGCTGGAGTGCAGGACTGGTTGCCAAGAATGGTTCTAGGTCGGCGATCACTTTACGATGGATGGCCACTTCTGGCGGTTCATCGTTCGTCCCAAGTGCGTCTTGGACAGAGTGGTACATGAACGACCGTACAAAGCCGCGCTCAGACTCCGCTTGGAACTTCGCCGACATTCGCGCGGTACCCTGACGACTGTCGGTGAACGAGATGAGACCTCTTCCTGATGCTGGAAGGGCTTTCTCGCTATTCGGCCTTGGGTCTACCGCCTCCAGCAGGATGGGCGCAGCCGCAGTGACCATGAACGGAGCGCCGAACCTGACTGGCCGCAAGAGATTGTCGATCCCCCGAACGGCGTTGACACCACAACATGGACAATTGCCACCTTGTGTCGGTTTCTCTTCGTAGCGAAAGTTGAGTGAATCTGCAGTTGGACCTGAAAGGACCTTCCATCCCTCCTTTGATATCGACATGGGCCGAGCCGCCGCAGACGGCCTCGCCGCAAACAGGATGGTTTGCTTGGCAGCGATATGTGTTTGTTCATGCGGCACTTCCGTCCCGGCGTCCTCGTCGTCTTCCTCTTCCGAAACAACCTCGCCATCGCGGTCAGCCTCGTACTGGAACTCGTCGCGCTCAACGCCGCGCCGTGATCGTCGTACGCGACCCTCAGTGCGATCTTCTTCCAATTCCAGCATTGGCTCGCCGCACTCGGTGCAAGTAATCAGCTCGACGACTGGAGCTCCACAGACCGCACAGTTTTCGTATCGATCGTGATACAGTTTACCGAACGGCCACCCTGCGGGGGCTTTGTTGCATTCAGGGTTGATGCAGCTCCATATTCCTGGGACCGCCCGTTCAAAGCTGTGAACACGCATTGGAGCAAGTCGCTCAGGTTCACCAGTGTCTGGATTCTCGGCTTCTGCATGGGCGAGTAGCTCCAGAAAGCTGTCCCTGTCGAGGCCAACCGAAGCCGCAGTTTTTGAAAGTGCGGCAATCGATTGCGGCCGGTCTTTAAGGGCCTTGACGAACTCCCACACCTCTCGCCGCCCGCCGAGCTGGTGGTACGCCTCGCGAGGTGATGGATTGGATGAGATGGGCTTTGTATCTGGAACTGAGGGCGGTTGATGCGGGAGCGCTCGTTCGCCTTTTATGACGTGGACTTGGGCATCAGGAATGCCGGCAACTTCAGCCAAAAACTGGCGAAGTTTGTCATCTGTATCGCTGTCATCTCCGATCGTGGCTGATGTTGCAACGAAGTGTACGTTCTCTGGCGACGTGTTGAACGCCAAGAGTACACGACGGATCAACAAAGCGACTTCGGCCGCCGCTGCGCCGACCAATGAATGGGCCTCATCGAGAACGATCCATCGTAGCTTGCCACTCGACTTCTCTATTATCGGCTGATCTTCCGCGCGCGCCAACATGTACTCGAGCATCGTAATGTTGGTGACAAGGATCGGAGCGGGAGAGGACCTCAGCTGTTGTCGGTCGATCTGGCGCTCGGGGGACGCCCTTCTGTCAACCTCCGGCAGTGCATCCTGTGGCAGATCACCATTATAGAGGCAGTAACGCACCCGTCCCTTAAACGGGCTGGTCCATGCCGAAAGGCGAGCTCTCTGGCTTTCGATCAAAGCATTCAAAGGATAAAGTAGAATGGCTTGGACGCCTTCCAGCGTCGCCGAGTTCCCGGCCGTTTGGCGAACGAGATCGCTCAGGATCGGGAACAAGAAACACTCTGTTTTTCCCGATCCAGTTCCCGAGGTCACGAGGACGGACTGAGGTGTTCCTGGCTGAGATAGCGTCGTCCAAGACTGCAATTGATGCCTGAATGGCTTTCTAGATTTCGGGAAGCGATACTCGTTCTCGCTATCGAGTTCATCTAGGATCGAAACGAACTGCGGTGCGAGAACACTATTCGACACCATTCCCATCGTTCTCTCGGCGGGGACGAAGGGGTGGGCACCCTCGATAACTGGCTCTTGGAGGATCGAGCCTTCGTCAGCCCGCTCAGAGTCGAGCATCAGACGCAACTGGCTATTCAAGGCTTCATTGTTTGAGCCGAGTTGCGCGACTAGCGCATTCACGGACCGGCGTCTGATTTCTGAAAGTGTTTCGAACGGCTTCATGTGTTGGTCCTGAAGAAATTAAAAAAATGTGGGTACGCTTCGGAGACGAAAGGCCCGTTTTCATGGATCGCCGCACGCAACGGCACCTGTAGGTCTGTGTTGATGGTTGTCCGGCCGCACGCGCTTGCGGCAAGCAATGCTGGCGCGTACAGCGCGTCGAAGTCAGAAAAACTGAACTGCCTTTCCAGGTGGGACGGGAAAGCAAGACCGATTTCCGCCACGTGGCGTGCGAGAGGAGCAGCGCGGACCAATTTTTCACGGTCGTCGGTGTCGCGATTTCGCTGGTCTTTTATGTAGTCTTCGACGACCTGCTCCAATGACTTCAGTCCGCGTGCAAACGGGAATCCGAGAGCAGAAAAGACCGCCATGAGCCCAGGCTCCAGTGTGGCCAGCCCCTCCAGCTTGCTGCGAAAGTAGTTCACGAGAATTTCCATTTTGAATGCCGCAGTTCCTGGTACTGCCAGCAACGCCTCTTCGATTAGTGACCGCTCGAGATCGAAAGCCTGCTTCCAGCTGCTCCACTCGATGCCAAGCCACATGAAAGGTAGCTGTCCTTGCAGGTTCCAAATTGCCAACCGGTCCTCATCGGATGCACCCATAACGAGGCGCACAAGGACCTTAGGATATCTCGGGAGGTTTCTCAGACTTTCGAGTGCGGAAGGTGGTAGCCCTCCGAGATGTACGATCGCCGAACGAAGGTAGGCGAGATCGTCAGCTGCGGCTGTATCACCCCCCAAAGTTTCGAGACGATCCGCTATCGCCTTTTGGAGGGCGCTGTAGGCCTCAATTGACAATGCGGCTCGAAGCGTTCCCGGCTCGAAGTCTGCCTTGTTCTGTCCGATCAGCAACCGCGGCCTTGTCAGGATATCTGGACCATCCCGCAGGTACGCGAGACACGGACCCACCTCATGCTCTGGAAGCCTGAAGTCATCACCTCCAGCAGCCTCAAGCTGCTCCTCTATCTCCGGTCTAATGATCGACCGATACTGCGGCTTTCCGATCGCGCCTGAAAAAGATACGACTTCGTTGGCATAGGAGGGACGTTCCCATCGATATTTGGTGAGACGAATAGGTGGACGCGTGTCTCCCAAGAAATGCATATCAAGCTGCACGTCCTGTTCTCCGGCCGTCGCCATGATCTCTTCGATCATGGGCTTCAAGGTGGAGATGGCGAATTCACCATCCACTTCGACGGCCAAATCCTGGCTCTTTGCGCCCTTTCTCGAGATAACGAGTACCGATTTGTGAGACGTCACTGCCCGCGTGCCACGAAGCGACGCTAGGTCGAGTTGTTTGCCGGGGTCCACGACCTCACCGACGGCATTGAGTATGGCTGCGTCGCGGGCCAACACAGGCACGAGGACAGAGAAGGACTGACCAGAAGGCGGATGCAAAACGGCGGGAATTCGGTAGTTTGGCCTCTCGATAAACTCGAAAGAGGTCGACCCCTCGTGTTTCGCGGTTTCTCTTGCAACCGCTGACAATGTCATCCCCCAACCGACCAAGCCAGTGAGAGCAATATGACCATCTCGCGGTGTACGGGTAACGCCCTTCAGTGATGCTCCAGGCGGCACCACGGCAAACCTTCGCCTCTCAATCTGAATGTTCGCTTTCGGATCGCGCCAGGAAATCTCGACTAAACCGAGGTCTCGCACTTCGCCGTTCATTAACGGTCTCCACACTCCTCCTATCTGCCTGACAAACAGTTCGCCGACGTCTTGGTGGCGTTCGATGCCCATCCTCAAAAGCGAGACTTTGACCGGCGATTCCATGACATCGAATTCGCCGTTGGCAGAGATGCCGATGCAACTGCGTGAGGTGAATTCCAACGTCTCGTCGGTACCTTCGCTGCCAGCTTGTACCCTGTAACGCCCGGCTCCTAGATTCTCAGGGTCAGACACGTAGCAGGTGCCTGTCACCTCGATCAGTAGCCTGTCGAAAACCGTCCACGATCGAGCAACGGCTCCTTCAGCCGCTTCGACCTTCCAAGACGCCGGGATGAGAGCGAATAGTTTCGGGGATGGCAGGCTCGCAGACCCCGCTTTCACAAGTTTCAGAAGCTTGGGTGTGTTTGACGGTTCTAGTTCCTGGAAAACCAAAACATCAGATACGACCCTATGACCATTTGGCCAGTCAAACGCTTCCACCCTCCCGTTAGCGGATATGTTCACGCTGACTTTGGCATTGAGGGGAAAGCCCGTTACGATCCGGCTCAGGTCCGTCAGCGGCCTGACACGCCATGTTCGTTGCTCTTCGACCGGAGGCTCGAAGATTGCAAGTTCGCTTGGAAGGTAGTCCGCCAGCAGTCCTGAAGGCGTTGCGCGCCACCGCGCATTCGGTGAGAGTGTGTGGAGTTTCGAGACCGGAATTTCACCGGTGGCCTGAATCCTGATCGCTGGTTTCCAACAATCATTTTCAAAGTGCAGAAGACGGTCGCATCCAATCCCTTGACCTGAAATGACCTCGAGCTTTTCCGTGATGAGCCCGGTCAGGAGCGCGCGGGCTGCTGAATCTTCGCCAGCACGAAGGTACAGGGGGATCGATTCCTTCCAATCCGGAAAATTGGCGTCCAGGAAAGATACGGGATCAACGCCCGCGATAGCTTCTCCCTCGACGACATTCCGCCATTTCGCGACCTCTGAGGCAAGCTCTGCGCAGAGATCAACAAAAGTGTCGTTTCTGTAGCTCAGTTTGATGCGGTAAGATTCGTCATGGGCGTATCCTCGCACCAGCGCCGCATCGTACCCCTGAAGAGCAAACCTCAACAGAAGCCGTAGATAGTCCCTTAGCCAGCCGCTGCCTTCATCGGCAATGATCTTGACCGGTACGCCTCCCTCCAAGGCAAGCGACAGCAGGTATTTGTTCGCGTCATTCATTACCGAAACGGTACGGCCCCAGAACGACAGACCAGCTTCCGCCATAGCCCTCTTCTGGTTCCCGGGAATCAAGGGAAAGATATCGGGGGCTAGTGCGTCCCATTTCTGGAAGGTGGAACTTGCTTCTCGCCGAAACCACTCCGCGCAAAACGCAGCGAATATCCCGCATGCCAATCGATCCTCTGCCACAAGCTTTCGACTGGAAGCCAGACGTCGCAGAACCACCTCCGCCTCGGCGAACTCGACGTCAGTCATTCGATAGCGGTGGAAAGGTCGGCGGTCTGGTTTACTAAGTCCCCGGACGGCAAGGAATGACGCCATCCATTTCTCAGCAACATCGCGGCTGGATGGCTTGATTGATGCCTTCCTGAGCTCCCTCAGCCTTTGAACGACCCTAACGTGCAAACGATTGGCAGCATCCGAATATCGCGTTTTCAGCGTTTCGTTCAGGCGTTCGAGCGCCGAGACGTGGTGGAAGGATCGCTCAAACTCCTTAGCGAGTTCCTCGTCATCAAGGCTTTTTGAATCCACGGTTGTCCCCCACCCAGCGATTCCAAACCGTATTGTTATTTAAAGTTGAATTCGCTTCAATGTCTCTCTTTTTAAGGTGTCCCGAAAAGCCGCCGGCTTCAACATGTGGTGACTTAGCGTCTGGCTGCTCGACACTGAGGGCATGCCCTCGAGTTCACAGCCCGAAGCCTTCTTGCTTTCGCTGATGGCCACCGGCTAGCTTGGCCGCTGAGTTGGAGGCATGGATGCGATCGCGGAACTGGATACTAGAACGAAGGGCCGCTCTGACTGCCGAAATGATTGAAGACAGCAGGTCATCCGAATTCCGAAAGCTGTTTTCCATCGATGCGGGCGAGTTGGTAACGACATGTCGCCGATCTGCGTTTTTCAGCGATGACGATGTCTTCAAGTATCGGGATGTCGTGATTACCTGTCGGCGTGACACGGTAGTCCATGCTGTCGCGAAATTGCGTGAATGGGCCGCATGCGGGGAGTTCACTGGGGGGCGTGAATTCGTGTTTTCAGCCGACGCGCTCTCCCAGTCTGATTACGAAAGCGCCGAAATGATTATGGACCACTGGGATGAATTCGATCACCCGATGGAAAGCGGCGAGCCGTTGATCATCTTCGAACGTCTTGTGATCGCGGTGGCACATCCCGACATCTGGCCAGAGATCACATCATCCATAGACAAGGCATTCAAACGCGTTGGTGGCACCATGGTGCTGAAGGCATTTCCCCTCGAATGGGAGGGTTCGGCGGACGGAATATCCGTGGCTGACGAACCTCAGTTCGGACGACGCCTAGTGGCCATGAAGCGGCTCTACAAGCGGCAGCTCGGGATGGAGGAAGTTCCGGACAACGAAGATGGATGGATGTGGAAAGCGATAGGACGCTCTGTGCCACCTAGTTCGAACCGGAATAGGCAGCGTGACGTGTCGGCATTTGACCTTGAGCTGTGATGCGAATTGCAACGCGCTGTGATCATCGTCCGGCACTCGGTTGATATCGGGCGTCTTCTGGAGTTGCATCGCTCGCCGGCTTCCCGGTTTCATAGTGATTAGTCGGCCGGATGTGTGTGTGGCCGCAATAGCGAGGGACAACGAAATGCGAAATACGGATATCAAGCGGCGTGTAGATCGGATCGCGCGGGGGAATGGACGGCACGAAGACTTCGTCAATATCTTCCTGTTTTTCCGCACCCACCATTGTGGACGGTTGGGCGTCCGCGACGTCGGCGATTTCATCGCGCACAGAGAGGAACGCGGCAGAGGTGAAGTCACCGATCGGGCGAGGGATATGCTCTTGAGCTGCCGACACTGGCTTTTGACTGAGAACGGGATAACGCCGAGCCTTGAAGACATCAAGGAGGCCGTGCAGGCGACATTGAGGGTCGCCACGGACAAGCAGATCAAGGACGCGGTCGGTCTCGACAAGGGGCAGGCTAAAGCGGCGCTGAAGACGGCACTTAGCAAAGTTGATGACGGCGGCGTTCTCAAGGACAAGGAGCGTCGGGTACTGAATTATCTGGGACGGACATTTATCTGGAATGTCGCTTACACGGACGTTTCGCTTATGGAAGACCTCGTCCATGTCCTCACGTTCCATAATTATCTTGATGACGCCGATGCGGTTAGGTTTCGCGAAGCAAGGACCTTTCTCGCCCTGTACGTCATCGCTACGCTGCATGGAACGCCGCTCACCATGAAGACCGAGACGGTAACGCTCCGCGCCACGTTCAGGCAGGAAACCAAACAGCTTGGACTGAAAGCGGAGCTCCCGGTGGCCAATCTCGGGAAGCCGATCTGGGCGAGCGTTTTCCTCTTCTCGACAGAGCTGGCTGCTGCGGAACATTGCGATCAGTCGCTTCTCGAGACAGCGGACTGGACAGGTTTGCCGCTTGAAGTCAGCTCCGAAGGCAAGCTCGCGATTATCGAGTGAGGCCGCGTTCTCCGGAGCTGGCAGGCTGCTAGTCTAGGTCTTCGTGCTTGGCCTATCACTGTGGTTATCCCGGCGCAGTATGCGGCCCGCGTCAGTTGTCATCCCAGTTTACCAAATGCAGGCTATCGAGAATGCTGTGAAACTCTGAAACTCCGTAATCGATGTACGTTTGATCCCAGCAACCCGTAATGGAAACGGTGTTTGCTCTGTTGAAAACAAGGGCGGTCCTACAATAGTTCGCAGGGAACTCCGAAGCGCCTGTGTCCGACCTGACAAGCTTCGCGGAATAGCCGATGACGTTTACCTTATCGCGAGTCGTCAGTCTGAACGGTTCTAAGCGCCCTGACAACATTAGGCCTGACTGCGACAACGTACCAGTCACCGTGCCTGTCAGTTTGTCGATCAACTGGTTCAGAGCATTCTCAGGCATTGCTGCAATATGTTCGTTTGGTATCGGCGTAGGGTCCAAGCTGGATATTGAGAATCTCGCGCCGCGCGTCTCGTCGCCGATGGAGGCGAACCAGAGCATCTTCCCTGTGAAAGCTGGGATATTCGCAGGAGGCGAGCCCCTCCTTAGGTTCGTGTCGTAAGCACCGACAAGCCCGGGTACACTGTATATCGGACTGCGTGCGCTGGCTTCGGATGCCGCAAGACATGCTGTGCCAACGGCCAGAAGTATCGAGATGAGTTTCATGATGTCCTCCCGCGAACATCATGACCGAAAGCCGAGCGTTTTTTCACGCCGGCTGAATTTATGTTTCTAGGAGTGATTGTTCTTTGTGAGTGACGCCCCAACCTCTGCGCCTCCGCCACCATTGAATTCGCCCGCCTAATACGCATCATGGAAACCGTCTTCTGTCCGACCCATTCCGTCGGCAATAGTTTGATCACGGGCTCCTCTACACCACTATACACGACCTCGCCTTTCAGGTTCTCGAGATCGAATACTAGGAACAACAGGTGATCTGCTCGGGTGTCCACCATTCGGAATGCGGGGCCACGATTTGTCCCGGTCGCCTTGACCTGTACCGATCTGCCGTCGGGGGCATGGCCGTCGATCCCGGTTGCATTGGGAGGAGAGAGCTTGAGGCCAAACAGCTCTGCCGCTACGGCCTCGCCGATTTCGCCAATCAGGTTGTCATCGAGGGTGAAGTCGAGGTTGGCGGCGCGATCATGATCCTCATTGTCATCAGCGCCTTGAATCGTCTTCAGGGCGGGAGGCTAGACCGGAAATGGTTTATACCGGAAGATGGTTGTTGTTTGCACGGGTGCGCGCCGCCGGTTGAATTTCCTATCACACTGGTTGAATAGTGGATCGCCGCCAATGGCCCAGAGAGTGCAATAGGTTATCTGAATGTCGAAACGTCCGTACCTATCGAAGTCGATCGTCGAGCTTGAGGCGATTTATGAAAATAGCAGCCAGGACGACAAGACTGTAAAACTGATCACCGAAGAGCTCGGCTTCCGGACGACGCAAAAAGCAGAAGCCCTAAAGAAACGTATAGTCGGCGCTCGCTCCGGAGGGTCAGAACCTTCCACACTGAAGCCGAAGGCGAAGCCCGCACCTCGCGTTTCGGAACCTCCTCAGCCAAAACCGTCCCAACTCTCCTTGGATGTCGAAACACCGACCGTCCGAGCGCCGTCGCCGCAATCGGCGGCGCGGCCTGTCCAACTGCCGCCCGTGACCAACAAGGCATCAGATATTCTCAGCGCCTGGACTGCGCTCGAGGTCCTCTCTCCACAGGGCTTCAAAAAGGAGGCAGACATCGTTCCAGATAAGACTTGCCTGGCGATGTTTCATAACCGCGACCTGCCGTGGGAGATCAGCCAAAGGTCGCGACCGAACAAGCGCCTCTACTTCGAGTTATATCTCGGCACCATCGCGATGGCTCCTGCACTTGAAAGTCTGTTGAAGGTCTATTCCGATAGTAGGCCGGAGCGTCCGTCAGTGAAGGGCTTCAGTCCGATTGCGAGCGTGATGCTGGACAAGGAGGGCAGGCTTCTCGAAGAGGACGGCAGTGCCGCCATATCGAGCTTCGCATGGGGTGTCCCTGTCGCCTTGAAAGGTGACCTACGCAAACTCGGCGACTGGACCAGACAGGAGCGTGTGCTCACCGCGGCCTTTCGCGAGAAACTGATCCGCCGAAATCGGGACAACGAGATCATGCCTCTTACGAAAGCGCATATACAGAGCGTTTTCGAATGGTTGATGAAGGTTCTTGAGTTGTCAGTATTGGAGGTCAAAGAACCCTACTTTGCCGTCAAGCGCTTTGAATGGATGGGAAACAAGAACCCGCCCGAACCCAACCTGATGAATTCCTTCTACCTCGAGGATTTGGCAGAAGCTCGCGCCCTTATTGATGGGAACCGGGTTCCCCGTGCACTCTCTCACTATCTCGGCATCAATTCCCCGCAGACGCGCACGGACCTCTTCGAAGACACCGAAGGTCTTTGCCATCTTCTTCAGCCCGGCATGACACCCTCCGGTAGGTGGCCAGGCCACGGTCGCCACCCATTGGCGCTTCTCCAACAAGCGGCAGTGAACGCCACAAGGGCTGATCGGATGGCTACGGGCATTCTTGGAGTGAACGGCCCGCCTGGAACGGGCAAGACAACCCTGCTTCGAGATGTCGTTGCCGCGCGTGTCGTTGAACGCGCAAGCGTCATGGCGGGTTTCGAGCGTCCGATACAGGCCTTCGAACCCACGAAGACCAGTCTCACGCGAAACGGTGCCAAGCTGACTATCCATCGCCTCGACAACCGCCTCAAAGGGTTCGAGATGATTGTGGCTTCCACCAACAATAAGGCAGTTGAAAACGTCAGCGAGGAGCTGCCGTCGCTCGGATCGATAGCTTCAGATGCTGTTGGCTTGCGGTATTTTCAGTCGATTTCAGACAATGTCCTAAAGCGAGAGACCTGGGGAATCATCGCAGCCGTTCTGGGCAAGTCGGAGAATCGCTTTCAGTTCTCCCAAGAGTTTTGGCGAAACGAAGAAACGGGCCTATCGACCTACCTGAACCACGCCAGTGGCCAGCCGCAGTTCGTATCGATCCCGCAAGAGGACGGTCCGCCAATCCGCCGCCCTCGAGCCGTCGTTGAGCGTGAACTTCCCCCGACAAACTCCCAAGAGGCCGCCTCTCGTTGGGAAATCGCAAGAGCGCGGTTTCGCAAAGCTCAGTCCGCCTTCGAAGTCCGGCAGGCCGAGATTCAGAAAATCCATGTGCAGATGGAGCGGCTGACCCAAATAGCCGGTCAGTATCATGAGGCAGTCGAGAAGCGCCGACTAACTGAGGAGAGGATCGTCAGTCTAGAGAGCCAACTCGCGTCGGTTCTCGACGTGGCGCGAAAGCAAAAGCAGGACCTCGACGGAGCCAGTGACGAGGTCAAACAACATGAGCGCTTGCGCCCCGGGTTCTTCGCCCGGTTACTGAAGACCACATCCTATCGAGAATGGGAGAATAGGTACCGAGGCCTCTCGGCAGCAGAAAGGTCCAAAGAAGATGCCATGGCCGCTCTCAAGGCACAGGCATCCAGTCTCGGCATTGAAGCCAAGAGTGCGAAGCAAGCCGCGGCCGAGCTCGCCCAAAGGGTCGCGGAACTGAATGCGGAGCGGGTCAATCTAGAAGGATTGGTAACGCGAGCGGCCAGAACCCTCGGTGCCGCCATACCAAATGCCGAGTTTTTCGCCCGGCCGCACGACGAGATACAGCTGCTCAATGTCTGGTTCGACAGGAACACCAACATCCTTCGCGATAAGGTGTTTGAAGAGGCGGTTCTCCTCCATCGGGCATTTATCGATTGCGCGGCGGAGCGCCTTCGGCAGAACTTGGCGATCTTCATGGAGAACTTCGGGACGCGCTCACTAGGAACCCCCGACAAGGATGCGTTGATAGCAGAGCTGTGGGCATCTTTCTTCCTTGTGGTGCCGCTAGTATCCACGACATTTGCCTCCGTCCATCGTATGTTTTCGCGGATTCCGCCTGAGGCTCTGGGCTGGCTTCTTGTCGATGAGGCCGGGCAGGCAGTACCACAGGCGGCAGTCGGCGCTATGATGAGGACCAAGCGATCAATAGTGGTCGGGGACCCGCTGCAAATCGAGCCTGTTGTCACCTTGCCGAACAGCTTTACTGAGAAGGCATGCGGGTATTTCGGTGTCGATCCGCTTCGGTTCAACGCTCCGGAGGCGTCGGTGCAGACGCTGGCTGATGCGGCCAGCGCTTACTGCGCCCGCTTTCCGTCGGGAAGTGGCTACCGCGATGTAGGAGCGCCACTTTTGGTGCATCGTCGGTGCAATAGTCCGATGTTCGACATCTCTAACGAGATTGCATATGCGAACCTGATGGTTCAGGCGAAGCGTGCGACCCCCGACAATGCGACCCTCGGTAAATCAGCTTGGGTGCACGTGGTGAGCCAGTCATCGAGCGATAAGTGGTCACCTGATGAGGGTGTTGTTCTGATCGACCTGCTCAGGCAGTTGCGCCGCGGCGGTCATGAACCCGACCTCTATGTCGTAACACCGTTCGTCGTCGTGCAGGACAATCTTCGCTCTGAGATTACGGAAAGTGGAGTTCTGGACGGTTGGGTGGAGGACCCATCAGACTGGGTGAAGAAGCGCGTCGGGACTGTCCACACCGTGCAGGGCCGGGAGGCGGGCATAGTGTTCTTTGTCCTCGGTGCTCCCCTGCCTTCGCAAACGGGAGCGAGGGCTTGGGCGGGAGGGCGACCGAACCTAGTGAACGTGGCTGTTACCAGGGCCAAGACGACGTTGTATGTCATCGGGAATCGCGCAAATTGGAGAACTGCGGGCCACTTCGCGACGTTGGACCGCTTTCTGCCGACAAGCCAATAGCAGCGTCATCGCTCAGGTGTAGTTCCTCTACGTGGCGGTTTGGGAGCCACTCAGGCGTCTTCAAAATCAAAACGCGACAGATCGTTTCACCCGTTCAAGAATTGGGAGCCAGATCGATCCATCAGACTGCCTGAACGACAGAGTTAGTTCGATCATGTGGGTTTCAACCGGAATTTTGTATTGAGTTACAAGCCATGTAGACGAAGTGTTTGCTACATCAGCGCGCACATAGCTTAATGTCAGAGCACGATGATTGTTGATGAACTCAACTTTTGTCGGGAGCATTCCAATGACCTTCGGTCCGCCCCTTGGCTCTATCTCCTTGAACACCCTCGATGCTTCCGCTCCGACCTCATCAAGATCAGAAGACGTCGCACTCAAGAGATCAAATTGCGAGAAATCAGGAGGCGTTGAGACGCTGACGCGGATCATCGCTCCTTGGGGAGCTGGAGTCGCATTCATCGCAAGTAACGACACCTTTGTTGAGCTACTTGCAAGACCACCATTGTCAACGACCGCTCTGCCAGCTGCGCCAAGATTTTTCCGAACCTCAATGGGCAATTCAGTCCAGTGAGATGGTACGTCTATCGAAATGCCGTAAGCCAACTGGAGCGTTCGGAACTCCTGTGAGAACCCCGGGTGAGAAAATGCTGCAAATACAGCCAGTAGCGCGATTCGGATAACAGCTCTCATTTCACTCTCACCTCGTTGATGTCGTTTCAATATATCTTACTGCATCATGATGCGTCGGTCCGCCGGTGCGACCCCTGCATATCGGCGTCAGGACCACGAGCACGCGCTAACCAAAGTCAGCCACGCGCTTCGGACGATCGTATTCGCTCCTGTTATAAACTACCCGACCAGCTTCAACCCACGTCGTGAATCAAAAGCAAGCAATACACCGTCTGCCATGCCGGATCACGTGGAGCAGCTTCAAACAACGCGATTCTGGAATTGATAGACCCCAGTGGGTCGAATCCAGGCTTATGTGGCGTGAGTCCGGTTTTGTGCGGCGAGAGTCCGGATTTATTTGGCGATGGACAGAAATGGTGGGCCCGGAGGGCCTGAGAAAGCCCTGATATTTCAAAGGGCTGCATAGTGGTTCGCCACCACGGTTAGCCAGGTGGTCAGCCACGCCGCTTTTTGGAGCGGATATCGTTCGTCAGCCGCTTCATGGCATCGGATGCCAGCCGCTCCTGCTCAGCGGCGCGGCTATAGAGTTCGGCATGGGCGATATCGTCATGTCCGAGCGTCCCCATGAGCTGGCGCGTCGATGCGCCTGTTTCCGCGAGCATCTTCCCCAACGTCTTCCTGAGCCCGTGCAGCGTGCAGCCCTTCGGCATGCCGGCGCTGTGCGTCCAGTCGGCCATGCGGCCGGTCAGTGACTTCTCTGAGAAGGGCTCGCCGTATGCGGTGACCAGGACCGTCTTCACGCCCGGCTTGCGCTCAATCGCCATCAACGCCTCACGCAGCATGGGCGTGATCGGCAGCACGAGCAGCTTGTCGCCCTTCTTCGTCGTCAGGGTGACGTTGCCCTTCACAAAATCGAACCAGCTCCATTCGAGGCGGGCGATGTCCGATCGGCGGTTGCCGAGCCACAAGGCGAGGGCATAGGCCGTGCGCGGCGTTGTGCCTAGTGCCCAGCGGGCCTCGAACATCTCCCGCTCGGTGTCGGTCCATGCGCGCCATCCCTTGTAGGCTGGCTTGTAGGCCAGCTTCCATGTCGGGTCGCTCTCGATCCATTCCTCGTCAAGCCCGACGACGATCATCTTGCGCAGCGCGACCAGGAGGTGCTTTGCCTTGTGCGGGGTTGCGGAGAAGCGGGCGAGGATTGCCTTGACGTGCCGGCGTTTCAGATCCGCGACCAGCATGTCGCCCCATAGCTCGGGGTAATCCGGATCAACCGGCAGTTCCAGGAACTCTTCCGCAAGGTGAACATTCTTCGACCTGGTCGCGGGATCAAATGCGAGCCATTCGGGCGACTGCTGAACCTTACGCCATGCGGCTCTGAAGGATTCCGGCCGGGCGGCGCCTGGCATCGCGACCAGCTGCGCCTGCTTGACCGGCTGGCCAGTGATGGCTGCCTCATATGCAGCCTCGAACTCCGGATCTCCTGGGTTGCCAGGTATCGAGATCGTCTTGCCCTTACGGCGAAACCGCCACCTGAGTTTTCCGTGGCGGTCTTCATAGCACGACAGGTTCGGGCGCTTATCTTCGATCATTGCACCACTTAGGCACGAAGCTTCTGTCTCGACAAGATCTCGTCGATGGCGTTGCCCTCGCTCGGCAGCTCATTGAAGGCAAGATCGAGCGCGACGCGATCCCAGATCACGCGACCGTCAATCTTCTTCGGCTTCGGCATGCGGCGATCCTTGACCATGTCGTCGAATTTCGTTGTGCCGACACCGATGTATCGCGCGGCCTCCTCGCGGGAAAGTCCGCGGGGCGGATATGACAGGCTGTCAGAACGCTGGGTCATGCTTCACCTCGCGAGGGCTTGCGACGCAACTGGCTTGCCTTCTGCTCTAGGCGGGCAAGCGTCAGAATTGCGGGTTTCAGTTCTGGTGGGGCCGTATCGTACGCCATAACACGCGTTGCTTTGCCTCCGTTGATGCGTGGCAGAACGCCTCGCTCGACGAGCTCCCAGTTCGATGGGTCACAGTTCGTCTTGTCCCCATCCAGGCACTTCAAGACGTAGCCTTCAGGAATCGGTCCGTTCTCCTGCTCCCAAAGCCAACGGTGCTTGTGTACCGGGCGAGTGGCGGCGCCTGTCCAAGGGTTTGCTTCTTCAACGATCATGACAACGTAGCCGTCCTTGCTGTCGATCCGCTCGTGACCAGAGCCTTTGAACGTATGCGGCGCATGGCCCTGCCGGAACTGCGTGCGCTGAGCATTTGGGTGTCGTCCGCCGGTGCCTGGGGCACACGGCACACCTTTGTTGACCGGTACGCTTCCTTTCACGAATTGACCTGTCCGGCCTGTCTTCCAGCCCTTCCTTTTGCGCAGAGCGTGAAGGTTTGCCGCAGCCACATCAAACCGCTGGAAGTTCTGACAGAACGCCGCATGATATTCTGAGATGGGCAGGAGGCGGTTGTCCTCGAGCCACTCCATCTCCTCGGCCGTGTAGGTGATCCGTGTGCCTTTCACTTCTCGCTCCCGTCTGCGATCGCTTTCGCATCCAGCGTGTCCGGCTGGCGGAAGATGGTTGGGAGCATCGGCTTGAACCGGTCACCATGGTTTGCCACCAAGGTAGCAGCCTTGAGCGACAGCTCTGAGTTCCTGATCAGCTGCTCACTGACAGCGACGATTGCGTCGGTGCGTTTCACCTCGGACTCGATCTGCTCGACGGTGAGGCTTTCTTCGCTCAGGCGCTCAAGCTGGGAGAACAGGTGATTGTTCAGGTCGATAAGGCGATTTTTCATGGGGCCTGCTCCGTTTTGCTGAGGACATTCATGACGGCGTCCGTCTGCCAAGTCGTCAGATCGCGATCACCCTTGGCGCCCACTGTCTCGCCGGGGTCGAAGATAGCCCGCATGACGCGCTTTCGGAGATCTCCGGATCCCACCTCCCTCGGTTGGGGTGATGGGGTCTGAGCCTGCTCTCCAAGGCAGAGCAGAGCAGCGATCGCAATCGCGCC
>OGCL01001055.1_pt1 | contig 25567 bp, 24 predicted proteins | sample 1570041 | NCBI WGS metagenome assembly OGCL01 (sample SAMN06266162, study PRJEB24511) | hot springs metagenome | isolation source: Hot spring water | place: South Africa: Limpopo | collected 2015-06-22 | reverse complement strand
CGCCCGGCCCTCACGGGCTGGGCGAGGATCGAAACGTCGATCTCCGGATTGCGCCCGCGAGACGATGTCGTTATTCTGGTTTGCAAGCCGACACTGTCGCCATGTCCCGCACCGATCGTCTTTATCGCATCGACCAGATCCTCTCCGAGCGCCGCGTGGCGCCGCTGGAAGTTTTTCTCGATGCGCTGGAAGTTTCCCGCGCCACCTTCAAGCGCGATCTCGAATACCTGCGCGAGCGCTTCAACGCGCCGATCATCTGGGATCGCAAAGCCGGCGGCTACCGTTACGATGCCCAGCGAGGCCAGGCCGGCCCGGCTTACGCGCTGCCGGGCTTGTGGTTCTCGGCCGGCGAGCTGTATGCCTTGCTGGCGGCGCAGAAGCTCTTGGCGGACCTGGAGCCCGGCATCTTGTCCGCTCATCTTTCGCCCTTGCAGGCGCGGCTGTCTGCGTTGCTGGAGAGCGCCGGCCAGTCGGCCGAGGAGGTCGCGCGCCGCGTGCGCCTGTTGTCGATCGCGCGGCGCGCGGTGGCGCCAGCCTGTTTCGCGGCCGTGGCGCAGGCGTTGTTTTCCCGCCGTCGGCTGGAAATCGAGGCCTGGAACCGCGCCCGCAACGAGGTCAATACCCGCATCGTCTCGCCGCAGCGCCTCGTGCATTACCGCGACAACTGGTATCTGGATGCCTGGTGCCATTGGCGGCGCGCGCTGCGCAGTTTCGCGCTCGATACGCTGCGCCGCGTCGCACCGCTGCCGCAGCCGGCGCGAGAAATTTCCGAAGCCCGGCTCGATGCGCACTATGCCGCCGCCTATGGCATTTTCTCCGGCAAGCCCCGTCGCCGCGCGGTGCTGCGCTTTTCGCCCGAGCGCGCGCGCTGGGTGAGCCGCGAGCGCTGGCATCCCGCGCAACGAGGCGAAACGCTGCCCGACGGCAGCTACCGGCTCGTCGTGCCGTATGCCGACGAGCGCGAGCTGGCGATGGACATCCTGCGCCACGGCCGGCATGTCGTCGTCGAGGCGCCGCCCGCCTTGCGCCGGCGCGTCGCGGCAGAAGCGGCGGCGATCACGGCGCATTATTCCGCCGGAGCCTGATGCTCTAGCTCAACCGGTGAGCCTGTCGGCGGTATACGCTGGCGGCATGGTTGCCGATGCCGTTTTTCCCGCTGCCGTTGCCAAGGTCGCCAGGTCCCCCGCCGGGATCGAGGATTGCCTTTGGGTATGGCCTGCGCAGCTTTATGAAACGACGGGGCAGAATATCGGCAGGCAGGATCGCCAGATGCGCCTGTGGCTGCATCTGGCCGACGGGCGCGTGCTCGCGCTGCGCTATGCGAACCTGACTTCGCCCGACGATGAGGCCATCGCGCCAGCGGTGGAAGCCTTGGCGGGCGACCTGCGCGGGGTGCGGCAGGGGTTGCAACTGCCAAAGATCGGCTACGTGCATGTGCTCTATGGCGCGCCGCTCGCGCCGCCGCCCGTCATAGATGCACGCACCGGGCGCCTTATGGGCGGCCCGATCTGGAGCGACGGTCTCGACAAGGAGGTGATCGCCGCCTTGTCCGCACTGCGTGGGCACAAGTTCTTTCTTTCGCTGCGCAATTACAACCGGCTCGCCACGCTGCCGCCCGTGCAGCGCGAGCGGCGCTTGCAGGCGCTGCGGCGCTTCCCGGCTCTCGTCGCGCCGATACTGCTCACCGCGCATCAGTATCCCAATTGTTTCGACGGCCAGCGCCACGCCTGGCGCCATGCCGATGCCGAGGTGGAAGCCGCCATCGATGAGGGGCGCGACCTCACCGGCGCTTTGGCGCGGCATTACGGCATTTCGCGCGGCCTCGTGCGCTCGCCGGTCAACGCCGTCTATTGGGAGGCGGGCTATGAGATGCGCCGCGGCGTGCTAGCCTTTCTCGACGCCCTGCCCGCCAACAAGCGCCCGCAGAGCGCGGCGGAGCTCCTGCGCGACTGGCAGGCGCTGCAAAGCTACTTTTACCTGCTGGGCGAGGATGGGGAGGGCAGACCGTTGCCGCCTGCGCTCGCGTCCGCCCACGCGCGCGCGTTCGCCAAAGGCTGGCAGCCGACATGGGCGCACATCTACGCCCGGCATGCGCCGCCTCATCGCGCCATGCGCGATGCGGAGGACTTTCTCGATGCCGCCTGTCTCGAAGTGGCGCAGCTTGCCCGCCTCCGACGCGGACCCAGCCGCCGGCGCATGGCCGCGGCCTGGATCGCCTGCCACGGCTTGACCGGTCTCCTGCGCGATTCCGCCCGCTGGCATGCCTGGCGGCCCCGGCTGCTTGCCAGACCGCTTCCGCCGCCCGCCGATCTCGTTTTGCCTGCCGTGATCGGACGGTTCGAGGAGGCCGGTTTCGTCGCCGTGGAGCTCCTGACTGCCGAAGCGCTGGAACGGGAAGGCTTCGAGATGCGCCATTGCGTGGGCAGCTACTGGTCGCACGTCGTGGCGGGCGAGCGCGTCTTCTCGCTCGTTGCGCCCGATGGCCGACGCGCCACAGCCCACTATGGCGCGCAACGAGTCTTCGCCGCAGGCCGGCAGGAGGTGCATTACGCGCTCGAACAGCTTTCTGGCGTGCGCAATGCCGCGGTCGATGCCGACTTCGAGCGCTTCGCCCAAGCGCTGGAAGCAGCGCTCGATGCGCCGCAGCGTCATGCGGCGCGGCGGGCAGCCTTCGATTTCGTGCCGCGCATCGAGCCCGTAGAGGAGATGGGAGTTTGGATTCAGGACGATCAGGAACTGGACGAGACGAGCCGGCGGCGGCTCGTGCCGGCCATGGCGCGCCTGGGGCTTGCGCCGGCCTCGCCCAACACCTTGCTCGTCGCCCACGTGGCTGGCTACGAATACCACGCCGGTCCGAGACTCGAAACGGAAGGCTGGCGCCTCTTTCCGGGCGAGCCTCTTCGACTCGTCCTCGAGCCGGACAACCCGCACGATGCGCAGGCAATACGCATCGATTGGCAAGGGCATAAACTCGGCTACGTGCCGCGGCCGGAGAATGCCTCGATCGCCGACGCACTCGCCGCAGGCCAACCGCTTTCCGTCCGTGTCGCACGCCATGATCCCGAGGCTGATGTCTGGCGGCGGCTGGAATTCGTCATCGAGGAGGGCAAGACATGAGCGCAACCGTCACAGAGAGCGGCTTCCTGCGCGACTGGCCGCGCTACCGGATCGTTTTCTGGCTGCTTGTTTTGGCTATCGCCACGCTCGGGTTGTTCGTCGCGAATGATGGCTGGGGCGAGCGCCTGGCTGCGCTGCTTCTCTTCGGTTTGTTCGGCATGCTGTTTGCGGCGCTCGGCTATCCCTTCTTCTGGCTCCTCTGTCGCCTTGCCGACTGGTTGGATCGCGTCGTCCCTACCGTCGAGCCGCCGCGCTGGCCGATCCGGCCGGCCGGTCCCGCGCCGATGCTCCGCAAGCCGCAGCAGGAGAGCGAATTCGGCGCAGGCGTTGCGATCGTCCGTCCTGCGAGTCGCCCGAAGCCGGAAAAAGAGGCGAAGATTTTCGTTCGGCCCGGCGTGCGGTGGCTTGCCGGCAAGATGGCCGTTTGGCGAGAGCAAATCGGTCGGCGCGCAGCGCTGCCCAGGCTGGCCCCTTGGCAAAGCGCCGACGAGGCGGCCGGCGCGCTCGATGCCGCCGTGCGTCCCGCCATCCAGCGTCTGGCGCGCGAGCTTCAGGCCCTGGCCGAAATCTGCATGATGCACGAGACGCCGGGAGAGGACTGCGAGCGTGCCGCGCTGCGCTTCGAAGCCGCGCTGGAATACTGGCTGGAGCTGGGCAAAGAATTGCGCCGCCGCTCATTTCCGCACCACGCATGGATGGGCGAGCGGAAGTTCCATGCCATCCTCGATTGTCTCGATGCGCGGCTGCGCCGCTGCTTCGACGCCTACATACGGTTCGCGGAACATCCGTTTGATGCCATCCGGCACGCCGATGCCAGCGGCACGGTGGAGCTCAAAGTCGATTTCGACTGCGCGAGCGAAGTGGAGGAGTTCGCGCGCTGGGCGGAGCACGCCTGGCGGCCACGGCAGGGCGCGGATTTCTGGTGGCTGGTTTCCGCCTTCGCGCTGGGCTATTGGATCGGCGATGACGGATAACCTGTCGTCTCGACCTCGAAGCCGGCCAGGTTGCGCGCCTCCCGGCTGAACTCGATGCCGACGAGGTGGATGGGTTTGCCTTCCGCCCGGTATTTGTCGGCATGGGCGCGCGCCTCGAGCTGTTCCAACGCCTTGCCCTCCGGTTCGAGCTCCACGACCTTGAACTCGAAGAGGTAGATGCGTTCCGGCAGCTTGACGGTGAGGTCGATCCGGCCCTGGCTCGTCACGTCCTCGGCAACGAGATCGAGCCCGAGGGCAGCGAGATGGCTGTAAAAGACGCTTGCCCAGTAGCCCTCATACTGCGTGATCGGGTTGTTGCGATACCAGTCGTGCGGAATGCCGGCGAACAGGCTTTCGAGGTGACGGCGCAGGGCAAAGAGATCGCCTGCCATGAGCTGGTCATAGACGTGGCTCACCATTCCGGAAACGCGCGAGGCATCGCCGTAGAGCGCCTTGACGAGCGCGTCGTTCAGGGCGCTTTCCACCTCCAGGTTCGGATAGCCCAGCCGGTATTCGATGCGCGCACCCAGCCGCCGCTGACCGCGGAAAGTGAGATACCCCGTCTGCCACAGCAGGGCTTCCACGGCCATCTGATCGACATCGAAGGCGGACAGCAAGGCCTCGTCCGCCGTCATTCGGGCGAGCTGCGGCGTGAAGCAGCGCCGCCGGGTGAGCGTCTCGACCAGGAAGGTCGGCGTGCCGGTCTCGAACCACCAGGGGCGGAAATCGCGCTTGTCGAACAGCAAGAGCAGATCGAAGGGGTTATAGACCGCCTCGCCCAGCCAGTTGTAGCCGTTATACCAGTCGCGGATGGCTTGCCGATCCAGTCCTTCGAGCTCCGGCGCGAAGACGGTATCGACGTCTTCTTCCATATAGCCGCAGATCGCCGAACAGGCGGCATCGACGGTGATGTCGTTGAGGTTGTTGAGGCCCGAGAAGATCGAGACCTTGCTGAATTTCGACACGCCGGTGAGGAAGGCGAACTGGATGTGCGCATCCTGGCCCTTGATGACCGAGTAGAGATTCCTCAAGCCTTCGCGCATCGCGCGGGCGATGTCGGGCTCGGTGAGGTTGTCGAGGATCGGCTTGTCGTATTCGTCGACCAGAACGACGACGCGCTGGCCATGCTTTTCGACTGCCTTTTCGATCAGGCGCTTGAAGCGCAGATGCGCATCGGTCGGCGGCGGTTCGATTGCCACCTCCAGACGCGCAGCGTTGTCTGTCAGAAGCGTCTGGATATGCTCGTCGAGTTCCTGCCGGCTTTCCAGCCTTCCTTCGGCGAAACTGATGCGGATGACCGGGTATTTCTTCGTCCAATCCCACTTGTCGTGAATGTAGAGCCCGCGAAAGAGCGGCTCGTTGCCAGCAAAGAGCTCGGCGAGCGTGTCGAGAAACAGGCTCTTGCCGAAGCGCCGCGGACGGGAGAGGAAGTAATACTTGCCTTCGATGGCGAGCTTGTGGGCGTAGAAGGTCTTATCGACGTAGTAATAGCCTTCCTCGCGCATCTGTCGGAAGGTCTGGATGCCGATGGGGAGTTTCTTCCTCTGCATGCGGGCATTATGCCGCGAAAGCCGATGACATCCCAAGCCGGCGCCGGCGGCGCACACAGACGCTGGGCCCCGGCTAAAATGCGCGCCGTGCCGCTGGCGTCAGGCTCGGGGAGCCGAAACATCGCGTTGCGGCCTATTTGCGCCAGAGCGACAGCAGCAGCGAGACGACGATCGAGGTCATGAGCGGGAAATGGAAGCTCATGCTTTCCCGTTCGATATGGATGTCGCCGGGCAATCGCCCGAAAGGCAACTTCGCCAGCCTCGGCCAGAGCAGGCCGGCGAGGAGCAGGATCAGCCCGAGCACGATCAAAAGGCGCTGCATGGCCGGATGACAACCCGTCCGGCGGCAAGCTTGCGCGGCTTTTCCCGTCGGCGCGTCCTGCGATAATGGGCGCCGGTTCTTTTTTGCCGCCGCGATCATGACGCCTTTCGAACTCTTCGTTGCCGGCGCCTTGCTGGCCATTCTGCTGCTGCTCCTCGCGCTGCTCCTGCGCCCGAAGGAGGATCGCGCGCTGGCCGCGCGCCTCGACGAGATCGAGCTGCGCTTCCAGGAACTGGCTGCGCAAAGCGGCCGTCTGGAGGGCGGCTTGACGGCGATCGGCCAGGGACAGGAAGCGCGGCTGGCGAATCTCGCCGCCGGCACGCAGACGGCGTTCGAGCAGCTGCGGCGCGGCGTGGAAGAACGCCTCGGTCAGGCGCTCGCCGACGCGCGCGCCGGCCGCCAGGAGCTCGCGCAAGCTTTCGCGGCTTTCGAGCAGCGCCTGTTCCAGCGCACCCAGGCGATCGAGGGCGTGATCGACGCCCGGCTGGCGGCGATCCAGACCGACAATGCGTCCAAGCTCGAGGCAATGCGCCAGACGGTGGAGGAAAAGCTCCATGCGACGCTGGAGCAGCGCCTGGGGCAATCCTTCCGGCTCGTTTCCGAACGGCTCGAACAGGTGCAGCGCGGCCTGGGCGAGATGCAGCATCTCGCCGCCGGGGTCGGCGATCTCAAGCGCGTGCTCACCAACGTGAAGGCGCGCGGCGCCTGGGGCGAGGTGCAGCTGGAGGCCTTGATCTGCCAGATTCTCGCGCCCGGGCAATTCGAACGGAACGTGGCCACGCGCCCAAACGCCAACGAGCGCGTCGAGTTCGCGGTGCGTCTGCCGGGCCTGGACGATCGCCCGGTCTGGCTGCCGATCGATGCGAAGTTTCCGCTCGAGGATTACCAGCGGCTTTTGGAGGCGCACGACCGCGCCGATGCCGAGGGCGTCGAAGCCGCCACCCGTGCGCTGGAGGCGCGGCTCCGGAACGAGGCGAAGACGATCCGCGAAAAATACATCGAGCCCCCCTTCACGACCGATTTCGCGGTGCTTTATCTGCCGACGGAAGGACTTTATGCCGAGGCGCTGCGCCGGCCGGGGCTCGTGGAGGGGTTGCAGCGCGAGCTGCGCGTGACGCTGGCCGGCCCGACGACGATCGCCGCCTTGCTCAACAGCCTGCAGCTGGGTTTCCGCACGCTGGCGATCGAAAAACGCGCGGCCCAGGTCTGGCAGGTGCTCGGCGAGGTGAAGACCGAATTCGGCAAGTTCGGCGAGGCGATCGAGGCGACGAAGAAGAAGCTCGACGAGGCGCGCAACAGGTTCGATGCGGTGGGGGTGCGCACGCGCGCGATCGAGCGCAGGCTGAAAAACGTCGAGGCGCTGCCGACGGCCGGCGACGAACTGCCGGCGCTCTCCGACAGCGACTAGACGACGGCGATCAGTCGAGGCTCTCGCCCCAGGCCGCGCGGTAGTGGGCGGCGATCTCGGCGCGCGAAGGCTTGTGGTTTTGCCCGCCGCGATGGGCGATCTTGATGCTGCCCAGCAGGGAAGCCAGGCGGCCGGTCTTTTCCCAGCGCCAGCCGTTGGCGATGCCGTAGAGCAGGCCGGCGCGGTAGGCATCGCCGCAGCCGGTCGGGTCGAGCACCTCGGTCGCCGGCACGGCGGGGATGTCGATGCGCGCGCCGTCGGCGTAGATGCGCGAGCCGCTGCCGCCCAGCGTGACGATCAGCGCCTTGACCTCGCGGGCAAGTTCTTCGAGCGACTTGCCGGTGCGCTCGGTCAAGAGCTTCGCCTCGTAGTCATTCACCGTGCAGTAGTCGGCGAGGCGGATGAACTCCATCAGCTCCTCGCCGTTGAACATCGGCAGGCCCTGGCCCGGATCGAAGACGAAGGGGATGCCCAGCTCGCGGAACTGGCGCGCATGCTGGAGCATGCCGTCGCGGCCGTCCGGGGCGACGATACCCAAGGTGACGTCGCGGGCGTCCTGGATGCGGTTTTCGTGCGAGAAATTCATCGCGCCGGGGTGGAAGGCGGTGATCTGGTTGTCGTCCAGATCGGTGGTGATGAAGGCCTGGGCGGTGTAGGTTCCGGGGATCCGGCGCACGTGGTCGGCGGACAGCCCGAGCATCTTCAGGCGCGCCAAGTAGGGCTCGCAGTCGTCGCCGACCGCCGCCATGATGAGCGGCCGGCCATCGAGGAGTTTCAGGTTGTAGGCGATGTTGCCGGCGCAGCCGCCGTATTCGCGGCGCATGTCGGGGACGAGGAAGGCGACGTTGAGGATGTGGATCTGCTCGGGCAGGATGTGGTGCTTGAAGCGGTCTTTGAACACCATGATGGTGTCGTAGGCGAGCGAGCCGCAGATGAGTGTGTGCATGAAGGCTTCCGGTCAGGGATAGAAGAGGTAGAGACGGTAGCCGACGGCCGACGCGTCGGAGGCTTCGAGCAGGAGCTTGACATCGACGGCGTCGCGGGCGGGAAAGCCCGCCGCAGTATCGCGCCCCGCCGGGAGCCAGTCGGTCGGGGCGAACACTTTGCGCACCAGGACGGCGTCCTGGGTGTCGGTCAGGGTCAGTTCGAGATGCGGGTATTCTTGGGCGAAGGGCGCGCGGTTCTTCAGCGCAGCGGTCAGGAGCAGGCGCCGCCCTTCCGCCGGGACGAGATCCGACGCGTCGATGCCGATCAGTTCCGGCTTGCTTGGGTAGGGCACCGTGCAGTCGATCAGCGCACAGGCCGATTGCAGGACAGGGCGCAGCCCGGGGACCATCACCGCGAGTTCGACGCGAAACTGGTAGGCCAGTTGGGCGACGGCGGCGAAGATCAACGGCAGGGAAGCGAGCGCCCAGGGCCAGCGCCGCGGCGGGGGAGGCGGCGCCCAGCTTTCCGGCAGAACGGCGGCGGCGCCGACCGGTTCGGGCTCCGGCTCGGGCGCTGGTTCCGGCTCGGGTGCGGGTTCGGGAGCCGTTTCGGGCGGCGGCTCCGGTCGGGATTCGCTCGGAACGTGCGGAGGCGGCGGCACGAAGCGCGGCTCGTCGGCAAGGCTTTCCAGCGCGTCGAAGACCGACTGGCAGGCGCCGCACCGCACCCTGCCCTGGCGCACCTTCAACTGTTCGGGGGTGACGCGAAAGGCGGTCTGGCAATGGGGGCAGCGGGTCAGCATGCGGCCAGTTTAGCGTTCACCCTCCAGCCGTACCCAGCCCTCATGCACCGCGCCGACCGAGAGCGCGAGATACGGCGCGTAGGCGGCAATGACCTGCTCCGCCTGCGCTTCGAGCACGCCGGAGAGCGCCAGTCGGCCGCCGGGCGCAAGCCGCGCGCTCAACAACGGCGCCAGCAGCATGAGCGGATTGGTGAGGATGTTGGCGACGACGACATCGAAGGTCTCGGTCAGCGGCGCGGCCGAATGCGCGAGCCGCAGCGCGACGCCGTTCCTCGCTGCGTTGGCGGCGGCGGCCGTCAGCGCGGCCGGGTCGATGTCGATGCCCAGCACGTCGCCCGCGCCGAACTTCGCCGCCGCGATGCCGAGGATGCCCGAGCCGCAGCCGTAGTCGAGCACCGAGCAGCCCGGTGCGATGTTCGCCTCCAGCCATTCGAGGCACAGGCGGGTGGTCGGGTGGCTGCCGGTACCGAAGGCGAGCCCCGGGTCGAGTTCGAGGTTGATCGCTTGCGGATCGGGCGCGACATGCCAGGAAGGGACAATCCACAGGCGGTCGGAAATGCGGATCGGGTCGAACTGCGACTGGGTGAGGCGCACCCAGTCCTGTTCGGCCACCTCTTCCATCGAGATCGCCGGCAGGGCGTTGAGGCCGGCCTCGCGGGCGGCGGACGCGAGGCGTGCCGTCAGGTCGTGGGCGGGTTCGAAGAGGGCGACGACGCGGCTTGCGTCCCACAGCGGCGCGACGGGAGAGCCCGGCTCGCCGAATTGCGGCGTCTCAAGCTCCGTGCCGGCCTGCGCATCCTCGACCGCCACCGAGATCGCGCCCGCCGCCAGCAGTGCATCCGAGAGCGCTTCGGCGTGTGCCGCATCGGTTTCCAGCGCAACCGAAATCCACATTACTTGCGGTTGGCTTCTTCGCGCGCGGCGAGTTTTTCTTCGAGATAGTGGATGCTCGTGCCGCCCTGGATGAAGCGTTCGTCGAGCAGCAGGTCCTGATGCAGCGGAATGTTGGTCTTGATGCCCTCCACCATCGTCTCGGACAGCGCGATGCGCATGCGGCGGATCGCCTGCTCGCGCGTGTCGCCGTAGGAAATCAGCTTGCCGATCATCGAATCGTAGTGGCTCGGCACCGTGTAGCCGGAATAGACGTGCGAATCGACGCGGATGCCGGGGCCGCCGGGCGGATGCCAATTGAGGATCTTGCCGGGAGATGGCGTGAATTTGAACGGGTCTTCGGCGCAGATGCGGCATTCGATCGCGTGCCCCTTGATCTCGATGTCGCGCTGGCGGAACCAGAGCTTTTCCCCGGCGGCGATGCGGATCTGCGCGGTGACGATGTCGATGCCGGTGACGAGTTCGGTGACCGGGTGCTCGACCTGCACGCGCGTGTTCATCTCGATGAAGTAGAACTCGCCGTTTTCATACAGGAATTCGAAGGTGCCCGCGCCGCGGTAGCCGATCTTCTTGCAGGCTTCGGCGCAACGCTCGCCGATGCGCCCGATGTGGCGACGATTGATTTCCGGCGCGGGCGCCTCTTCGATCACTTTCTGATGGCGGCGCTGCATCGAGCAATCGCGCTCGGAAAGCCAGACGGCGTTGCTGAAGCTGTCGGCAAGCACCTGGATCTCGATATGACGCGGATTCTCGAGAAACTTTTCCATGTAAACCATGGGGTTGCCAAAAGCGGCGCCCGCCTCGCTACGCGTCATGTTCACCGCGTTGATGAGCGCCGCCTCGGTATGCACGACGCGCATGCCGCGCCCGCCGCCGCCGCCGGCCGCCTTGATGATGACCGGATAGCCGATCGCGCGGGCGATCTTCACGATCTCCTTCGGATCGTCGGGCAAGGCGCCATCGGAGCCGGGCACGCAGGGCACGCCCGCTTCCTTCATCGCGTTCTTGGCCGAGACCTTGTCGCCCATCAGGCGGATGGTCTCCGGTCGCGGGCCGATGAAGACGAAGCCGGATTTCTCGACACGTTCGCCGAAATCGGCGTTTTCGGACAAAAAGCCGTAGCCCGGATGGATCGCCTCGGCATCGGTCACCTCCGCCGCCGAGATGATCGCAGGGATATTGAGGTAGCTCTGGCCGGAGGGCGGCGGACCGATGCAGACCGACTCGTCGGCGAGTTTGACGTATTTGGCCTCGGCGTCGGCGGTGGAATGCACGGCCACGGTGCGGATGCCCAGTTCGCGGCAGGCGCGCAGAATGCGCAGGGCGATCTCGCCGCGGTTGGCGATGAGGACTTTTTCGAACATGGCGCCCGCCCGCTCAGCCGATGACGAAAAGCGGCTGGTCGAATTCGACCGGCTGGCCGTTCTCGGCCAGGATCGCCTTGACCACGCCGTCGGCATCGGCCTCGATCTCGTTCATCAGCTTCATCGCCTCGATGATGCACAGCGTGTCGCCCTGCTTGACGGTTTGGCCGATTTCGACGAAGGCCGGCGCGCCGGGACTGCCGGAACGGTAAAAGGTACCGACCATCGGCGCCTTGACGACATGCCCTTGCGGCTCCGGCGCGGCTTCGGGCGCGGAAGTCGGCGCCGACGGGACGGCGCCGCCGTGGGTCGCCGCAGCCGGAACCGCCGGCGCCGCCGGCAGGTGCACGGTGGTGGCCGTCGTCGGCGCGATGGCCAGATGCTTGGCGATGCGGATTTTTTCTTCGCCTTCGCTGATTTCCAGCTCGGAAATGCCGGAATTCTGCACGAGGTCGATCAGCGTCTTGAGCTTTCTCAGATCCATGAAATCCAGTCTCCTGTTCCGCCGGAGGGCGGGGATTCATTTGCGGATACGCGTGAGTGCGGCTTCGAGCGCGAGGGCGTAGCCCTGCGCGCCGAGGCCGGTGATCGTGCCGACGGCGAGGTCGGAAAAATACGAATGGCGCCGGAAGGGCTCCCGGGCGTGGATGTTCGAGAGATGCACCTCGATGAAGGGAATGCGCACGGCGACCAGCGCGTCGCGCAAGGCCACGCTGGTATGGGTGTAGCCGGCGGGATTGAGGATGATGAATTCGATGCCTTCGCTGCCGGCGGCCTGGACGCGATCGATCAGGCCGCCTTCGCTGTTGCTCTGGAAGCTCTCGATCTGCACGCCGTCGGCGCGCGCCCGCGCTTCCATCATCGCGTGGATGTCGGCCAGCGTCGTGCGCCCGTAGATGTCGGGCTCGCGCGTGCCGAGCAGGTTCAGATTCGGCCCGTGCAAGACGAGGATGCGCGCCTGGCGCCCCGCTTCGCTATGCTTTTCGGCCGATGCCTTTTTGCTTTTTGCGTTCGACATGTCCGCAAGTTTGCCGCAAATGGGTGCAAGTTGTCCAGTTCACGAATTTTCGATGCCGCACAGCGCCTCGACGGCCTCGACGCGCGCCCGGGCGCGCACCCGACCGTCGTGCCCTTTCATCGTCACGCGCTCGTCGCGGGGCGCCAGAACGATCAGGTTGGCCGGCATCTCCTCGTCGTCGATGGCCAGCACGGCCTCGACCCGGTCGCTTTTCGGCGGCGCATGGTGAAACGGAATGCCGCGGTCGAGCAGGAAGATCTCCACCTCCTTGGCGCTGTCCGGAAAGAGAAGCAGGTCGATGCGCGCATGGCGGCCGGCGGTGCCGTCCAGCACCGAGCCGGTCAGCCAGGGCGAGAAGGGGGCGAGCAGCCGCATCAGCTCGGCGGCCGCACAGCGCAGGGCGCGGAGGCGCTCGGCCTGCTCGTCTTCCTGGTAGAGGGTCTGGTAGTCGCGCACGGCGCTTTCCACCTCGGCGTTGCTCGGCAGCGGGAAGCTTTCCGGCAGGCCCAGCTGGCGCACTGCCTTCTTCTTGGCAACGCCGTAGTCCATGCCGTCCTCGGCGACGAGGCGCGCGGCGGCATGCACGAGCTCGGAACGCAGGGTGGGGGAATGGGGGTTGAGGATGCGGGCGGGGCGACTGCGGCGTGACATGAGGGCGCTCCCGTAGAATGGTGGCCCATTGTATCCCCTCGGCAGCCCCCTCATGCACATACACATTCTCGGGATTTGCGGCACTTTCATGGGCGGTATTGCCCTGATCGCGCGCGCGACCGGCCACCGCGTCACCGGCTGCGACGCGAACGTCTATCCGCCGATGAGCACCCAATTGCAGGCCGAGGGCATCGACCTGATCGAAGGCTACGGCGCCGACCAGATCGCGCTTGCCGCCGACCTCTGGGTGGTCGGCAACGCCGTCTCACGCGGCAATCCGCTGCTCGAAGCCCTCCTCGACCGCGGCCTGCCTTACGTTTCCGGCCCGCAGTGGCTCGCCGAAAACTTCCTGCGCGACAAGTGGGTGCTGGCGGTTGCGGGCACCCACGGCAAGACGACCACCTCGGCGATGCTCGCCTGGATACTGCACGACGCAGGGCTGGCCCCCGGCTACCTGATCGGCGGCGTGCCGCAGAACTTCGGCAAATCGGCCAACTTCAGCGATTCCCCATTCTTCGTCGTCGAAGCGGACGAATACGACACCGCTTTCTGCGACAAACGCTCGAAGTTCGTGCATTACCGGCCACGCACCGCGATCCTCAACAATCTCGAATACGATCATGCGGACATCTTCGCCGATCTTGCCGCCATCGAGACGCAATTTCATCATTTTGTACGCACCATTCCCAGTAACGGCCTGATCGTCAGCAATGCCGCTGAAGCCGCGCTCGAACGCGTGCTGACGCGCGGCGTCTGGACGCCGGTCGAGCGCTTCAACGATCCGGCCGGCTGGCATGCGACGGGGAGCGATGCCGAGGGGACGCTGTCGATCTGCCGCGGCGGCGAGAAGATGGGCTGCATCGCCTGGAACCTGACGGGCACACACAACCGCAACAACGCGCTGGCCGCGCTTCTGGCCGCGCGGCACGCCGGCGTGCCGCTCGCGCGCGGCCTCGATGCGCTCACGCGCTTCGACAACGTCAAACGCCGTCTCGAAGTGCGCGGCACGGCGGGCGGCGTGACGGTCTATGACGACTTCGCCCATCACCCCACCGCCATTGCTGCCACGCTGGCCGGTCTGCGCGGACGGGTCGGCCCGTCGCGCATTCTCGCCGTGCTGGAACCGCGCTCGAACACGATGAAGCTCGGCGCCCTGAAGGAGGCGCTGCCCGGCAGCCTGGCGGACGCCGACCTCGTCTTCTGCTACGGCGCCCATCTGAGCTGGAACGCCGCCGCTGCGCTGGCCCCGCTGGGGGACAAGGCCGAAACCAGTGACGACCTCGCCGATCTGGTGCGCCGGATCACCGCTGCCGCCCGTCCCGGGGACCATGTGCTGGTGATGAGCAACGGCGGCTTCGGCGGCATTCACGACAAACTCCTCGCGGCGCTCAGACGGGGCTAGTGTTCATCAAGCTCGTCATCCTCCTGCTGCTGGTCATCGTCGCGGCCAGCCTGCTGGCCGGACGCGGCAGCGGGCGCGGCCGCAAGCCGGGACTGCGCCCGCTGATGCTGCGCGCCGCCCTCGTCCTGCTCGCGCTGAGCGGCATCGTCGCCGCCATTCACCTGTCCGCCTGAGCGGAGCGCCGGGTCCGCCCCGGCGCCGGCCCGCTCACATCCGCGCGGCGAGCACGCCTTTCATCTTCTGCATCGCCTTCGCCTCGATCTGGCGGATGCGCTCGGCCGACACGCCGTATTCGGCGGCCAGCTCGTGCAGCGTGGCGGCTTCCTTGTCGTCATCGACCAGCCAGCGGCGCTCGACGATGGCGCGGCTCCGGTCGTCGAGGACGGCCAGCGCCTCGCGCAGGCCGCTGTCGTGCAGGCGATCGCGCTCCTTGCGCTCGATCTGCACGGAAGGCTCGCTGCTCACATCCGCCGCCAGATAGGCGATCGGCGCGTAGTGTTCGTCATCGTCGTCGGACAGCGGTTCGAGCGAGACGTCCATCCCGCTCATGCGGGTTTCCATCTCGACCACGTCTTCGGGCTTGACGCCCAGCTGGCGCGCAACGGAATCGACCTCGGCCGGCGAGAGGCCGGCGAAGCCCTGCTCGGCCTGGGCGTCCTGCGCGATGGCCGACTTGATGCTGCGCAGGTTGAAGAACAGCTTCCTCTGCGCCTTGGTGGTGGCGACCTTGACAAGGCGCCAGTTCTTGAGGATGTATTCATGGATTTCCGCCTTTATCCAGTGCAGCGCAAAGGAGACGAGGCGCACCCCGCGCTCCGGATCGAAGCGTTTGACGGCCTTCATCAGGCCGATGTTGCCTTCCTGGATCAGATCGGCGTGCGGCAGGCCATAGCCCAGATAGCCGCGCGCGACGGCGATGACGAGGCGCAGATGCGACAACACCAAGGCGCGCGCCGCTTCGAGGTCACCCGCATTGCGGAAACGCCGGGCATACGCCTTTTCCTGCTCCTCGGTGAGCATGGGAATCCGGTTGGCGGCTGCAATATAAGCCTCGATGCTGCCGCTGGCCGACGGCACCGGAAACTGGGCCGACAAGGGAGAAAGCGTCAATGCTTGGCTCATGTTGAAGTCCTCCTTGCAGGAAATATTAGCACTCTCATACTTCGAGTGCCAATCCTAGCACAGGTTCCCGATCTACTCAGTAGGGTATTCGGCGGTTGCCGATGTCGGTTTTCACTGAGTTTCGATACACCATTCGCGCAGGGCGTGGGTGGTGACCTGCTTCGCGCACGACGGTGGCAGGCGCCACCGACGCAGTCGGGCTTCTTTCCGGACAACTCGCTGATTCCATGGCGGAATCAGCGACATGAAACTGGCGCGCCCGAGACGATTCGAACGTCCGACCCCTGCCTTCGGAGGGCAGTACTCTATCCAGCTGAGCTACGGGCGCCTGATGCCAAACAGGGCGGATTATAGCCCCCTTGCCGCTCCCGGCTGCCGGCACGCCCCGCAGTCGAGCGAACAGACCGGGATTACGCGTCCCCCTCGCGGCATCGGCGCGCAGCATTCGCGGCTAGCATCCGCCGATGCCCGCCTGGCTCGCCCCCCTGCTCACCCGCCGCATGCTGATCTGCGTGTTCACCGGCTTTGCGTCGGGCATGCCGCTCTACCTGCTGCTCAATCTGCTGCCGGCCTGGCTGCGCACCGAGGGCGTGAGCCTCAAGGCCATCGGCCTGTTTGCGCTGATCCAGTTTCCCTACACCTGGAAGTTCCTCTGGGCGCCCTTGCTCGACCGCTACGTGCTGCCGCTCGGCCGTCGGCGCGGCTGGATCGCGCTGACGCAGGCGCTGCTCCTCGTCATCATCGCGCTGCTCGGGCAGTTTTCGCCGGCCGCCGATCTGGGCGTCATCGTCTGGCTGGCGGCGGCGCTCGCCTTCGTCTCGGCCACCGCCGACATCGCGCTCGACGCCTATCGCCGCGAACTGCTGCCGGAAAACGAACTGGGGCTCGGCAATTCGGTGCATGTCAATGCCTACCGCATCGCCGGGCTGGTGCCGGGCTCGCTTTCGCTGATCCTTGCCGACCGCCTGCCGTGGGACGCGGTGTTCTTCGTCACCGCGTTGTTCATGCTGCCGGGCATCGCCATGGCGCTCATGGTGAAGGAGCCGGCCATCGCCGGCGGCGCGCCGAAGACGCTGCGCGAGGCGGTCATCGAGCCCTTCCGCGAGTTCATCGGCCGCGCCGGCCTCGGGGGAGCCCTGCTGATCCTCGCCTTCATCTTCTCCTACAAGCTGGGCGATTCGATGGCGACGGCGCTCGCCACGCCCTTCTATCTGGACCTCGGCTACGCCAAGACCGACATCGGCCTCGTCGCCAAGCATGCCGGCCTGTGGCCGGCGGTGTTCGGCGGGCTGATCGGCGGCCTGTGGATGGTGAAGCTCGGCATCAACCGCGCGCTATGGATCTTCGGCGTGGTGCAGGTGGTGACGATCTTCGGCTACGTCTGGCTCGCCTGGCTCGGCCCGCAGGCGGAGATCGACGCCGCCGCGCTGGTGCGGCTGGCCACGGTGATCGCCCTCGAAGCGCTCGGCGCGGGACTCGGCACGGCCGCCTTCGTCGCCTTCATCGCCAGGAGCACCCACCCGCTTTACACGGCGACGCAGTTCGCGCTCTTCACGAGCCTCGCCGCCGTGCCGCGCACCTTCGTGAATGCCGCCACCGGCTGGCTGGTCGAGTGGCTGGGCTGGACGCAGTTCTTCATGGTGTGCGTGCTGTTCGCCCTGCCGGGCATGGCGCTCCTGCTCAAGGTGGCGCCCTGGCGGGAGAAGTAGCGGCTACAGCGCGTGGCGCCGGTCGCCGCGCGCGAAGCCGAGCAGGGGCTCGTCCAGGCCGCGTCCCAGCGCGATGACCTTGAACAGTTCGCCCATCTCGCCCGGCGCCAGCAGGGTCTGCACCGCCCCATGGGCGCGCACGGCCTGCGCGCCGCCCGCCCGCCGACGCGCCATCAGCAACGCGCCGATGCCGCAGTTCATCAGGAAATTCGCCTGGCTGGCGTAGCCGAGCACATCGAGTCCCGCATCGAAGCCGGCCTCGGCAAGCGCGGTGAAATCGACGTGGCTGGTGATGTCGGACAGCCCCGGCCACCAGAACGGGTTCTCGTGAGCGCGTTGGCGGTAGTGGCAGCGCAGGGTGCCGCGGTTGCGCTGCGGGTGATAGAGCTCGTGGCGCGGCAGGCCGTAGTCGATCAGGATCAGCGCGCCCTGTTCGAGCCGCGCGCCCCATTCGGCCACCCAGGCGCGCGCCGCCAGTCCGACCTCGCTTTCGTAGGGCGCGGACACCGGCAGGGCCGCCATCGCGGCGGCGAGCGCCCCTGCGGCCGGTCGTTCGGCCCAGACGAAACGATCGCCATCGAGCGCGACGCCGCGTTCCATGAGACCGGCTGCGCGCCAGGCCACGGCATGCGTGGGCAGGGCGTCGAGCAGCTCGTTGGCGAGGACGCAGCCGGCGAATTTTTCCGGCAGCGCGTCCAGCCAGACGACATGCTTGGTCAAGTGCGGAGCGCAGGCGGCGATGGTCGCTTCTTGTCGCGCGCGCAATTCCCCAGAGAGTTCGAGGATCGCATAGCGCGCTGGCAGGACGCCGAGTTCTTCGAGCGCAAGCAGCAGGTCGGCGGCCAGCCTGCCGCTGCCCGCCCCGACCTCCAGAAAAGTCGACGCCGGCAGGACGGCGAGAATCTGCGCCACCTGGCGCGCCAGCGCCTGCCCGAACAGCGGCGTGAGCTCCGGGGCGGTGACGAAATCCCCCGCCTGCCCGAACTTGAGCGATCCGCCGGCGTAGTAGCCCAGCCCCGGCAGGTGCAGCGCCATGTCCATGTAATCGGCGAAGGGCAGCCAGCCGCCGGCGGCTGCGATGCGCGCGGCGATGTGTGCGGAAAGCGCCTGGCTGGCAGCTTGCGCGTCGGCAGAAGGCGCGGGCAGGTCGGCTGGCATGCGCGGATTGTAGGGATCGCGCTTGTCTTTCGGGCGGCAACGGGGTAGTTTCTGCGCTTCGTCACGGGAGGGAACATGACACACGCCATCCGCATCCACGAAACCGGCGGGCCGGAAGTGCTGCGCTGGGAGGCCATCGACCTGCCGGCGCCCGGCCCGCGCGAGGCGCGGGTGCGCCATGAGGCCATCGGACTCAATTTCATCGACATCTATTTCCGCAGCGGGCGCTATCCGCTCGAACTGCCCAGCGGGCTGGGACTCGAAGGCGCGGGCGTGGTCGAGGCGATCGGCGCGGAGGTGAGCGAAGTCAAGGCGGGCGATCGCGTCGCCTACGCCGGCGGCCCGCCGGGCGCCTACGCCGAGGCGCGCAACATCCCCGCCGACCGGCTCGTCCGCCTGCCGGAAACCATCGACTTTCGCACCGCCGCCGCGATGATGCTGCAGGGCATGACCGCCCAGTATCTGCTGCGCCGCACCTACCGCGTGCAAGCGGGCGATACGATCCTGATCCACGCCGCGGCCGGCGGCGTCGGCCTGATCGTCTGCCAGTGGGCAAAGGCGCTGGGGGCGACGGTCATCGGTACGGTGGGTTCGGACGACAAGGCCGCGCTCGCCAAGGCGCACGGCTGCGATCATCCCATCGTCTACACCCGCGAGGATTTCGTCGCGCGCGTGAAGGAAATCACCGGCGGCGAAGGCGTGCCGGTCGTCTACGACTCGGTCGGCGCCGACACGTTTTCGAAATCGCTCGACTGTCTGCGACCCTTGGGCATGATGGTCACCTTCGGCCAGTCGGCCGGCCCGGCGCCGCTGGTGGATACTCAGGAGCTGTCCAAGCGCGGCTCGCTGTTCCTGACGCGACCGACGCTGTTTACCTACGTCGCGAAGCGCTCCGACCTCCTGCAGACGGCGCAGGAGCTGTTCGACATCGTCACGGCCGGCCAAGTGAAGATCGAGATCCGCCAGACCCATGCATTGAAAGATGCCGCCCAGGCGCACGCCGATCTCGCCGCACGCAAGACCACCGGCTCGACGATCCTGCTGCCATGAAGACCGTGATGATCGCCAACCCCAAGGGCGGGGTGGGCAAGAGCACGCTCGCCACCAACCTCGCCGGCTGGCTGGCGAAGAGCGGCCAGCGACCGATGCTGGGCGACATCGACCGCCAGCAGTCGGCGCGCGAATGGCTGCGCATCCGCGCGCCGTCGCTGCCCTACATCGCCACCTGGGACATCCAGCCTGGCGAGCCGGCGCGGCCGCCGCAGGGCACAACCCACGCGATCCTCGACACGCCCGCGGGCCTGCACGGCAAGAAGCTCGCGCAGGTGTTGCGGCAGATCGACCGCGTGATCGTTCCGCTCGCGCCCTCGCTGTTCGACATCCTCGCCACGCGGCGCTTCCTCGACGAATTGCTGGAGGAAAAGCAGGTGAAGAAGCACCGCGTCGAGATCGGCGTGGTCGGCATGCGCATCGATGCGCGCACGCGCGCCGCGGCGGAACTCGAACGCTTTCTGCTCGGCGCCGGTCTGCCGGTCATCGCCCATCTGCGCGATACGCAGAATTACGTGCAGGCCGCCGCGCACGGCATGACCATCTTCGACCTGCCGGCCGCGCGCGCTGCGCCGGACTGGGAGCAATGGGCGCCGATCCTGCGCTGGATCGGAGAATCCTGAAACCGACTTTCATGATGCGGGGCGTCGCCCCGCATCATGAAAGACCCCCGCCCCCCTCTCGGGGGGGTCTTTTGTGCCCGCTGCGCTCGATATCACGGGCGACATCAAAGCTCGCCCGTCGCGGTTTGCGCCTCCGGCGCTTTCCGCCTGCGGGCAGGGAAACCCCGCCGGGCGGCAGTTCGAATGCCTTGCTCACGATCGGGCGACTACGCCCGCGCCTCGCCGCTGGCGGCAGCGCGTGCCCTCAGCAGGTAAAGGACTTACTGATTCAGGCTCACGCCCTGCCGCTTCGCCGATTTCGCCAGGTCGGCATGCAGGCGCTTCGGAATCCGCATGACGAAACGGCCGGAATAGTCGGCTTCGTCCGCCAGCGGCGACGGCGCGGCTTTCCGGGGTGTCTGGCCACGTCCTGAAACGTGCCGAACGATGCTCAAAGATTACAAAAAGTAAGGTTCATAAACTGCGGAAACGCAGTCCCAGTATAGCGATTCATTCGAAACTTTCTTTCTGGCTACTCATGTAGCTACATGCAAAGACCCCGCTGGGGGGGCGAATCGCCTCGATTGTGTCCCGACTTCCCGCCGGGCGACGATACCGGCTTCGGCGATTTCGCCGGGACGGATTTTCCAGCCCTGCCGGTTCAGGCAGTCGGCAATGTTGGCGGCGATCCGTTCCGCCAGCGCGTGCCGTTCGATCAGCCGGCGGAATTTCAGATAGGTTGCTTCGTCGGGAGCGCCCTTCTCCCAGGTCAGGCCCAGCCCCATGAATTCGCGGACGGCCATGCTGTCGGCGACCAGATCGCGGGCGGCCTGGTCGGATAGCTGGAACCACTGCCGCAGCAGGTAATAGCGCAGCAGCTGCGCCAGCGGATAGGGCGGCCGGCCTTTGCCGTGTTTGGGGACATGCGGTGCAATCAATCGCTCCCATGCCGGCCAGGGCAACAGGCGATCCATCTCCCCCAGGAATTCGGCGCGGCGAGTGCGCAGTGCATTCATCGGGATGGTCAGCATGGTATGAATCTCGGGTTTTTCGGGTAACACTCTCGCGGTCTCCGATCATCGGGTCGTTTTCACTATGTTGCATGGGATCAGCCTAGCGTTTGGTCGGGCTTCGCATTACCCGCACGGCAGGATGACCGGGAAGAACCTATCGCTTTCACCCAGGGGGGCTTTCTCCCTGCCGCAGGCCATCAGCGAAAGGCGCTTCGGACAAACGCAAAGGCGACTCCGCCCCGCCCCTCCCGCGCCGGTTTCGCAGACGCTTTGCCTTCCCTTACCGTAAAAATCACTGGGACAACTGGGACAACTGGGACACTCGCCGGAAACACGCATGGTTAAGCGGGATTGCCTGTCCCGTTTATGCGTTTGTCACTGGGACGCAACTGGGACAACTGGGACACTTCGTTATCAGGACGTTTCATGACATCGCATCCTTCGGCCTCGAAAGCTCCGCCAGCCAGCCCCATTTCTCGCGTCCCGGGGTCTGGTCGGGGTCGCTAGGCAGGGGTGCGAAGCCTTCGCAGCGGCGCAGCAGATCGCGGATCGGGGTATAGCTGCGACTCGCCGCGATCTCCCCGCGTTCGGCCGCACGGCAGATGCCGCGCTCGTTCAGGTTGCCGCATTCGGTGCAGCGCCGCCGCTTGTCCCCCGCCGCTTCGCGGGCAGCGATGCCAGCAGCGGGCGCGGGTTCGTCGGCCGGTTCGCCGTCCTCCGCCGTCCCGCCAGCGCCGACTTTTTGCAGCGGTTCCGCCAGTCCGGTTCGTTTGGGCGGCAGCAGTTCGTCCCAGTCAATCCGCATCGCCGCCGGCCTTCGGTCGTTGCCGCAATGCCGCTGCGTGCTTTTCCAGCATGGCATTCATCGTATCTTCGATATCATCCAGCAACTCGCCCAGGATATCCGCTATCACGGTCGGATCGCGCGCGCCGGCCAGACGCGGGGCGGCCCTGTCGGGCAGGTTCTCCAACAGGTTGCGCAGCATCGCGCCGTCCTCCGCCGCGCACTGGCGGATTGCCGCCACGTCGACCAGCTTGCCTTGCAACCACGCAACCCGTATTTCGGCGAGGCGCGCCTGATAATGGGCGCGATCCGCCCGCGCCCCGCGGAATGCCGATGCCGCTTTCAGCATGGGTTGTGCGGCCGGTTGCGGCGCTTCCTTCGTTTGCCGTTTCGGCTCGCCTGCGGGCGGGACGGCAGCCGGCCGGCCTTTTCGCTTTTCGTCGCGTGCCTGCGCATGCCGCTGGCGAACGTCGTCCCGGTTCGGGTCTTTCGTCGCCTGAATCAAGGCTAGGGACGTTTCGACTTCGACCTGCCCGTCAATCACGATCAGCCGGCCCGCCTGCGCCAGTTTCGTAACGTAGGACGGCGCAACCCCCAGGCGGCGCGCAAAGGCGGATTTCGATTCGGTCGTCATGTCGTTTCTTCTCCATCGTCGTTCCAGATCGCCGGCAGGACATGCACGACACGCGGCCGGCCTTCGGTCGGGATCGCGTGCCGTGTCAGCCATTCCCGCCCGGCTTCCGTGCCGCGCTCCACGAATCCCCGCGCCGCCAGCATGCGACCTACTGCCGCCGCGTCGAATCCCTTGCAGACCCGCGTCCGCCAGACCTCGTTGAAGATGAAATACTCGACAGCATCGGCAGCGGCATCGTGCCGCCGATAACCAGCCCGGTCGGATCGCACGGGCGCATGCTTGTCGGTGTCGTTCGCCGGCCTGTCCATGTCGGTGAATGCCGACTCGCCATAGCGCCGCAGGAATTCCCTTACCTGCCGCAGCGCCGCCAGTTCTTCCTGATTGCCCTCCCCGCCGCGTCGGGACAACCACGCATCGAAACAGGTGCGCGCCGCCCTCATCGCTTCGCCCGCCTGCCACGGCACAATCCCCCAGCGTTGCGCCAGTTCGCCGGCCGCGCCGACCAGTGCGAAACGATCTGCCACGCGGCGCGCCTGCCCGTGCGCCTGGTCGGTCAGGTGCGCGGCCTGGAATTTCCGTTGCGCCTCTTTCACGGTGTCGGCGACTTCATGCTGATGGCGCGTCAGCTTTTCGAGATAGGCGACGAATGCGCCGCCGTAGTTGCGCCGCGTCGCCTCGATCAGCGCCTTCGATAACTCCGCGCCGCCCGCGTAGCCGTGCAGTTCTTCGAAGATGCCCAGTCCCTTGCCGGCATCGGCGGGTATCTCCGCAAGGCGGATTTCTTGCCCGGCGCGCGGCGACTTGCCTACTTCGCCCATGTGTTCGGCCAGCCCTATTTCCCCAGCCGACAGGAACAGCACGCGCCAGGTGGCACGCGCCCGCAGTCCGCCTGTTCGCTGTTGCCGGTTCTTCGCTGCGCCGTTGCTCAACATGTATGCGGTTTCTCCGGCGATGTTTGCCGCAAGCTGCGCCAGTTCGTCCAATGGCAGCAGCGCGTCGCAATGGGCAGTAGCAACGGATTCCATGCTGTTATCGGTCGCTTTCCAGTTTTGGAGATATTCCTTCCCGCCGCATGCGCTCGCGGCGACTCGCAACACGGTTGTTTTCCCGCCGCTGCTATCGCCACGGAAATGAAACCCGCCGCCATCCATACCAACCAGATACAGCAGCGGCGCGGCGAAGGACACGGACACGGCGAACAGCAGGCGGGAATTCCCACGGCATATTGCGGCGACTTCATCCTGCCAGCCTTTCAACGTGCCGCGTGTGCCAAAGGTTGCCGATGATGGCGATTCGTTTTCGTATATCCATTCGTCGCCCGTGCCGATGGCCCGGTCGGGCAACACGAATACCGCGCCGTCCGCGCCGGCATCGTGCCAGCCGGTGCGGTTCGTGATTCGGGCGCGCGCCTTCGGTGCGGCCTCGATCAGGTATTGCCGCAGCAGCGGCCGGCCGGTCGGCGAGATATGCAGGCCTGCGTCCCGCAGCGTGCGTTCCAGTTCGATGCCGTCGCCGGACAGCAGCATGTCGGCGATGATGCGGCGCTTCGGGGTGCGGTCGGGATCAAGGAAGTTCACCAGCTTTCCCCAGCCCTCGCCGTGAGGGTTCCGCACGCGGGCGGTTACTTCCAGCCAGGCGCAGACCCAGCGCGGGGATTTTTCGGGTTCGTGATACCAAACGCCACGGTCGTTCAGCTCGAAACGGCGCGCGGCGACCTCGCCGCCGGTCGGTTCCTGCTTCGTCGCCGTCCCGCCAGCGCCGACTTTTTCCGGCGGTTCGATTCCGGCCAGCGCCGCCGGCAGGATCAGTCCAAGGTGCGCCGCCGTCCAACCACGGACGACCAGATCGGCAGCATCGTCGCCGGCTTGCAACGGTTCGCCGGGTTGCAGCGTCGGCATGCCGTTATCGTTGCCGGGGATCGCCGCCAGGTGCGACAGGTCAAAGCGTTTCACGCTCGCCGCGCCGATCTGGAATAGCCGTTCCGCCACCTTGTTCATGGCTTGCGCGCCGGCTTCGTCGTTGTCAGGCCATAGCCAGACCTCACGGCCGGCCAATGGGGAAAAATCCGCTTTACCTACGGATCCCGATCCGCCCTGCCAAGTGACGACAGGATGATCCGGCAGCAGGATCGCCGCCGCGTCCGCCGCCTTCTCGCCCTCCACGATAACCACGGGCGCGGCTTTCGCCAGCAACGGCAGACCATAAAGCGGTTGCGGTGCGGGCGGCCCCTTGAATCGCCATTCCAGCCGGCCGGCGGCCGTGCGCCAAAGTGACACGGGGCTGAATTGCTTGCGCCGTTCTGCCGTTGCGTTCCAGCGGTCGACGTAGAAATTCACGCGGCCATCGGCGGCGAGATAAGCCCAGCGGTGCGACGGTTTGCCGTGCCGCATGTGCGACGCCGGCGGCGCGGGCGCATCGTTGGGGACGGGCATGATGCAGGTATCGCCACTCTCGCCCGATGCCGGCCCGCTGGCGGTTTTTTTCGTCGGGGTTGATGCCTTCGTATTGCCGGCCTCGCGTTCGTCGTTTCTGGCGCGTTTTGGCGCGTCCGATTTTCCGATGCCCAGGAATTCCGCCAGCCGGTCGGCGGCTTCGCTTTGCGACTTCAAGCCCAGCAGGTAGCGGCAGAGTGAAACCAGATCGCCGCCCTTGTCGCCGGTGGCGAAATCAGACCATGCGCCCGTTACCACGTTGATCGTGAAACTGCCGGGTTTCGTGTCGGCGCGCGTCGGGTTGATCGGCAGGTATTCCCGGCCCTGCAACTTCCCGCCGCCGATACCCAGCCAGCCGATTACCGCATCGAAGCGGGACAGCGCGGCAGCGGCGACCGTGCGGATACGTTCACTCATCGCGTCCCGGGATTCGGCTTGATCGCAGATTTCATGGCGCGCACGATCCGCCGCCGCTGCGCACGGCTGCCATTTTGCATAACCCAATCGACATTCACGGCGACGATGGGTTGCTGATGGGCAGGCCTGTCAGTCATGCCTGCGCCGGACGGGTAGCTGCGAAAGCGGCTCATCGCGCGCCCTCCGCCCTCGTCGCCTCCGCGATGCGGGCGGCGATCCA
>OGCL01001054.1_pt1 | contig 25578 bp, 20 predicted proteins | sample 1570041 | NCBI WGS metagenome assembly OGCL01 (sample SAMN06266162, study PRJEB24511) | hot springs metagenome | isolation source: Hot spring water | place: South Africa: Limpopo | collected 2015-06-22 | reverse complement strand
CCTCTTCCTCGCACAGGCGCTGGATGAAGTGCAGGTCGGTTTCGTCGTACTGCACGCAGTACTCGCGCGGCGGGTAGACCACCGGGCCGAGCCCGAAGCGGTAGGCATCGGCTTGGATACCATGTTCCTCGAGCACCTGGGCGATGATCTGCGGCACCGTCAGGTGCTGGAAGACGCGCTGGTTGGTGCGATGGGCGATGTAGGCCAGCTGCGGCACGAGCGTGAGGCGGTAGCGGGTCAGGCGTTGGCCGGATTCGCCCTGGGCGATGCGGTGGACCAGGCCATGAATACCTTTGCCAGCCGGGTCGAAGGCGAGAAAGGCGGGTTTATGCAGCAGCGCCTGCAGATCCAGGTCGGGGCGCTCGCTGACCAGTTCCAGGTCGAAGCGATAAGGCTGGCTGATGGCCTCGCGGCCCCGGAATTCGAGCACCTTGAAGTCGTGCTCGACGCCTTCGAGGGAAAGCGTGAAGTGGGTTTTATTGGCCGCGTTGAACATTGGGCTCTCCTTGTCCTGATGTCATCCATGGGAGTGGCCGAACCAGCGCTGCCAACGGTTCGGTGCGGGGCGGCTGAAGGCTTGCAACAGGCCCGCTGCATCGATGCTGCGCTGCGCTTCGTCGAATGCCAGCGCCAGACGCAGCGCCGGCCAGCAATGCGCGGGCAGCTGCGGCGGGCGCTGCAGGGAGCTGTCCAGCTCCATGGCTTTGGCCTGACGGGCGCTGAGCCGGCGATAAGGGTGGCTGCCGCTGGCCAGTTCATAGAGCACGCAGGCCAGGGCGTAAACATCCGCCGCGGCGGTCAGCTCGCCACCGTCGAGCAGCTCCAGTGCGGCATAACGCGGCGTCCAGGCGGCGAAGCGCGTGCGGCACAGGCGTGGCAAACCGGGCAGCAGCCCTTCCAGCGGTTGTCCGAGCCCATAGTCGAACAGGCGCAGGCCGTCATCGGCGAGCATCACGTTGCTCGGCTTCAGGTCGCCATGCAGCACGCCCAGGCTGTGTGAATAGGTCAGCGCCTCCAGCAGCGGTAACGCGATGCCCTGCAGTTCGTTCCAGGCCATGCCCTGCGGGCGCTCGCACAGTAGCTGGTCGAGGGTTGGCCCCTTGAGCAGCTCCAGAGTGATGAAGGCACGCTGGCTGGCTGGGTCGATGTCGAAGTTGTACAGGCGCACCACATGCCGGTGGCTAAGGCGCGTGGTCAGCGCGTATTCGCTGTAGAGCAGGGCGCTGGCGTCGGGGTACTCGGCAAAATCCTCGCTAAGCGTCTTCAGCGCCACGTAGGGCTCCGGATCGCCGAACTGTTCGCGCAGCAGGTCACGGGCGCGATAGACCGCACCCATGCCGCCGACGCCGAGCAGGCGCTCGATCCGGTAGCGGCCGCCGAGGACTTCCGGCAGCTCGCCGACAGGCGTTTTCGGTGCCTCCGACACCGGCGTGGCCGCGGTGGAGGCCAGTGCAAAATAAGTGAGATCGCAGGCGGGCTGGGCGTTCATCGGCGTATCACCACGGCGCTGAGATTGTCTCGCGCCGGGCCCTTGAGTGCCTGGCGAAACAGCCGTTCCAGCGCCAGCTGCGTGGACGGCAGGCTGAGCGCGGCGCCGAGCGCGTCGGCGGACATGCTCTGGTAGAGCCCATCGCTGCACAGCAGCAGCGTGTCGCCCGGGAATACGGCGAATTCGAGGATATCCAGCTCCAGCTTCTCGCTGGCGCCTATGGCGCGGGTCAATGCATGGGCGGCCGGGTGTTTGGCGGCAAGCTCGGGGCTGAGCTGCTGCTCGTCAATCAGTTGCTGCAGCAACGAGTGGTCGCGTGACAGCTGATAGAGACGGCCGCTACGCCACAGGTAGCAGCGGCTGTCGCCAGCCCAGATGCACGCGGCGCGATCACTTTCCATAAGCAGGGCGACCACGGTGCTGCCGATCACCGGATCGGGGCGTTCAGCGGTGACCGTCAGTTCCTGGCTGAGCCGGCGATTGAGCTCATGCAGACAGCGCCGCAACGCCCGCAGCCGCTCGGCCAGATCGCCGCCCCTGGAAAGCTCGGCCAGCTGCTCGATGATCAGGCGACTGGCCAGGGCGCCGTTCTGGTGTCCGCCCATGCCGTCGGCCACGGCCCAGAGCCCGGCCTGTGGCAGGTCGAGAAAGGCATCTTCGTTGCGCGCACGCACCTTGCCGGTGTCGGTGCGCGCTGCGCTGCGCCAGCTGCACGCGGTTGCGTTCATCACAGCGTCGCCGGCAGCTTGAAGCCGCGCAGCAGCGCGAGATCGAACGGATTCGGCGAGCGCTGCGCATGCAGCAGGTAGTTGGCGCGCAGGCCGCCGAGATCGGCCTTGAGCATCAACACGTCGCGGCCGCTGTGGTAGTCGACCTGCATCAGGTCGATCAGGCGGAACAGCGACCAGGGCCCGGTGTTCTTCTCGATACCCACGCGACGGCCACCGAGTTCTTCCACCACCAGGCTGGTGCGTCCGTCGTCGGCTTCGGCCGGCCAGCGGAACGCGGTCTGCACGATCGGCCCGTGGCGGTATTCCATCTGCTGGTTGCCGAAGCGGAAGTCGGCGCGACCGAGGCTCGAATCCAGCGAATAGGGCTCGAGCTTGAACAGAATCAGCGGCTCGTTGGGGTTCTCGGCAAAGAAGCTGCGGCGAATGGTCTGGGCCCGACTCATCTGTGCCAGGAACTGCTCGGACAGCGGCAAGCCGCGACCGTCAACCCGGCGCAACTGGTACTCGCCGGCGCTGCCGCTGACGAAGGGCTTGAGGTAGCGCTCAAAAAAACTGTCCGCCAGGCCCTGAGCCTTGAAGAACTCGCGGAAGTCGGCGAGAGCGACATCGCTGGCGCTGTGGGCGCTGAACGGATAACGCTCGCGCAACGAACCGCGGTAACTGGCGTAAAGCTCGTTGCGATAGCGCTGATTGAGGTACTGGTAGGCATCGGTGAGTACCAGCGACCAGCTGTCTTCGGCCAGCAGCCCCAGCCACTTGCCCAGCGGCTGCGGCAGCCGTGCAGCGCTGCTGCGCAGTTGGTTGATGGCATCGCGCTGGCCGCCCATACGTGCCTTGGCCATTTCGAAGGCGGCCTGTTCCGGTGCGCTGGCGTGGGCCAGGGAAGCGAGCTGCAGCTGCAGGGCGTCGAGGGCTTGCAGACTGGCGCTCAACTCGGGGCCGGGCGCGCCGTTCTCGTCGAGCAGCTGGTGCAGCGGCGCGAAGCGTCGCTCCAGGGTTCTGCGCGCGGTGTCCGGCATGTTCTTCAGCAGTGCGGTCTGGGCTTGCTCGGCGGCGGCGGTTGCCAGCTTGGCTGCCTTGCCGAGCTTGCCGCCGGCGCCTTGTGCCGCTTCGGCCAGCTCGCCGGCCCCGGCAGTCGCTTCGACCAGACCGGCGAACCGGGTGTTCTCGCGCACCTCCAGCAACAGTTGCAGCAGCGGCGAGTTGGCGGCGGTGAGCCCGGCGAGCTGCGCGGCGCCCTGCGCCGCACTACCGGCGGGGAGAATGTTCAGCTGGGCAATCGCCTCGCTCCAGTGCGCGGCGTAGTCACGGAAGTAAAGCTGTTCCATTTCCACCAGCAGGCGGCCCAGGTCCTTGGTGCTGAGGCTGTCGCCTTCGCCCAGTACCCAGTTGTCGCGCAGTATCTCGCTGACCAGATCGGCGCCCTGTGCGACGAACAGCTTGTGATAGCCGCGCTGGGTGTAGAAGCCTGGAATGGTGTAGTCACCGCCGACGAACAGCGACGCCTGCGGGCCGAGCTGCGTGTTCAGCCGGTAGTCGGGAAGGTTGCGCGCCTGATCGCGCAGCATGCGGTACACCACGGCCGCCAGCGATTCGCTGCGCAGCTGAGCGCGGGCCTTGGCTACCAGATTGTCGTTCAGCTGGTATGCAGCAAAGGATTCTTCCAGCAGGCGCGCGAAGTGGGTGTTGAGGCCCTGCTGCGCTACGGCATTGCCGGGATGGCGCAGCGACCAGTCGGCGGCCAGCCAGTCCTTGAGAAACGCCGCATCACGGCGTTCGGCGAGGTTCAGCATTAGATAGGCGCGCAGGCTGCCGAGCAGCTGTTCGCGGTCATTCAGGTTGGCGCGGATCTGCGCCTCCAGCTGCCGGGCGACGCGCGGCAGCAGCAACCTTTCGAGATCGCGGCGGTAGGCCTCGTGCAGCGTCGGGTCGACCGCTTCGCCCTGATACAGGCCGCCACGGCGCAGCCAGGAAATCTCCTCCCGAGGCGGGAAGACCTGTGTCGCGGCATAGCTCGCATCGAGGGCCTTGAGGGTGCGCAGAGCCTCGTCTCCCGCCGCGATGGTCTTGCGCTCGCTGCCGAGTTCCTGGGCGATGTCGCGCAGCTGTTCAAGGCGTGCATGGTTGCCAGAGAAGTTAAGTGCCCAAGCGCCGCCGAACAGCAGCAGGCAGCCGAAGGCTCCGGCATAGAGGGCACGCTGGCCCCAGTCGATGCGGCGTACTTCGCGTTGGTCGAGGCCCGCCAGTTCGGCTTCAGGGAAGATCACCCGGCTGAGCAGCTGGTTGATGAAGCGCGCGCGACCGCTGCGGAACGTCGGCAGCGCGCTGCTGGCCAAGCCGAGCTGGCGGCCGATGCCGGCGGTGAGCGGATCGAGCGTTTCGCGTAGCTGCGGCGCGCTGGTCAGGTAGAAACCACGCAGCTGGCTGGCACGCTGGTATCGGTTGCCGGCAAACGCGAGTTCGATAAACAGGCTCAGGCGCTCGCCGATCTGCCCCAGCTGATGCGGGAAGTCGAGGATCCGGCCGCGGCGCTGTGTATCGCGTTCCTGGTGCATGCGCAGGATCATCTGGCTGTTCAGCCGACGCAGCAGCTCCTCGAATTCCTGGCGCACGACCTGCGCATCGCTGCCGTTCTGCTCCTTGCGGAAACTCGCACCCAGCACCTGGTCGCTTTCCTCCCGAGACAGCTGCTCGAAGAATTCGTCGAAACCGAGAATTCGATCGGACTTGCTCAGCACCAAGTAGACCGGCACGTCCACGTTCAGACGCTGATGGATCTCGTGCAGGCGCTGGCGGGTCTGGCGGGCCAGGTTCTCCAGCTCCAGTTCACTGCCGCCCTGCAGCTGGTCCACCGGCAGGTTGACCAGTACGCCGTTGAGCGGGCGGGCGCGGCGCCTGCGCAGCAGACCGAGCAGGGTTTCCCAGGCGCTGCCGTCGACCGCTGCATCGGGCTGGGTCAGGTAGCGGCCGGCGGTGTCGATCAGCACGGCATGATCGGCGAAGTACCAGTCGGCATAGCGGGTGCCGGAGACGTCCTTGGTCAGGCGCTGCTGTTCGCTGCGGTTGAGCGGAAAGTCCAGGCCGGAGAAATCCAGCAGGCTGGTCTTGCCGCTACCCTGCGGACCGATCAACAGGTACCAGGGCAGCTCGCTGCGCCATTTCTCGCTGTGCCCGCGATAGAGGCTGGAGGTCTTCAGCGTGCGCAGTGCCTGCCTGAAGCGATGGCGCAGCTCCTGCTGCTCCTCGCCGATCAGGCCGTCGCGGCGCAGCTGCTCCTGAACGTCCTGGTCCTCGGCGTCGCGCTTTTCGCGCGCACTGGCGCGCCAGCTGGCGAAGACCATGGCCAGCCCCCAGCCGAGAAACAGCACGCTGATGCTCAGCAGGCGTGCGGTCGAGGATTCCCAGAACCGGTAGTCGTCGACTGCCAGCAGCGGCCCGACGAACCACACCACGACCGCCAGCAGCAGGACCAGCAGCAGGCTCCAGACCCAGGTCCGGCGCAGCACGGCGCCGAGCTTGCCAAAGAACGTCTTCATCTCATTTCATCCCTGAAAAGGTGGAACCGCCGGCATCCATGTCCAGCGAGCGGTAGGGTTGCAGCACGGCCTCGCGTTGTTCGCCGAGCACCCAGGCGAAGCCGCCGTAAATCACCCCGAGACAGACCAGGGTAAACAGCGCCACCATCCACCAGGGCACGATGCGCACCAGACGCCGGCGGGTGTCCTTGAGGCCTTCCCAGTGCGGCGACAGCTCGCGCGGTATATCGCCGCGCATCTGGCGAATCTGTCGGTAGAGGCTGTCGCGTACCGCTTCCAGCTCGAGCATGCCGCGCGGTAGCACGCGATACTTGCCCTCGAAGCCGAGCGACAGGCAGAGGTACATCAGCTCGAGCATCGGCAGGTGCTTGACCGGGTTGCGCGACAGCCGCTCGAGCAGCTGGAAGAACTTCTCGCCGCCGAAGGTCTCGTTGTGGAAGGAGGACAGCAGGCTCATCTGCGACCATTCGCTTTCGTTGCCCCAGGGCGTGGTCACCACGGCCTCGTCGAGCACGGTGCAGAGCACGTAGCGCGCCGCCATCACCTGGCTGCTTTCGGCGCCGTCATGCAGCGCGCGATGCTCGAACAGCTTGATCGCGCTGCTCAACTGGCCGTGCAGGGCCTGCAGGTCTTCGCTTTCCAGGCTGTGCTTGAAGCGCACCACTTCCGACAGCAGCGGCGAGGCGGCGGCCACCAGCGGGTTGAGGCTGATGTTGAAGGTTTCCGCCGGGCGCAGGCGCGCGGCGTAGATCATCCGCTCCTCCAGCTGCTCGAAGCGCGGCGGGGTGTCGAAGTCGGTCAGCGGGCTCTGCGCCGGGGCCTCTCCCGCTCGATTGACGATGACCGTGCGGTCGTCCTGTCCGTAATCCATTTCCTTGATCATGTCGCTCAGTCCCTGACCGCCCAGAATTTCAGTTCGAGCCCGGCGAAGTCACCGGACACATGGAAGGCAAAGCCACCGGAACGCTCCAGCTGCGCCTGGTCCTCGGCGCTGAGCTCCAGGGCGAAATAGGTCTTGCCGGCATGGAAGGGGATCTGCCGCGGCGCCACCGGCAGCGGCTTGAGGCGGATGCCCGGCAGATGCAGGTTGACCAGCTGGCGGATGCGTTCCACCGGGCCGATCTTCAGGTGCGCCGGCAGCCGTGTGCGCAGGGTTTCCGAATCGCACTGGGCGCTGGCGGCGAGCACGAAGGACGCCGTGCCTAGCAGCTTGTGGTCATGCAGCGGCGATACCTGGATGCCGTACTGACGCTGTTGCAGCAGCAGCTCGATGGCGTGCTGCTCGAGCACCATCGACAACACCTGGCGGATCGCGTCCATCAGCTTGCGGAAGCTCGCGCCCTGATCACTGTGTTGGTAACGGCCATCCAGGCGCGGGCGCTTGCTCTCGCTGGAGAAGGTCGCCAGCTCGCCGAGCAGGCCAAGCAGATCGCGGTAGATCTGCTCCGGATGCACCTGCTCCACGCCCAGGTAGTGGCGCAGCACCGGTTCGTGACGGTTGATCAGCTGCAGCATCATGAAGTCGCCGACCTCGGCGCCACCCACCTTGCCGGTGGCGCTGATGCGCTCGGCAAGGGTGTCGCCGCGGTGGGCGAGCATGCTGATCACTTCCTTCAGGCAGGACAGCAGATAGGCGGAGGCCTGGAAGTTGACATAGGTGGGGATGAACTCGGGGTCGAGGCTGATGACCCCGTCTGGCGTGGTGTCCAGCACCTCGCACAGCTGCAGTTTCACGTAGGCCTGGTCGCTCTGCTGCTCGCCCAGCAGCAGGCGGAAATCTGGCAGGCCGGTGCTGACCTGGCTGGTGCTGCTGTCGCCGGCATTGGAGTCGGCGACGTCCAGTTCGTGGGCGGTATAGCGCGCCAACACGTCCTTCTGCTCGGGCCGGCGGGTTTCGATGTGGTTGCCGGTGACCAGCGGCAGCGCGAGATAGACCGGAGTGCTGCCGGTATTCGGCGGGATGTCCAGGGCCAATGGCTCGCGCTCGCTGCCCAGCTCGAACAGGGTACCGTCCGGGAGGATGCCGCTGGCCTGGCTGAGCACCAGCTTGCCCATGTTGAGGAACTGGCGGTCGATCTCCAGGTTGAAGAATCCCCAGGCATAGCTGCTCAGCTTCTGGGTGCGCGCCTTGAGTTGGTGATCGTAGTATCGATCGCTTTGCTGGAAGTGCTGCGGGCGCAGCAGCATGCCTTCCTGCCAGACAACCTTGTACAGGCTCATGCTTATTTTCCTTCTTCGGCGAGCGGGTCGAACAGCGCGATGCCGCGCGCGTCCAGGCTCAGGGCGACGCGGGTGCGCTCTTGCGGCGGCACGGCGATGACGTAGCGCCAGCTGGCTTCCGGCAGGTCGCGGTAGGCGGCCAGCACGCCGACGTAGCGGCTGCCGTCCTGCACGGAGAGCTTCAGCTCACGGCTTTCGCCGGGACGCAGTTCCAGTTCCTCGGAGGTCACCAGGTCCGGCGCCAATGCTTCCTTGGGCCGCTGGTAGAGGGCGAAGAAGTCGCCGTTTTCGAACGCCACCGGATGCTTGAGCTCCAGCAGGCGCAGCACGATCGGCGAAGGCCGGCCGTTGAGGTCGGGGTTGAGACGGTCGCTGCCGTGCAGCTCGAGGTCCAGCTTGGTCAGCTTGGAGTACGGCGACAGTGCCGAGCAGCCGCCCAGCACGAGCAGCGAGGCCAGCATGGCCAGGGTGATGCGACGAGGCATGGGATCATCCTTGATGGGTTGAATCGAGCGTGGCGATCAGGCGCACCTGCTCCTCATAGGTCTTCGCGAAGTCGCGGGCGAACAGGCGTTCGCTCCAGTCGGCATCCTGGCCGAGGCTGTGATGCAGGCGGCGATAGGCACGCCAGCGACTGCCGGCGGTGGCGAGCAGGGGTTTGCGGCCTTCGCGTTCGAAGCGCAGCGCCAGCTGCTCCGGCGCCAGCTGTTCGAACATCGCGTGAACGGCGGCGCGGCTGGCCGCCAGCAGTGCCACCTGATGCGCCTGCAGATCACGAAAGGCGCGGCCGACGGCCTGTTCGGCGCTGAGCTGGCCGGGTTTGCCACCGCGCAAAAGGGCGTTCAGGGCCTCGCTCGCATCGGCGCTGTGCTTGAGCGGGTTGTTGCCGGCGCTCTGCACGGTGGTCAACGCCAGGCGCAGCTCGTTCTTCAGCTCGCTGCGGGTCCGCAGGCTCTGCTGCAGGCCCGCCACGCTCTGCTTGAGCAGGCGGGCAGCATTCAATGCCAGCGCCTGCCGCTGGTCTTCATCCATACCCCCGAGATCGATGCCCAGTGCCTCGCCGAAGCGCTCCCAGAAGCCGGGTGGCAGACGTTCAGGCTCCGGTTCGCGTTTGGGTTCGGCTGCAGTCGGCGGCATGACCAGTTCCGGTAGCGGCAGGCTTTCGGTGTCGATGCGGGCGTAGTCGCGCTGCTGGGCCTGGCGTTGCGGTGCCAGCAGTGTCAGGTCGAGGTCGTCGACTTCGGCGTAGATGCGCTCCTGTTGATCCATCGCGACCAGGGGATCGAGGTCGAGGAAGGCATCGTCGGGGATGATGGTGCCGGCCGGTTGCGGGCGGCCAATGTCGCCTTCGAACCGCGCCGGGTCCTGGATCAGCCGGGCGCGGATCTCGAAGTCGCCCAGGCAGTAGACGCTGCCATGCTCGATGCGTTGCGGCTGGCCTTTGACCAGGCTGGCGCCGCTGTCCTTGAGCTGGATGCCGTTGCTGCTGGTGTCGGTGAGAAAGAAGGCGCCGTCGCGGTAGCTGATCACTGCATGACGTCCGGAGAGGACGCGCTTGCGGTCGGGGATCACCCAATCGCAGCCCTCTGCGCGGCCGATCACTCCGCCGGCCTGTTTGAAGGTTTTGGTGGTCAGCAGCCCGGGCACGAATTGCTGGGCGCCCACCATATCGAAGACCAGTTCCATGGTCGTGTCGCTCCTTACGGTTACTTGCCGCGATTCAAGGCTTGCGGATCACCCAGCGGGCGATAGTGGTCATCGTCGAATCTGTAGTTGCCGGTGCAACCGGCGAGCAGCACGGCGGCGATGAGCGAAACGAGGGCGTAATAGCGCACGGGCACGCGATTTCCTCCTTGAAGTCGTGTGTGGGGGCAAGGTGCGCATGGCGCGACCTGAGCGAGGCATTGAAGTTCAGTTATCCCGCAAGCTCGGTGAACAGGTTCACAGAACACCCGACGGATGCGTCTAAAACGAGCGTGAGGTCAGGTTGAGGCGGCCCGGTGATGCCGCGCGGCAGGTTTAACTTGCGCCGACCGGCCGTTTGCTGGCAGGCGATCCGGTCAGGCGGACGCACCAGCAGAAACACAAAAGCCCGCAGCGAGCGGGCTTTTGCGGAGCGCTTCGAGGGGCTCGAAACGACTATCTAACATGGCGCATCCGGCGGGATTCGAACCCACGACCCCTGCCTTCGGAGGGCAGTACTCTATCCAGCTGAGCTACGGATGCGTTGCGGGGGGCAATCATACGCATGTCGTTGACGGGCGTCCATGCTGGTGCGGCTGGGCGGATATGCCCGGGTGCGGCTTTTTCGCAGCTGCCGATGACCGGGCCGGCTGGTACCCTTGCGTGTCGCGGCCGGGGGCCGTGGGTGTTCGATGGCAAGGGGATGGAGATGTCAGGCCATATCAAACTCTGGGACGCGCCGCTGCGGCTGTTTCACTGGCTGTTCGCCGGGGCGGTGATCGCGGCCATCGTCACGGGCTGGGTCGGCGGCAGTCTGATGCCCTGGCATGGCCGGCTCGGCCTGCTGGTGCTGGGGCTGCTGGTGTTCCGTCTGATCTGGGGCTTCGTCGGTTCGACGTATGCCCGCTGGCCGCGCATCTTCGCCGCGACGTTCGGTGTGAAGGACTATCTGCAAGGCAACTGGCGCGAAGCCGGGCACAACCCGCTCGGCGCATTCTCGGTACTGGCCATGTTGCTGCTGGTGAGCTTCCAGGTCGCCAGCGGCTTGATGGCGACCGACGACATTGCCTTCCAGGGGCCGCTCCATGCGCTGGTCAGCAGCGAAACTGGCAGCGCGCTGAGCGGCCTGCATCGGCAGGCGAAGTGGTTGCTGCTGGTGCTGATCGGCATGCACATCGCAGCCATCATCTATTACACGCTGGTAATGCGCCGGCCATTGGTGCGGGCGATGATCGCGGGAAGGACGCAGCGCGAGCATCCGTCCCAGCAGGATGCGCGGGGCGGCTCGCTGCCCGCCGCGGTTCTGGCGATCGCTCTGGGTGCGGCTTGCGTCTGGGGCGTGCAGGCGGTGGGGGATTGGCTGCGGCCTGAGCCGGCGGCGGTGGCGCCCAGCCTGGACTGGTAAGCCAGCCGACGGCAGGTGTCGGCTGGCTGCGCGTCCAGCCTGGACTGGTAAGCCAGCCGACGGCAGGTGTCGGCTGGCTGCGCGCGATCAGTCGGCGCGGAACTTGTCGTGGCAGGACTTGCAGCTGCCGCCGACGTCGCCGAAGGCCTTCTTGATCGCGGCCTGATCGCCTTCTGCGGCGACCTTGGCGAGCTGGTTGGCGGCGGCCGTGAAGTTGCGGCCGATCTGACCGGCTTCGTCGAGGTTCTGGAAGAACTCAGGCTTCAGACGAGTCGCCTTGCCCAGCTGTTCGGTCGTGGTATCCGGGCTGTAGAGGCTGCCCATGCCGGAATTGGCGATGGCGGCGATGGCATTGGCGGCGGCGGCCACCTTGGCCTGGTCGTACGGCTCCTTGCCGTCGACTACCTGGGCCTTGATCTTGCCCATGTTCCACGACATGAACTGATAGCCGGCCTGGCGGGTTTCGACCATCTCTTCCGGTTTCATCTGCGCCTGGACGGCAGTGCTGGCCAGCAGGACCGCCGCCACGGCGCCTGTCATCAATGCTTTCACGGTAACTCCTTATCGATCCTTGGATGTCGGCGGCTGGCGCCGCCCGCGCGGAACTATACCCCGACCCGTACCCGGGTTTGGGTAACAAGGCGTGACAGGCCGCGCAGGCATCAGGCTGGTCAATGGCACGACAATGCCGAGCGCCATGAGCTTGCCGGCCGGCCGGCTGCGGTCCTAGCATGGTCGTTCGCAGTGCAATGCGGCGGCAGGAACCGGGCGGCGAAGGACGGTTCAGATGATCGTCGCGTTCGCCAAACTTTCCGCAGCGGGCCTGCCGCTACGATGCCCGAGGAGACTGCCATGCAACTCAAAGACACCGCGCTGTTCCGCCAGCAGGCCTATATCGATGGCGCCTGGCTGGATGCCGACAGTGGCCAGACCATCAGCGTGAACAACCCGGCCACCGGCGAGATTCTCGGTACGGTGCCGAAGATGGGCGCTGCCGAAACCCGCCGCGCCATCGACGCCGCCGAGCGGGCGCTGCCGGCCTGGCGTGATCTGACCGCCAAGGAGCGCTCGCAGAAGCTGCGTCGCTGGTTCGAGCTGCTGATGGAGAACCAGGACGACCTGGGCCGATTGATGACGCTGGAGCAGGGCAAGCCGTTGGCCGAAGCCAAGGGCGAGATCGCCTATGCGGCCTCCTTTATCGAGTGGTTCGCCGAGGAAGCCAAGCGCATCTACGGCGACACCATCCCCGGTCACCAGAAGGACAAGCGCATCCTCGTCATCAAGCAGCCGATCGGCGTGACCGCGGCGATCACCCCGTGGAATTTCCCGGCGGCGATGATCACCCGCAAGGCCGGCCCGGCGCTGGCGGCTGGCTGCACCATGGTCATCAAGCCGGCATCGCAGACGCCGTTCTCGGCACTGGCGATGGTCGAGCTGGCCGAGCGCGCCGGGATTCCCAAGGGCGTGCTCAGCGTCGTGACCGGCTCGGCCGGCGACATCGGCAACGAGCTGACCGCCAACCCCAAGGTCCGCAAGATTTCCTTCACCGGCTCCACCGAAGTGGGCGCCAAGCTGATGGAGCAGTGCGCGCCGGGGATCAAGAAGGTGTCCCTGGAGCTGGGCGGCAACGCGCCATTTATCGTCTTCGATGACGCCGACCTGGACGAGGCGGTAAAGGGCGCCATGCAGTCCAAGTACCGCAACGCCGGGCAGACCTGTGTGTGCGTCAACCGCATCTACGTGCAGGACGGCGTTTACGACGCCTTTGCCGAGAAATTCCAGGCGGCGGTGGCCAAGCTGCGGGTTGGCAACGGCCTGGAGGAAGGCACTGACATTGGTCCGCTGATCGATGATCGCGCCGCCGCCAAGGTCCGCGAGCACATCGAGGATGCCGTCGCCCAGGGCGCAAGGCTGGTAGCCGGTGGCCAGGCGCACCAGATGGGTGGCAGTTATTTCGAGCCCACCGTGCTGGTGGACGTGCCGGACAGTGCCAAGGTGGCCAAGGAGGAAACCTTCGGCCCGCTGGCGCCGCTGTTCCGCTTCAAGGACGAGGCCGAAGCGATCGCCAAGGCCAATGACACCGAGTTCGGTCTGGCGTCCTATTTCTATGCCCGCGATCTGGGCCGGGTGTTCCGCGTCGCCGAGGCGCTGGAGTACGGCATGGTCGGCATCAACACCGGGCTAATCTCCACCGAGGTGGCGCCGTTCGGAGGGGTCAAGTCGTCCGGCCTGGGCCGTGAGGGCTCCAAGTACGGCATCGAGGACTACTTGGAAATCAAGTACCTCTGCATGGGCATCTGACGCCCTGCGACAGTCGGTCTCAGGGGCTGGCTGTCGCGTTCTCCTGCGGTCAGAATCGCGCCCCCAGCGGCGTGCCCATTTCTTGCGGAGCAGTCGTCGCCCTGGCCATCTGGCCAGGCTGTAGTGACCTGTTCAGCGAGTAATGCAGTGAGCGTCTCGGCCCAAGTCTCCTTCGTACTGGTCGCCTACAACGAACCGTGGCGGGCGGACCAGCTTTGTCAGCTGGTACGCGAGCTACGTCCCGGCATGCGCGTGCAACCGGCAGCCGATGGCCATGCTGCCCTGGCGGCGTGCCAGCGCCAGGTGCCCAGCCTGCTGATCGTCGATGGCGAACTGGACGGGCTTGACGGTCGGCAGCTCCTGCGCGAGCTGCGTCGCCATGGTCCGACCCAGCGCCTGCCCTGCGTGCTGATCAGTGCCCGTACCGATACCGCCAGCGTGCGCACCGTGCTGCCGCTCGCACCGGCCGCCTATCTCGGCAAACCCTACGATCTGGCTGACCTGCGCGAGCGCCTGGACAAGCTGCTGCCGCGTTCGGCGGGTCACGCCGGCGCGCCGCGCCGCGCCGCGGTCGATGACCTCGACAGCTTTCTCGAACGCATGCGTCCGCACAATCGCGGCGCGCCGCTGCTGGAGACCGTGCTGAGTGCGCTGCAACGCCTGCAGGGCGGCGATCAGGACTATGCCCAGCTCGAGGAGCTGCTGGCCCGCGATCCGCAGGTGACGGCGCGGCTGATCAGCGTCGCCAGCAGCGCGACACAGCCGCCGAAGCCCTGTCTGAGCCTGGCGCAGGCGCAACGGCAGCTGGGCTTGGCGCGCAGTCTGCAACTGGTGACCGAGCTGGCTCTGCAGCACAACGCCCGGCTGGTCGAACCGCGCCTCGCCGAGCTGGCGGCGCAGCTCAGCGCCCAGGCTCTGCGCACGGCGCGTCTGGCGAGCTGGTTGGCACGCCAGCTGAAGCTGGATGTCGAGCTCTGTTTCAGCGCCGGGTTGCTGCAGAACATCGGCGAGCTGGCGCTCCTGCGCAGCCTGCAGGAATGGCTCGACAGCGGCGGCGCGCTGGATGAGGCGCAGCTGCAACGCTGCCTGCGTGAGCGTGCAGCCGGCTTCGGCTCGGCATTGCGGGCGCAGTGGGCGCTGCCCTTGGAGCTGCGTCAGGTGATCAGCGCCTACTACGCCCTGGGGGCTGGTGTGCTGCGCCGCGAAGCGCTGGTGCTCAATGTCACGCGGTTGCTGGTCGAGCTGCCCGACGGCGCCGAACCTGCCTCGCTGGCCAGCGAACGTACGGTACGTTTGCTGCGTATCGACCCCGATCTTCTGGCCCGCGCCCCTCGCCACGCTCTCGGCGGCTAGCCGGCTTCTGGTCCCATATTCCCTGCATTGATAGCGGCCACCGGTCGCCTCGGGGTTGCCCGCCAGCCCTTGCGTGGCGCGGTGCTGCGCCTTCTTTTCGCCCGAATGCCCTGACCGTGTGGTGCTATCGACACGCGGAAATGAGTCGTTTATTCTGCACTGCGAAACATAGTTCCGTGAAATAACAATTCCAATCAGCATTTCACAGAAAGGGAGGCCTGCATGACGGATGTCATTCGGCTCGAACGCCGGGGCGATATCGCTCTGATCCTGGTCAACAACCCGCCGGTCAACGCCCTTGGCCATGCCGTACGAAAAGGCCTGTTGGATGCCTTTCAACAGGCTGACGAGGCGCCCGAGGTGTCGGCCGTGGTGCTGGTCTGCGAAGGCCCGACCTTCATGGCCGGCGCCGATATCAAGGAGTTCGGCAAACCGCCGCAGGCACCGAGCCTGCCGGAGGTGATCGAGGTGATCGAGGGCTGCCGCAAGCCGAGCGTCGCGGTGATCCACGGCACCGCCCTGGGCGGTGGGCTGGAGGTCGCGCTGGGCTGCCATTACCGTATCGCCCGGTCGGACGCCAAGGTCGGCCTGCCGGAGGTGAAGCTGGGCCTGCTGCCCGGCGCCGGCGGTACCCAGCGCTTGCCGCGGCTGGCCGGTGTCGAGAAGGCGCTGGAGATGATCGTCAGCGGCCAGCCCATCGGTGCGGCGGAGGCGCTGGAGCACTATATCGTCGACGAGCTGTTCGAAGGCGATCTGATCGAGGCCGGTCTGACCTATGCGCGTCGCCTTGTCGAGGAGGGACGCGGCCCGCGCCGCAGCGGCGAGCAGACCCGCGGTCTGGAAGGTGTCGACAACGAGGCGCTGATTAGCGCCAAGCACGCCGAGGTGGCCAAGCGCATGCCGGGGCTGTTCTCGCCGCTGCGCTGCATTGCTGCGGTGGAAGCCGCCACCAGGCTGCCGCTGGCCGAAGGCCTCAAGCGCGAGCGTGAGCTGTTCACCGAGTGCCTGAATTCGCCGCAGCGCGGCGCGCTGATCCATTCGTTCTTCGCCGAGCGTCAGGCTGGCAAGATCGACGACCTGCCATCCGACGTCAAACCCCGCCCGATCAGAACCGCCGCGGTGATCGGCGGCGGCACCATGGGTGTCGGCATCGCCTTGAGCTTCGCTAATGCCGGGGTGCCGGTGAAGCTGCTGGAAATCAATGACGAGGCGTTGCAACGCGGCCTGCAGCGTGCCCGCGAAACCTACGCGGCGAGCGTCAAGCGCGGCAACCTGACCGAGGATGCGATGGAGCAGCGCCTCGCGCTGATCGCTGGCGTCACCGACTACGGCGCCCTGGCTGATGCCGACGTGGTGGTCGAGGCCGTGTTCGAAGAGATGGGCGTCAAGCAGCAGGTCTTCGAGCAACTGGATGCGGTGTGCAAGCCGGGTGCGATCCTCGCCTCCAACACCTCGTCACTCGATTTGAACGCCATCGCCGCCTTCACCAAACGCCCCGAGGACGTGGTCGGCCTGCATTTCTTCAGCCCGGCCAATGTCATGCGCCTGCTGGAAGTGGTGCGCGGTGAGCGGACCAGCGATGAAGTGCTCGCCACCGCCATGGCGATCGGCAAGCAGCTGAAGAAGGTCTCGGTGGTGGTCGGCGTCTGCGACGGCTTCGTCGGCAACCGCATGGTCTTCCAGTACGGCCGCGAGGCGGAGTTCCTGCTGGAGGAAGGCGCCACGCCACAACAGGTCGACGCTGCCCTGCGCAATTTCGGCATGGCCATGGGACCGTTCGCCATGCGCGATCTGTCCGGTCTCGACATCGGCCAGGCGATCCGCAAGCGCCAGCGCGCGACGCTGCCGGCGCACCTGGATTTCCCCACCGTCTCGGACAAGCTCTGCGCCGCCGGCATGCTAGGGCAGAAGACCGGTGCCGGCTACTACCGCTACGAACCCGGCAACCGCACCCCGCAGGAGAATCCCGACCTCGCGCCCATGCTGGAAGCCGCGTCGCGGGAAAAGGGCATCGAGCGGCAGGCGCTGGACGAGCAGTACATCGTCGAGCGCTGCATCTTCGCGCTGGTCAACGAGGGCGCGAAGATTCTCGAGGAAGGCATTGCCCAGCGCTCCAGCGACATCGACGTCATCTACCTCAACGGCTACGGCTTCCCGGCCTTCCGCGGCGGGCCGATGTACTACGCCGACAGCGTCGGCCTGGACAAGGTGCTGGCGCGAGTAAAAGAACTGCACGCGCGTTGCGGCGACTGGTGGAAGCCGGCACCGCTGCTGGAAAAACTGGCCGCCGAAGGCCGCACCTTTACCGAATGGCAGGCCGGGCAGTGAGCCCCGCCGACCTGCATTCCGAACGCACCATGAGGACCTTCCCATGAACGTCAACTACACGGCCGAAGAGCTCGCCTTCCGCGATGAAGTACGCGCCTTTCTGAAAAGCGAGCTGCCGGCGGACATCGCCGCCAAGGTCAAGCTCGGCAAGCACATGTCCAAGGAAGATCACCAGCGCTGGCAGCAGATCCTGGTCAAGCGCGGCTGGTATGCGCCGGGCTGGCCGGTGGAGCTGGGCGGCACCACCTGGGGCCCGGTGGAAAAGCACATCTTCGACGAGGAGTGCTCCGCCTTCGGCGCACCGCGTACCGTGCCCTTCGGCGTCAACATGGTCGCTCCGGTGATCATCAAGTTCGGCACCCAGCAGCAGATCGACCATTACCTGCCGCGCATCCTCTCCGGTGAGGACTGGTGGTGCCAGGGCTATTCCGAGCCCGGTGCCGGTTCCGACCTGGCCAGCCTCAAGACCCGCGCCGTGCGTGACGGCGACCACTACGTGGTCAACGGCCAGAAGACCTGGACCACCCTTGGTCAGCACGCGAACATGATCTTCTGTCTGGTGCGCACCGACCCCGAGGCCCAGCAGCAGCGCGGCATCAGCTTCCTGCTTATCGACATGAAGAGCCCGGGCATCAGTGTGCGGCCGATCATCACCCTGGACGGCGACCACGAGGTCAACGAGGTCTTCTTCGACAATGTCCGCGTGCCGGTGGAAAACCTTGTCGGTGAGGAAAACCAGGGTTGGACCTGCGCCAAGTACCTGCTGACCCACGAGCGCACGGGCCTGGCCGGCATTGGCTCGTCCAAGGCGGTGCTGGCGCACCTCAAGCGCATCGCCATGAAGGAGGTCTGCGACGGCAAGCCGATGCTCGAAGACCCGCTGTTCCGCGCTCAGGTCGCCGAGGTCGAGATGCAGCTGATGGCCGTCGAGATGAGCACCCTGCGCATCCTCGCGGCGGCGAAGGAGGGCGGCGTACCCGGCGCCGAGTCCTCGATCCTCAAGATCAAGGGCACCGAGATTCGCCAGGCGATCACTCACCTCTTGCGCAAGGTCATCGGCCCCTACGCGCTGCCGTTCCTCGAAGAGGAGCTGCAGCTGGACTACGAAGGCGAGCTCTTGCATGCCGACTACAGCGCGTCGCTGGCCGGCGATTACTTCAACATGCGCAAGCTGTCGATCTTCGGCGGCTCCAACGAAATCCAGAAGAACATCGTCTCGAAGATGATTCTCGAGCTGTAAGGGGACAACGCCATGGACTTCAAACTGACCGAAGAGCAGCAGATGCTGCAAGACACCGCGGCGCGCCTGGTGCGCGACGCCTATCCGTTCGAACAGCGCGAGAAGTTCAGCGAGTCCGAGCTGGGCTTTTCCGCCGAATTCTGGTCGCAGCTGGGCGAACTGGGCCTGACCGCGGTGCCGTTCTCCGAGGACATCGGCGGCTTTGGTGGTAGCGGCGTGGAAACCATGCTGGTCATGACCGAGCTGGGCCGCGGCCTGACGCTGGAGCCGTATCTGCAATCGGTGATCCTCGCGGGTGGCCTGATCAACCAGCTCGGTTCCGACGCGCAGAAGCAGGACCTGCTGCCGCAGGTCGCCGCCGGTTCGCTGCAACTGGCGGTCGCGTTCGACGAGCCGCAGAGCCACTACAACCTGAACGATGTACAGACTCGCGCCGAAGCGGTCGACGGCGGCTATCGGCTCTCCGGACGCAAGGCCGTGGTCATCGGCGGGCACAGTGCCGGGCAGATCATCGTTTCCGCGCGCACGTCCGGTGACAGCCGCGACGAAACGGGCATCAGCCTGTTCCTCATCGACCCGAACGCCCAGGGCGTCAGCCGTCGCGTCTACCCGACCATCGACGGGCGCAAGGGCTGCGACTTGTTCCTCGACAACGTACAGGTGGGTGCCGAGGCGCTGCTTGGCGAGCTGGGCAATGCGTTGCCCTTCATGCGCTACCAGCAGGGCCGCGCCATCGCCGCGCAGTGCGCCGATGCGCTGGGCAGTATGGATGAGGCCTGCAAGCTGACCCTTGATTACCTGAAGACGCGCAAGCAGTTCGGCGTGCCGATCGGCAAGTTCCAGGTCCTGCAGCACCGCATGGTGGACATGCAGACCGAGCTGGAGCAGGCCACCAGCATGGCGATCCTCGCCGCGACCTTTGCCGATGGCGAAGACAACGACGAGCGCAGCCGTATCATCGCCGCCGCTAAGTACATCTGCGCCCGCGCCGCCCGCAAGGTGGCCGAGGAAGCCATCCAGCTGCACGGCGGCATCGGCATGACCTGGGAATACAACCTCGCCCACCACGCCAAGCGGCTGGTGATGATCGCCCACCAGTTCGGTGACGACGACCACCACCTGAAGGCCTATGCGAAGCTGATGCAGGTGGCCTGATCGCCCCGCCTGCAGCATGAAAAAACCCGCTCTCAGGAGCGGGTTTTTTTATGGCCCGATGGTTGTGTGTGGTTCGAGAGTGCAGAGGGTGGAGCGTGGGCGGGGTCGGTCGGTGTCCCTGGGTGGATCGATAAGGCGTAATCCACTCCAGGGGCATGTCGGATCAGACCGGTTTGGGCTGCGCGTCGCTCCCGGCTGCGCTCTGCGGCTTCCATTCCTGCAAGCGATCCAGGCTGCCGCGGTAGTGCTTGAGCCCCATGCCGAGCAGGATCATCGCACCGACAAGGGCGATGCCGGTGACGATCAGCAGCGAATAGCGCAGGGCGTTGTCGTCGCCGAAGACGAAATCGGTACCCAGCGCCACCGCGGTCGGGCCGATGCCCAGGCCGACCATGGTGATGACGAACAGGTATACCGCCGACGCCTGGCCGCGCATGGAGTTGGGCATGATCTCCTGGATCGCCGCCGGGCCCACGCCGAAGGGCATGGCGATGGTGAAGACATGCAGGGCGATCAGCGCCAGCGCCAGTTCGCCGGTGCCGGCCAGGTAGGCGAGATTGAGCGGCAGGGTCAGGGCGGCGGAGATGATGCCCACGCGCAGTGGCGCGTCGCGATAACCGCGCCGGTGCAGCAGGTCCGACAGTCGCCCGCCGGCGATGATGCCGATCGAGCCGGCCACCGCGACGACCGAGCCGTAGAGCACGCCGACGTCGCTGGCCGACCAGCCGTAGGTGCGGATAAAGAAGGTCGGAATCCATGCCGAGCTGCCATAGGCGGCGAAGGCCAGGCAGGCGAAGCCGAAGTTGTGGCAGAGCACGGTACGGCGGTTCTGGCGAATGTAGCCGGCCACTTCGCTCAACGGCACCTCGACACCGGCGCCGACGCCCTTGCGCGATGGCTCGCGAATCAGCAGCAGGACGGCGGCGAAGAGCACACCGGCCGCGCCGAGCACGAGAAAAATCAGCTGCCACGGGCGCACCATGCCGAGCACCGGCAGTTCGACGTCGCCCTGTGCCGAGGCGAACTTGACCACCAGCCCGCCGAGCAGGAACGCCAGACCCGAGCCGATGTAGATGCCCATCGAGTAAACGCTCATCGCGGTACCGCGCAGCTTCGGCGGGAAGCTGTCGGCGATCAGCGAGTAGGCCGAGGGCGAGAGCGCCGCCTCGCCGACCCCGACGCCGATGCGGAACACGAGAAAGTGCCAGAAGGTCTTGGCCGTGCCGCACAGCGCGGTCATCAGACTCCAGACCAGCACGCCGATGGCGATGATGCCGCGGCGGCTCTTGCGGTCAGCCAGGCGCCCGATGGGCACGCCGCAGATGGTGTAGAACACTGCGAAGGAAAAGCCCATGAGCAGGCTCATGTGGGTGTCGGTGATATCCAGATCGCGGCGGATCGGCTCCACCAGCAGGTTGAGAATCTGCCGGTCGACGAAGGACAGCACGTAGGCGAGCATCAGGATCGCGACCGTCATCCAGGCGCGGGTGCTCGAGGGATAGCCGTTATTGTTGTTGTGCATGGCAAGCTCCGATTAGCGAGGGGGGCTGCAGCCCATCCTCACTTTTGTCGGAGATCGCCGATCCGGCAAGCGGAATAACTCTCACATATGTTTCGAAATATGCTTGATATGTTTCGCTCTGCGAAACTGTATCTGTGCCTATTACGCAACAGCGCCCTGCTTGTCTGCCACCAGTTCCGGTAGAAGATGCCGCGTCCAGAGGCTGTCGGCGAATTGCCGACGGAAGAAGCCGAAGTGGCCGATGCGTGTGGCGCCGATTTCTGCCGGGGCGATGCGCTGCATGGTCTTTGGCGCCGAGCTGTAGAACCCGTGGAGGGATTCGGTGTTTCGCGCCGACATCATCTCGTCGTCGCTGAAGGACAGTGAGGTCAGCGGAGTCCGCACTGCGGCGAAGGCCTGACGCACGGGCTCACCCTCGACACCGACCAAGTATTGCGGGTGCAGGCACCAGCGCCGCCACTGGCGAATCACCCCGGCGGGCAGGTCGCCGACTGCGCCGATGCGACCGCCTGGGAAGTAGCCTGCCACCGCGGTCAGCACGGGCGCCAGGCCATGCCAGAGCAGCCAGGCCTTGTTGCGGATCTGCGGGCTGTTCTCGCGCCAGTAGCCGCTGCCGGCGGCGATGGTGACGATGCGGGTCAGGCGTTCGTGGCCGTCGACCAGTGGCAGGATCTGCGCACCGACGCTGTGTCCTATCCAGTACAGAGGCAACCCGCCGGCGACCTCGGCCGCCGCGGCGAGCACGGCGCTGCAGTCGTGACGGCCCCAGTCGAGGATGTCCACGTTCAGCTGCCGCAGCGGCATCCGACGCGAGCGCCCCATGCCCAGGTAATCGAAGGTCACCGCCAGGTAGCCCTGGCCGGCCAGCCAGTTGGCGAAATCGGTATAGAAGCGCTGCGGTACGCCCATTGCCGGGGCGATCAGCACGACGCCGGCTGGCTCCTGGCCGGGCTGGTACCAGCAGCTGGACAGGACATGGCCGTTGCCGTTGTCGATGAAGCGTTCTTCAACCTGTATCGTCGCCATCTTGTTGTTCTCCGCGCTGTTGCGATTGCCACGTCGGTGCAGTATACGAGCGGTAGAAGATAATTCTAGAAAAATATTCTAGTCAGACGGGAGGCCGGATGGCCCGCAGTAGCCGCAAGCAGGAAATCCTTCAGGCCGCGCTCGCCTGTTTCACCGAATTCGGTGTCGAGGCGACGACCATCGAGATGATTCGTGATCGCTCCGGCGCCAGCATCGGCAGCCTCTATCACCACTTCGGCAATCGCGAGCGGATCATCGCCGCGCTGTATCTGGAGGGCATTGGCGAGTACGCCGCGCTGCTCGAGGCCGGGCTGATCGAGACGCTGGATGCCGAGGCCTGCGTCCGGCTGTTCGTCACCAGCTATATCGACTGGGTGGTGGCGAATCCGGACTGGGCGCGTTTCGTCCTGCACAACCGCGGGCGGGTCGAGGCGGGGGAAATGGGCGAGCAGCTACGCGAGGTCAACCGCGTGCATGGCGAACGGGTCGGAGCGATCCTGCGTCGGCATCGCGAAAGCGGGTCATTCAGACGCATGCCGGGCGACTGCTTCCTGGCAGTGGTAATCGGCCCCTGCCACGACATGGCGCGCAACTGGCTGGCCGGACGTTCGCGCACCTCGCTGGCCGACTGCCGCGAGCTGCTGGCGGATATCGCCTGGGTCAGCGTCAGGGCCTAATCAGGCGGGCAGGCTAGACGCCCAGGCTCTCGATATCGCGGGCCAGCATCTCCAGCTGATGCGCCAGCGAGCCCTTGAGGGTCTCCTCGCTGAGCTGGAACGACGGGGCTCCGCAGGTCAGCGCCATGATGCTGCCATCGGCCAGGTGCAGCGGCACGCCGGCGGCCATCACGTTGCGGTCCCAGTCACCCAGTGACAGGCAGAAGCCGTGCCGGGCGAACTCCTCGAACGAGGCCTGCAGGGAGTCGCGGATCGCCACCCAGCCCTCTCCATATTTGGCCGCCAGCGCCGCCATCAGGTGCTCACGCTCCTTTTCCGGGGTGGCGGCGAGAAAGGCGCGGCCGGCTGCGGTGGTGGCCAGCGGCAGACGCACGCCGGCGTCCATGCGCAGGGTGGTGACCTCGGCCGGGCGGCAGTTCTCCACATAGATCATCGACAGCCGGTCGCGGCAGGTCAGACCCACCGTGGTGTTGGTACGGCGGGCGAAGTCGTCCATGTAGGGCTTGGCCAGCTGGCGCACCCGCAGATTGGACACATAGGCATAACCCAGCGCCAGCACGCCGGAGTCGAGTTGGTATTTCTCCAGCTGCTGGGAGTAGCTGAGGTAGCCGAGCTTGGTCAGGGTATAGGTCATGCGCGACACCGTGGGCTTGGGCAGCCCGGTGATGCGTGCGATGTCCTGGTTGCCCATCACCACCGAGCCGTGGGTGAAGGCGCGTAGCACGTCCAGCCCGCGGGCCAGGGCCTCGACGAACTTGCGATCCTTGGGAGTGCCGGTGTCTTCGATGTCGTCGCTCATGGTTTCGGTCTTTCTGGCTAGTGGGCAGCGGTGGCGAACGATAGCAGATCGCCCGACCGCGAGCAGTGCGGCCAATGGCGATCATTGCGAGGAGAAAATCGATCGTCTAGTATCGAATTCGACATCCAGTTTCGCACAGTAAAACAATAATTCATTTTGGAGAATGTCGATGTCCGCTCCCGTGCAAGGCTACGTGGCCGCCGAACTGGCCCGTGGCGGCTATCAGAACGTCCATGACCTCTTGACCCTGGCCTGCGCCAAGCACCCGCACCGCACGGCATTCTCCTGTGGCGATGACCGCCTCAGCTACGCCGACCTGGCCCGGCAGGCCGACGCCTTCGCCCGGTACCTGCGCCATCATGCGGGGCTGCAACCCGGTGATCGCCTGGCGCTGCAGCTGCCCAACTCGTTGCAGTACCCCATCGCCACCTTCGGCGCGCTCAAGGCGGGGCTGGTGATCGTCAACACCAATCCGCAATACACCGCCGCCGAAGCGCGCCACCAGTTCCGCGACTCCGGTGCCAGGGCGATTCTCGTGCTCGACCGGCTGTTGCCGCTGGTGCGGGCGGTGCAGGCCGACACCGCACTGGAACGGATCATCCTCACCAGCGTCGAGGATCTGCAGGCGCCGGTCTATGACAGCCTGGAGCCGGCAACAGAGCGCTTCATGCAGGCGCTGCGGCTGGGTGAACAGAGCCCGGCGCTGGACTGCGTGGTCGGGCTCGAGCGGCTGGCGCTGCTGCAATACACCGGCGGTACCACCGGTGTGTCCAAGGGCGCGATGCTCAGTCACCGCAACCTGCTGGCCAACGTGCTGCAGACCATCGAGCTGTTCGACAAGCCGGGCCTGCTGGAGCCGGAAAAGGATGTGCGCATCGCGCCGTTGCCGCTGTATCACATCATGGCTTTCGCCACGAACTGCCTGAGCTCGGTGGGCATGGGGCTGCACACCGTGTTCATTCGCGACGGGCGCAACCTGGACGAAACCATCGGCGCCATGCAGCGTCACCCATTCAGCCTGCTCAGCGGCATCAACACGCTGTTCGTCGGGCTGATGAACCACCCGCAATTTCGCAGCATCGATTTCTCGCACCTCAAATGGGCGACCTCCGGCGGTGCGCCGCTCAACAGTGAGGTCGGGCGCCGCTGGCAGGTGTTGACCGGCGCGCCGATCCGCGAAGGCTTCGGTCTCACCGAGGCGTCACCGGTGGTGGCCACCGGGACCGCGCTGAGCCCCTATCGCGAGGGTTACATCGGCCAGGCACTGATCGATACCGAGCTGCGCACCGTGGACGACGACGGCAATGACGTGCCGGCAGAAAGCCCGGGCGAGCTCTGGTTGCGCGGCCCGCAGGTGATGCAGGGCTACTGGCAGCGACCGGAGGAGACGGCCAAGGTGATCACCGCGGACGGCTGGCTCAAGACCGGTGACATCGCGCTGCTGGATGCCGAGGGTTTCGTGAAGATCGTCGATCGCAAGAAGGACATGATCCTGGTGTCCGGCTTCAACGTGTTCCCCAACGAGATCGAGGATGTGCTGATGCAGCACCCTTCGGTACGCGAATGCGTGGCGGTGGGGATCCCTGATGCGCGCAAGGGCGAGGCGGTGAAGGTCTTTGTCAGCCTGCGGGAGGCAACCGATGATCAGGCCCTGCTCGAGCATTGCCGCCAGTTCCTGACCGGCTACAAGCTGCCGAGCGCCATCGAGATCCGCGACGAGCTGCCGAAGACGGCGGTGGGCAAGCTGCTGCGCCGTCAGCTGCGTGACGAGGCGCGGGCAACGGGCTGATCGCTGCCTATATATATGTAGCGAGGCGACGAGCGGGGCAGTTGCAGCGGGCGCCCCCACGGGCTTGCCGGCGGAGCTCGGCGAGCCCAGCGCAGCCGGGCGGAAAAATCAATCCGCGCTTGTTGCTCCTGGGCCTTTCTGATATAAAGCAGCGCTCTTTTCTAGGGGCCCGGTATCTTCGCTCGCAGCGTGACCGGTAAGACCCCCATGAATCGTGGCGCTGAGCGCCGAACTGACAAGTGAATTCAAGCGGCCAACCCATGCCGGGTTGGGCATGTGGTTTTAGAGGGCTGAGGCATGTCGAGAGTCTGTCAAGTTACCGGT
>OGCL01001052.1_pt1 | contig 25593 bp, 21 predicted proteins | sample 1570041 | NCBI WGS metagenome assembly OGCL01 (sample SAMN06266162, study PRJEB24511) | hot springs metagenome | isolation source: Hot spring water | place: South Africa: Limpopo | collected 2015-06-22 | reverse complement strand
GCAGATTGAGGCTTGGGTTGGGGAGGTGTCAAAAGGCTTTGGCTCTAAGTACATATTTACTTTTTAGGTCTTACTTAAAGCAAGCGCCCGCCCCACCCCTCACAAACGCGCCAAATTCTCACTGACATTGAGCAACGCCTGCTTCAGCGCATCGCTCTGCTCACGATAGCGCACTTCCAAAATCGAGGTCTTCCACTGCGGCTGCAAGCGGCGCAACTCCTCCACCGTTGTCGCCGCCTCGATTTTGCGCAGGATCGGCTTACCCATCAGCCCGCAGGTCTGCCACAACGTCTCACGCATCAGCAACTGCACCCCCGCAAAATCCAACATCTCCCATGCCGGTTGCACAGGCTCAACCACCTCAATGACAGGCTCAGTATGCACCGGCTCTGGTTCAGGCTCCGCCAAAAACGACGGCAACGGACGATCTGTCAGCGTAAACTCAGTTTTAACCACGGTGATTGGCGGTGTGGCTGCCTGAATTGCGACATCTTGAACCGGCACAGCCTGAACAGGCTCGACCGGTGCTACTGGCTCGGCGACTGGCGACGCAGCCGAACGGCGTAAATCCGTCTGCAACCAATCATAGATCTTGGCCGCCGGTTTTGCCCAATCGACTTTGCGCTTGGCCGCTTCCACTTGCCGCTCCACCTCAGCATCCGATAAACGCTCAGGCGGCTGGTCAATAGCAGTGTCTGACTCAGGCACTGCTGGTGCAATGGATACAGACACTGATTCATACACCGGCTCAATCAAACCGTAGTGCATCAGTACAGCCAAGTTTTCGTCAGTCATCAAACTCTGTACAATCATCGCCATGGAGTTATCTTGGCGATCAATCAACAACAATAGCTGACGCTGGCGGCTGGTTAAACGCTGGTCACGACTGGCCAGCGCATCATAAGCCAGTGGTGTTTTGCGGTAAGAACTCGGTTGTTCGTACGCGGCCGCATACGACGTATCAGCAGTGGTTACGCTCATCATCGACATCCATGGTCTAGCCCCAAGCGCGTATCTTGGGACTTACAAGTGACCGTTTGCTGACAAACGGTCAAACATTCGCCATGAATTTTTGATGACGCTACGGCTGTGCTATTTTTGTTTAATCTGAAACTTAGCGCAGCTTTAGCGTCATCAAGCCGACAATCACCAGCATAATAGTGACGATCCACGACCGAATCACCACTTGGGTTTCTTGCACGCCTTTTAACTCAAAATGATGATGAATCGGTGCCATCAGGAAGATGCGTTTTTTGCGTAGCTTGTACGAACCGACCTGCAAAAATACCGAAACTGCCGACGCGACAAACAAGCCACCCATAATCGCAAATGCGACCTCCTGCCGTACCATCACTGCCATCGTGCCAAGCATTGCACCCAAGGTCAGTGCGCCGACATCGCCCATAAACACCTGTGCTGGATGCGCGTTAAACCATAAAAAGCTCAAACCCGCGCCAATCATCGCCGCACAAATAATAATCAGCTCACTGGCGTTTGGAATATGTGGAATCTGTAGATACGCGGCATGTCCCGCATTACCGGTCAAATAGGCAAACGCGCCCAAACCAGCCGCCACCATCACCACCGGCATAATCGCCAGCCCGTCTAGGCCATCGGTCAGATTGACGGCATTACTCGCGCCATTGATCACCAAATAGGTAAACCCAATAAACGCCAAGCCCATCGGCACTGCCGAAAATGGAATGTTCAGATTCTTAAAAAATGGAATCAGCAAGTCCTGCATATTGCTGCTCAGCACCGGATTAGCACTTTGCGCAGCAATCGCATATAAGGCGATCCCCGCGCCTAATGCACCGACCGATGTCCAAAAGTATTTTTTGCGTGCCGGTAGACCGCGCGGGTCTTTGTGCTTGATTTTCAGCCAATCATCCATCCAACCGACCGCGCCGAACACCACCATCACGCCCAACACAATCCACACGTACGGGTTGTGCAGATCCGACCACATCAGCACACTAAACGCGATACTGACCAAAATCAAAATCCCACCCATGGTCGGCGTACCGCTTTTGACCAAGTGGGTCTGTGGGCCGTCGGTACGCACCGCTTGACCGTATTTTAGCTCCCTTAGCTTTTCGATCACCTTCGGGCCAAGCAACATGCCAAACAGCAACGCCGTCAATACCGCCAGCATCGCCCGTAAGGTGAGGTACTGAAATACCAAAAACTTATGGTCGTAATTGCCCAGTTGTTCAAATAACCACAGTAGCATTAACGCGTCTCCAATAGGGCTTCACACAGCGTTTCCATGGTGGCAGAACGCGAACCTTTAACCAGTACACACACCGCTGCTTCCTGTGCCGCGATCCAGTGTTGTAAATCTGCCAGTAGACTGGCTTTATCGGTATGGGCTTGGGCATACAGGGTCGAACAGGTTGCTTGTGCCGCGCCAATCGTGGCGGGGGCGTACTGACCGACTGCCAACAGTGCATCAATCGGCATTTGCGCAATATCATGGCCGAGTTGGGCATGCTCGATCACGGCCGCATCGCCAAGCTCACCAATATCACCGAGCACCAATACGCGCCGACCGCCTTGTGCGCATAACACCTGTGCCGCTGCGCGTACCGAATGCGGATTGGCATTATAGGTATCATCAATCACGGTCAACGCATCACGCCGCGAGAATGCCAACCGGCCTTTCACATTGGTGGCTTGCGACAAGCCTTGCGCGATCTGCGCCAGTGGGATATTCAGCGCGGTGGCAAACGTGGCAGCAGCCAAGGCATTGGCGATATTATGCTGACCGGCAAATGGCAAACGTACCAATGCTTGTCCGGCTGGTGTGACCAACTCAAATTCACTGTATTCTGGCTGGCTGACGACATTGCGCGCATAAACCTCACCACCTTCGCCAAAGCGAATCACGCTGGACGTGGCACGCGCGGCCGCAGCATTGAGCACATCAACAAAATCATCCTGCATCGGCAGTACCGCAATACCATCAGACGCCAAGCCCAAAAAAATCTCCGACTTGGCACGGGCAATGCCCTCGCGTCCGCCAAACTCACCCATATGCGCTGTGCCGATATTCAAGATACCGGCCACTTTCGGCTGCACCAATCCGGTGGTGTAAGCGATTTCGCCGACATGATTTGCACCAAGCTCCATCACCGCGTACCGATGCTGACCGGTCAATTCCAGCAACATCATCGGCACACCGAGGTCGTTGTTCAGGTTACCGCGTGTCATCAAGGTTGGCGCGGTCAGCGATAGAATGCTGCCGAGCATTTGTTTGACGGTAGTCTTCCCGCTAGAGCCGGTCAACGCCACCACTTGCAATACGGGGAATAATTCGCGCTGTGCCCGCCCCAAACGACCCAACGCCAAGCGCGTGTCATCGACCAACAATTGCGGAATTTCTACATCAGCAATCAGCCGCGACACAATCACGGCGGCTGCACCGGCAGCAGCCACTTGCCCAACAAAGTCATGTGCGTCGAAGCGTTCACCTTGTAACGCTAAAAACACATCGCCGTGCTGCACTTTACGGCTGTCAGTCACGATCTGCCCAAGCGTTTGGCTTGGTGTGACTGCGTTATCCCACTGCCCCGCAGTGGCTTGCGCTAAACGCTCAAATGTCCAGTTCAATCAGTTGTCCTCAAATTATTTAGGCAAAGATGCGGCGCTGGCATCGGTGGTCTGCTCAGGGCTGAGCGAATCCGCATGCAGCAAGGCAATCCGCGCTTGACGCAGCTCGACCGCATCATCGAACCAATGCCGCACCCCAGCAATTTCTTGATAATCTTCGTGGCCTTTACCGGCCAGCACCACCGCATCACCGGTTTGACTGAAGTGGAGTGCAAGACGAATCGCTTGACGGCGATCAGGCTCCACCTGTATCCGCGCCAGATCGTGTGCGGACAATCCGTCCTGCATATCGCCTAAAATCGCATCGACCGATTCACTGCGTGGATTATCGGCGGTCAAAATCACCTGATCGGCATGTTGTAGCGCGGCATGGGTCATCAGCGGGCGTTTGCCTTTATCCCGATCGCCACCACAACCAAACACTACCCACAACTGCCCATGCACATGCGGGCGCAAACTCGACAACACCTGCACTAATGCATCTGGCGTGTGCGCATAATCGACCACTAACAAACGCTCAGGATCAGCAATCACCTGCATCCGACCCGATGCACCGACCAAATGTGGCACTTGACGCACCAGATCGGCCATCGGCACACCGAGCGCAGCTGCCGCGGCCAGCGCGGCCAGCAAGTTACCCACATTAAAACGCCCCAGTAGCGGACTGTGCAGCACAAACACGCCATCGGGAGTCTGCACGGTTAGCTCAGCACCTTGCAGGGAATACGCGGCATGCAGCACATGAAAATCCGCCGACGCATCATTCACGCTATACCACCAGACCCGCACAGTGGGCGCGAGTACCGCCTGCATGATCAGGCTGCTGGGATCATCACGGTTTAAAATCGCGGTGTGTACACTGTCAAACGCAAAGAGCTTGGCCTTGGCCGCGGCATACGCTTCTAATGTGCCGTGATAATCTAAGTGATCACGACTCAAATGGGTAAAAATCGCCACCTCAATCGGTGTACCTGCCAGCCGCCCCTGATCTAAGCCATGTGAACTGGCCTCCAAGCAGGCAAACTGTGCACCTTGCTGCGCGTACTCGTACAGATGCCGCTGCAAGCTCAACGCATCCAACGTGGTATGCGTCGATGGGACGAGATTCGGCAAAATCCCATTACCCGTTGTGCCCAAAACCGCGCTGGGACGGTCATTTAAGCTCAGCAACTCTGCCAACAATCGGCTAATGGTGGTTTTGCCATTGGTTCCGGTCACCGCAGCAATCCGTAGTGGGGCAACCGCTTGTTGTGCATGCAACAATCGCTGTGCCAACCGCCCAATCCACTCCGCCAGATCCGGCCACACCCAGAGCGGCACGGATTCGTCTAACGCTAGCTCAGGCGATTCACTAATCACGGCCACTGCACCACGCGTGACCGCATCATCCGCAAAGCGTTGTAATTGCGCAGGCGTACACGCCCCTTGCCGTAGCAGCAGCAAATCACCCGCTTTGGCTTGACGACTATCAACACATAAGCCACTGACCGATAGATCGACTTGATCGGCCAAGCGTTCTGGACATAATTCAGCTAATCTAATCATCATCGGCGCGGCCTCGCAGCGTCTTTGACGTCAAGCGGTTGATCGAGTGGCACGCTCATCAAACGCAAAGACTCTTGCATCACTTTGGCAAAAATCGGTGCAGCCACTAATCCACCGTAATACTGTCCCACTGGATTTTCAACCACCACCGCCAAGGCAATCCGTGGGTCACTGACCGGTGCAACCCCAACAAACAGCGCACGATACTCACTGCGTGAGTAGCCCTTGCCATCACTGCGCAATTTACGCGCGGTTCCGGTTTTACCCGCCACCCGATAGCCCGCAATCGCCGCTTGACGCGCTGTGCCACCGGGTTTGGTAACACCTTCCATCATCAGCATCACGTCATGCGCAATGGTTTCATCTAAAATCCGTTTACCCTCGACCGGCTCAGTACGCTTTTCCAAAGTTAGCGGATAAATGACACCGCCCGACCCCAACACCGCATACGCCTGCGCCAATTGCACTGCCGTCGTACCCAGACCATAGCCGTACGACATGGTGGCAATTTCGGTCACACCCCAGCGGCTTTCTGGCATGATTAAACCACTACTTTCACCTGGAAAGCGTAAATCGGTACGCGCGCCAAACCCAAAGCGTCGATAAAAATTCGGCATGGTTTCTTTCGGCAAGGCTTGTGCGATCTTGGCGGATGCCACGTTGCTGGACTTCACAATTAAGGTTTCAAGGTCAATATTGCCGAGGTTACGACTATCCCGAATGGTGCTATTACCGATCCGCATACTGCCTGTGGTTTCGATGATCGAATGCTTATGAAACTTACCCGACTCTAGTGCAGCAGCAACCGTCAGCGGCTTCACGGTCGAACCCGGCTCGAACATATCAATCGCGGCACGATTACGCATGGCATCTTTGTTGGTCAAGCCGCTGGCGGAGTCATTCGGATTAAACGACGGCCAACTGGCCATTGCCAACACTTCACCCGTGTTGACATCAATCGCAACCGCAGTCGCCGAGCGTGCATTGTTGGTGATCCCCGCTGCCGCCAACTCACGATACATGATGTACTGCAAGCGCGAATCAATACTCAGTGTGATGTCTTCACCCTGCACATCAGGCTCAACCAACTCCACCTCTTGAATCCGATTACCACGCCGATCACGCATCACCTGCATTTTGCCGTCTTGACCGGCCAGCCGCTTGTTCCAGACCATCTCCAAGCCTTCGATGCCTTGATCGCGACTGTTGGTCAGGCCAATCAACTGCGCATTGGGCTGCGCTTGAGGATAAAAACGCTGATATTCCACCTGACGATGCACCGACTGAAAACGACGATCCAACACCACTTGTGCCGCTGCGGGTGATAACTGACGCTTCAACACCAAAAAACGGGTATTCGGGCGTGATTTGATTTTATCTTTGAGTTCATCAGCATCTAATCCGACCGCAACAGCTAGCTCATCTAAATCAAATACATGCCGCGCTAAGCGTCGCTGAATAGACTTGCTGTCTGGGTTTTCCAGCAGTTTTTTCTCGAGTTCGGCGCGTTCTTCTAAAGCCTGATTGTATTCTTTCACATCCATCCACAGCGTGATCAATGGCGTACTCACCGCCAGTGGGACGCCATTGCGATCGGTGATTTGGCCGCGATACGCCTGAATGGTGTCAGTCCGTAAAATCATCTCATCGGCTTTGTTCTGCAAAAACTGCCGATCAATAATCTGTAAATAAAATGCCCGCGCCAAAATTGATCCAAAAACCAACAGTGTGACACCCCACAACAGCACAAACCGCCAGCGATCTTTGGTGAGACTGGCACGCGGAATCGCGCTGCGGAGTTTTTTAAATGGCGTTTTCATAGATCAGGGCATCACTTGATCAGGCGGAGAGCGGAGAATCACGGTTTGGGCGGCGGGTGGTGCATACATGCGCAGGGTCATCACCGCACGTCCACCAATCTGAGTCGTTGCACCAAATGCTTGCTGCTCAATCAACAGTCGTCCCCACTCAATGTCGAGCTTTTCACGCGCCTTCCGAGCCTGTTGCAAGTCTTGGAAGGTTTCACGGTACAAGAACACCTGATAGGTCACCCCCATCGCACTGGCAAGGATGCCTCCAACTAAAGCAAATACCAGCAGTAAGGACAAAAATGAACTTTGCGCAACGACAGCAGGCTGATTCATACCGATACGCTCCCTCGGCTGATGATTGTAAGGCTCATGGACGAGCCCATCACGACTGCATAGATCATGGCAACCGCGAGGCAACGCGCAGCCATGCACTACGGGCGCGCGGGTTATGTTGCACTTCCATGTCGCTTGGTGCAATACGCGATAGTTTTTTTAGGGTTTGTACCGAGCGTTCAGCCTGTTGCAACCAGCCATCCTCTTGGGTCGGATTCGATTGCTGCTGAATAAACTGCTTCACAATCCGATCTTCTAACGAATGAAAACTAATCACCGCCAGCCGACCGTGTGGCCGCAAACATTGCACCGCTTGTGGTAAAAAATCCGTTAAATCATCTAACTCACGATTGATGGCAATCCGAATCGCTTGAAAGCTGCGGGTGGCTGGATGCTTGTGTTTTTCCCATTTTGGGTGGGCGACTTTGACCACTTCGGCCAATTGTGCGGTGGTTTCAAACCGGCCAAACTGCTTGATCGCTCGTGCAATACGGCGGCTGTAGCGCTCTTCACCGTACTGATACAGCACGTTGGCGAGGTCTTCTTCGCCGATCTGTAGCAACCATTCGGCGGCAGTTTGGCCGCGACTGTTGTCCATGCGCATGTCGAGCAGACCGTCATGCATAAAGCTAAAACCACGCTCCGCCTGATCGAGCTGCGGCGACGACACGCCCAAGTCTGCCATCACACCATCGACTTGGCGCACGCCCAAGCGTTGTAGCTGTGTGGTCAGCTCGGCAAAACTGGCATGAATCATCACCAGACGCGGGTCTGCTGAGGCCAATTCTGCGCCAACCGCTTGCGCTTGTGGGTCTTTATCAAAGGCATACACGCGGCTGTCGGCATCGAGTCGCGCCAGTAACGCCCGTGCATGCCCACCACGCCCAAAGGTGGCATCGACAAACACACCCGAACGGCAGTCTCCCAGCACGGCATCAATGGTTTCATCGAGCAGCACGGAGATATGCGGGGAAGCTTGCGTTTCGGACATGAGGTGAACCAAGGTTAGACAGCAAAAATACCAGTGTCCATTATCGCAGGCGGATGGTCAGCGTCAAGCAAGCCGTGGGGTTAATTGTATATTGCGACAAAAAACCCGAGTCTAGCTATTCCCCATACATGCCTGCATCACACTGGTTTTTTGTTCATAGCAAGTATTCGTCGTCCTGCTGGGTCTGTCTCGGATAACATCGCAGACGCTTTACTCAGTTGATCTAATAGATCCTCTCTAGGCTTGGTGTTTAACCAATCCACAACATCAATAAAAATATCACTTTCTGGATCTGTAGAAGGGTACTTTATGTCTATTTCCTTTACTCCACTCTTGCTTAGTACAAACCTGCTCCTAAAAAAACCGTCTTTCTGTGAGGCATTTAAGGTAGCATCGTCAAGACGATAAGACCGCTTAAAAAAGAAATATAAACTCTCATCAGCAGCATAAATCGCTGCCAACTGCTTCGCCCCATCAGTATCCACAAGGCAGCCATAACCATTTGCCACAAGCTCCTTTCCGAGAAAATCTGTTTTTAGGTGGTGGTGGCTTTCCGTATTCAACGCATACAGAAACTCTTCTCCAGCAACAGAAATAAGAATACTCTTGTAATCCATCCGCGTGCCTCACTATATTCAATCTAACTGGCCGCCTGACACAGCAATGAGATTTTTAGCAAAAATAACAATAATTACTCCTTAGCTTTAAGTCAAATCATCACACCCATCACCACGCCGACCACTGCCCGATTTTGCTATCATGCGCAGCAACTGGACTCACTGCCTGACTGACCATGACTGTTCGCACCCGTATCGCCCCTTCACCGACCGGATTTCCGCACGTCGGCACCGCCTATATTGCCCTGTTTAACCTCTGCTTTGCCAAGCAACACGGCGGCGAATTTATCCTGCGCATCGAAGACACCGACCAAACCCGCTCCACCCCAGAATCCGAAAAAATGATTCTCGACTCGCTGCGCTGGCTCGGCATCGAGTGGAGCGAAGGGCCTGATGTCGGCGGCAAACACGCTCCATATCGCCAAAGTGAACGCATGGGCATCTATAAAGACTATGCCGAACAACTGGTCAAAGACGGTCACGCCTTCTACTGCTTTGCCACCAGTGAAGAACTCGACCAGATGCGCGCCGAACAACAAGCACGCGGTGAAACCCCACACTATGACGGTCGCGGCTTGCACTTGAGTGCTGACGAGATTGCGCAACGTCTGGCCGCAGGTCAACCGTATGTGATTCGGATGAAAATCCCCACCGAAGGCATCTGCGTGATTGACGACTTGTTGCGCGGTCAGATCGAGATTGCGTGGGATCAGGTCGATATGCAGATTTTGCTCAAAAACGACGGCCTGCCAACCTACCATCTGGCCAACGTGGTCGATGACCACCTGATGGAAATCACCCACGTCATTCGCGGTGAAGAATGGATTAGCTCCGCACCCAAGCATAAACTGCTCTATCAATACTTTGGCTGGGATATGCCCGCACTGTGCCATATGCCGCTGCTGCGTAATCCAGACAAATCCAAACTGTCCAAACGCAAAAACCCCACCTCGATCACCTACTACCGCGACATGGGCTTTTTGCCAGAAGCGCTGCTCAATTATCTGGGGCGGATGGGCTGGTCGATGCCGGACGAGCGTGAAAAATTTAGCTTGGCAGAAATGATCGAACACTTCGATCTGTCGCGGGTATCGCTGGGTGGGCCAATCTTTGATGTTGAAAAACTCACATGGCTAAACGGTGTATGGTTACGCGATCTTCCACCAAGCGACCTGCTGGATAAAATCCTTGCATGGGGTGGCAATCGGCAGCGACTGGAACAGATTGCCGCCGCGATTCAACCGCGTATCAATACGTTATCGGATACGGTGGATTGGGCGGGCTTTTTCTTTACAGGGCAGCCAAAAATCAGCGCAGAAGCGTTTGAGAGTAAAAAACTCAGCGCCGAGCAAGTCCGCCAAAGTCTACAACTGGCCTTGTGGCGACTCGAAAAGTTGATGATCTGGAACGAAGATACGGTCAAAGCCACGCTGATGACCCTGTCCGAACAGATGGGTATCAAGCTACGTGACTTTATGCCTGCGTTTTTTATTGCGATTGCTGGGAGTACCGCCAGTACGCCGGTGATGGCTTCCATGGTGACGCTGGGTGCAGATCTGACCTATGCCCGCCTACGCCATGCACTCGAAGTGCTGGGCGGGGTCAGCAAAAAAGAAACCGCTGCATGGCAAAAACTGGATGAACAGCTTCAATTGCCGAAAAATCCAGCAGAATCCAGCGAAAAGCCGTGATTAAACGTTGACATCGGCACGGGTGCAAATTATGATTTGCGCCTGTTTGGGGATATAGCTCAGTTGGTAGAGCGCTACAATGGCATTGTAGAGGTCAGCGGTTCGATCCCGCTTATCTCCACCATAACAGAACAGACACTCGGATCTGCATCGATCCAGTCGTCGCGCCTCTCCCCATCGTCTAGAGGCCTAGGACACCGCCCTTTCACGGCGATAACCGGGGTTCGAATCCCCGTGGGGAGACCACATTTAAGACAGCCTGCTCATTGAGTGGGCTGTTTTGTTTTGTGCGGCTGATTTTCAAAATGATAGATAGATGGTTGCTTTTTAAAATCTTAATCACCGATTACCAAGCCAAATGCCCGAATCCATAATTTGGTCAACTATTTGATAGTCCTCTTTACTTTGTGGTAAATACCGCTCCTGTTGTGTAAAAACAATGTTCCATATCGTGGGATAAAAATGATCTATAAACAGTTGCTCATCATGTCGACTGGGGAGTTGTATGATTGTATCTTGGTAACTGTTAATCGCACCTCTAAACTTATCCTGATCCGAACCAAAGCGCATGATGTAGTAAAACGCTGCTCGGCCATTTAGGTAGAATGCCTTACTTCTCAGGTCTCGATTGCCTTTTTTAAGCAGCTCATCGTAATGAGGCTTAGCGATTTCCCATGCAATTTTCTCAAAGTCTTCTATTGTTTCACAGCGATACTGATAGACGTCGCTGAAATTTTCAGCAAGCGTATAGCCCAAAACATTCGATAACCAGTACCAACTCAAAACAATCATCGCTTGTCCTCACTCAAATTTTTATGATGCTAATAAGACAATTTCACCGCTAATAAACAGCCACCTTCCAAACTCGACAAATACAAGCAATCCCCGACCCGCCGCATCCCCGTCACCAACTGAAATTCAGGATGCTGAAAATGTACATCGTGTACCAGTTTGCCTGATTGATCATAGGCCTGTGCCCACACTGTGCCTTTGGGATGAATCGGCAGCAACTGCTGTAGCCAACCGATCAGGCGACGACTGCGTTCTGGTAAACGCTGAATCAAGGCAAAGCGCCGATCTTTCGCCGATGCCAGCGCGACCCAAACCAGCCCTGTGTGATCGGTGCATAAGTTATCCGGAAATCCCTCTAACGCCGCTACAAATGGCTCGTGTTGACCGGCTTTATCGCCCTTCAGCCACAGACGAGTTAAATTCATCGCGCCAGACTGCGCGTAGATCAGGCTACTTTCATCAGCAGTTAAGGTCACGCCATTGGTAAACCACAACCGATCCGCCAGCAGCGTTAGCTCACCCGATGGCGACCGCCGAAACAAGCGTCCTGTACCAATCCCATCGATCAGGTCGCGTTTCCAATTTTCTAACCCATAGCGCCGCGAGGATTGGCTAAAGTAAATCGTGCCATCAGCGGCAACACTGGCGTTATTACAAAAACGCAGCGGCTCACCGGCAAAGCGCTCGGCCAGCGTCGTCAACACCTGACGATCCGGCTCAAATTGCAACAGCCCAAGCTCGGTATCGCAGATGATGATGCTGTCATCGGTGGTGACTTCGAGGCCAAGCGGGCGGCCACCGGTATTGACCAGCGTTCGTATTTGGCCGCTCTCGGGATGAACTGCTACCACGCGGCCATCATCCAACCCCGTGACCAATTCACCCGTCGAGAGAATCGCCACGTCTTCGGGTTTTTGGCCAGATACAGCGATCAGGCGGGTATTTGGTTGCGACATAAAAATGCCCTTGTACATGAATCAACGATTTAAAATTGAGCCTATCCTAACGCTCCGTCTGCCGAATCAACAGCACCACCGGCAACAACCCGACCAGCACAATCAACAAACTCGGCAATGCTGCCCGCTCCCACATGCCCTCACTGGTCATCTCGAATACCCGCACCGCCAGCGTATCCCACCCATAACTGCGCGTCATCAAAGTGATTGGCATTTCTTTCATCACCTCAACAAAACTAATCAACAACGCCGTCAACAAGCCAGTTTTGAGCAGTGGCAAATGCACCCGCCGCACCACCTCGCCCTGCGACGCACCGAGCAAGCACGCCGCTTCCTCCTGACTGCGCCGAATCCGCTGCATCTGACTATCAATCGGCTGAAACGCCACCGCCAAAAACCGAATCGCCAACGCCAGCAGCATCACCCAAACCGAACCGACCAAAAACTGCCGACCATCAAAACCCCAATCCCGCAACACAGCCACGATCTGACCATCTAGCCACGCTAATGGAATAAACACCCCAACCGCCAGCACCGCCCCCGGAATCGCATAACCGACCGTCGAAGCACTAATCAACAGCCCAACCGAACGGTTCGGATATTGCCGCCGCACCCCCGCCAGCAACAGCCCAAACAACGTCACCAACAACGCCGCACTGGCCGCAATCAGCAGCGACCGACTGGCAAACCCCCAATAGCGCGCATTCAGATCCATCTGCCAGACCGAGGCCGACCACCACAGCAACTGCGCAAACGGAATCACAAAGGCCAGCGTAAACACCAGCAAACAACTACCCGTCGCTGCCCACGCCTTCCAACCTGAGAGCTGCTTGCGCTGTACCCGACTAATCCCAACGCTATACTGCCGCCCCGCCCGCGCCCGCTGCTCCAACCACAACAGTCCCAGCACCCCAATCGCCAGCAAGCCCGCCAACTGCGCCGCCGCATTCAGGTTAAACAACGCAAACCAAGATTTATAAATCGTCGTAGTCAAGGTATCGACATTAAACACCGACACCGCGCCAAAATCGGCCAGCGTCTCCATCAACGCCAACAACAGTCCGCCGACAATCCAAGGCCGTGCCATCGGCAACGCAATCGAGCCAAACGCCTGCAACGGCGTGCGCCCGAGCATTTGTCCAGCTTCCATCAGCCGTTGACCTTGGCTTAAAAACGCACTGCGCGCCAAGAGATACACATACGGATAAAACGCAAACGACAAAATCACACTCGCGCCAGTCAGGTTACGCACCGACGGCAGGCCTTGTTCAAAACCAACCCCGCGCAGCCACGTTTGCAGTGGACTGGTGTACTCCAGCATCCCCACTGCAATAAATGCAAACACATAGGCCGGAATCGCCAGCGGCAACATCAATCCCCACGTCAGCCAACGCCGCAGCGGAAACTCGTATACAGCGGTCAGCCACGCCAACGGCACACCCAGCAACAACACGCCCAGCCCAACGCCCAGCAGCAAACCGCCGGTATTCCACAGCACACTCGGCAGCACGTACTGGCGCAAATGCGCCCACACCTCCGGCTCAGACTGCACAAACGACGACAGCACCACCGCCAGCGGAATCAGCACGAGACTTGCGACCAAAAACAGCAACAGCAGTGGCACGCTTTGCCATAAGCGTTCGGTGACATGGGTTTGTGTGTGGGATGGTTTCAAAAGGCGATGCGTCCTCAACAAGTGCAAATACAAAAAGGGCGAGTATTATTCGCCCTTTTTAAACTGAACCGCAACCAATCAAGGACTATTTATAGCCTGCCCGATCCATCAGCTTGACCGCTGCGGTTTGTAGCTCGCCGTACTTGGCGACGTTGATCGGGTCTTGTTTAAAGTCACCCCACGCCTTGAGTTGCGGCGACACCGCCACACTCGCCAACACCGGATATTCTTTATCTTCGTTGCTATACGCGTTTTGCGCGTGGTCGGACGACAGCCACTCGATCAACTGTGCCGCTTCAGCAGGATTCGGTGCATAACGCGTCAGACCCGCCCCAGAGACATTAATATGTACACCTGTGCTGGCTTGGTTTGCCCAAAAAATCTTGGCTTTAATCGCCGGATCTTTTTCCTCCAAGCGACCGTAGTAATACGTATTGGCGATGCCAACACCACACTGCCCCGCCGCAATCGCTTCGATCAGCTTGGTATCATCCGCAAACACATCGGTTGCCAAATTAGCCACCCAGCCTTTGACGATCTGTTCAGTTTTGGCTTCACCATGATGGTCGATCAGCATCGCCACCAACGACTGGTTATAGACTTTCTTAGAGCTACGCAGGCACAGCTTGCCTTTCCATTTTGGATCGGCCAAATCTTCATAGGTGGACAGCTCACTGGCTTTGACCAGATCAGGATTATGTACCAGCGTGCGCGCCCGCACCGACAGCCCAAACCATTGATTGGCCGGATCGCGTAGATTGGCGGGGATATTTTGGGTCAGGATCGATGAGCCAACTTCTTGGAGCAAGCCTTCTTGGCTGGCCTGCCACAGATTGCCTGCATCGACCGTCAACAATAGATCAGCCGGTGAGTTTTGGCCTTCGGCTTTTAGACGCGCCATCAGCGGGCCTTCTTTGTCGGTGATCAAATTGACTTTGATGCCGGTTTCTTGGGTAAACTGATTGAGTAGCGGCTGAATCAATTGCTCATTGCGGCTGGAATAGACCACGATGGTTTTTGCAGCAGGGCTGGTGGCCGCCGTGCTGGCTGTGTCAGGCGGCGTTTGCTTATCTGCTGGTTTAGAACAACCCGCCAAAAACGCCAATACAGCACTGGTCACCACAGTCATTTTAAAGATCTGATTCATGCCGGTAAAATCCGATTCAGTCGCGCCAAAGAGAATGCGACAATACCGCATTTGCAAATGATTCTCAATATAAAATAGTTAAAATAAGCGGCCGATCAGGTGTGCGACAGCGGTTTCGGTGCGTAAAATCCGTACGCCCAGACTGACCGGCTGACAGCCATTTTTTTGCAATAGGTCGATTTCATACGGAATAAAACCACCCTCACAGCCAATCACCAGCACGCATGGCTGCTGGATCTGCGCCGGACAGCATTGCGCTGCGTATGGATGCGCCACTAAGGCGATTTTGTCCTGACACAAAGCCGGTAACTCATCCTCGACAAAAGGCTTAAAACGCTGTTTTAACGCAACCTGCGGCCATATGGTATCACCCGCTTGCTCTAAACCAAGCTGAATATAATCATCCAGTTGCTGTAAAAAAGGACTCTGCCAGTAGCTTTTTTCGACCCGATAGCTGTGTAGCAAAATAATCCGCTCTGCACCCAATGTCACCGCGTCCATGATCAGGCGGCGTAGCACTTTGGGGCGTGGCAGTGCGATGATCAGGATTAGGGGCAGCTTGGGCGGCGGTGGTTCGGTGAGTAGAATATTGTCTAAAATCAGTGCTGTGTCGCACAGACTAGCAACGGTTGCTGTGCCTTTTAAGCCATCACGCACGCCGATTTTAATCGAATCACCGACGTTTAATTTGAGATGCTGTTGAATATGTTTGAGTTGGCGTGGGTCGGTCAGTGTGACCTGATCGGCGTCGAATTGCTGCGGGTTAAGTAGTAGTAGGTTCATCCTGTAGGGCTCACCAACGCCTGCTGAATCAGTTGCAGCATTTTTTGGTTGGTCAATTGCTTACGGAACTGAATATTGACCGCTTGGCCTGCCACTTGAGCAAAAAAACGTTCGGCATGTGCAATGCGTTGGCTTTCATTCATGGCTAAATCATTTTCGGTTTTGTCTTTGGTTTCCACCACCAAATTTAAGCAAGTTTTGCCATCTTTGGTTTTGACCACATAAGCAAAATCAGGCGAGTAGCTATGACCACCGACCAATGGAATCCGCACCGAACCTTTAGGTATTTTGCTATACACCACCACTTCGGCAATCTCAGTTTGGATGTTTTCTAGCTCAAACGGCGAATCATAAAACAACTGATCAAACAGATAGTTATCAGGCGTACTACCCTCTTGATACTGCACACCGACTTGGCTGGCATCAATCTCAGCACGCGGCGTGCCATCGGCCAACGTCAGCTTCGTCGGGTGAATCTGGTTCGAGGTCTTGCAGTAACTGACTTGATACTGTGCAAACACTTGCCGCATCAAAAATGCATTAAAGCCCTGCTTGATTCGGCTGATGGTCGGCGTACTCATGTACGGGCGAATATCAAACTGCTGTTGGATTAAATCCAGCAAAATCTGATGTAGTGTCCGAATATTGATCTGCACTGCCACACTTAACGCCTGCAAAAATGGCTGGTATTCCATCATTTTGATCGGCAATACCGGCGCATCCAGCGACAATACCGTTTGAAAACTGGCTTGCCGTTGCTCGACTTTAAGCCGTTGGGTGACGCTCATGCTGCCTGTTTGGATAAACTGATCGCGCTGCTCATGGAGATACTGCGCAAACAGTTGCCCAAACTGCGCATCATCTTGCATCTGATATTGCAGCACCACTTTTTGGCTAATCGCCTCCCACAAAGGCTTGAGTTCGGCATAGTGACCTTGACGCAGTGCTACACGGCCTTTTTGCGCATGTGCATGGCGCACTTTACCTTGCTTGACACTTTGCCCAAACGCATTGGGCAATAGTTGCTGAATTTTTTCAAACCCTTGCGGCTTGTAGTCGTTATTACGTTTAATCACTCCCTGCTCATCTAAAAACTCAAGCAAGGCTTCTTCATCTGCATATTCAGTGGTATACACACGCAAGATTTTACTGATCAACTCAGGCTCTAATCGGTCTGGATTGACCTGATTGCCGTTGGCTTGGTTGATCTCTTGGGTGAGTCGTTCGACAAAATCCGCTTCGGTAAAATCCACATAATAATGCAGATCATGCTGACCATCTTTGACCCGCGCCATGTATTCATTCACGGGCAAGCGCAAGCCACGTCCAACCTCTTGTAACTTCGAGGTTTCGCTTCCTGATGAGCGCAACTTACAGATCTGAAAAATATTCGGATTATCCCAACCTTCGCGCAGTGTCCATTTGGAAAAAATAAACCGACGCGGATTGTCTAGGCTCAGTAGTTTCTCTTTGTCGTGCAGAATCTCGAGGGTTTCTTGCTCAATGGCTTCGTCGCTGCTAGCATTGTCTGCCGAAAAATAACCACCATGTAAAGTGCTGATATGATTCAGTGCGATTTGCAAATGCTGCCGATAGTCTGGGTCTGTTTCTTGTTCAATCAGTTGGTTTAGGTGCGCAGTGAGTGTGGCCTCAAAAAATTGTCGCATTGCGCCGTCTTGGTCACGATAGCTGGCAATGTCATCAATAAAAAACAGGGTCAGTGGCTTGATGCGTGGTGATTGAGTCAGCAAACGCCGTTCAATCTCAAAGTGCCGCACAATCGCCCGCTGCATCATTTGATTTTGCAGGGTGTCGGCATATGAATATGGGTTGAGCTTGTCGCCTTTTTTCAGTTCTAGGCCGTTGGACAGCTCCACTTTGCTTTTATTGAGATTGGTCAGGATTAGCCCACGCATTTCGGGATGAATCTGGGCAAAGCTGTCATTTTTTTGCAGCTGGTGTTTGGTTTTTTTGCCGTGTTCAGTGAGTTCAAAACTCGCTTGTTTGCCGTCAAGGTCCATCAGGCGCACGCTGCTATTTTGACCGTCTTTAAACTGTTCGATATGCGCAACCACACCTTTGACTAAATCTTGATTAAACGCATCCACTGCACCCAGTTGATACAGGAGATTTTCGTATTGCCCGTCGAAGGTTGCGCCATAACGCAGGGTAAATTGTGGCGCAAAGCGGCGCAGGTTTTGGAAGGTTTTGTTGTCGGTTTTAAACAGGTGCGGTTCATCAATGATCATCACGGCTTGGGTGTTTGCCAATGCTTGATACGGCACATTGAATTGATCAAACAGCGTATTGTCAAAACGTTCGCTCATGGTGGAGGAGTTGACCATCCCTGCATTGATCACCAATACATGAATGCTGTCTGCATCGTGGCGGTCGGCACGGCAAAAATCAACAATCGCTTGTGGCATGCGTTTTTTCTTGGCTTTTTTGTTGCTTTGGCTGGCAACTTCGTACACGTCGATATGCTTGTGATAATCGCGCTCAAAATGTTCAATCGCACCGGCTGAACGCAAAAAGCTCACCGTACCAGCTTTAATCGCGACACGCGGCACGACCACGATAAATTTAAACAGGCCATGCCGTCGATTCAGTTCAAACATGGTTTTGGTATAGGTGTAGGTTTTGCCTGTACCGGTTTCCATGCTGATGTCAAAAATCAGCTCTTTGGGGTTGCTGCTGATTTTGCGTGGTTGGGTAATGTGGTTGTCACGGTGGAGGCTGCTGATATTGCTGCTGAGTTGTTGATAGTGGGCTTCAAATAAGATACGCGGATTTTGTTCGGCGTGTGGCGCAGGTGGGCAGGCAATGCCGTCGAGGACGGCACAGACGGCATCGACCGCTTGGGTTTGGTGCGGGAGGTTGTGTTCAAACTGTAGGCCGGCCATGTCTATGCTCCCTTAAAACCGGATATCAAACTTGAGTTCGATGCCTTTGCGGTTTTGGTAGTGTTGGATGGCTTCGCTGATTTCGCGTTGGGCTTTGCTGTCGAGTTGATAACCCAAGGCGACAAGGTATTGCACGCTAAAGGCAGGGTCGTGGTCGAGGCGCTCCAGCAGTGCGACCACGGCAGCAAGGTTGAGGTCTGGCTCAAGTGCGTAGAGGTAGCGGCTGCCGCTGTTGGCTGTGCCTAAATAGGCTGTGTAGTCGCCGAGTGCTACGGGTGTAAGCGCTTGGGTGAGTGGGATGGCATCGGCGGCTTGCCATGTGAGCATGAGGTTTTGCCGGTCTTGTTGGCTCAAGTTGCTGGGGTTGAACAGGCTAAATTGTGGGTCGAGGTCGATGGGGTCGAGGTAGCCATCAAACACAGGAATGGTGCTAAATTGTTGAAAGCCCCAATTTTGAGGGTCACCCGTATAGTCTGGATGGTCTGCGCGGATTTTGGCAGCGGCGCGTTGGATGCGCTCACAGGTGATGTCGTAAATGCTGTGGTAGCCTGCTTTGTAGGCTTCGCTTTTGGGATCGGTGGCTTCGTCGAGTTGCACGCAGACATAGCGACGATTGCCGCCGTCTTCGGCGTTAAGCTGCATGACGGCGTGGGCGGTCGTGCCACTTCCGGCGAAGAAGTCGAGGATTAAACCTTCTTTTAGACCCAGCCTTAATAAAAGATCAAGCAAAGAAACTGGCTTGGGGGTTTCGAATACAGAAATACCTTCAAACAATTCTTTTAGCTGATTTTTGGCAATCTCTGTTGTTGCAACATCCGAAGCAAACAAAATTGTTTCTGGCGTCAAAGCTCTTTCTTTTTCGTACAGATAAGTTTTGACCCTTGGAACGCCATTTCCATCTTTACCAAACCAAATACGCCCGTCTTCGATTTTTTTAATCATCTCAGCTTCTGTGTACAACCAGCATCGCCCACTCTCTAAAACATGCTCTTTCCCATTTGGTGCTTTCAACGTATAAAACTGATCTTTAGTTCCATGCCCAGCTTGGGCTGTAGCTGGATCTGACTTCCATAAATCCCTTGGATCATTGTCAGGATTTTTATAGTTCGCTAAAGCCTTCTCAGTCATTGGCAGTTGATTCACTGACCTTTGCTCAGTCTTGAGTTTTGCAAAACACAAAACATAATCATGTTTAACAGAAACTTCTTTTCGATTTTCCCTGTTTGTCCTTTTTTCCCAAATAAACGTACCGACAAAATTCTCTTCCCCAAACACCTCATCACACAGCAGCTTTAATTGCGCTTGTTCATTGTCATCAATCGAGATAAAAATCACCCCATCATCACGCAGCAACCGTCGTGCAACGTATAGACGCGGATACATAAAAGTCAGCCACGCGCTATGACTGTTCGATTTACTTTGGGTAAACTCCAAAATCCGCCGCGCTTCGTCCTCGCCCATACCCGTCATCTGCACCAACTGCCGCGCAGTAAAGCGCCGATCATCCTGATACACAAACCCATCCGACCCCGTGTTATACGGCGGATCAATATAAATCATCTTCACCGACTCACGATAGGCCGCGCTTAAATGTTTTAGAACTTCTAAATTATCGCCTTTAATCAGCATGTTTTGGCTGTTTTGGTTTTCGGGTTTGCTATTGTGTGCGGTATTGGCCTGCAAAAATGTCTGCACGTTCAAGTTTGCCAACAGCCGTGCATATGACTTGCCCAACCAATTGAGGCTATAGCCCTCGGTCGATAGGGCTAGGCCACTGGCCTGCACCACCTCTTGTAGCTTGTGCGGCATAAACGCGCCGTGCTGATCAAAACACTGCGGAAACTGTTGTTTGAGTAACGCAAGCTGTGGGCTATTGCTGGTGATCTGTTGATTTTGCTCTAAAATATGCTTCATTGCCCGTTACTCCACACCATGCCAAACCCATACACCCGACCCAAAACGGCCGCGGCGTATTATGCCTTGCTTGACGTGAGCATGGGAAATTTGATTGACATGATCTCAGAATTTACGCGACAACGGGTGACGTATTAATTAGCCCATCCAACAGCTCCAACTGCCGCGCCAACGCACCTTGATTGGCATTCAGCATCTGTCGGCCGTTTTGCCCGATCTGCTTGGCCTGCTCGGGAGATTCACACCATGCCGCAAAGGTGGCATACACCCCACTCACATCAGCGACCTGCACCAAGCCACCCGCATCGACCAGACTTTGCACAATCTGAGCAAAATTAAAGGTCTGCGACCCCATCACTACTGGAACAGCCAAACGTGCAGGCTCTAGCGGATTATGCCCACCCGTCGCCGCAAGCGAACCACCGACAAACGCCATATCCGCCAAGGCATACCAAATCCATAACTCCCCCATACTATCGGCCAAATACACCGCAGTATCTGGCGTAATCGCTTGGCCTGCCGAACGGCGTGCCAGCGTCCAACCTTTTTCCTTGATCAAATCCGCCACACGGTCAAATCGTTCAGGATGACGCGGTACAATAATCAGACAGGTGTCTGGGTGACGCTGATGCAGTGCTTTAAAAATATTCAGAATTTGGTTTTCTTCTGGCTCATGGGTACTCGCCGCAACGATGACTTGTCGCCCACCGATTGACCATGTGGCACGTAACTGTTCGGCCTGTTGTAAAGCTAATTCAGGCGGTTGCAAGTCAAATTTTAAGCTGCCGGTCACCACGACCTTTTGCTGCTCTGCGCCCAATGCGATAAAACGCTGTGCCGTCGCTGTATCTTGCGCCGCAATACAGCTCAGGTGTTGCAGCATCGGACGGGTCAGACCGGCAAATTTGGCATAGCCTTTGGCGGACTTTTCGGACAATCGCGCGTTGAGCAAAATAGTCGGAATGTTACGCGCTGCGGCGAGTTGAATCAGGTTTGGCCAAAGTTCAGTTTCAATTAAGCCAATCGCACGCGGCTGATACTGCTCAAAAAACCGCGTCATCAATCCCACCGTATCGACCGGCAAAAATACCGATTCGACCCGCTCAGCAAACAGTTGCCGTACCCGTGCTTGTCCGGTGCGGGTGGTGTTGGTGATTAGCACCGGCTGACCTTGATCGAGCAGATGCTGAATGATCGGCTGCGCGGCGTTGGTTTCACCGACTGATACCGCATGAATCCACACCACACCGGTCTGGCGGGCGGGCGTAAAATCACCAAAACGCTGGCTGACTTCGGCCTGATAATCCGGCTGATGACGTGAGCGTTGCCAGACCCGCAGCCGATACAGCGGCAGAATCAGGAGCAGCAGAAGGTTGTACCAAAATGGGGGCTTCATTTTTTCCAGCGATGATACAGTGCAGTCAGGTGTTCGTACGTTGACGGATTTTTTTGCTGCTCTTGTTCAATATAATCTCGAAAAAATTCGTATAACCCGCACATCATGCCACGCATCGTTTGCTTCACCATCATTTCATCCAGATCACCGGTACGAATCCCAACAGCAATAAACTCAGAATGATTCAGCACATATAGGGCAGATTGTTTTAGAGTCACATCCGCAGTGGTCATATCTAATTGGCTATCACCGGCATTTCTCGCAAAATAGGCTGAATTTATTTGCTCTGCGTGCTCCATGTACTTAGCAGAACACCTCGTCTGTAGCCAAATATTAAAGGTATGTTGCTTAATAGAGTTGCGCAATGTGACCCAAGCCGAAACCATCCAACCAATCACCGCAGTGAACACACCAACCGTTAAAGGCCAGTTCTTTATCTCAAGCGGCTCTGGATGCAACCACTCGTACAGCAAAAATAAAATAAAACCACCCGCAACCACGCCAATGCAAAAACCCAGCACTTGGCTGGGTCTCCACCGAATAAAAAATGAGTTGTCTTTAGACAAAACCTAAACCTTCATGACACATTACAAACTCCTCAGATGATTGGCGAATATCAGGCAACCATTGTGTGGCTAAAAAAAGACCACGTCAAGTCATCACCAACTGCCCTGCACCAGACCAACCCACTTACAACGCTGTATAGTCGGTATAACCCTCTGAACCACTGCCGTAGAAGGTTTTAGGGTTTGGTGTATTCAGTGCTGCACCTTGGGCAAATCGCGCTGGCAAATCTGGATTGGCAATAAATTTCACCCCAAACGCCACCGCATCGGCATAACCAGACGCAATCGCGACTTCGGCTTGTGCCTGCTCAAACTTCTCATTGGCGATATACACGCCGCCGAACTTGGCTTTGATCACGCCTGCCAAGCTATCGTCGGCCTGATGTTCACGGGTACAAATAAACGCGATCTGACGTTGACCCAATTGCTCAGCCACATAACCAAAAGTTTCGGCTGGGTTAGCATCGCCCATGTCATGCGCATCACAACGCGGTGCCAGATGCACGCCGACTCGATCCGCACCCCAGACCGCGATACAGGCATCAGTCACTTCAAGCAGCAGACGCGCGCGATTTTCTAAGCCGCCACCATATTGATCGGTACGCTGATTGGTCGAGCTTTGCAAAAATTGATCGAGCAAATAGCCATTTGCGCCATGCACTTCTACCCCATCGAAACCAGCCTTCTTGGCATTTTCTGCGCCCAAGCGATAGGCCGCGACGATATCGGCAATTTCGGCAGTTTCTAGGGCACGTGGCGTGTCATAGGCTTTTTCGGGGCGCACCAAGCTGACATGACCAGCGGGCTGAATCGCACTTGGCGCGACCGGCTGCGCACCATCGAGATAAATCGGATCAGAAATCCGCCCGACGTGCCACAGTTGCAACACGATGCGACCACCCGCTTGATGTACCGCATCAGTGACCAGCTTCCAGCCTTCGACCTGTGCATCTGACCAAATACCTGGTGTGTTGGGGTAGCCAACGCCCATCGGCGTCACTGACGTCGCCTCACTGATGATCAGACCCGCACTAGCACGCTGCGTGTAATACTCAGCCATTAGTGCGTTCGGCACACGGCCTTCGCTGGCACGGCAACGGGTCAGCGGTGCCATGATGATCCGGTTCGGCAGTGTGAGTGCGCCGACTTGTAGTGGTGTAAATAAATAAGACATGCAACCTCCTAGCACGCAAGATTTGGCCTTGCGCGTAATTCATCAACAACAAAAATTTATAACTCGATCTGCAACTGCGCGACAAACGCACCAATCGTGGCTTCGTTACGCTGAAAAAAACACCATTGCCCGACTTTTCGGCAGGTGATCAACTCGGCTTTTTGTAGCACTGCCAAATGATTTGAAATCGTTGATTGTGACAATCCTGCACGCTGATCAATCTGACCAGCACACACGCCAAGGCTATGCGGCAGCTCCTGCGTCGGAAAAAACTGCTCAGGGGATTTTAACCACAGCAGAATCTCAAGTCGCACAGGATTGGATAGCGCTTTTAGGATTCGCTCAACGTTCATCATCACCCTCACATTTGCACCCAATCAGCATAGTACATCAGCCCACGCTTTAATATGGTTTTTTACAAAACTATATATCTATTTTTTTCGATATAAAAAACCTAGCGTCAAACAGAAAAAACACACCCTCTCCTTTTGGGAGAGGGCTGGGGTGAGGGAATTACAACCCCATTTTCAAACTCGCCTCAATAAAGCGATCCAGATCACCGTCTAACACCGCGCCAGTATTGGAGTTTTCCACACTGGTACGCAGGTCTTTGACCCGTGAATCATCCAACACATAGGAGCGGATCTGACTGCCCCAGCCGATATCGGACTTGGTGGCTTCCAGTGCTTGCGCTGCTTCGGAACGCTTTTGCATTTCAAGCTCATACAGCTTGGCGCGCAGCATTTTCCATGCACGATCACGGTTGGCATGTTGGCTGCGCTCATTTTGACAGGCCACCACGGTATTGGTTGGGACGTGGGTCAAGCGTACCGCAGAATCGGTCTTGTTAATATGCTGCCCGCCCGCACCCGAGGCACGGTAAGTATCGGTGCGCACATCGGCCGGATTAATGTCGATTTCGATATTGTCATCGACTTCAGGCGACACAAACACCGCACTAAACGAAGTATGCCGACGGTTACCGCTGTCAAATGGCGACTTGCGCACCAAGCGATGCACGCCGGTTTCGGTGCGCAGCCAGCCATAGGCGTACTCGCCTTCGACCCGAATCGTCGCGCCCTTAATCCCAGCGACCTCACCGTCAGAGATCTCCATGATTTCGGCCTTAAAGCCATGCCGCTCAATCCAGCGCAAATACATGCGCAGCAGCATCGACGCCCAATCTTGTGCTTCTGTTCCACCAGAACCAGACTGAATATCGACAAAGCAATGGTTTGGGTCCATCGGATTAGAAAACATGCGGCGGAACTCAAGCTGACCGACATCGGCTTCAGCCGTGTCCAACTCCGCAGAGACATCAGTCAGTAGACTTTCATCATCGGCTTCGACCGCCAGATCCAGCATCGCCTGCGCATCATCCAGCTGTTCGGTCAGCGTGTCCAGCACACCAACACTATTTTCAAGCTCACCTTTTTCTTTGGCCATTTTTTGCGCGCGGGCTTGATCGTTCCAAATATTTGGATCTTCTAGCTCACGCAGCACTTCTTCTAAGCGCTCTTTTTTCAGATCGTAGTTAAAGATACCCCCGAAGCGTTTCACCACGCTGACGCAGGTCTTTTAACCGATTGACGTATGGGTTAATTTCCACGATGCACACTCAACAGTTAGGCTAAAAAGGCAGCGATTTTAGCATAAAGTGCGCTTGGCGGGCAGTCATTGATTCGTC
>OGCL01001051.1_pt1 | contig 25599 bp, 24 predicted proteins | sample 1570041 | NCBI WGS metagenome assembly OGCL01 (sample SAMN06266162, study PRJEB24511) | hot springs metagenome | isolation source: Hot spring water | place: South Africa: Limpopo | collected 2015-06-22 | reverse complement strand
CCCACATTGAGAAGCCACCCTCTTGCAATGCTTTCATTCCATGTTGGAAGTCCCTGCGAGGTTGCCAGGCTTAAAGGTTCTCCTGTGAAGAGGGCTTTTAAGTAGCGATCGGTGTGGACCATGCGGAGGCTTTCAAGATCAATGGGAGATTCAAAAGGAATTCTCTCTGTCACGGAAATACTGTCTGTATGAATTTGTCGATGCCCAATTAGCCTGTGCTTCAAAATGGCTTCAAAGATGGCTGGCATTTTTGTGGGTCCGGTTAAAGCGGACATTCCTGTTCTTGGTCCGACTACTCCTCCTGGGTAGCCTGTATGATACCAGATCTCCTGTCTGGATTCGGCCAATGAGGATCTGACCAAAGGGCCAATGAGGACGAAAAGAGCGAAGAGGCAGAAGGCCTTTATCAGATTCGTAGGGCGGGATACTAAGTGAGATAGGGTTCCCATTGTTCTAATGTTTGAAGGACATAGCCTTCGGGAAGTTTTTTAACCACCCGATTGTGTCCTGGCAGAAGGATTTCCACCTTCTCTTGAGAAAGTCGTTTTAAAGATTTTTTAAGTTCTTCTCCATCTGCTCCAAAGAGATCGAAACGGCCGATCGCATGGTCTGCATAGAGGACATCTCCAGGGATGAGGGCTTTGTCAGGAGCATAATAGAGACCAATACTTCCCAAAGAATGTCCAGGAATATGGATGACTTCCCATACCATATCTCCGATATTTAGACTTTCACCTCCCTGAAGCTTTCGATGGACTCTGAAGGTGAAGGTTCCGGACTTGATTCGGTACTGCATCTTGCATATCTGCCGAAACATCTCCATCCCATAGATCGTTCTTTCGTCTCCCTTCTCCAGAGGTTCGCCTTCCAGATGGTGAACCCAGAGCTCTGCCCACGGTATTTTATTTTGAATCTCAAATAATGCACCGATATGGTCAAAATGGGTATGGGTCATGATGATTCTTTTAATATCCTCAAGAGCGATCCCCATCTTTTCGATCGAATCAACCTTGTAATTTCCCTTTCCAATGAGGCCTGGATCAATGAGAGAGAGATCCTTTGAAGATGGATTTCCAATCACATAGGTATGGGAATCCGGCATCATCTCATCCTGTCCTGGAATAAAATAGACTCCATCTGTAATCTTAGGCATGAAAAACCTCCGTTTGTAATGAACGCAGACGCAATAAATGTGGGGTCCGTTCCCTGAATGGACCGTTTAAATGATTCAATTCGCAGATCCAAGAATCGTTCTTTTAATTAATGTCTTGGCGATCTCAACCTTGTAGGCATTCATGGAAAGCGGCATTGCATCAGCCAAGGATAACTCAGCTGCCTCTTCAGCCATATTCGGATGGATGGGTTTACCTTTGATGAGCTCTTCCGCTCTGATCGCTCTGAAAGGAGCTGGAGCAACCCCTCCAAGGACGATGCGGCTATTTTTACATATCCCTCTTTCAACGGTGATGGTGGATGCGACGTTCACTATTGCGAAATCAATAGGATCCCTTAAGGTGAACTTCAGGTAGTTCTGCTTGGCTTTATTCAATGGTTTTGGAATCTGAATTTCGGTGACGAGCTCATCCGGATCAAGAATCGTTGACTTTGTTGCACTGACCGTGAAGAAATCTTGAGCGGGAAGCATTCTCTTTGTCGTAACGATCTTTGCATCTAAAGCAATTAGAGCGACACCAATGTCTGAAGGGTTGACAGCTAAACATCCACAATTGAAACATCGGCTTGCCTCCGTCTCGATTTCGATTAAAGAAATGCTCGGTATATCTTCCATATCGAGGCCCTTGATTCGCTCGGATACGGATAATTCAGGAATTTGGATCCTGGGGGCTGTCTCAAAAGAGGAAGAGATGAACTCCGATGTTACCCCATTTTTTTTAAGAGAAGATTTACCAACGGTTAGTGATTGGGCGATGAGTCGAGCTGCTTCCCTGCCAGAGCCCACTGCTTGGGCAACGGTTGAAGGACCGGTCACAAAATCTCCGCCGGCGAAAAGGTTCTTTCCCAACGGATAGACAGAAGAGGTTTCTTTAAATACTTTCCGCTGAAACTTGGCAGGAAGAATTGAACGATCTGGTTCTTCCCCAATCGCTTTGATCACCGTATCAAACGTAGCTGTAAAGTCTGAACCTGCTATCCGAATCGGTTTTGGCCTGCCGGATGCATCCTTAGAGCCAAGCTTCATCCTCACACATTTTAAGAGTATCTTACCATTGACCTCCGATGCCTCTGTTGGTAGTGTCAGGAACTCAAATGCAATTCCCTCCTCCTTTGCCTTTTTCACCTCATCCCGAAATGCAGGCATCTCGTCCTGAGTCCGGCGGTAGATGACCACTGGCTCTGCCCCCAACCTTTTTAAGGTCCGGGCAACATCCATGGCCACATTCCCTCCACCAATTACTGCCACTCTTCTTCCGGGTATATCCCTAAGACCCATATTGACCTTGTTTAAAAATTCCAGTCCGGAGAGGGCGAAACGTTCCCCTTTGATTCCAAGCGGCCTCTCTTTCCAAGCCCCAATGCTCAGAAAGAGAGCATCAAAACGGCTCATCAGTTTGGGTAGAGAGATGTCCTTTCCTACATCCACTCCATTTTCGAATTTGATCCCCATACCCTTTAGCGCTTCGATCTGCTTTCGAACCACTTCCTTGGGCAAACGATACGATGGAATACTATAAAGAAGCATGCCACCCGGCTCTGCTCTCTTCTCAAATACGGTGACCTGGTAACCGGATCTTCTTAGGTAGTAAGCTGCTGTCAATCCCGCAGGCCCGGAGCCAATGATTGCAATCTTCCTTTTCGATTCCTTCTCTGGTGGCGTAAAGATATCAGCCATCCTACTCAAAATCTCATCCCCCAAAGAACGCTCAATACATCTTATGGCTACAGGTTGATCAAATTCGCTTCGATGACACTCCGGCTCGCAAAAGATAGGACAGACCCTTCCTGTGATGGCAGGGATTGGGTTGAAGTCCATCAATCTCTTTGCCGCCCCGGCCAAGTCTCCATTTCTGATCTGGTTCAGGTAGGATGGAATATCCGTATTGGCCGGACAATGTGAGGCGCAGGGATAGGTGGAAAGACCCGCCGCACCATAGATGGAATGGTAACGATGGTCTCCAATCAAAGCGTTGCAGATCTTTCCACCCTTACGCAAGCAGATAATGGGCCCTCCGAGCTGAAACGGATACCGGTAGTACCAGCAACGAACATCCTGACATAAATTCCCACCAATCGTTGCGATGTTTCGGATCTGCGGGGTTGCCACGGAATGGGCGGCCTCAACAAGCGCTTTGCAATCATCTTTAAGGAGAGGCGATTTTACGATTTCAGTCAGTTTTGTCAACGCGCCGATCTTCAATACGCCCTTTTCCACTTTGATATAGTCGAGACCGGATAAGGTCTTGATATTGATGATGGCTTCAGGAAAGTCTGAAAAATAGTCTCCTTTAAGGATGGAGAGGACTTCTGTGCCCCCTGCATTGAGTAAGGCTTTCCCTTTATACTTCCCGAGAAGGGCTGTGGCTTCGTGAACGGTTCGGGCATTGATATGTTTGAAGGTTCTCATACCACACCTCCTTTCTGGGCTCTTGTTGATGTCTTACCCAGCGTTTTGAGCACCCTCTCTGGTGTGACTGGGTACTCGTGAAGCCAGGTGCCAATGGCATTTGAGATAGCCATGAGCACAGCAGAGGGCCCAGGGGATGTGGCGATCTCACCCACCCCTACGGCATGGAAGCGGTGGCTGGGAAAGGGTGTTTCGAGGGCCACATTTTCGATGATCGGAAGCTGAGAAAAGGTTCGCCACTTATAGTCGATCAAGTTTGCATTGAGCATATGACCTGTGGAACGATCAAGGACCATCTCTTCGAAGAGGGCACTATCAATGCCAGCAGATCCGAGACATCCGTTGAGTTGGCCTTCAAGGCCAAGGGGGTCTATGATCTTTCCGACGTCTGTGGCATTGACTACGCGCACCAGAGTGACGATTCCGGTCTCTGTATCCACCTCGACCTCGACAAAGGTCATCATACAGTTACTCAATGTATAGTCAGGTTCGAATCGTCCATAGCCAAGGCATGTCCGGTCAACTCCCATGGCTTTCCAGGGTATCTTCTTTTCCGGGCGGTTCTTTAAGAAGATGAATCCATCCGCCGTCTCCAGATCAGAAGGGTCTGCCTCTAACATGGGTGCGATGATCTCGAAGAGTTTTTTCTTGGCGTCTTCAGCCGCAGCGATAATTGCACCTCCTATCGCATAGGTTCCCCGGGAACCTGCCGGACCGAATTCATAAGGGTTGATCAATGAATCTGACGGGGTCACAGCGATCCTATCCATGGGGATTTGAAGTACCTCGGCAACCATTTTGACGAAGTTCGTCCTCTGCCCTGTTCCGTGCTCTGTCACGCAGGAGTAGAGCATGGCGGTTCCGTCTGGATGAAGGCGCACATAGGCTTCAGAGGCATCCTCACCGATATCGGCATTTCCGTGGACTCCAACTCCAACGCCTCTTCTCTTTGTACCGTTAATAGCAGTGGGTTTGAGCCAGCCTTTCCACTTCTCTTTCCAACCGAATAATTCTGCTCCTTTCTCCATGGCCTCTGTATAATCAACGCCCCTGTAAGTGTACCAGATGCCGTCCCGCCAGAAGTAACCGTCTCCCGGCTTGACATAATTCTTTTTGAGAAATTGAAATGGATCGATATCCAATTTTTCCATGGCTAAGCTCAGAAGGGGTATGAGCGTACACTTCAGCTCCTGGCCGCCAAAACCTCGAACAATGCCCGATGCATTCCGGTTCGTACAGACAATCACAGGCTTAAGATTCCAGTTGGCACAGCGGACCATGATCTGGATCTCACCGCAACCGACTGCTACCTGTGATTGGGTCGTCATGGAGTAATAACCTGTATCAATCAGCCATTTACCTGAGATCGCTGTGACGGTTCCATCCTTCTTCATGCCCACTTGGGCGGTCATCCGTGAGGCAGGACGCAGCGTAAAGGCTGCCAAATGCTCTTCCTTCGTAAAGACAACCTTTACGGGTTTGCCCGTTGCCCTGCTTAAGAGAGTAGCGTAACACTGGACTTGCCAGGACATAAACTTCGATCCGAAGCTGCCACCACAAGGACCACCGATCGTTCTCACCTCGACCTGCCTATTCATCACATGGTGAAGGGTAATCTTGTCCATATAGGAAGCTTGATTGGATACCCAGAGCGTCACCTTGTTCGGCTCCTCCCAGAGGGCGATTGCGCCAGGAGGCTCAGGGGGTATGGGATTTGGCATGTTCTCATAACCGAATGTCCCTTCTGTAATGACATCCGCTTCGGCAAATCCCTTCTCCACATCTCCCATCACAACCTCTTGCAGGCTCTTGGGTCCAAAAAAGGGAACACCAGGGGTAACCACATTTCCAGGGAACTGGTCATATAATTGGGGAGCATCAGGCTTCAGAGCCTCCTCCATATCGAAGACAGGCGGTAGAAGCTCATATTCCACATCGATGAGGTGAAGGGCTTCTTCTGCGATCTCTTCACTCGTGGCAGCTAAAAGGGCCACTGCATCTCCCACGTACCGGACCTTTTGGTCAAGGATGCGGGTAGCACGCGGGGTGCCTCCTCTCCAATCAGGGACGTCCTCCCATGTCAATATGGCTTCAACTCCGTCGAGCTTCTCTGCTTTACTCTTATCTATCTTCTTGATGAGGGCGTGAGGATGGGGACTTCTTAAAACCTTTCCGTAGATCATATTGGGGAGCTTTAGATCGTTTAGATATTTGGCTCCTCCTGTAACAATCTCTTTTGCATCTCTTCGGGGGGTTACCTTGCCAATATAGCGGTATGTGTTCTCCATCTTATGACCTCGCTTCTCTTGAGGCTGACATTACAGCCTTGATCACATGGTAGTGGCTGATACACCGGCAGAAATTGCCCGAAAGACCTTCCTTCACCTCTTCTTCGGTGGGTGAGGGGTTTTCTTGAAGGAGGGCCTTTGCGCTCATGATGATGCCCGGAGTGCAAAACCCGCATTGAAAGGCAGAATGGTTGATGAATGCCTCCTGAAGGGGATCGAGTCTCCCTGTTTCTGAATCTCTCAGTCCTTCGATGGTCGTGATACTCTTTCCATCACATTCCACCGTAAGGAGCATACAGGAGAGCACGGCTTTATTATCCATCAAAACCGTACATGCCCCACAGGCCCCTTCGTTACAGGAGACCTTGGTTCCTGTAAGTCCCAGTGTCTCACGTAAGGTGTGGGCAAGGGTATGGGATGGCTTGACCTGATCCGATTGATTACCCACCTCAAGCTCATAATCCTCTCCATTGACTTTAAGCCTTATCTTTTTCGCCTTGTTTCGCTTCATCTTCGCCTTCCTTTCTCATTCCTTTCTATCATTTTTCCAGTATTTTTCCCGGAGCTCCCTCTTCAATATCTTACCCTGTGGATTTTTAGGAAGTGTTGTCACAAATTCAACGGTTCGAGGGGATTTGTACTTTGCGATCCTCGCCTTGCAAAAATCGATAATCTCCTCGGGTGTGGCCGCTGCCCCTTCTTTAAGCACAATCACAGCATGGACCCTTTCCACCCATTTTTCATCAGGCACTCCGATGACGGCCGCCTCAATGACCTCCGGATGCTGGTAGAGAACCTCTTCCACCTCCCTTGGATAGACATTCTCACCTCCCGTGATAATCATATCCTTTTTTCTATCCACAATATAGATGAAACCCCGATCATCATAATAACCCATATCGCCTGTATGGAGCCATCCATCCACAATCGTTTCATCAGTGGTTTCAGGCTTTTTCCAATAACTCACCATGACCGACCGGCTCTGCACAATGATCTCCCCAACCTGAAATGGGTCGAGATCGTTTCCATGATCATCCACAATCCTTGCATGGACCCCTAAGCAAGGCTGACCACATGAAGCGAGTATCCTCTGCTCTTCAGGCGATTTGTCAACAACCCGATGCGCTTCTTCGGGCAGAATGGCAATGTCCGGTCCGGATTCGGTCTGTCCGTAGCCCTGCCCAAAGATGGGGCCAAACTTTGCCAACCCTTTTCTTAAGAGTTCAATCGGCATAGGAGAGGCAGCATACCAGATCTGTTTGAGGCTGCTCAAATCGTAATTCTCAATATCGGGAAGGGAAAGGATACCGACCAGATGGGTAGGCACAATATGGAGATCGGTTGCCTTTTCATCCTGAATCGTTTTTAATGTGGCAGATGGATCAAAGGACCGATTGGGCATGATGATGTTGGTTGCACCGATGACGAAGAAGGCCCAGAAGTGAGACCACCCACCGATATGGAAAAGGGGCAATATCATCACATGTCTATTATCCGGTTTTAGACCTGCGGTGAGGATCTTGGTTCTGGCCTCTTCAAGCTTTTTATAATGGGTATAGATCGCCCCTTTGGGGGTGCCTGTTGTCCCACTGGTATAAAAGATGATGAAAGGATCATGCTCGTCAACCCATGAATCAGGTTCTCTATCCGGAAAGGCCTGGATAAGATCATCATAAAAGGCCATATGAGGCGCCCTCTCCTCCAGGGCCATATAATGTCTGACGATTTTTATTTTCTCCTTGATCGTACCTACCACGCTGAAAAGTTGAGGCCCCACAAAGAGGATCTTTACCTCTGAATCGTTGATCATCTCTACCAGTTCAGCCGCTTGAAGTCTCGGACTGAATGGCACGACAATAAAACCGGCCTTCATCGCTGCGCCCGTAACGTATGTACTTTCAATACAGTTCCATGAGAGAATGCCAATAGGATCCCCCTTTTTTATCCCTAAGGATTCCAGAGCGTGGATGAGATGATTGACCCTTTGATTGAACTGGGAGAAGGTGATTCTTTCTTTTCCATAGACAAAAGCCTCTTTATCTGGATAGAGGAGGGCATTTCGATAGATGATATCCGCATAGGTTCCGATTCTATATCGACTCAGCTCTTTAAGTAATTTCATTCAACTAATCCTTCAGGGTGATGCTGTTATAGGTAACATAATATTTTTACATTTTATATTGCAAGGGAGTTGGTATGCTTTCGAAAACTTGACCTTCATCAGAAGACGTGATAAAGGGATTTAAAAAAAGGGAGCGTAACGATGGAAAGTAAGATACCAACACGTCAGGAAGCCCTGGAACTTCTTCATCAATATAACGAAAGCGATAGTCTGAGAAAACATGCCTACTCGGTTGAAGGGGTCATGCGATACATTGCTCGAAAGCGGGGAGAAGATGAGGAGAAGTGGGGAATCATCGGTCTGATTCACGACCTCGACTATGAACAGTTTCCTGACCAGCATTGTCAGAAGACTGGAGAGATTCTTCAGCAGCATGGATGGCCCGAAGAGTACATCCGGGCTGCCGTCTCCCATGGGTGGGGAATCTGCTCTGACGTCAAGCCAGAGAGCAATTTAGAAAAATATCTTTACACCATTGATGAGCTGACAGGGCTCGTGGTTACAACAGCTTTGATCCGGCCTTCCAAGAGTGTCCTCGATGTTCAGGTCAAATCCGTTAAGAACAAATGGAAGGATAAGCGATTTGCCGCTGGTGTGGATCGCTCGATCATCGAGAAAGGTGCAGAGATGCTCCAGGTGGGGCTTGACGAATTGATTGACGACACAATCAAAGGAATGCAGGAAGTGGCGGAGGCCATCGGTTTGAAAGGGAATCCATTATAAAAGAACCCAATAATGTGAAGGCTTCGGTTACGAAGTCCGTATCGTTCATCAAAGGTGACGTTGACGGTCTTTTTATTTCTTTACCTCGCCGTTACCGATAACCGAAACGGGCCTCGTTCCCTTAACCATTCACCTCTTTAAACCTTTCCTATAGGAATAATATAGAGGGGCTCCTCCTCGATTTCGAGAATCTCTTTGACCTGCCGATCATCAAATGCGCCGATCATGACCGATCCCATATTGAGTGCCACAGCCTGAAGCGAAACATTCTGGCCCACATGGCCCACTTCCATGTGGACATAGCGGATCCCTCTCTGACCGTAATGGCCTGTTGTCCGTCTATAATCTGCTGCAATGACGATGCTGACAGGTGCCCTTTCGATCATCCTCTGCTCTAAGGCGGCCCGGCATAATCCTCTGCGGACATCCTGCTCTTTCGTCTTTTCCAAAGAATGTTTGGTGATGGAATAATGATAGAGCCCTGGTTCCAATCCGTCCACTTCTCCTGCAACCAGGTAAATTTCCAGTGGATAGGTGGCTCCTGCAGAGGGAGCTGTTCTGCGGTAAAGATTTTTCCCTGTTGCTGACCAGAGGAGTTGGGAGACCTCCTCCAAGCTCAACGAACCCTTTTTGTAGTCCCTCACCGATCTCCTCTGATTCAATGTCTCTTCGATGGAGACCGATCCCTTCTCCTTCGGCCTTGAAAGTTTAATCTCTTTGACCATATCCACTCCCTTAAATCACAGTTTCACAATCCTTAGTCGGATAGTCGCTTAGTCAAATGACCATAAGACTATTCGACTCTAAGACTATGTGACTATTAGATCATATCTCCGACAGCGTAAAGTGAAGCCCTCTGACAACTTCTGCCATCTTCTCCAAATCCAGTGTGTCAATCGTGTCGGTCTCCTGGTGGTAATTGGGATTCCTGAAAAACGAGGTGTCTGTGACCATAATGGCCCTAAACCCATGGCGCCAGAAGGAAGAATTATCTGAAAGGTTGATCCCTCCAAAAAATTCCGGGCCGGTCAACGACCTCGCATCGATGGCAGAGTGCTTCTTGATTCCCTTTCTGAAAAGGGAGACATATTTTGATGACCGGAAATTTCCAACGACACCGATAAAGTCTGCCGTCTTCGGATAGATAAGGTTCATCCCTGGAAGAGGATAATTCTGAATCTGTTCAGGGCGGAAGAACCCGATCATTTCCAGCGAAACCATCACCTCAACTGCAATCCCTTGATCTTTTAACGACTTTGCATGAACCATGCTTCCCATATTGGAAAATCCAAAACAGGGAGGCTCTTCATTAGCAAAAGCGACGAAGAGAAGGGGCTTTCTATTCGGGATATTTCGATGTAACCTTGCCAGTTCGAGAAGACCCGCAACGGCCGAGGCATTATCATCTGCACCAGGCGTTCCGGGAACGGTATCATAATGGGCACCGATGACTACTACATCTTTCTCCAGTCCAGCCTTTTCAGCGATCAGATTTGAAACACTCTTCCCATAGCACGAGTAGGTTTGACGCTGGACCGGATACCCATAGGAGGTTAAGGCTGATTCAATATAATCAGCTGTTTTTTCAAGAGATCCCTCTTTCCAGAGATGCCGCTCTCCGATTTTAACAGAGAGGTATCCCACATGCTGATGAAGATTCTCGATCACAATCTCCTTTTGAAAAAGAGCGGACTCTGCTTTCATCAAAAATTAAACCTTCAATGAGGTTAAATGGCCCAACAGTGTCTCAGGTGCTGAAAAGAATGGTGAATGGCTGGTATCCAGCGTAATGACGCTCTGGCATGGAAGGGCTGTGTACATTTTCTTCTGAATGGATGGAGAGATTGCTCTGTCCCGCAGGCATTCAATATAAACCCGTGGTATTTTGCCGAAACGGTTTTCTGTAATCCTGATGGGAGTTGCAAGAGGAGCAGCGGCTTGGGGAACCAGAAGCGATTTCGCCCACCTTACATCTTCTTCGGAGCAATCTCCATAGAAGGCCTCTTTGATCGCTTCCTCCTTGATCGTAGCATAGCTCTGGTCCTCTGCCATGATAAGATTGGGTAAGACCAATGCCTCCGTATCGCCTCCAGCAACCTGAAGTAAGGACTCCTCGTTCTGCAAGAGAAAAGCGGTTAAATAGACCAAGATTTTAATTTTCTCAGGCCGGTATTCAGCGGCCTGAGAGATCACAATCCCACCCATGCTGTGACCCAGAAGAACCACTGGTTCAGATTGGGCATCCAGAATCTGACAGATACGGTCCACATAGGCTTTTAGTGAGACTTCCATGATGGGTGTCTTGTCTTTCCCGTGACCCGGCAGATATGGGGCCTCCACCTTGTGCCCCTTTCCCTTAAGAAGGGGAACCACCTTGTCCCAGCACCAACCTCCATGCCACGCCCCATGAATCAATACAAAAGTAGCCATAACCTTCTTCCTTTCAATAGGCTCATCTGTGCCTAGGGTTTCGCCCATGGCGCTTCCTATGATAGAACCGGTGAACTTCGATTTCAGGGGTCAGTTTCGTTGAACAAACGAATACCCCAATCGTAGGCCACTCAAAAAGAAGTGTCAAGGGGATTGTGGTCTTTAATCTTTTTGATCGATCAAACTGGCGAGGTGGCGGATCATCTGGCGATGGACATCGAGAAAGATGTCCGGCGATAAAAAGTAATTAGGGTTTTCGTCATAAAAAGAAGCGATCAGCAACTTTGCTGCGGCATCAATGTCGCGGGTGGCCCGATAGGCCTCCTCCATTTCGATGCGTTTCTTTTTTGCCATCTCGATGGCTCTTGATATGAACTGTCTCGCCTCTTCTCCAGTCACATACCCATAATGGTCAGCACAGTAATATTCCACTTCGAGAGGCCTTAGCCGCTCAAGGCTTTTTTGATACTTGGTGTAGTTCGAATTCCCCGAGGTGACGACCGTCTCATCGAAGGGAATGCCTCCTCCGTCAGTGGGAAAAAGCGCTTTCCACTGCGGGACATAGGCTGCAATACAGCATGAGGAGTGGCCAGGGATTTCGAGGATGGAAACCTCCACACCTCCCAAGTCAATCGGGTCTCCTTCACGGACCATTCTTCCAGAAACGTCATCTCTCCAATCGAGATCGTACTCTGAATAGACCGATTCTTTCCCCATCCTCTTGGCCACATTTTGGCTGAACTGATTGATGGTGGCAATGGCCTTCTCCATTCTGAGAAGCTCCCATGCCCGCTCGGAACCCAAGACTTCGATCTCTGGATGGCGGCGCTTGAAGAAGGGGATGATTCCTACGTGATCGAAATGGGAGTGAAGGATCAGAATCTTTTTGATCCTGTTTTCATCAATCCCAAATTCTTTGAATTGCTCAAGGATATCCGGAACGATGTAACTCATGCCTCCACTGACCAACATGGAGCACCCTTTTCCTTCGAGGAGATAGACCCCTGTCTCTTTCTGGCCCAAAAACCAGAGCCCTTCCCGAACTTTTCCCGGTGTGCGAATCCTCATGACCTGCACTCCCTCATAATTGGAATTGCCTCGAATATGGTAAAGGGCTAACCCATTTGGTTAACCCTTTGTCCTTTTTGGTGGAGCAGAGGGGATTTGAACCCCCGACCTCCAGAGTGCGATTCTGGCGCTCTCCCAGCTGAGCTACTGCCCCTAAAAATGTGATCCGTTGCATTTTACAATGAGCTGTGAACGGAGAACAAAAAACCGAACGATGGACTATCGAAAACGCAAAGATAAATCCTTTAAATGCCGCTTCAGTTTTGGGCCGATCTCTGGGTGTTTCAGGCCAAAAGAGAGATTGGCCTGGAGATATCCCAATTTATCTCCGGCATCATAGCGATCACCGATAAATTCATATCCATAGATGGGGATTTCCTTATTCAGTTCCTTCAGCCCATCCGTGAGCTGGATCTCTCCTCTCTGGTCAGGCTTGACCTTCTCTAATAGTTCGAAGATGCGAGGAGGAAGGATATATCTTCCGATGATGGCCAGATTGGAGGGAGCTCTTCCTTTCTCCGGTTTTTCTACCATCTCTTCGACCGAATAGACCCGATCCTTCACCTTCTTCCCCTTGATGATTCCATAGAGATGTGTCTTTGTTCGAGGGACTTTCTGGATCGCAAGCAATGCGCCATCCATGTCTTGATAGATCTCCATCATCTGATGGATGCATGGAATTTTGGCATCGATGAGATCATCTCCCAGTAGAACAGCAAAGGGTTCCTTTCCCACCACCTTTTTCGCACAGAGAATGGCATGTCCCAGACCCAGAGGCTCTTTCTGTCTCACCGAAACCAGGGTAACCATCTCCGAGATATCCTGTACAATCTTCAGAAGATCCGGCCTTCCTTTCATACGGAGATGGTTCTCCAATTCGCTCGAAGTGTCAAAGTGGTCCTCAATCGAACCCTTTTCTCGGCCTGTGATGAGAATCACCTCTTCGATACCTGACGAAGCTACTTCCTCCATAATGTACTGAATGGTCGGCTTATCCACAATAGGAAGGAGTTCCTTTGGGACGACCTTTGTGGCTGGAAGAAACCGTGTTCCAAAACCGGCGGCTGGGATGACGGCTTTTTTAACCCTCATGGTAACCCCAGAAGTCTTCGGATTGTATTTTTTAACTCGGTCAGATCCGCACACTTGACCACATAGGCATCGGAGGCCCATGTGGTTAAATCCTGTTTGAATTCGCCGTAAGCAGAGCACATGATGATGGGAAGCCGCCTCTCTATTTCTCGGATCCGTTTGAGCGTCTCAATTCCGTTGAGCCTCGGCATTTTGATGTCGAGGGTGACGATGTCGGGTTTGAATAGAGGAAGCTGTTCCAAGGCTTCCAGACCATCTCGGGCTACCTCTACAGCATATCCCTCTTCTTCTAATTCCTCTTTATAGAGGAGGCGGATGCTCTCCTCGTCATCCACGACCAGGACCCTCTTCATTTCTCTTTCTCCTCTTGTGCCGGTAGGGTGAGGATGAAGGTCACTCCTTCTCCAGGATGATTGTTCACCTCGATCTTGCCCTGGTGGGAGGTCACAATCTTATGGATGATGGGCAGGCCCAAACCCAACCGGTTATCCTTCGTCGTATAGAAAGGATTGAAGATGTGATGAAGGGCTTCAGGATCAATGCCTCCTCCCATGTCCTCGACTTCCACTTTCACAAAAGAGGCTCCATTGATCGATTGGGGATAGATGCGGATAGAGAGGGTTCCTTCGCCTTTCATCGATTCATAGGCATTGTTGATGAGATTGAAAAAAGCCTGTTTCAATTGATAGTAGTCACCCTTCACGGTGGGGATCTGTTCTGAAAAGTCTCGGCTCAATTGAACCCCTCCGTTTCGAAATCCTTCTGAAATCATGGAGAGAGAATCCTCCATCACCTCCCGAAGATCGAGCGGCTTAAAGGAAGGAGCGGCTTCATGGGTGTAGGTGAGGATATGGCTCAGAATGTTCTCGATCCTTTCTACCTCTTTGACGATCGTCCGGGTATAGCGCTTCTCCGGCGCATCGTCAGGGAGGGCGCGATCGAGGCGACGGGCAAATCCTCCGATGGAGACAATGGGATTTCTGATCTCGTGGGCAATGGAGGTGGAGAGTTCGCCCAAGGCGGCCATCTTCTCCTGGTGGACCAAGAAACTCTGGGTCTCCTTCAGCTCCTGGTGGACCTCCTCCAAATTCCGGTAGAGCATGGCGTTCTCGATGGCCAATCCTGCCTGGTTTGAAAACATGGTGAGGTAGCGGATGTCCTCATCGGTGATCGGATTCTGATTGTAAAGATTGTCAACGAGGATCACGCCGATGACCTTTCCCTTGCCCCATAGGGGAATCGTGGCAAAGGCATAGACCTTTGGATTTTGGCTCAGATGTTCACTGACATAACAACCGACTTCAGAGACAAGGGGACATCCTCTTTCGCACCGTGTTTGAACCCATTCTTCTTGACCATGGGGGAGTTTTACATTAAAGGGTCTTCCTTCGAGAACGGTGCGTGAAAGGATACACTGTTCATGCTCCAGGGGTATCTGAATCTCCTTCACCATGGCGTTGAGACGGGAAGGGTTATTCATTGAAGGTTCGATCTGGGCAATCAGCTCAGAGGGATTTCCTTTCCGTTGAGAAAGGGTGGACCAGATCTCTCCTGCCTCTTCAGCGCTATTGGGGCCGATCGCCATCAACCCTTTGAGGGTATGATCCTTTTCATCGACGAGAAAGAGCATGGCTCGATTAAACCCGAGTCCATCGCCAATCGTGATGGCGGTCAGGGTCATATGGACGATTCGTTCAAAGTTCACAGTGGTGAGAAGCACCTTGTTCAATTCCCACAGGATGGAGAGCTGTCTCACCCTTCGCTCATGATCCAGTGCCATTGAGGAGATTTCATGATACGTTATGGCATTCTCAATGGCACAGGACATCTGGTTGGCCATCGTCAGAAGCAACTGCAGATCTCTCTCGTCAAATCGGGAGGAATCGGATTGCTTGTCATAAAAGGCTAAGGTCCCAATGCCTCTCTCCTTTGAGAACAGGGGAGCGCAGAGCAGTGAGGTAAAGGGTTTCTCCTCGGTCTCTGGAGTAAGCGAGAGCGGGGTTCGGCTGAGAAAAACCTTTTTCGCAATCCGTTCATCCAGAGGGTTCTGATGATATGATCCGATACTGTATCTCACCCTCAACTCCTCTGAGTCCTCTTGGCCAATGCGTAATACGCCTCCTTGTGCCTTTAAGATTTTTAAGCCAGTGTGAACGATATGCGCCAGAAGCTCCTCGAGGTTCAATGTCGAGGTGACCACCTGTCCCATTCGATGAATCGCCTTTAGGTCTGAGAGCGTCTTCTCGGTTGCCTTAAGGAGATGATCATTTTGGATGGCCGATCCGAGTTCTTTGGCCAACAGGCGGAGAAGATCCATCTCGGCAGAGGAGAAGGTTCGGCTCTTTGAAAAACCGATATAAAAAATCCCGGACCTAGAAGGTTCCTCCGAAAGAGGGAGGCAGGCAAAGGTTGGGCAGACCAGATCCTTTTCTTGAACAAGGATCGCTTCTTCTTGAAAGGGTCTTTTTTCGTCAACCCAGAGGGCTTCTCTCTTCTCTGCCACCCGTGAAAGAAATCCTCCCTTCAAGATGGCTTCGGGTCGAATATGGAGAGAGCGATCCGGATGAAAATGGTCGGTAGTGGACTGAAGGATCTGTTTGATCTTCTCCTCGATGGGGAGGGAGGAAGTGGAGAGCTCGATCGTTGTCTTCAGAAAGGCATAGTCGTCGGAATGAACAGACATGGCTGGCTATTTCGCCTCCCTCAAATATTCGGCGGCATCTTCTGGGGGTGTGGGATTGATGTAGAATCCTGTGCCCCATTCGAATCCAGCCACTTTGGTCAACTTGGGCATGATCTCAATATGCCAGTGGTAATAATCCTGGTCCTGTTCTGGGAAGGAAGAGGTGTGAAGGATATAATTGTAGGGTGGGTCGTCGAGAACCTGTTTCAGCTTCCGCAAGGTATCGGATAGGATTTCAGCAGCCTGCCCATAGAAGGATCCTTCCATCTGTTCATAAGTGGGATGGTGAATCTTGGGAAGAATCCAGGTCTCAAAAGGAAATCGCGAGGCAAAGGGAGCGATGGAGACAAATCCGCTGTTCTCTGTAATGACCCGTTTCCTCTCACGGAGCTCCTGCCGGAGGATGTCACAGTAGACACACCGGTCTTTATAGAGAAAGTAGTTTTTCGAACCCTCGATCTCTTCTCGCACCCTTGTGGGAATGATGGGAAGGGCGATGATCTGGGAGTGGGGATGTTCGAGAGAGGCGCCAGCAGCGGATCCATAATTTTTAAAGACCATGATGTATCGAAGTCGCCCATCACGCCTCAGGTCAATCATCCTCTCCCGGTAAGCCCAGAGAACATTTTCTACACCTTTCAAGGGGAGGGTGGCCAGAGTTTCAGAATGATGAGGCGTCTCGATCACCACTTCGTGGGCCCCGATGCCATTCATTTTATCATAGATGCCATCCCCCTCTCGGTTCAGATCTCCTTCGATGCGGAGTGCCGGGAACTTATTCGGAACGACACGAAGTGACCATCCTGGCGAGTTTGGAGGTGTTCCATTATCCCGAAAGGCCAAAACTTCTGGGGGCGTTCGGTCTTCATTTCCCTCACAGAGAGGACAGAACCCACCAACGGACCTTTGTTCTTCCAGCGCAAAATCAGAGGGCCTTCTGCTCCGTTCAGTGGCAATGATGACCCATCTTCCGTGGATGGGATCCCTTCTCAATTCCGGCATATGAGTCGTATTAGGAGGGGAATTTTTTCTTTGGTCTTGTTCCCCTGAGCCTCTCTTTCCGCTCCTGGTCCTCCAATTCTGTTTTGCATTCGATGCAGAGTGTGGTGACCGGTCTGGCCATCAACCTCTTTTCTGAGATAGATTTTCCGCATGATTCACAGATGCCAAAAGTCCCATTATCGATTCGATCCAGAGCTTCCTTCACCTTCATGATCAGTTTTCTTTCCCGGTCTTTGATCCTCAAGAGGAAGTTACGATCTGCCTCCAGAGAGGCACGGTCTGTAGGGTCGGGAAAGATCGCATTGCGATTATGACGCATGTCACTGCAGGTCTTTCCAGCTTCAAGCAAGAGATTGTGAAGCTGTCCCTCAAGATATCCTTTAAAATAGAGAAGTTTTTCTTCCTCCATGACCTCTCTCACCTGCGATTTGATAATGGTTCGATCACCAGGTAAGCCCTGTTAGAAGAGCTTCGCCCTTCTATCGATAAGGCTCACACCCCAATAAAAGCTAAGCTCTGCATGGGGCAAGCAGCAGGGCTTTCTAATGGGGTAAACATTCTAATCTTATCTTTTTTATTTTAGAATATTTTTTTAAAAAAAAGCAAATTTTTAATGGGACCGTGAGACAAGATGGCAGGCGACGAAATGCTCCTCGCCTTGGTCTATCAGAAGAGGCTCTTCGATCTGGCATCTCTCTTTTGTATAGGAACATCTGGGCTGAAAGGGACATCCCTTTTCCGAAGTTTGGGGCCGAAGCTCCTCTCGGAATGGGAGTTCCGATCTCCTTCTTGAAGGACCCAATCTAGGAATGGCTTGGAGCAGAATTTGTGTGTAGGGATGGGTCGGGCGTTGAAAGAGATCTTCTGCCTTTGCCATCTCCACCATTCTTCCCAGATACATCACGGCAATTCGATCGCTGATATGTTTGATAATACGAAGGTCATGGGAGATGAAGAGGTAGGTGAGACCCAGCTGATCTCTCAGATCCATCAGGAGGTTGAGGATCTGTGCCTGGATGGAGACATCCAAGGCTGAAACCGGCTCGTCCGCAACGATCAGTTCGGGATGAAGTGAGATGGCCCTTGCAATGCCGATTCTCTGTCGTTGTCCTCCACTGAACTCATGGGGATAACGCAGGGCATCCCCTGGATGGAGCCCGACCTTCTGGAGGATCTCGGACACCCTCTCGGCCTTCTCTTTTCCATGTGCCAGCCGGTGAACCTCCAGACCTTCACCCACAATCTCTCCTACCTTCATCCTGGGGTTAAGCGATTCATAGGGGTCCTGGAAGATGAACTGCATTTGGGGTCTCAATCTTCTCAGATCTTCTCGATTGAGATCGAGGATATTTTTTCCTTTGAACAAGATCTGGCCAGAGGTTGGCTCAATCAGTCTCAGGATGGCTTTGCCCGCAGTGGTCTTGCCGCAGCCACTCTCTCCCACCAGTCCGAGCGTTTCGCCCTTTCGAATGGAGAAGGTGATGCCATTGACGGCACGAATGGGTTCTTTCGCCGCCGAGAAGAGCCTCTCTCGGTAGAAATATTTTTTTAGATCACGAACCTGAATCAGATAACCGTTTTGATCCATCTCAATCTCAACTTTTCCAATTCAGAGGTGTGCATTAAAACTCCGAACTACGAACTCCTAACTCCGAACTCATTACCTTAAATCAGCAACACTCTCTCCAGCGGAGGCAACGGCTGAAGTGGTTGCCATTGACCTGGAAGAGTGGGGGTTCCTCCCTCTTACAATCGTCGACCTTCAGATAACACCTTGGATGAAATTTACAGCCCGAAGGCAGGTCCATCGGATTGGGGACCTGACCCGGGATGGCATTGAGCCTTCTCTTCTTCTCTTCGAGTTGAGGGATCGACTCGAGAAGCCCTTTCGTATAGGGATGCCGCATCTCTCCGAAGATTGCCTCGATGGGTCCGGATTCCACAATCCTACCTGCGTACATGACTGCCACCCGGTCTGCGATCTCAGAGACCACCCCGAGATCATGGGTAATCAGCATCACAGCCATCCCCATCTCTCTCTGGATCTCCTTGAGCAGGTGAAGCACCTGCGCCTGAATCGTTACATCGAGTGCAGTTGTGGGTTCATCGGCAATGAGGAGCTTGGGTTGACAGGAGAGTGCCATGGCGATCATCGCCCTCTGTCTCATCCCTCCGCTCAATTGATGGGGGTAGGAGTCAATCCTCACTTCAGGAGAAGGGATCTTCACCTTGTCCAGGATCTCGATGGCTCTTCTTCGGGCCTCTTTCTTGTCGAGATTTTGGTGGAGCTGGAGGACCTCCATAATCTGATTGCCGATCGTGAAGACGGGGTTGAGTGAAGTCATCGGTTCCTGGAAGATCATCGAGATATCGTTCCCCCTTACCCGTTCCATCTCTCTCTCTTCCAGCGTCAAAAGATCTCTTCCTTCAAAAAGAAGCTCTCCGTTCAGGATTTTACCAGGAGGTATTGGAATCAACCTTAACAGAGAGAGGCCCGTCACGCTCTTTCCACAACCCGATTCACCCACAAGGCTGACGATTTCACCAGGGAAAATCTCAAAACTCACATTTTCGACTGCCCTTACCACCCCATCCTCTGTGAAGAAATGGGTCGTCAGGCCTCGAACTTCCAAAAGAGGATTCTTCATCATCACCATTTTGCAATGATCAATGGTCAATTCGCAATGACCAATAAACAATTTTTGGTTCATCCGGGTATTGAGTGGGTAACCTCCCCTTAGGTTAAGGGGAGGTTTGGAGGGGTTACTTGTCTCGGAGATGCGATAGGGTGCCTTCTTTCCACCCGTCTGATTTCGCTCCCCTCTGTTTAAACGTTGCTTTCATGATAAATCATTTCGAAAGGCCTCTATGATGATATTCCTAACCCCCTTCATCCCCCCTTAACTTAAGAGGGGAATACAAGAAGGAGGAAAACACCCACACAAAACCCGGAAGAGCCCAATTTTTAGCGGATCGTTAGCCATTGATCTGTTATCTGTTCATCCCGTTAGGAATGATTTTCTTTTATGATTTTAAATGGGGTTCACTGCTCATTGATAACTGTCCATTGCTTATTGCTAATCGATCTTTCATTATCGTCTTCCTCTCAGTCTCGGATCTAAAGCATCCCTCAATCCCTCACCCAGCAGGTTGAAGGAGAGCACCGTCAGGAGGATGGCAAATCCCGGAAATACCGTTAACCACCAGGCATCGAAGATATAGGTCCTTCCTTCTGTCAGAATATTTCCCCAGCTTGGAGCAGGCGGTTGGACGCCAAAACCTAAAAAACTGAGACCTGCTTCCACCAGCACGGCTGTGGCCACATCGAGCGTGGCCGTGACGAAGACCGGCGCCAGACCATTGGGCAGGATATGCCTGAAGATGATCCTTCGGTCACTTACGCCGAGCGCCCTTGCTGCCTGCACAAAATCCCTCTCCCTCAGAGAGAGAAACTCTGCGCGGACAAACCTTGCGGTCCCCATCCAGGAGGTAATACCAATCACTACCATCACATTCAACATACTGGGCCCAAGAAGAGCTACGACCGTCAGGATGAGGAAGAAAGAAGGAAAGCAGAGCATCACGTCCACAAACCGCATCAGGATTGAATCCACCCACCTCCCGTAGTAGCCAGCCAAGGCTCCGACAAAGACACCGATGACGATGGAGATTGCCACAGCGACAAATCCCACCGAGAGAGAGATCCGCGATCCATAAAGCATCCGGCTCAGGACATCCCTCCCGAGCTGATCCGTTCCAAGAAGGTGCTCCCAAGAAGGGGATTTTAATTTTTTGGAAACGTTCGTCTTTCCCGGATCATAGGGTGCAATCAAGGAGGCGGACCCTGCCACCAGGAAGATGAGAAGGATTACCAACAATCCCCCAACTGCCAGTCTGTTCCTTTTGAAATAGCGCCAGAAAGTTTTAGTTTCTGAATCCATAGATAAATTAATAAATTCGAAATCCGAATATCGAAGCTCGAAACAAATCCGAAATTTTCAAAATTCAAATTTTCTAAACTCTTTTGCTTATAACATTTAAAATTTGGTCATTTGAGATTGTTTCGAAATTCGAATTTCGTGCTTCACTGATACCTTATTCTCGGATCGGCAACTCCGTAGAGAAGATCCGCAATAAAATTTCCAAGAAGAACGAGCACTGCCGTGATGGTGTTGATCGTCATCACAACCGGATAATCCCTTGCGAGCACGGCCTGGTAGGCCAGCCTTCCAATTCCGGGCCAGGCAAAAACACTCTCCATGATGATGGACCCTCCGATTAAGCCTGGAATGAGAAATCCAAAGAGGGTGACGATGGGAAGAAGGGCGTTCCGAAGTCCGTGTTTAAAATAGACCGTCTCTTCTGGAACTCCTTTCGCCTTTGCCGTTCGGATATAGTCCTGACGAATCACCTCCAGCATACTCGAGCGGGTATATCGGGAGAGGCCAGCCAACCCATGAATGGCCATGATCAGGGCCGGCAGTAAGAGGTGCCAGATCCTGTCCAGGACGATCTCTGCCGGATTAAATCCTTCCGTCACAAAGGAGCGCATCCCGAGAACGGGATAACCAAACAGCTGGACCGTTCCAAGGATGATGAGGTAGGCAAGCCAGAATCCAGGGATAGAGAGGCCTAAGAAAACGCCGAACGTCGTGAGGCGGTCCATCAAGGAGTACTGTCTTCTCGCTGAAAAGACGCCAAGCGGAATGGCCAGCGAGAAGATGATGACCATGGCAACAACGTTCAGCAGCAAGGTGTTGCCAATTCTCTCCCAGATCTTTTCCAAAACGGGCCTTCCGTCTTTGAAAGAATAGAGTTTGCCGGTGAAGAGTTTTTTAATCCATAGAAAATATTGCTGATAGATTGGTTTATCCAGATCGTAATTCTTCATCATCTGTTCGATGATTTTGGGCGAGACTTTGGGATCCATGGTTAAAGAAATCGGCCCGCCTGGTGCGGTCGTAATGATGACCCATGAGAGGATGCTGATCCCAATGAGAGTGATGAACATCTGGAGCATACGTCGGAGCAGGAAAGCAGTCATCGTCTATTTCTCCATCACCCTTTGGGTCGGGACGTACCAGCGGATGAGGTCGTACATGAGGCCTGCCTTATCCATTTTAATCGGTCGGTGGATCTTCTGGCCGGCGGGCCCATCCTCCACCAATACGAATTTATTCTGAAGCGCTGACATTCCGACCGGTGAGAAGAGAAAGGTGTAAGGCTGATCCTCGGCCATCAGTTCGTGGATTCGCCAGTAGATCTGTTTTCTTTTCTCCACATGGTACTCCTTTCTCCCTTCCTCCCAGAGGCGATCGACTTCCGGGTTTTTATAGGAGATGAAATTAAAACCCTTCTCAATCTGACTGGAATGCCAGATCTGATAGTCATCCGGGTCTGGAGATAGACCCCATCCGAGAATGCAGGCATCGAAGTGCCTTGCATTGATGAAATTTTTCAGAAAGACACTCCACTCGTAGACCTCAAATGTGAGATCCACTCCGAGCTCGCGAAGCTGGCGTTGAACCAGAACGCCCACATCGCGTCGAACATCGTTTCCGCTATTGGTGATGAGTTTAAATCGGAAAGGTTGACCGTCTTTATCCAGAACGCCATCCCCATCTGTGTCCTTCCATCCGGCCTCTGCCATCAGGGCTTTGGCTTTCTGTGGATCATAGGGAAAGGGCTTAACATTGGGATTGTAATACCAGAGGTGGCTCGGGAAGGGTCCGCTGATGACCTTTCCAAATCCATAAAGAACGTATTGGACGATCTCTTCCCGGTTGATAGCATGCGTGAATGCCTGTCGGACTCGCCTGTCCTGAAAAAGAGGGTTTTTGAGATTGTAGCCAATATAGGTGTATCCCAATGCAGGCTGGGAATAGATCTTGAGAAAGTCAATCTCGTTCATCCGACGGAATTGATGGGGCGAGACGCCATAAGAATCAATGCCTTTGGTCAGTAATTCCATCTCGCTGAGAGAGACTTCTGGAATGATCCGATAGATAATTCGGTCCAGTAGGGGCCTTCCCTGAAAATAGGTGGGGTTGGCTTCCACTACGATCTTCTCGTCTGTCACCCACTCCACAAAGCGGAAAGGTCCGGTCCCGATTGGTTTGCGGTTAAAGGGGGTGGTATTGATCTCCTCCTTTTCAAGGAGATGTTTCGGGATGATGCCCATACCCCAGGTTCCCAATCCAGGAGAAAAGGGCTGTTTGTAGGTGACCCGGAAGGTATAGGGGTCCAGCACCTCTGCCTTTTCGACCAGCTCGTAGTCGCTTCTTCGGACGGTATTGGTCTTTTCATCCATGATCTTATCATAGGTGAACTTCACATCTTCCGCTGTAAATTCCTTCCCGTCGTGCCAGAGAACGCCCTTTCGCAAGAAAAAAGTGATTTGAGGCTTCGCCCCTTCTTTGATGGTCCAGGATTCGGCCAATTCTCCAACAAAACTCTGGAGATCTCTGTCATACTTGATCAATCCATTGAAGACAAAAGAGTTGATGTCACTGGAGGCTGAATCTTGGGCTAAAATCGGGTTGAGAAAGGAGGCATCTCCAATGGAACTCATAATCAACTGGTTTATCCGGTGGTCGGGCCGTTGACTGACAAAGAGGAGATTTACTCCAAGAACAATGAGAAAGAGTACTGGAGGGATGAAAAGGAGAGTTTTGATCTTCATTAATTTGGTGTAATAGAATTTGTCATTCCTACCTAAACTCGGTTTCGAGTCTCAGCGACAGGAATCCAGATTTTTCTTTTTTTATTTTACCACCTTCGATATCGAACTTAAAGACCTTCCCTACTTCATTCTTCAATTATGTTTTATTTCTTCCTTCGTCTCTCTTCCTTCGTCTCTCATCCCTCGTCCTTCACTCCGAACTCCGAACTCGTCCCTCCGAACTTTGTTTCATCCTACCGATTTGTTACCAGCACTTGCAAACCCATTTCGGTCAATTGAGCTGCAACCGGAAGAGCCGCCTCTTTCGTTACAAACGGCCCGATCCTCACCCGATGGTACTTCTGTGTCTGGGTCTCTACGGTCGCCACAAAGACATTGTCAAAATTTCTTTTCAATCGCTCTGCCAGATCACGCGCCCTGGCCTCGTCGCTGAAAGAACCAACTTGAAGGTTAAAACGCTCGACCTGTTCAACAAGCGGTGCTCCTACCCACTCTACCTTGACGTTCGCTGTTCCTTTTGCCCACATCCCAAGGATACGGGCAGCTGCGTAGGAGACATCAATGATCCTCTCCTTAACAAAGGGACCTCGGTCGTTCACCTTTAACTCCACTGACCTGCCATTTTCGAGATTGGTCACCATCACTATGGTTCCCAGAGGGAGGGAGTTATGGGCGCAGGTGAGCTGAAACATATCATAAATTTCACCGCTCGAAGTCGGCCTTCCATGAAATTCACCTCCATACCAGGAGGCCACTCCATATTGGACTTCACGGGTTTCCCGTTTCTCAAGCTTTGTTTCAGGAGGGAGCTTTGCTTCGTAAACCGGCTCTTCTCTCTTCTCCTCCCTCCTCTCTTCCTTTTTGACCTCCTGCCTGGGGGGAGGTATTTCTCTTCGATCAATCACCACCCGCTGTTTCGGCCCACATGCGGTTAAGAGAAAAAAGATTAGAGGAGCGACAAAGATTAATCTTTTCAATTTAACTCTTTTCATTTCAAAATGGTTTTCTCCTTTATCAATCACCTGGCTCATTTCACCCGTCCAAAGGGCTCCTGATTTCAGAGGGTTTCTTCCTGATGAGATGGGTATAGATCATGGTTGTATTCACATGCTTGTGCCCCAGGAGTTCCTGAATCGTCCTGATGTTGTGACCCGATTCAAGAAGGTGTGTTGCAAAACTGTGACGCAAGGTGTGACAGCTTGCCATTTTGGGTAAATTTGCCTTCCTCACTGCTTCTTTAACAGCACGCTGAATCGCGGAGGGATGAATATGCCACCGCATCACCTTTCCGGATCGCGGATCGACCGATAGATTCTTGGCTGGAAATAGCCACTGCCAGGCCCATTCCTTCGGAGCATTGGGATATTTCTTCTCCAGAGCATCTGGAAGTGAAACTTCCCCGTAACCCATCTTCAAATCCTGATCATGGATTTCTTTGACGGATGATAATGTTTTGCAGTCTGAACTTGAGAAATCTCCTTACCCAGTGGAGGTAGAACTTGATCTTATCCTTGGGCACTGCCCCCAATTTTGAAAGAAACTCCTCAAAGCCCCCAATCCGATCGTTTTTTCTTTCCATTAGTCTTCAAAATAAGAAATTTTAGGTTTTAATTATATGCAATATAACATTAATATTCAAACAAATTATTTCACACCAAAAAATTCAGGCTCCATAACCCCCTAAATAAATCTATTGAAAACAGGAGGATAGAATAATCTATGGGTGTATAAACAACCTGGGAATCCATAAAATTTTGTTTGACAAGAACAACCATTTTTGATAGTGTTTTACATAATCATACTTGCAGTTCAATAATTGATGGGCGGGGACGAATAAGGAATAAAACATAAAAAAGCCGTCCCCGCCCATCGGCGGCGCTGAGCTTACGCTCAAACCAGCGCTTTGCTGGTCGGCTTTTAAAAAGA
>OGCL01001050.1_pt1 | contig 25618 bp, 24 predicted proteins | sample 1570041 | NCBI WGS metagenome assembly OGCL01 (sample SAMN06266162, study PRJEB24511) | hot springs metagenome | isolation source: Hot spring water | place: South Africa: Limpopo | collected 2015-06-22 | reverse complement strand
ACGAGGAGGTGATCGCCGCCGCCGACGCCCACGGCATGGCCATGGTCTTCACCGGCATGCGGCATTTCCGGCATTGAGTCGGCCGGCGCGCCTCAGGCGTCTTCCACCAACGACAGACCCAGGTGCTTTTCCAGGAGCGGCTGGAGCGATTTGAGCTGCTTGAGACAGTCCGGGCAGACGTGCCGACCGCCGTCCAAAAGCAGCCAGCCCGCTTGCCGCGCCTCGTCGTCTTCGCCCTCGAACCATGCCCGCCCGTCGCTCGCGCGACGGCCAGAGTCGCGCCCACGCGGGCAGTTGCGCCGCAGCTCCAGACAGCGGATGGCTTGGGGGTTACAGATGTCGCAGAAGATGAAGGCCCTACGGCTCATATTTGCCTCCTGGCGTGCGGGGTCATGGAGCGGGTGTTGTGAGCGAAGACTTTCTCGCTTGCTGACATCCCCAGGCGCTTGATACTAGACTAGACTGTCGCTGCTGTCAGCGGACATCGCCCAGCGACAACATCTATCGGTCTGTACGAGCGCGTCATGCAGAAAATCCGACTCGGCGACCTGCTCTTGGAGCAGGGCCGGATCACGCCGCAACAGCTGGAGGAGGCGTTGCGGCGCCAGCGGCAGACCGGCCAAAAACTGGGCAAGGCGCTGCAGGAGCTGGGTTTCATAGGCGAGCGCGAGATCGCGGCCGCCCTGGCGGCACAGCTCAAGCTGCCGCTGGCCGACCTGCGTCAGGCCAGAGTCACCCCCGAGGCCAAGCAGCGGCTGGGCGAACCCCTCGCGCGACGCTTTCGCGCCCTGGCGCTGGAGCTGCGCGAGCGCAGCGCCCGCGTGGTCATGGCCGACCCCACCGACATCTACGCCTACGACGAGATCCGACGCCGTCTGCAATGTGACATCGATCTGGAGGTGGCGCCTGAGTCCGAGATCCTGCACCTGATCGAGGCCACCTATCGCCATGGCGGCGAGATCGAGCACCTGGCCCGTCACTTGTCGGAAGAGCTGGCCGATAACGTGGTCGACCTGGCCAGCGTGACCGCCATGAGCGGTGAGGACGCCACCGTCGCCCGTCTGATCAACACCGTCTTCGATGACGCCCTGCGCGCCGGGGCCTCAGACATCCACCTGGAGCCAGGCGAGGAGAGCCTGCGCATCCGGCTGCGCATCGACGGCGTGCTCCAGCCCCTGACCGAGGCCCCCAGGCGCGTGGCCGCCGCCCTGGTGCAGAGGCTCAAGCTCATGGGCGGCCTCGACATCGCCGAAAAGCGTCTGCCCCAGGACGGGCGCTTCCTGCTGCGGGTGTCCGATCGATCCGTCGACGTACGCCTATCCATCATCCCGACCCAGTATGGGGAGTCGGCCGTCATGCGCCTGCTCGTACAAACCGCCGTCAAGCGGCTCGATGAGCTGGGCATGCCGTCGGAACAGCTGGGCCGCTTCGAGGACCTGCTGCGTCTGCCCCATGGCCTCATCCTGGTCACCGGCCCCACCGGTTCCGGCAAGACCACCACCCTCTACGCCGGACTGAATGCCCTCAACACCCCCGAGCGCAAGATCCTGACGGTGGAGGACCCCGTGGAATATCGGCTGCCCGGCATCGTGCAGGTGCAGGTCAATGAAAAGATCGAGCTCGATTTCGCCCGTTGTCTGCGCGCCTTTCTGCGCCAGGATCCGGACGTGATCCTGGTCGGCGAGATGCGTGACGAGGAGACGACCCTGATCGCCCTACGCGCCGCCCTCACCGGTCACCTGGTGCTGTCCACCCTGCACACCAACGATGCGGCGGGGGCGGCGCCGCGCCTGCTGGACATGGGCGCCAGTGCCTATCTGCTCGCCGGTACCCTGCGCGGCATCCTCGCGCAGCGCTTGCTGCGGCGGATATGTAGCGCATGTGCCCAAGCGTACCGTCCCGATGACGGCGAACTGACGTTGTTGTCGGACGCCGACCCAGCCATCGCCTCTTCCCCGCGCTGGATGCGCGGCGCCGGCTGCCCCCGCTGTCACCACACCGGTTACAGCGGACGCCTGGGCGTGCATGAGCTGCTGGTCATCGACACGGAACTCATGCGGCTACTCAATCGCGGCGACAGCGAGCGCTTCCGGGCCGCCGCACTCGAGCGGCTGCGCGGCCAGCGGCTCGCCGACCAGGCCCTGCGTCTCGCCGCCCGGGGACTCACCACCCTGGCCGAGGCCATGCGCGTGGCCTATGTTGGGGAGGAAGGCTGAGCAGGTGATGCCGTCCTGCCATGCCTGAGTACCGTTACCACGCGCGCGACCTGCAGGGACAGGCCCGGCTGGGGACGCTGCGCGCCGTGGATGCGGCGGCGGCGGCCGACAGCCTGACCGCCAGCGGCCTGATCCCGGTCGACATCCAACCCGTCCGCCCAGCCAATCGGATCCTGGACCGCCTACAGGCCTTGCGCCGACCTGTTCGCCCGGAGCAGCTACTCTTGTTCTACCGTCAGATGGCCAGCATGATCAAGGCCGGCGTGCCCATGCTGGAGACCATGGCGAGCCTGACCAAGGCCCATGCGAGTACCCCATTTGCCCGCGTGCTGGATGACGTGCGCGAGCAACTCATGGCCGGCCATGCCCTCGCGGCGGCCTGCAGCCGGCATCCCCGCGCCTTCGACCCGCTCATGCTGCACCTGATCCATCTCGGCGAGAGCACGGGCCGGCTGCAGGAGGTCTTCCAGCGCCTGCACGAACACCTGCTGTTCGATCGCGAGATGGCCGAGCGCGTGCGCGCGGCCTTGCGCTACCCCGCCTTCGTGCTCGTCGCCTTGGTGGTAGCCGTGGCCGTGATCAATTTCATGGTGGTGCCGGCCTTCGCCAAGGTCTATCAGAACGCCGGCGCCGATCTGCCGCTCATGACCCGCATCTTGATCGCCAGCTCGGAATTCAGCCTCGCCTACTGGCCGTGGCTGCTCGCCGCCGCCATGCTGGCGGTAGGCGGTGTGCGCATCTGGCTCGCCAGCAAACGGGGTCGCGAGACATGGGACCGTTTCGTGCTACACCTGCCGGTGTTTGGCGCCATCGTGCACAAGGCGGCTCTGGCGCGCTTCGCGCGCGCGCTGGCCATGGCCTATGGCAGCGGTCTGAGCATCCTGGACAGCCTGGGCACGGTCGCCCAGGCCATGGACAACCGCCATCTCGCCCAGCGCTTGGCGGGCCTGGCCAGCGACATCCAGCGCGGCACGAGCCTCAGCGCGGCGGCGGCCGGCACGGGCGTCTTCACCCCCGAGGTGCTGCAGATGCTCGCCATAGGCGAGCAGACTGGCGACCTGGAGCGCTTGCTGGAGGACGTGGGCGGCATGTACCAGCGCGAGGTGGAATACGCCCTGCGCGGGTTGTCCCAATATATCGAGCCGCTGCTCATCGCCGTACTGGCCGGTGTGGTGCTGGTGCTGGCCCTCGGCGTCTTCCTGCCGGTATGGGACATGGCCCAGACCATGCTGCGCCCGCACTAGATCCACCCTGACCGTCTAGGGATCTGTCCCGGCCCTAAAGTTCTTTTCGCGCGTGCCGATAGCCAGTTCGGTTTCCACCCGTACCTGGAGGATATCGTCATGCCGCGCAGACAATCCGGTTTCACCCTCATCGAGCTGGTCATCGTCATCGTCATCCTCGGCATCCTGGCCGCCGTGGCCCTGCCGCGTTTCTACGGCATGCAGACGGATGCCCGCCGCGCCAAGGCGCAGGCCTTCCTGGGCGCCATCAAGTCCGGGGCGGCCATCGCCTACTCCGCCGCCTTGGTCAACAACCAGACCGGCAATACCGGCAGCATCAACATGCAGGGCACCACCGTCACCCTGCGCGCCGGCTATCCCACCGCCAACGCCGCTGGGATCTTGGCCGCCGCCAACATCAACCCCGCCACGGACGACGTGACCACCGCCGGCGGAGGTGGCGGTTTCGGAAGCACCTTGAACATCCGAATCAACGGCGCCACCACCCCGGCCCAATGCCAGGTGAGTTATACGGCACCGACTGCACTCAACACCCAACCCACTTATAACATCGTGGTCACGGGTTGCTAGGGCATGATCGGCAGACGGCAGACGGGTGTGACCCTGGTCGAACTCGTAGCGGTCCTGACCCTCATGGCGACTCTGGCAGTGGCCTTCGGCCCGCGCCTGTTCGAACGTGCGGCATTGGATGCGCGCGCCTTGAGCGATGCGGCCGCCGACCTGCTGCGTCTGGCACAGCGTCAGGCCATGGCGCGCGGGCAACCAGTGCTCGTGCACGTGACGGCCCATCGTCTGGAGCTGTGCCCGCAGTCGGGCTGCGGCGCCGGCCCTTTGCGCGATGCCGCCGGCGAGCCCTTGCGCGTCGATGCCCCCGACGGACTCCTCCTCAGCCTCACGGGCGGCCCCCTGTCTTTCTCCGCCCAGGGGCGGCCCAGCGCACCGGCCGAGCTCGAGGTCTCCGCCACCGCGGGCAGCCGCCGCATCCGCATCGATGGCGTCACCGGTCTCGTGCGCCCGCATGTCTGAGCCGCATTCCTGGCGCCAAGGCGGCTTCAGCCTCGTGGAGGTGATCATCTTTCTGGTGATCATGGCCATCGCCCTCACTGCCGTACTGCAGGCCTTCTGGCTCGCGGGCAGCCGAGGCGCGACGCTCCTCGTGCAGCCTCAGGCCGTGGCCGCCGCCCAAGGGCTACTGGAGGAGATGCTGGCGCGCGCTTTTGCCAATCCACCCGGCGGCTATGCCGGCGGCCCTCACGCCGCCAATCGCCATCTCTTCGACGACGTCTCGGACTATGATGGGCTCATCATGAATGGGCTACGCGACCCGTACGGCCAACCCATGGCCGGCCTGGAGCGCTACCAGCTCGAAGTGGAGGTCTTGCCTTGGGCCTGGGCGGGCCTGGGCGCGGCCCAAGGGCGTCTGTTGCGGGTGCGCCTGAGCGACCCCGCCGGCCAGGCCTGGCGGTTCGAAGCGTTCAAGGCCGCAGGATGAGGGCGCCATGACACGATTACTCCCCATGGCAGGTCAGCGCGGCTTCAGCCTGGTGGAGATGGTGCTGGCGCTCGCCCTGCTCGCCTTGGCCAGCGTCGTCCTGGCCCAGGTCGGCGTGCTGCCGGTGCGCCTCTACGACGTCAACGCGCGGCGCACGGCGGCCATGGCCGAGCTGGAGGCCGCGCTGGCGCTGATCCATCAGGAGACCGTCACGGCCCTGCCCGGCAGTCTGCGCTGGACCGCCGCGGGTGCGCGGCAGGCCGTGGAGCTTTTGCGTGTGCGCTCCAGCGGCCGCTATCGCCTGGCCGCGCCCGGCGACCCCTTGGAATTTGCCCCAGCGCCCCTGGACGACCGGTTCGACGTCCTGGGGCCTGCCGTGGAGGCCGCTGTCGGCGACCAGATGGCGATAGGCCCCTTCGGCGCTGGCGCCGATCCCTACCGGCCAGAGTATCGTCGTGCCTATGCCGGTCCCGCCGGTACGGTGACCCAGGTCCAGTTTCTGCCGGCCGGCGCGCCCTATCCCGCACCGGCGCCGGCACACCGTTTCCATCTGTTGTCGGGGGCGGTGAGCCTGATGTGCGATCCGGCCCAAGGCACGCTCACCCTTTTCGAGGGCTATGCGCCCCAGGCAGCCCAACCGGTGGAGCCGTCGGCCGCGCCTCTGGCAGGCGCCCGGCAAGGTCTGCTGGCCGAGGGGTTGACCCGCTGCCAGCTCAGGCACCTCGCCGCAGCCCCGGGACGCCCGGGACGGCTCTTGGTGGAGCTGTCCAAGCAGGCCGGTGAGGACGTCATCCGCCTGTACCGTGAGTTCACGCTGCCCTGAGATGCCATCGCCATCCCCCCGCCACGCACCGTCCGCCGCCCAAGGCTTCTCCCTGCCTGCGGCCCTGTTTTTACTGGTATTGCTCGCGGGTCTCGCGGCTTGGTTGATGCGCGCCATCAATACAGGCGCCACAGCGGCCAATTTGGCCTTGCAAATGGCCCATGCCCGGCTGGCCGCCATGAGCGGCCTGGAGGCGGCACGCCATCGGGTGTTGCACGCCGGTGTATGCGCCGATTGGAACTCGCCGGGGCCCGGCGTCCTGACCGGCTTCACGGTCAGCGTACGCTGCCGCACCCACTCTGCGCTGGAAGCCGGTCATCCCGTGACGCTGTACGATATCGCTACCCATGCCTGCAACGAGCCGGCAGCCGGCGCCTGCCCCAACCCCTCGCCCCTGCGTGCCGATTATGCGGCCGCGCGTGCTCAACTGCGGTTGGAACCCTGATTCGCATGTCCAAAGATCCCCCGGTGCACGCTCATGCGTATCGCTATCCCTCGGCCCCTCGCCGCGCCAGGTGAGGGAATCGAGCCCCGCAGACCTGACCCCCGAGCCGACATGCCTGTCCCAAACCCAGCCGAACGCATCAAAAAAGTCTTGGATGGAGTGAGGCGGCTGGCGCTGAGGGGTGTGCGCCGCGAACGTCGCCCTTACGTCTTGACCGCAACGGATGCGGGCTTGTGCGCCTGTCGCATCCAGGCGCTAGCAGGGCGCGCCAGGATCGAGCGCTTCCACTGGCAGGGGGGCGCCCGTCTGGAGGATCTGCCGACGCTGCAGCGCAGCTGGTCACTGCCGGCGGGACCGGTGGCGGCGCTCCTGTCGGCGCAGGACTACCTGACCCTGGTGGTGGACGATCCGCCCGTGCCCGAGGACGAACTGGCGCGCGCCCTGGTGTGGCAGTTGCGCGACCGACTGCCCTTCCCGCCGGAAGAGGCCGTGCTCGGGCGCTTGTCCTTGCCGCAGCAAGACAAGTCCACGAGCTGGGTGGCGGTGGCGAGGCGCGACGTCTGTGAGCGTCTGCACGCCGCCTATCGCGACACCGGCCTGCATCTTCGCGCGATCGACGTGGAGGAGGGCGCACAGAGGAACCTGGCCGCCTTGATCGAGCCAGCGGGCGGAGCCATATGCCTGCTGCACGTGGGCGCACGCGATGCCCTGCTCACCGTGAACGCGGGCAGCGAGCTGCTACTGAGCCGCCGTCTGGAGAGGCGGGCGGGCGAGGAGGACGATGACAGGCTGGCGCTGGAGGTCCAGCGCGTGCTCGACTACGCCGACCGTCACCTGCGCGCCCTGGCCATCGCCCGCCTGTATCTGGCGCCGCTGCCGGGGCAGGATGAGCACTGCAGGCGACTCGAGGGCTTACTCACCGTACCCGTTCAACCGCTGCGCCTGGATGCGATCATGGACCCTGGCCGACACGAGCCGCTGGCCGACCTGGAGGTCCAACGCCAGGCCTGGTTCGCCCTGGGCCTGGCCTTGAGGTGGGCATGAACGGGCTGTCGCAACAGCACATCGACCTCCTGCCGGCGGACCTGCTGCCCAAGGCACAGTTTCCCTCCCTGTCCGCAGTGGCGGTGGCCTGCCTCCTGTTGGCTGTGGTCCTGCTCGTCCATGGGCATCGATTGATGCTGGAGAAGGAAGGGCTCGAAGCCCAGCTCGCTCGGCTCGACGCGCGCCTGGCCCAGCTCGCCCAGCCCGCCCGGCCCGCCACGGCCGATGCTCAAGCACGCGAGCGCGAACTGGAACGTCTGCGTCAGATAGGCCAGCTTGCCTCGCAACGCGGCGCCCTCGGCTGGTCGGGGCACCTCAGGGCCTTGGCCCGCGCCCATGCCGAGGGGCTGTGGCTCACCGGCGTGACGCTGGAGGCATCCACCCTGCGCCTGGAAGGACGCATGCTCGACGCCAGCCGGTTGCAGCCCTATCTGCTGCGTCTGGCCAGACAGCCGGAGTTCGCCGGCGTGCGTCTCGCGGCCGTGCAGGTGGCGAGCGTCGAGAGCACGGAGCAGAGCGACGGGCATGCGCCCGGCCTGAGCTTTGTGCTCGCCAGCGAGGAGGCGCCGCGACCATGATGCGCACCGCCTGGCGGGAGATGGCGCAGCGCTATGCGGCGCGCAGCCGGCGCGAGCGGCTGATCCTCGCCCTGGCCTGCCTGGCCTTGACCTGGGGGGGATTCGACCTGTTTCTGCTGCAACCACTTCAGGCCCAAATCGGCCGCCGGCAGGCAGAGCTGGCGGCCATGACGGATCGCCTGACCCAGCTAGAGGAGGCCCATGCCCAGGCCGTCCAGACCCTGACCCAGGCTGCCCGCAAACAGCAAAGCCTGCAAGCCGGATTGGCGGAGGCGCGCAAGGAACTGCCCCCCGCCCTCGCCGACAGCCCGGACGCGAGCCGCATCCTGCGCACAGCCATGGCCCATGCCTTGGAGAAGCAAGGCGGCGTGCGCGTGCTCGCTATGCGCTCCCTGCCGCCCGAGCGCCTGCGCGAGGGCGACCCACTCGTGCTGCATGGTCTGGAGCTCACGCTGGCCGCGCCCTATGCGCTGCTGGTGGACCATCTGCGCGGCCTGGAGCAGGCGGTGCCCGGCCTCCTTTGGGGGCCCCTGAAACTGGAAGCGGACGCGATGGGCCCCGTCCGTCTGCAGGTGCGGCTGCAGGCCCTCGGCGAGGAGGAGGCATGGCTCGGTTTGTGAAGCCCACCCAGGGCAGCCTGGCCTTCATCGCCCTGCTCCTGGTCCCGCCAGCGCTGGCCGTGCAGCTACCCGACCCCACCCGGCCGCCGCGCACGACCGCTACCGGCGAGGCCATGCCAGAGCTGCCGGCGCCTCCCAGCGTCATCGTGCGCACGCCCAGCGGTTATCACGCCTGGCTGGACGGGCGCTGGGTGCGCGCCGGCGAGCGCCTGGACGCCAGCGTCCGCGTGGAGGCCGTCACGGCCAACGGCGTGCGCCTGCACACCCCCAGGGGTCGGCGCTGGCTCAGCCTGCATCCCGACGTACAGGTGCGCCCCAGCGACGACCCGCCATCGAGACGACCCTGAGACTGGATCATACGGAGTCCCCCATGGATGCAACCCACTCAAGCCGCAGTCTGATCGTCCTTTTTTTCCTCCTGAGCGGCTGCGCCAGTGTGCAAATGCCGCCGCCCATGCCCCAGATGCAGCAGGCGCTGAGCGAGTCGCTGCAGGTCCCCAGCCCGCGCCCACTGCCGCCGGCGGTGCAGGCTGCGCTGCTGTCGCCGGCACCGCCTAGCGAGCTTCCCAAGCCCGCGGCGGACGAGCAGCGGTTCGATCTCAATGTGCATAATGCATCGGCAACACAGGTCTTCCTTGGCATCGCCGCCGGCAGCGGCTACAGCCTCGTGCTGCATCCCGAGGTCGGGGGCCGGATCACGGTCAGCCTCAAGGACGTCACCCTGCCCGAGGCCATGGCCATCCTGCGCGATCTATACGGCTTCGAATACCGCATCGAGGGGCGCCGGGTGATCGTCTATCCCATGGCACCGCAGACCCGTTTCTACACCGTCTCCTATCCTGGCGCCGTGCGTCAGGGCCGCTCCGAGATGCGGGTTATGGGCGGCTCACTCACCAGCCCGGCCGGCGAGGGCCAGACGGGCGGCACCGCCGCGCAGCAGGAGAGCAGCCGCATCATCACCAGAAATCAGACCGATCTATGGCAGGAGTTGCAGCGTTCCGTGGCCCTCATCCTCGGCTGTGCGGTCGGCGCCGCGCCGGCGCCGGCGCAAGACGGCAGCGCTGCGACCGTGGGCGAGCCGCAATGTCAGAGCGGGCGCAGCATCGTCATCAACCCGCAAAGCGGGCTGCTGGTGGTACGCGCCCTGCCGGCCGAGCATGCGCAGGTGGCGGAGTACTTGAAGGCCCTGCGGGCGAGGGTCGAGCGCCAGGTGATGATCGAGGCCAAGATCCTCGAGGTCACCCTAAACGAAGGGGCCCAAGCCGGCATCAACTGGGCCTGGTTCTCTGGCGACAACACCCTGGCGAAAGGCGCCAATGCCAGCGCCATTCCGCTGGCGGGCGCGCTGGGTGGCGGCAGTCTCGGCAACCTGCTCGGCAGCGGCCTGGCCGGCAGCGGCGGCGCGGTCGCAGGCAACGGCGCGCACGCCGGTCTGTATGGCCTGTCCCTGCGGACTTCCAATTTCGCCGCGCTGCTGGAGTTTCTCAAGACCCAGGGACAGGTGCAGGTGCTGTCCAGCCCACGCGTGGCATCCCTCAACAGCCAGAAGGCAGTGCTCAAGATCGGCACGGACGAGTTCTACGTCACCGGCATCACGACCACCACCACCACCGGCGGCGGCGGCACCACCACCGCGCCCACCCTCACCCTACAGCCGTTCTTTTCCGGCATCTCCCTGGACGTGACGCCGCACATCGACGACACGGGGCACATCCTGCTGCACGTCCGCCCCGCGGTGAGCAACGTTCAGACCGTCACCCGCGACATCGACCTGGGCACCCTGGGCAACTACCGCCTGCCCATGGCTGCCAGCAGCGTGTCCGAGACCGACACCATCGTGCGCCTCGTTGACGGTCAGGTCGCCGCCATCGGCGGGCTCATGCGCGTACATGGCCAGGATGCCGAGAGCAGCGTGCCTGTGTTGGGGGAGCTTCCCGGACTGGGCGCGCTGTTCCGTAACAGCGCGACGAGCCGCCAAAAGCGCGAATTGGTCATCCTGCTCAAGCCCACCCTGCTCTACACAGCCGAGGACTGGGCGGGTGCCCAGAAAGAGACCCACACGCGCTTCACCCATTATCGCTGAGCGTCGCCATGTGCCAGCTACGAGCGCGTCCTATCCGCGCCGGCGTCGACGAAATCATGAAACGACACGCACGGCTGCTCGCCTTGTGCTGCCTGATGCCGGCGGCCGCGTCGGCCTTGGCCGATGGCGTCGGTCTGGCGCTCCGGCTCGACACCGGCGCAACCCGACTGCTGGTACCGGCACCCTTGCGCATCCCCTCACCCCCAGCTATCCCCATGCGAGAGGGAAGCTTCGAGAGCCGCTCACGCGACCATGGTGATAAAAATGGGGTAATGCCGGTCGTGGCCAATCCATCCGGGCCTGCCGGACTTGCCGCGGCGCGTACGACCCTGGCCGAAGGCCGCAGCGACGAAGCCAGACAGCAGCTCGCCGCACTGGCTCGAACGGCTGGTCCGGAGCACCTGGCAGAGGTAGCCACGCTGCTCGTACTCGCTGGTGATGCTTCAGGCGCGCTCGAGGTCTACGGCCGTCTGCCGCCTGGTCGAGAATTGCCTGCAGGCGCCTGGCTGGGCCTGGCCATCGCCCTGGACGAGGGAGGCTATGTAACCCAAGCGGACCTCGCCTATACCCGAGCCGCGGCCATGACGGCAGATGTTGAGGTGCGGGCCTACATCGAGGCGCGTCGCCGCCTGCTGGCCGGCCTGCGGCATCACATCGCGCCTTGAGCGCCTCGACCGATTACGGCCGGCAGGCCGCAAGCGGTTACCGTGAAAGTCGCGACAGCGGCTCACGACGCTCCCTCCCTCACGGGAGGAGGGACCGTTCATCCCTGATTCCTCGGTTGAATACGTCCGAAGTCGCGTCTCTGCGGGCGCCTGGCTTTGTGGCTGTGCCGAAACTCGCCGAGGAGACGGGAGATTTTCCTCGGCTCGTTTGGCCGCTACGCTCGGGACCAGCACTGCGTGCTGTCCTGCGCCCTGCGGGCTGGTCGCGCCAGACACCCGTTTGGACCGCCCTTCGGTCGTGTTCAACTGCGGTTTTTAGGATTATCGTGAAAGTCGCGCAGCCGACTCACCACACTCCCCTCCCCCTCGGGGGGAGGGGCGGGGGGGAGAGGGAACGGTCACGGCGACATTCATGCTCCGGGGTGGCCGTCGCCATGTCCGTTACCTTGAATGCGCCTTGGCAACCAGGACCAGGCCAAGCAGGGACTGGATGAGATAGACCGCGCTGGATATGCCGTGCCAGGTCTGGAAACGACTGCGGAACAGGCTGTCCATCACGTCCAGCGGCAGCGCCTGGGCCTTGAGGCCTTCCATGATGGGCTGGATGCCGAAGCGCTGGCCCAGGGTCAGCAAGAGCATGATCAACGCGACCCAGAAAAAGAGCTGTTTCAGGCTGCCACCGCCGTGGCGGAGGAGTCGGTGCAACAGCAGATAGGCGCCGCAGGCCATGCCCACGTAAGCGATGAGGCTGAACATCCGGCCCGCGAGCATCCCGGCCAGGGCGCGGTCCTCGAGCTGATAGAACAGCACCGGCGCGGCCAGGTAGCCGATGGCGAACAGCCCCCCCACCCACAGGGCAACGGCCCAGGCGGCAAGCAGGTCAGCCAGCCGTTTCATGCCTCGGGCATGCGAGGTGAGCGATCCGCGAGCCTGATGCCATGGCCGCCGCGCTCATCAGCGGATCAACCTCACCCTTGCAGTCAGATGTAGTGGACATCGAGGATCTCGTAATGGCGCAGTCCGCCCGGGGCGTGCACTACGGCGACATCACCGGCATATTTGCCGATGAGCGCGCGGGCGATGGGGGAACTCACCGAGATCTTGCCTTGCTTGATGTCCGCCTCGTCGTCACCGACGATCTGATAGCGCACCTCCTCGCCCGACTCGGCGTCCGCAAGCTCGACCGTGGCGCCGAAGACCACCCGGCCGTCTGCATCCAGATGTCTCGGGTCGATGATCTGGGCGTTGGCGAGCTTGCCCTCCAAGTCCTTGATGCGCCCCTCGATGAAGCCCTGCTTCTCCTTGGCGGCATCGTATTCGGCATTCTCGGACAAGTCGCCGTGGGAGCGCGCCTCGGCGATGGCGGCGATGACCGCAGGGCGTTCCACGGTCTTCAGACGGTTAAGTTCGTCGCGCAGCTTCTGCGCCCCGATGACGGTCAAGGGAACCTTGCTCATGATCCTCCCGGATGTGTCTTGCGATGCCTCAGACCAGGCGCCGATGCAGGGACTGCAGGCTGTAGACGGTGATGTCCCGCCGCCCCTTCATGCCCATGCAGGCGGCCATGGCCCCGGCCAGGGTGGTGAAATAGGGGATGTTGGCGGACAGGGCGGCGGTCCGGATGGAAAAGGAATCCTTGATCGCCCGCTTGTCTTCCACCACGTTGACGATCAGCTGAATGTCGCCGTTCTTGATGGCATCGACGATGTGGGGACGCCCTTCCGCCACCTTGTTCACGGCTGTGACGGGCAGCCCGGCCGCAGCGATGACCGCCGCCGTACCCTTGGTGGCCAGCAGCTTGAATCCCAGCTCATGCAGTTCACGGGCGATGGCCACGACTTGTGGATGCTCGGGGTTGCGCACCGACAGACAGGCGTTGCCGGCACGCGGCAGCTTGACGCTGGCTGCGTACTGCGACTTCAGGAAGGCCTCACCGAAGGTCTCGCCCACCCCCATCACCTCGCCGGTGGACTTCATCTCCGGCCCCAGCAAGGGGTCGACGCCGGGAAACTTGCGGAAGGGGAAGACCGCCTCCTTGACGGAGAAGTAGGGCGGCACGACCTCGGTATCGGCGGCCTGTTCCGCCAGGCTGCGCCCGGTCATGCAGCGCACGGCGACCTTGGCCAGAGGCCTGCCCGTCGCCTTGGACACATAGGGCACGGTGCGCGAGGCGCGAGGGTTGACCTCCAGGACATAGACCTGCTCGCCCTTGATGGCGAACTGCACGTTCATCAGCCCCACCACCCCCAAGCCTCTGGCCAAGGCTGCGGTCTGCCGACGCAATTCATCCTGCAGGGCGGGTGACAGACTGTAGGGCGGCAGCGAGCAGGCCGAGTCGCCCGAATGCACGCCGGCCTGTTCGATGTGCTGCATGATGCCGCCGATGACCACCTGCTCGCCGTCCGAGATGGCGTCCACATCGACCTCGATGGCATCGTTGAGAAAACGGTCCAACAACACGGGCGAATCGTTCGACACCTTGACCGCCTCGCGCATGTAACGCTGCAGGTCGGCCTCCTCGCGCACGATCTCCATGGCGCGGCCGCCCAGCACATAGGAAGGGCGCACCACGAGCGGGTAGCCGATCTCGGCGGCCATGGCCAGCGCCTCGTCCGGGTCACGCGCGCAACGGTTGGGCGGTTGCAACAGGCCCAGTTCGTTGATGAGTTGCTGGAACCGCTCCCGGTCCTCGGCACGGTCTATGGCGTCCGGGCTGGTGCCGATGATGGGTACGCCGTTCTTTTCAAGGTCTCGCGCCAGTTTCAGCGGGGTCTGGCCGCCATACTGCACGATCACCCCCCACGGCTTCTCGATGCGCACGATCTCCAGCACATCCTCCAGGGTGAGGGGTTCGAAGTAGAGCCGATCCGAGGTGTCATAATCGGTGGATACCGTCTCGGGATTGCAGTTGACCATGATGGTCTCGAAACCATCCTCACGGCAGGCCTGGGCGGCATGCACACAGCAGTAATCGAATTCGATGCCCTGCCCGATGCGATTGGGTCCGCCCCCCAGCACCATGATCTTCTTGCGGTCCGTGGGCTGGGCTTCGCACTCCTCCTCATAGGTCGAATACATGTAGGCGGTGGAGGTGGCGAACTCGGCCGCGCAGGTGTCCACCCGCTTGTAGACCGGATGGATGTCCAACTCACCGCGACGCCGGCGTACGGCATGTTCATCGGTGCCCAGCAGCCGCGCCAGCCGCCGGTCTGAGAAACCGTTGCGCTTCAGACGATAGAGCTCGTCGCGCGCGAGGCTGTCGAGCGACCGCCCGCGCAGTTCGTTCTCCTGCCGCACCAGATCCTGAATCTGGGCCAGGAACCAGGGATCGATCCTGGAATAACCGTGCACCGCCTCCAGGCTCATCCCCAATCGGAAGGCATCGGCCACATACCACAGCCGCTCGGCACCGGGATTGCCCAGCTCGGCCTCGATCTCGTCCTCGTCGCCGGACCTCTCGTCCAGTCCATCCGCCCCCGTCTCCAAGCCGCGCAGGGCCTTCTGCAGGGATTCCTGGAAGGTGCGGCCGATGGCCATCACCTCGCCCACCGACTTCATCTGGGTGGTGAGCCGGTCGTTGGCCTTGGGAAACTTCTCGAATGCGAAGCGCGGCACCTTGGTGACCACATAATCGATCGAGGGCTCGAAGGAGGCCGGGGTCACCCCACCGGTGATGTCGTTTTTCAGCTCGTCGAGGGTGTAGCCCACGGCGAGCTTGGCCGCCACCTTGGCGATGGGGAAACCGGTCGCCTTGGAGGCCAGGGCCGAAGAGCGGGACACGCGCGGGTTCATCTCGATCACGATCATGCGCCCGTCCGCCGGATTGATCGCGAACTGGACATTGGAGCCCCCGGTATCGACGCCGATTTCGCGCAATACGGCGATGGAGGCATCGCGCATGATCTGGTATTCGCGATCGGTGAGCGTCTGGGCGGGCGCCACGGTGATCGAGTCGCCAGTGTGCACGCCCATGGGGTCCAGGTTCTCGATCGAGCAGACGATGATGCAATTGTCTGCGCGGTCGCGCACCACCTCCATCTCGAATTCCTTCCAGCCGATCAGGGACTCCTCGATCAGCAGTTCACGGGTCGGCGAGGCCTCCAGGCCGCGCTCGCAGATGGCGACGAATTCCTCCAAGTTGTAGGCGATGCCGCCACCGCTGCCGCCCAGTGTGAAAGAGGGCCGGATGATCACCGGGAAACCGATGCCGGCCTGCACCTGCATGGCCTCCTCCAGGCTGTGCGCGATGCCGGAGCGGGCCGAGGCGAGGCCGATGCGGGTCATGGCCTGCTTGAACTTCTCCCGGTCCTCCGCCTTGTCGATGGCCTCGCGGGAGGCCCCGATCAGTTCCACGCCATAGCGTTCCAGCACGCCTTGACGAGCCAGGTCCAGGGCGCAGTTCAGACCGGTCTGACCGCCCATGGTCGGAAGTATGGCATCCGGGCGTTCCCGGGCAATGATGGCCTCCACGGTCTGCCAGTTGATGGGCTCGACATAGGTCGCATCGGCCATCTCCGGGTCGGTCATGATGGTGGCCGGGTTGGAATTCACCAGGATGACCCGATAGCCCTCCTCGCGCAGGGCCTTGCAGGCCTGCGCCCCGGAATAGTCGAATTCGCAGGCCTGGCCGATGATGATGGGGCCGGCACCGATGATCAGGATGGAATGCAGATCGGTGCGCTTAGGCATGTCGTGTCTTGTGATCCTGCATGAGCCGGATGAAGCGGTCGAACAGATAGCTCACGTCATGGGGGCCGGGGCTTGCCTCGGGATGACCCTGGAAGCCGAAGGCCGGGACATCGGTGCGCGCGATCCCCTGCAAGGAGCCATCGAACAGCGATACATGCGTGGCCCTGAGGTTTGCGGGCAGCGTTGCCGCATCGACCGCAAAGCCATGGTTCTGGCTGGTGATCATCACGCGCTTGGTATCCAGGTCCTGGACCGGATGGTTGGCGCCATGATGGCCAAACTTCATCTTCACCGTCTTCGCGCCCGAGGCCAGTCCGAGCAGCTGATGCCCCAGACAGATGCCATAGGTGGGCAGCCCTGCCGCCAGGATCTCCCGGATCGCCTGGATGGCATAGTCGCACGGCTCCGGGTCCCCCGGCCCATTGGACAGGAATACCCCGTCCGGCTGCATGTCCAGCACCTCACGGGCCGGCGTCTGCGCTGGCACCACGGTCACCCTGCAGCCACGGCTGACCAGCATCCGCAGGATGTTGCGCTTGATGCCGAAGTCATAGGCCACGACATGAAAAGTCGGGTCTGGTGCAGGCCGGAATCCCTTGCCCAGGGCCCACTCGCCCTCCCCCCAGACATGAGGCTGCGTGCAACTGACCACCCGAGCGAGGTCCTGGCCTGCCATGTTTGGACACGCACGCGCCTGGGCAATCGCCTCGGCCTCGTCGATACGGCCTGCCATGATGCAACCGTTCTGGGCACCCTTTTGCCTCAGCAAGCGCGTCAGACGACGTGTATCGATACCGGCGATGGCCGTCAGCTCATGGGCTCGCAGGTACTCGCTCAAAGGACTGGCCATGCGAAAACTGCTTGGCCGCAGCGGGAGGTCCCGTATGACCAGACCCGCCGCATGGACACGAGCCGACTCCTCATCTTCCGGGTTGGTGCCCACGTTGCCGATATGGGGATAGGTCAGGGTGACAATCTGCCTGCAGTAGGACGGATCGGTCAGGATTTCCTGATAGCCCGTCATGGCGGTGTTGAACACCACCTCCCCCAAGCCCATTCCCTCCGCGCCGATGGAATAACCGCGGAAGACGGACCCATCAGCCAGTGCGAGGATGGCAGGTGACAGCGATGACAAGGCAACTCCTGGGCTGGACATGACAAGCGGGACAGGCTCGCGCCCATCCCGCCTTGGGTTGCTCGGATTATACCCGTATCGGCCTATGCGCTCAACGCAGCTGTAAGCGACTGTAAGCGACAAATAAACTGTCCGGAGTTGTAGCACGAGAACTGTCCGGTTTCATGTTTCATTGAGGAAGTCGTGTATCGTTCTAGTCGCCCCTGAAAAATCCACCTTCACGCCCCTGCGGCCACAGATCGTCTGCGCCAAGAGCTCTTCCACGCCTTCTTCGCCCAACAGCTGGCGAAACTTCACCAGGGTCGTCGCATCGCGTGGCAGCCGATCCTCGTAGTACGCCAAGCTTATCGTGAAAGTCGCGTAGCCGACTCACGACGCTCCCCTCCCCCTCTGGGGGAGGGGCAGGGGGGAGAGGGAACGGACACGGCGACATTCATGCTCTGGGGTGGCCGTCGCCATGTCCGTTAGCGCAGGGCGGCCAGCATGCGCTGGGCCTCGACCGCCTGGGGCGTGCCCGCCGGCAGACGGGCGAGCTGCTGCAACTCGCTGCGGGCCTGGTCCGTGCGACCGTTGCGCAACAGCACGCGGGCATAGTTCAGGCGCCACTCGGGGTTTGTGCCGGCCAGGTCGGCGGCCTTCTCCATGACCTCCAGGGCGCGCCGTGCGTCGCCGCGATCGAGCAGGATCATGGCCAGCGTGTCGGCCACCGCCGGGTTCGGTGCCAGCCTGTAAGCCCGCTCGGCCGTGTCGAGGGCGCGTGCGTCGTTGAGCCGCTGATAGGCGATGGCGAGCTCGTTGAGGATCAGTGGGTTGTCCGGGTTGAGTCGCAGGAGGTATTCGTAATGGGGCAGCGCGGCTGCGGGGTTGCCGGTGTCGCGATCGAGGCTGGCAAGGTAGAGCCGGACGGTTTGATCCTCCGGCCGCTGCTGCAGCCACTCCACCAATTTCTGCCGCGCCGGCCCGGGCTGACCAGCGCCGCGCAGGGCCTTGAACCAGCTCACTACGAGCGGGCCGGATGGCGCCAGCTGGAAGGCCCGCTCATAGGCGCGCACCGCCTCGGCATGGCGTTTATGGATGGTCAGGATGTCTCCGGCAAGGGTGTGCACCGAGGCGCTGTCCGGAAACCGCTTTTGTAGCTCCAGGACTCGGCCGAGGGCGGCCGCCCGTTTGCCCTCGGCCACCTCGATGGCGGTCAGGGCCAGGGCCGCCTCCTGTGCGTTGGGGCGGAGTTTGAGGGCATGCTCGGCGCTGCGTCTGGCTGCTGTGTAGTTGCGCATGCCTGCCTGGATGTTGGCCAACTCGAGCCACAGGCTCGCGTCCTGGGGATGGAGGTCGGCAAGACGTGTAAATACGGACTGGGCGGAGGCGAGGTCACCGGCCTGAAGGTGTATGCGCCCCTGTAGCCGCAGGTAGGTCGGATTGTCGGGCGCCAGGGTCAGAAGCTCGCGTGTCAAGGGAAGTGCCCTGTCGGGGCGCCCTGAGGCAAGGTGCCGTTCCGCCATGCGCAGACGCGGCAGGGTGGCGCGTGGGTGGGCACGGGCCGCCCTCTCCCACCATTGCATGGCACTGTCCGGTTTCCCCACCGCGAGTTCGACCGCGGCCATGCCGAGCATGGCTTCCAGATCGTCCGCCTTGTTCTTGAGCACGCCCTGGAACAGGGCGCGGGCCGCCTCCGGCCGTTTCTCCTTCAAATCCAAATAGGCGAGGCCGAAGACCGCGGGGAAGTAGTCTGGGCGGACCTTCTGGCTGCCCATGAGATGCTGTCTGGCCAGCGCATCATCGCCCTTCTCCAGGGCGGCCTGGGCCAGGTAATAGCCGTGCTCTGGGTTGTCTTTGCGTTTGTCTGCCGCCAGCGCGGCGAGTTCCTGTGATGCCTGGGCGTGTCTGCCCAGCGCGATCAGGGTCTGGTAGTAGAGGCGGTCCGCCTCGCCCCAGGCCGGGCGCTCTGCAGCGAGCTTTTGCAGTTCCGGCAGGGCGCCGGCCTGGTCGCCGCGCGCCAGCCGCACGCGGGCGGAGAGCAGACGCAGCTCGGCGTCTGCGGGCTGCCGGGCCATGGCTTGTTCGAGGTAGCCCGCGGCCTTGTCCAGTTCGCCCATGCTGGCGTAAACCTCCCCCGCCAGCGCCAGCGTCGCCGGATCGGGCGTTTTCGTCAGCAAAGGCTGTAGGGTCTGAAGCGCCTGACGCGACTGACCCTGGCGCAGCTGGCTTGCCGCCAACATGCGCAGCAGCAGCGGGTCTTGCGGGGCGAGGGGGAGCAGGCGACCAAACATGGATTCGGCATTGCCGTATTCGCCGAGCCGATAGGCGACCGATGCATACAGCAGCACCGTCTGATAGTGCCACTGCATGCGGTTGAGGATGGGCAGCAGCTTGTCGCGCGCGGCGCTGAAGTTGCCTGCGCTGTAGTCGAGCAGCGCCATCATGTAGGCCGTATAGGGCGACTTGGGCTCCAGCCGCTGCGCCATCTTGACATCGGCAACGGCCTGCTCTCGCTTGCCCTGGGCCAGACGTATGCCGGCCCGATGCAACCAGGCCATGAACAGGTCGGGATGGTGCTTGAGCGCGTTGGAATAGACCGCCTCCGCCTCGCTCAGTCGGCCGGCGCGCTGCAGCATCTCACCCAGACGCAAGGCATGCGCGCCCTCGAGGGGATGGCGTTGCACCAGCGTCTGCAGCCGCTTGACCGCCTGGTCGAAATCGCCATCGAGGGCGTCGCAGGAGGCCAGCCCCCAATGCGCCTGAGGGTGTTCCGGATCGAGCGTCGCCGCCTGGAGATAACCCTGACAGGCGTCTCGAAACTGGCGCAGGGCATACAGGGCATCCGCGCGCTGGCGCGTCAGGCGCGCGCGCATGGCGCTCTCCGGCATGCTGTCGGGCTGGATCTCCTGCAACACTTTCGTGTGCTTGCCGGCCAGCAACAAGGCCTCACCCAGGTCGTAGAGGATGCCGGCCCTGGATACGCCGAGCTTCTCCGCCTCACGCAGTTCCTTCTCGGCATCCAGGCCCTGGCCGGTCTTGATATAGGCGCGCGCGAGCAGCAGCCGCGCCTCTTTGTTGTCAGGGGCCTGTTGCAGGGCAGACTTGTAACTGATCTGCGCGGCGCGGTAGTCTTTGGTGAGTTCATAACGCTTGCCTTCTTCCACCAACTCGGTGTCGGTCTTGGCGCTGGTCGCATCACAACCGCTGTTGACGGCAAGGATGAGGACCACCAGCAGGCGTAAAGAAGTTGTGTGCATCGTCGGTGTCAGGGGCTTATCGAAATGGTCACTTCGTACAATCATGACAGCAGTGTACTGGCTGAGCAACGTGAACCATCATGAAGACGGATTGGCGCGATTATCTGTTGATCGGCCTGTCCATCGTCTCCATCCTGACGGTGACACTGAGCCTTCTGTTCGCGCTGGAAGGGCTCGTCGTGGGTTGGCTCGGTTCGCTCTACGCACCGATCGTGCTGGCCGCGACATTCCTGTATCTCTACGGCTTGACCAGTGCGGTCTTCCTACGCGTCCTGCAGCGTTTGTATCCTTTGCGGCCGGGGCGCTATCGACTTAACCACCCACAGTTCCGACTCTGGAAACTGCGGCATGTGGTGTCGGAGCTGGCCAAGGGCGCGTTGACGCCTTTTTATCCAGTCTTCATCCGGCAAGCCCTCTATTCCCTGTTGGGTGGACGCATCGGCAAAAACGTCGCCGTGGCCGGTGTCATTGTGGATCCGGAGCTGACGACACTCGATGACGGTTGCGTCATCGGCGAGGGCGCGATTGTCTCGAGTCATGTCATGGCGCGCGGACGCTTCGTACTCGCTGAGGTTCGAGTAGGGGCCGGCGCAACGATCGGCGGTGGAGCAGGACTGATGCCAGGCGTCCGGGTCGGAACCGGTGCAGTCGTGCTGCCGTTCGCTCTGGTGGAGACGGACACCGAGGTGGGCAGCGGTGAAGTCTGGGGTGGCCTGCCGGCCAGACGGGAAAAATCGCGTGGCGAGCCTGCTTCCCGGCAGGCGGGTGATACATCCACTGGTCAAGATCGGGAATAGGGAAACGCCGAAGAGAGGCACGAGCGGGGTGCAGCGCAACACACGATATGCTCGCGCAGCTGTGCGTTCAGCTCTTGCCTCCTGCTCGGGCTTGCTGGTCAGGTGGTGCAAACATGCGAGCCACTTTGCGCAACACCCAGGGGGCCGGCAGCAAGGCGAACAGGCGCTGCGCCAGGGTGTTGCGTGCCTGCCAGACCACGGGCTCACCGGCTGCCAGCGCGCGCAGGCTCGCCCGCACCACCTCCTCTGCCCGTCCACGTTTTTGGATGGCGCTGTCATAGGCCCCCGCGATCTCGTCGAACTCCGTGGCCGTAGGTCCGGGCACCAGGGTCTGGACCAGGATGCCGCGCTCTGACCACTCGCCGTAAAGGGCCTGGCCCAGGGCATGGAGATAGGCCTTGGCGGCGGCATACACCGCCATGTAGGGCACCGGCTGCAGCGCTGCCGGGGAGGAGAGCATGATCAACGCCGAAGGTGCCAGACTGGCCAGGTGAGGGAAGAATTCCAGCGCCAGACGGGTCGGCGCAGCCACGTCCACCTGGATCATCGCCTGATAGAGCTCCGGGGCGTGCAGCTCGACCCGCCCCCAGCGGCCGAAGGCGGCATTGTTGACCAGCAGGCGCACCCGCACGTCGGCCGCATCCAAGGCGTCTTTGACCCCTTGCGCTGCGGAGGGGTCGGCCAGGTCGGAGTCGATCACCAGGGTGCGCACGCCGAATTGCGACTCGATCTGCTGCGCCAGGGCCTCGAGGTGTGTTTCGCGCCTGGCCAGCAGCGCGACGTTGAGCCCCTTCGCGGCCAATTGCAGACTGAATTCTCGGCCGATGCCGGAGGACGCGCCGGTGACGAGGGCCCATTGGCCTTTCCAGTCGGTCGTATCGAGGTCGATGCGCAGTCGTTTCATATTCCTGTCCGTAGGTAGTCCGCCACGCGCAGGGCGTTGGCGGCGATGGTGAGCGCCGGGTTGGTGCCGCCGCTGGTGGGGAAGAAGGAGGCATCCGCCACCCACAGGTTGGCGAGGTCGTGCGCGCGGTTATGGGGGTCGAGCACGCTGCTGGCGGGGTCGTCGCCGAAGCGGCAGGTGCCGCAGACATGGGCCAGCATGGCGTTTTTTTCCGCCTGGTGCAGGGCGAGGAAGCGGTAGGGGCGCAGCGCCGCGCCGATGCGCCGGCGGAAGACGGCGAGCCGCCGCCGGTCGGCATGATGCAGGCGGTATTCGATCGCGATCGGCGGGCCGGGCAGCACGCGGTTGTCGGCGTGCGGCAGGTCTTCCAGGATGGCGGCGAGCAGGACGCCGCGTTCGAGCAGGCGGTCGAGGAGCGGGCGGGCGAGCGGCTGCAGGGGGGCGAGCAGGCCGGCGGCCCAGGGCGCCGTGGCGCGCAGATCGCGCATCAGGTCGGCGAGCAGCATGCGGGCGGGCGGCAGGGCGCCGAAGGCCTGCAGTGTGCCGTGCCTGTGCCCTTCATGGCGGTAGAGGTCGCTCAGGCCCAGTTCCTTCTGGCTGCGGCCGGCCTTAGCGCGCGTGAACACCAGGTAGAGGTCGACGAGGTGGCGCATGAGGCGGCGACCGACGAGCCCGGAGCGGTTGGCGAGCCCGGCCGGCCAATCGGCGCAGGCGGAGCGCAGCAGCAGGGCGGGGGTGGCGAGGGCGCCGGCGGCGAGGATGTAGTGCCGGGCCCTGAGGGTGAAGGCCTCGTCGCCCTTGCGACAGCGCACGCCCGTGACGCTACGGGCGTCGGCCATGAGCTGCAGGGCCTCGCATTCGTCCAGCAGACCCGCCCCGTGCCCGGCCAGCGCCGGTTGCAGGCAGACCCGCCCGGCGTCGTTCTTGCACGCGCGCGGGCAGAGGTAGCCCTGGCAACAGGCGCAGCCGGGCAGGAACTCACAGGCCTGGGGCAGGCGGTAGGGGTGGAGCCCCAGGCGCCGGAAATGGGCGTGCAGCTCGGCCTGGGCCGGGCCCGGCGGGGGGGCGGGCGGCAGCGCCGGGGCGGGCGGGCGCAGGGGGTCGCGCTCACCGCGCACGCCGTAGAGGGCCTCGGCTTGGTCATAGTAGGGGGCGATGGCGGCGTAGTCGATGGGCCAGCCCTCGAAGTCCTCCGGGAACAGCCGCTCCATGGCCATGCCGTAGAGGGCGCTGGAGCCGCCGCTGCCGCAGCCCATGAGCGGGGTGTAGGCCCTGCCGCCGTCGCACACCGCCTCGGTGAGGCGCCCGCCGCGGGCCAGGCAGGCGGCGGCGCGCTCGCCGTCCGGACAGTGCATCTCCGGGTAGTCGCCGCGCAGGGTGTCGGCATGGCCGAAGGCGGCGCGCCCCTTCTCGATGAACAGCACGCGCCAGCCGGCGCGCGCCAGGGCGAAGCCCAGGGTGGCGCCGCCGACGCCGGTGCCGATGACGAGGGCGTCCCAGTCCTGCCGACGCAGGGCCGCGGGCTCATGCACGGGCCAGGGCCTCCTCGAGGATCGCGCTCAGGGTGCGCGCCGGGTCGTAGGCGGCGATGGCCTGCGCGAGGCTTCGGGCCCGATACCGCATGTCCTGGTCGTGCAGCAGGCGCTGCACGGCCGCAAGCAGCTCGTCCGCGACGAGCCGGTCGGTGCGCACACACAGGCCGACGCCGGCCTTGACCACGTGGTGCATGCTCAGCTGCTGATCCATGTGCGCGGCGATGCCCAGCAACGGCCTGCCGGCCGCCAGGGCCTGATAGACGCCCATGCTGCCGCCGTTGCCGATCACCAGGTCGGCGCGCCGACAGAGCGCATCGCCGGGGGCGTAGCCGAGCAGCCGCACATTCGCCGGCGGCGTGCCGGGCAGGCTGCGGCCGGCGGTGGCGGCCACCACGGTGACGGGCAGCGCGGCCAGGGCCTCGAGCACCCTGCCCAACACGGCCGGGTCGCCCGAGCTGCCCAGGGAGACGTAGATCAGGGGCCGGTCGGCGGGCAGCGTATCCCACCACGGCGGCCGGGCGACCTCGGGCGACCAGGCGACGGGGCCTAGATAGCGGTGGGATGCGGGGCGACCGGGGGTGGGGATGAGTTCCTCGGCATCGGCGTAGAGGGTGAGATCGGCGTCCGTATAGGGCCGGCGCCAGTCCCAGCCCAGGGCGGGCAGGCCGTGCTCGCGGCGCAGCCGGTTGAGCGGCCGGGAGTGCCAGGCCGCGGCCAGGGGCCAGACCCGGTCGAACAGGCGTTGTGCGAGCGGCACGCCGAGCAGACGGGTCAGCGGCAGGTCGGGCACCGGCGTGGCCGGGTCGGCCCAGGGGCTCCAGTAGGCGTTGTGCAGGGCCAGATAGGGGATGGCCACGAGGCGCGCGCTCACCGCCAGGGACAGCCGGTGGTCGCCGATGACCACCGCGGGTCGCACGGACCGGAGGAGGTCGAGGTCCGCACGCACATAGGCGCGCAGGGTGGCCGTGTCGTACAGCCGGCGGCCGCGCGCGGCCGCGCGCAGGAAGCGCTCGCCGGGCTGGGAGGTGATGGGATGCAGGGGACAGGGCAGGTCGGCGATCAGACGCGCATAGCGCGGGTCGCTGGCGAAGTGGACGTCGAAACGCCGTGGGTCGAGGCCGCGGGCCAGGACGGCGGGGCGGGCCACATGCGCCAGGGTGACGGCGTCCGCCACGAACAGGATGCGCGGGCGGGCTCGGGTCACGGGTCGCGGGCGGCGGTCACTGCAGCCGCTTGAGGTATTCCTTGGTGAACACCCGGTCCGGCAGGTCTCTGAGGCGCATGTTGTCGTATTCCAGGACCGACTGCTCGCCCCCGCGCAGGGCGTCCACCATGACCAGCCGCGTGGGGCGGTGCTGCCCGGCCATGGGCTGGTAGTTTTCATAACTGCAGGTCTTCATCAGCCGGTTCGACAGCGAGTAGAACTCGGCCTTGCGCGGGCGGTTGTTGCGCTTGTTCACCCACAGCAGGACGCGGTGATAGGTCACGCCGCGATCGACGGCGTTGAGTTCCAGGACGTGATGCTCCTCGCCGTCGATGCGCTCCGTCCTGAGCAGGCGGGGGTTGTAGTCGCCGGTGAAATTGGCCCGCGCCAGATCGCCGTTGGCGACCTGGCCCATGAGGCGCTGGGCGAGGCCGATGCGGATGGGCTGCGCCACCTCGGGCATGAACATCCACAGGTCGCGCCCCTTCATGAGCATGATCTGCCCCCGGTCCGACGCAGGTTCGAGTACCATTACGATCGTGTTTTCGTTACCCTTGGACAGGATGCGGTATTTTCTGCTCTGGTCATCGCCCTGTTGGGAGGTGGTGATCTCCACGTCGACCTGGAAACCCTGGTTCGGGAATCGGATCTCGTCGGCGCGCTGGAGGATGCCGCGGGCCAGTTCATCTTCTTCAGGCGCATCCTGGGCGTGCGCGCCGGTCAGGGCGATGAGCACCGAGATCAGCGTGAGGGCGGCGGCACGCCGCCACAAACGGGATAGTTCAGACACAGCCATGTCCATCAAGACTCCCAACAATCCGCCGCGGTAAAGCACTCACATGAGCCTCGTCCGCGTGCAGGGCGTCACCAAGGAATACCTGCTCGGCGAGCAGGTCGTGGTCGCGCTC
>OGCL01001049.1_pt1 | contig 25623 bp, 25 predicted proteins | sample 1570041 | NCBI WGS metagenome assembly OGCL01 (sample SAMN06266162, study PRJEB24511) | hot springs metagenome | isolation source: Hot spring water | place: South Africa: Limpopo | collected 2015-06-22 | reverse complement strand
GAGCACGTCCTCGAGGCTGCGCAGCACGTAGTTAGCGTTGAGCACCGCGTCCTCGGCGACCTGGCGTAGCCCGTCGGCGCCGTGGCTGAGGATGTAGGTCAGCGCCCGGGTGAACATCCCCATCTGGCCGTGGAACGCACTCATCCGCCCGAAGCTTTGCGGGTGCTCGGCGATGTCCTCCTCCTCGATCAGGCGGATATGGCCGTCTGTCCCGGACCCCGATCCGGGAGCCCTCCGCGCCTCTTGGGTTTTCTTCCCGGTCGCGGCTGCGGGGCTCCCCGACTCTTGGTCGCGCTCGGGCGCGTCGCCCGGTTCGCGGTGGAGGTGGTCCCGTCCTTGGCTACGCTGGGCCTGATCCTTGTTCTGTCGGGTATCCCGCCGTGGCCGCGCTGGGCGGGGGTGGCTGCGGTGTGGGTCCTGTCGCTTGCAGCGTCCTATGGCTTCGCCTTTCTCCTGTTTGGACTGACGCTTCGGTTCAAGGACGCCAATTCAGCGGTCGGCCTCCTGGGGAACGCGGCGCCGCTCCTCGGTGGCGTCTTCTTTCCCGTGGCCTTGCTGCCGGCTTTCCTGCGGCCGCTTGCCTACGTCTTCCCTTTCACCTACGGGGTGGACGCCGTGCGCGCCCTGTGGCTGGGTACACCCGCCATGTTCCCCATGGGCCTCCAGCTCGGACTCCTGGCGGCGCTGGCCGTGGCCTACGTGGCGTTGGGCTGGTGGGCACTCGTCCGCTTCGAGCGCTGCGCCCGTCGCCACGGGCTCGAGGGATTCTGAGAACCTCGGCGATCGTCCGCTTTCGGCCGTGGTTCCTGAGCCAGTTCCCGTTGGCAGGGTGTGTTCCAGCCCGGATGGCTCGCCTTCAGAAGATGACGTCGGCAAGGTCGTGAGGTGCGACTCACGAATGGTGATTATGTAGCCAGCTGATTGGCTCCCCGACAAGCCTGTTCACGGGGTCATTCAGGGGGTCAAACCTTTACTTTTTGATCGACTTTGGCTCTTCCCCTACTACCATAGCTCGGCGCTTGCACATTCGATAACCCCTGGTGCGGGCTACCACGCTGCCCACCAGACGAGACCTGTGAGCGCCCGATCGCCCAGCGGGTCGCAGGGGCAGGGGAGTCTGCGAGGAACTCCTGGACTCCCCTCACCACATTTGCCAAGGACGTTCCTTCTTGTTGAGCTGAAGCACAGCCAGCGTCCGATGGCTGGCTCCAGGAAGCGAGGCAGCAGGGAATGCGCAAGCGTTGTGGTTTGTCGGGCGTGGGGATGGCTGGCGCGCTTGTAGTGCTGGTCGTGGTAATCCTGCTCTGCGTTGCCAGCACCCTCCCTGCCCCATAGATACCTTCACCCCGGAGAACTTGGGTTGTCCAGTACAGTAATGCTGTTGACACGTTGGGGGTCCTTGACGGATGTGTGAGCGGCCACGCCCAGTACGCCACGGCCGGAGTGCGTGCCTGGGTGCGGAACCCCCTGAACGATAGAACACGGTGCGCTAGATACCCAGCTCTCGACAGGCCGCATGGACCTTCCCCAGTTCCTCTGCTCCGCGGGGTCGATGGAGCCGAAAACCGTCGACCTTATCCTCGAGGGTCATCGGGTCACCTCCCAAGGCTGTGCTTCGATCCCTCGTGAGCTTGTCTCGGTGACCCTTGCTCTTGCCACCCCCTCTCCGCACCCCCACGTGTCAACACTACTGTGAAACTACACAGTCTAGTGTGTCCGGTCAACATGGTAGCTTCCCATCTCAGCTTCGACAATTCCCCGGAGGTTGCTCGCCCCCGACCGCTCGTTGAGCCCAGAAAGCACCAGGTACAAGGGCTTCTCCAGCGCCACCTCGTGGACGAAGACCTCCACCCCCTTTGTCCACCCCTTTGCCTCCTCTTTCAGCCGCACAAGCTCGCTTGCGACGTGGAGAAACCCGAGTTCTGGCAGGTACCGAAGGAACCCAAGAAAAGCCGGGGCTTTCTTTTCCCACTTCTCCACCCTCCTGGGGTAGTTCTTCTCTCAAGGGCCGTAAGTTTCGAACAGCCCCGTGGAAGGGTGAGGAGGTCCCGGGTGGACTAGCCGTTGGCCTTGTTGGAGTGTTCTTCGACGTTCACCTTCTGTTCCTCCACGATCAGCTTCTCCAAGAGCTCCCTGGTCATGGCTTGATTTGTTACCCCGCTTTCTCTACGATTTGCGTGGGGTCTTCCTTTTGTATGGTGGCCATTCTCCTTTAGACTGTTCTGGGGAAGGGCTGCCATGTTCTTTCCGAGGCACTTCCTGAGACACTACCGAAAGGAGCGGCCAATGGGTCAGAAAGAAAAGTTCTTTGCGGAGCGGGAGAAACTCAACGCTTTGGTCATGAGGCGGGCGAACTTAGTTACCAAGCGGTTTTGGGCCCTGGATCAGGACGCCTACGAAGACGGAGCCCTCCCCCGCAAAACCAAGGAACTCCTGGGGCTCGTGGCCTCGCTGGTGCTGCGCTGCGAGGACTGCATTACGTACCACATGCTTCAGACTTGGGAGGCCGGGGCCACGGAGGAAGAACTGGTGGAGGCCATGTCCATCGCCCTGGTGGTGGGGGGCTCGATCGTCATCCCCCACCTTCGGCGAGCCATGGCCCTTTTGGAGGAACTGGCCAACGCCCAAGGCCCAAAGCCCACTTCTTAACCGATCGGAGCGGATAGACTAAGAAGAGCCCCAGAAGGCGGCGATCCCTTCCACAAGGAGCTTGGCCGCCGTGACCGCGCTCACCCCCGAGGGGTCAAACGGGGGAGCCAGCTCCACAAGGTCCATCCCAATCACGGGGAACTTCTGCAGCGCCCGGAACAGGTCCAATGCCTCGCGGTAGGTAAGCCCGCCCGGCTCTGGGTTGGTCACTCCCGGGCACAGCGAGGGATCCAGGGCGTCGAGGTCAATGGTGAGCCAGAGGGGAAGGCGGGGATCCAAGCGCTGGGCGGCCTCGCCCAACTCGGCAAAGAAGGGCTCGTCGGCCTCCTCTCCGAAAAACGAACGAGCGCCCACGATTACCAGCCGGTCGGCCACTTCGCTCACCCGCCGCAGCACTGTGGCGTGGGCGATGCGCTCCCCTTCATAGGCATCCCGGAGGTCCGTGTGGGCATCCAGAGCTAGAACTTGGACAGGACCCGAAGCCGCGACGGCCTGGACCAAGGGAAGCGTTACCGTGTGCTCTCCTCCCACCACCACGGGCACTTTGCCCGCCCCCAAAATCCGGCGAACTTCCTCCCCCGCAGCGCGAAGCATTTCCTCCATGGGCAAGAAAACGTCCACATCTCCTAAGTCACAGATACCTACCTGAGCAAGGTCGCACCGAAACACGCGGGAGTAGATCTCAATAGAGTAGGAAGCGGCGCGGATCGCCGTGGGGGCCTGGGCTGGCCCTCCCCGCCAGCTCACCGTTCGCTCCAGCGGCACCCCAAAGAACACCACCTTTGCTTTTTCCCAAGGGGCATCCAGCCCCAAAAATCTCAAAGGTCCTATCATGAAACCCCTGCTTTCTCGGCCAGTTCGGCCACAAACTGGGGAAGGACAAAGGCCGCGGACTGCAGCTCCGGCCGATAGTACCGGGTTTTCAACCCCCGCCCTTGAAACCGCCTGGAAACATCAGGAACACTTCGGGCATCGTCCTGGCCGGCCAGGGCGTAAGCCCAGAGCCCCCCAGGGTACAGGGGCACAAAGCCCAGGTAGGGGAGAACCACGGGAAAGTGGGCCTTGAGGGCCTGGAGGGTTTCCACGAACTCCCCGGGGAAATAGAACGGGCTTCCCACTTGCAGGGCCAGGAACCCGCCAGGGCGCAAGGCCCGTCGACAGTTTTGGAAGAATTCCCACGAAAACAGGGCCTTCCCCGGCCCAATGGGATCGGTGGAATCCACAACAATCACGTCAAACATTTCCCGCGCTTGGGCAACGTATTCCTCCCCTGGGCCGATGACCACGTGAACCCGGGGATCCTCCAACGACCCGCGGTGGACGCTTTTCAAATGCTCTTTGGCTGCAGCAACGACCTCAGCGTCGATCTCCACGAGCACGGCTTGGGTAACCAGTGAGTGGGCCAGAACTTCCCGCAGGGCCCCACCGTCTCCTCCTCCTACCACCACCACGTGCTGGGGATGGGGATGGGCAAGGAGGGCAGGGTGGACCAGCATCTCATGGTAAAAGGCCTCGTCCCGGTCGGAGAGCATGAACCGCCCGTCCAGGCTGAGCACCCGCCCAAAAGTGGGGGTGTCCGCGATTTCCATCTCCTGGAAGGCCGTTTTCCGGTGAAGGACCTCCCGTTGGACCTCCAAGCACACGCCCAGTCCGGCGACGGATCGTTCCCAAATGGGGGCCCCTTGTCTTCCCGCGCTCACAGCTGCAACCCCCGCCGGATCTCCATGACAGCGGTCTGTTCTGGGGCAAACAACTCCTGGAAGACGGCCACGGCAGCTTCCGGTAGCGCCCTTGGACCGCAGGTGAACACGTCCAGCGCCACGTACCCCTTTTCTGGCCAGGTGTGGACAGCGATATGGGACTCGGCGATCACCGCCACACCCGATACTCCATGAGGATTGAAGGCGTGGACTTGGATGTCGAGCCTGGTCGCCCCCACCCGCTCCACCGCCCTTTCCAACCCACGCCGAATCGCTTGGGCATCGTTGAGATTCCGTTGACACCCCCAAAGCTCGACCACCAGCTGCCTTCCCAATGCCTCCATCCATCACCTCCTCCAGGCCAAAGCAACACACCCGCTTGTCGGGGGTTGATCCAAACGAGCCGGGGCATTTCCCAACGCCACCAGCAGCCGAGCAAGGCCCAATTCTAGGCCGGAAGAGTGAAAAAGCCAAACGGGAAACCCTGCCCGTTCAGAACAGGCCCGCGGGTCTAAGGGGTCCCGGCGGGAACCCCGAGATCAAGCATGTCGTTCAGCCGTTTCTCGGCCCGGCCCACCCACGTCCGCCGGTGGTACACGTAGCTCACCAGGAGCGGGAAGGCCAGGGTGGCCTCGGCGAACACCATCTGCTCCAGGCCCTGGGCCACCTTGCCCCACGAGCTGGCCTCCTTGAGGGTGGAGCCGGAAAGCCCACCATCCCGCACGTCGGCCACGGTGATTTGGATGGCGTACTTGTGCATGGGGGCGTCGTAGCCCAGCACATCGGCCGCCACCACCACGTCCTGGGCAAAGTTCTTGGGCACCCCGCCCCCGATCATCACCAGCCCGGTCTCCTTGGAACCAATCTTGATCTTGGTGAGCTCCAAGAAGTCCTTGGCGGCGTCGATGGCCACATGCTGCTCCGGCCGCCGCCACTGGTGGAGCACCAGGCCAAAACCCGCACTGCAGTCGGAAAAGGCGGGCACAAAGATGGGGATGGCCTTCTCGTACGCCAGGCGGGTGATCGAGCCGTGGCCCTTCCCCTGCTGCACCAGCCAGCGGCCCATCTCCCGGAGGAACTCCCGGGAGGAGTAAGGGCGGGGCGGCAGAACGTCGGCAATCTCCGCCACGGTGTGGTCACACACCCTCAGCTCGTCCTCATCGATGTAGGTGTCGTAGATGCGGTCGATGTGGAGCTGGCGGAGCTCGTTGTCGTCCACCTCGGGCGACCCCTTGTAGTGGCGGAACCCCAGGGCCTCGAGAAAGTCCTGGTCCACGATGTTGGCCCCGGTGGCCACCACCGCATCCACCATCTTGTGCTCCAGGAGGACAGCGATGCACCGGCCCAGGCCTGCACTCACCAACGAACCGGCCAGGCACAGGATGATCGTGCACCCCGGGTCTTCCAGCATCCGATCGTAGATCTCCGCTGCCCGAGCGAGGTTGCGAGCTTGAAAGGCCGTGTTGGCCATGGCCTCCAGAATCGGCGCAGCGTTGAACGCGGTGGGATCGAGCTGCTGGACCGGCTCCTTGAGGCAGTCGGCTTTGCGCGGGTCGGTCATCCTCCCTCCTACAGCACGAACACAGCCGCAGCCACCACCGTGGTGTAGCCCTTGTTTCCCACCACCCCGGACTGGGTGATGTTCATGGTGCGCACAATTTTCCCGGAGATCTTCCAGATCTCCTTTTTGGCGTCCCAGACGAGCTCGTCGTCGAACTCGATGCCCAAGGTCGACGCGAGCATGGAAGCCGCCAGGTCCTCGGCCTTGTCCCCCGCCTGCCTCTCGTTTTCCCCGTAGGAGTGGTACTCGCTGAGGTAACCGTAGGCCGTGCGATCGGCGGGGATGGCGCACCCCACGGAGGCCGCAATCAGGCGGTGGGGTTCGTTGGAGGAGCAGCGGGCAAACACACAAAACGCGATCTGCCCAGGGTACAGGTGTCTGAGGCCCTCCGAACGGGGGATCACCTTGCACCCTGGGGGGAGGATGCTGGAGACATGCACGAGGTTGAGCTTCTCGATGCCGGCGTCCCGCAGGGCCAGCTCGAAGGACCGCAGCTCCTCTTTGTGGCGCCCCACCCCGCGCGTGAAGAACACCCGCTGGGGGATCAGCGGCCACGGTGGAAGGGGTTGTTCAGACTTGGACGCTATTTTCTCAGAAGTCTTGGCACGAGGCATTTCCGCAAAATTATAGTGGGGCCCGCCACTCCCTGCTAAATCCCCCGCACCTAGGTGGTGGCCGCTTCGTCGTCCTCGAAGATGTCCCCCACCATCACGTCCTCGGGAACCGGCCTCACCTCCACAAGCTCAATCCTCACCAAGGCTGACCTGTACCACGTTTCGGTGGGGCCAGGGACCCTCCGGGCCGGGAGGTGCCCCCAACCGCGCATGGTGGAGAGGTAGGGCCAGTTCACGTAACTGTGAAAGTCCTGAATGAGATCGGTGATCGCCGCTCCCAGGGAAAGGAGCTCCTCTTGAATCGCCCGCCACTTGGCCAACGAGGCCTCGGATCGGGTGAGGCCGAAGTACCCCGCACAGCCCTCGCCCCGCAACGCGGAAATCCCCCGGCGGGCAAAGGCCACAAAGCCCCGCAGGCTCTCCGTGGGGTCACAGGCGAAGGTGTGGAAGCGTCGACGCAGGGCCCGAGGCAGCGGGTCCCGCAGGTCATGGCGGACCGCCTCCACCCTCAGGCCTTCGCGCTCGGCCACGTCCCGAACGAACTCCACCAGGCGCCGGTCGATGTCGACCATGACCACCCGGCGGGGCAGCCCCGAAGCCGCAGCCGCCAAACACACAAGATCGTCATCCCCGACAAAGAGGATTTCCTTCCCGGTCAGGTCCCCCCGCCGCCACATCATCCCCACCCGGGCCAAAGCGCTCTCCTCCGTGATGTACCCCTGGTCGTACTCCTGGGACGCCTCCGGCCTCCCCTGAACCAGCTGGTGGAACCGCGCGGCCCCGGGAGGAACGGCCGAGAGTTCCAGGCCCCGCCCACGGCAGCGGGGGCAAGTGAGCTCGGGTATTTCCGAAATCCCCAGCTGTTGGCAGGCGACGCGCCCCTGCTCCGTGAGCCTGACCCACCCTTCCCCAACCTCCACCCATCCCTGTTTCTCCATCTCCCTCAGTGCGGAACAGGTCCCAATGAACGGGGTTGAGGCCTGTTCGATGATCCGCCAGATGTCCTCCCCCCCTTGCAGGGCGGCAAGGACCCTCTCCACGTCCCGGGCTGTGAAGGGAACCCTCGCCTGGGCTTGGACACGCTCGGCCAGGTTCTCAAGCGTGGAGTTCACAGGACGATAAGCTCGTCTTTGGGAAAGGAGGTGAGGACCCGGCAGCCCTCTTCGGTCACGACCACCACGTCCTCGATGCGAATGCCGAACTCCCCGGGCAAGTACACACCAGGCTCCACGGTGACCACATCCCCGGGGGAAAGGACGTCTTCCGATGTGGGGGCCACCCGGGGCGCTTCGTGGACCTCCATACCCAGGCCGTGGCCCAGGCCGTGGCCGAACCGCTCTCCCTTCCCCGCGGCCTCGATGACCTGTCGGGCAGCCCGGTCCACCTCTTGCCCCGACCGGCCGGCCTTGACCGCATCAAGGCCGGCCTTGTTGGCCTCCAGGACGAGCTCGTAGACCTCCTTCACCTGGGGTGACGGGCTCCCCAAGGCCACGACCCGCGTGAGGTCGGAACAGTACCCGTCGATGCGCACTCCGATGTCGAACAGCACGACGTCCCCCCCGGCAAGGTCCCGGCCGCCGGCGCGGTAGTGGGGCATGGAACTCCCCGGGCCGCTGGCCACGATGAGCTCGAACGCCACGTCCTCCGCGCCCTCCTGGCGATACCAAAACTCCAACTCCAGGGCTAGGTCACGCTCAGTCCGCCCGCGCTTCACCCGCCCCAGGAGCTCCTGAAGTCCCCGCTCCGTGAGTTCAATGGCCTCGTGGATGCGCTCGACCTCCTCCGGGGCCTTGGTCCGCCGAAGCTCCTCCACCAGCCCAGTTTGGGGAACCAGTTCCACCCCTTGGGCCAGCTTTCCCATCTCTTGATACAGGTACAAGCTCGTCCGGTAGGTGCCCAGGCCCACCCGTTTCACCCCCAGGGCGTGGAGGCGCTCCACGAGAAAGGTCAGCCACCTTCCCTTCACTTCCTCCACGGGCAGGCCCTGCACCTGCCGTCGGGCCTGCTCGGTGTACCGGGAGTCGGTCAGCAGCAGGGTTCGTTCGCCCAAGACGAGCACCCCAAATGATCCCGTGAAGCCGGTAAGATACCGGAGGTTGGGGAGATCGGAGCTTTCCACGTTGAGGACGAGGAAAGCGTCGAGCCCGTTGGCCTTGACCTTTTCCCACAGTGCCTGCCGCCGCTGTTCGCAATCCAAGAGCCCTCCTTGGCCCGGCCATTCTAGTTTTTTCACTTCCGTTGTCAAAGTTGGCGCGTATAATGCCGCGCTGTGACCCTGGCCGAGCTCAAGGAGAAGGTGGCGGACGTCCGGTCCCGTTGGGAGAAGGCCCACGGCGGCGTCCAGGATCCTCAAGCCTTGGAGGCCGTGCGGATCCAGTTCCTCGGCCGCAAGGGTGAACTTACCCTGCTGTTTGAGGCCCTGCGCGCCCTCCCCCCTCAGGACCGGGCCGAGGCGGGACGGATCCTCAACCTCCTCAAGGCGGAGATCACCCAAACCTTGGCCACCCGCAAGGAAGAGCTCGCCGCGGTGGAGCTCCACAAGCAACTCGCTCGGGAACGTTACGACTTCACCCTCCCGGGGAAGTGGCGGCCAGTGGGGCACCTCCACCCCCTGACCCAGGTGCGGCTGGAGATCGAGGGGATCCTCCAAAAGATGGGGTTCGATGTGGCCAGCGGACCGGAAGTGGAAACGGACTACTACAACTTCCAGGCCCTGGCCATCGGCCCCGACCACCCCGCCCGGGATGACTGGGACTCCTTCTACATCAGCGAAGGCGTTCTCCTCCGCACTCACACCTCCCCGGTGCAGATCCGGGTCATGAAGAGCCGAACGCCCCCGGTGCGGATCATCTGCCCGGGCCGGTGCTACCGCCGGGACAACCCCGACGCCACCCATTCTCCCGTGTTCCACCAGGTCGAGCTCCTCTGGGTGGAGAAGGGCTTGACCATGGCCAACCTCAAGTGGCTCATCGCCGCCTTCGTTCAGGAGTTCTTCGGCCCAGGATATGAAATGCGCTTTGCCGCGGACTTTTTCCCCTTCACGGAACCCTCAGCCCAGGTGCACATCCGCAAACCCCCCGGCCCGTGGCTGGAAATCATGGGGGCGGGAATGGTGGATCCCGCGGTGCTCACGGAAGTGGGTTACGACCCTGAGGAAGTCACCGGCTTTGCCTTCGGCCTAGGGATCGAACGGATGGCCATGCTCCGCTGGGGGATCGAGGACATCCGCCTGTTTTATCAAAACGACCTGCGGTTCTTGTCCCAGTTCTAGGGCGGCAACCCTGGAGGACCGGTATGGCTAGACGATGGCCTGTTCGGACTGTTTGTCGAACAGGTGCATGCGTTCCATAGCGGCGACGAAGGTGACGTCCTGGCCGGGCTGGATGGGGAGGTGAGGATCGAGCTTGGCCACGATCTCTTCCCCTGCACAATCGGCGTACACGATCAGCTCGTCCCCGAGGGGCTCGCGGACCCGCACCTTGGCCGGGAACGTCCGGGCGCCCTGGGGTTCACGCACAGTATCCAGCGTGCGCACGTCCTCCGGCCTGAGCCCGAACACGACCTCCTTGCCCGCGTAGGCGCGGACCTCCGCCGTGGCCCGTTCGGGGGGGACTTGGAGGTTGAACCCCTTGCCTTGAACGAACAGCTGACCCCCCTCCTGCACCAGGCGGGCGCTGAGGAAGTTCATGGGCGGAGACCCGATGAACCCAGCCACGAACATGTTGGCCGGGCGGTCATAGATGGCTTGGGGATCGTCGTATTGCATGACCACCCCGTCCTTCATCACCGCCACCCGGTGGCCCAGGGTCATGGCCTCCACCTGGTCGTGGGTGACGTACACGGTGGTGGTCTTGAGACGGAGGTGAAGCTCAGCCAGCTCGGCCCTCATGCGCACCCGGAGCTTGGCGTCCAGGTTGGACAGGGGTTCGTCGAACAAGAAGACCTTGGGGTTGCGGACAATGGCCCGGCCGAGGGCCACCCGCTGCCGTTGGCCTCCGGAAAGCTCGCGGGGTTTGGACTTCAGCTTGTCAGCAATGCCCAAAAGCTCGGCAGCTTCCCGCACCCGCTGGTCGATCTCCTTCTTCGGGAACTTTCGCAGCTTGAGGCCGAACGCCATGTTGTTGTACACATCCATGTGGGGGTACAGGGCGTAGTTCTGGAACACCATGGCGATGTCCCGGTCCTTGGGGGGGACGTCGTTCACCCGCCGATCGCCGATGAAAATGTCCCCCTCGCTGGCATCTTCCAGGCCGGCCACCATCCGCAGGGTGGTGGTCTTCCCACAACCTGAAGGTCCCACCAGGACCACAAACTCCCCGTCCCGGATCTGCAAGCTGACCCGGTTCACCGCCGTGAAGTTCCCGAACTTCTTGGTGACCTCTTTGAGCACGACTTCGGCCATGGTTCCTCCTCCGTCGCCCACGCACTTATCCCGGTTTTACCGTGTTCGGGGGGGGCCCGCAACCTCAGCCCCCGCTGAGGGGAGGAAAGAAGGTCAAGGTGTCACCTTCGTGGAGGGGAGTGGCCAGCCCTTGCAGGTTGACCACGTTCTGGCCGTTGAGGAACACGTGGAGGTGGTCCTGAAGTTGCCCGGCCTGAAACACCATGGCTTGGAGCTCCGGCTCTTGGGCCACCAACGCCTTCAAGGCGGAAAGACAAGTCGCCCCAGGATTCAAGTCCAGCGTGACCCGTTCTTTTCCGGCAACTTGGCGGAACTCCCCAAAGAGTTTGACCGTCACCTTCACACCGGGAGTATACGGGGGAACCCTCCAACACTGGGAAGAGCTCAGCGCAAACGGCTCTTCCCCGCAGTCCCACCCCCTCTACAGGCGGTCGATGTCCGGGACATAGCCCCCTTTCAGCCGCCACAGGGTCTCGCCCGCGTTGGGTACCACCAACACATCCTCCTCCCCCTGCCACTCGTCAGGCCGGATGGAGCAGGGGTCGCGGTAGGCCAAGTTCACCTGTTGGCACACCTGGGGGGGTATGGAGGTGGCCAGCACCACCTCGATCCGCGGCCGCTCTACCCCTTGGCGAAACGTGCCAATCCCCTTGACGTGGGTGGAGTGGGCCAGCACCGCCCTGGGCAGATGCCGAAACCTTTCCCATTGGCCAAGAAAGTAGTCCCGGGTGTGGTAGCCGATGTCCAACAACCAGCGGCCGTGGGTGAGGGAGACCTCGCGGACGTGGGGGCCGTAGACGATGAGCATTCCCCCGTCCTCCACCACCGGCTCCAGTTTGTACATGCACTTTCCTGCCGTCCAGAGCTCTCCGTACATGGGGGGAGCGAGGGATAGCACTGTGGAGTACAAGCGATCCGTCCACACGATGTTGACCTGGGAGGACTGCTCCACCGCCGCAGCCCAAGCTTCCCGAACTTCGCCCACGTACAACCCCACAAGGTCATGCCCTCGCATCACCAACGACACCCCCACCCGCGGCGTGGGGACCATTTGGGCCGCCCGCTCGATGAGTTCCCGCACCGGGGTGTCCCGATGCCCGTTGACCTTGGGGTTTGTGATCAGGGCACCCAGCCAGTGGGACGTGTGGAGGAGGTCCGGTCCGCTTATGCCGGGGAAGAAGTACTTGTGGCCGCCGGAGAACCCCACCACTTCGTGGGGAAACACCGGGCCCACCACAACAAGGAGATCGTTTTCCAGGGCAGCCTTGTTGATGCGGACGGGCACATCCTCCACCAGCAGCCCGCGGGAAATCCTGGCCACCTCCTCCTGGGGCACAGTTCCCACGTGGGCCAACGCTTGAGGGTTGTTCCACTCGTGTTGGAGAACCCGCACCCCCGGGAAGTCCCGAAACCCCGGCCCCAGGTGTCGAAGCAACGCCTCCTCGCTCATTGGAGGATGGGTGCCCAAGGCCACGAGCACGTGCAACTGTCGGGCCTGGGAGGAGAGGGTGGAGGCCAAAGTGTCAAAGATGGGACGCATGGGAAGCGTCCGTGTGTCGTCCGGGACAACGACCAACACCCTTTTCCCTTGGAACTTCCACCCACCCAGCGCCTCGCCAAGCTTCTCCCGGAGCTCCCTTTCGCCGATCGGCCGGCCAGGCGCGAAAGCGAAGGTCATTCCGTCCTCCAGGGTGTGTGAAACTTACCTGGTCTGTCCAAACGTTCGTAGGTGTGAGCCCCGAAGCAGTCCCTCTGAGCTTGAATGAGGTTTGCCGGCAGCCGTCCAGTCCGGTAGGCGTCCACAAGCTCCAGGGAAGAGCTCAAAACAGGCACAGGGATTCCGTGCGTGCAGGCCCACGCCACCACCCGGCGCAACGCCCCTTGATCCTCGGCCCACATCGCGCGGAACGGCTCCGCCAGGAGCAGGAAAGGAAGCCCCGGTTCCCGCAGGAAAACGTCGCCCATCGTCCTCAGGAGCTTTGTCCGGATGATGCAGCCCGCCAACCAAACCCGGGCAACCTCAGCAAGAGAAAGCCGCCAGCCCCGGTGGGCCGCGGCTTGTTGGAGCTGACGGAACCCCTGGGCGTAGGCAACAACGAGAGCTAGCCCAAAGGCCTTCTCCAGGTCTTGGATAAACTGGGCAGGATCGACGGAAAGGCCAGGAGTTGGGCCGGGTAGGACAACCTCAGCCTGGAGACGTTCATCGCGGAGAGCCGAGACGATCCGGGCAAACACCGCCGCGGCAAGGGAGGGGGTGGGCGCGCCAAGGTCCAGGGCCGCCTGGGTGGACCACTTACCTGTTCCCTTCTGCTCCGCCGTGTCTTTGACCAACTCGACCAGCGGTTGACCTGTGTCCCCGTCCCGGAAGCGGAGGATGTCCACGCTGATCTCCAGGAGGTACGAGCCCAACTTCTTGTTCCATTGGGCAAAGATGGAGCTTATGTGATCGGGTCCCCTGCCCAGCCCGCGTTTCAACAGGTCGTAGCTTTCGGCGATGGCCTGCATGATGGCGTACTCCACGCCGTTGTGGACCATTTTCACGTAATGGCCCGCCGAGCCCGGCCCGAAGTACCCGCAACAGGGACCCTCCGGCCCTTGGGCGGCCATGGCCTTGAACACGGCCTCCACCCGCCTGTACCCCTGTTCGTGGCCCCCCACCATGATCGACGGGCCATGAAGAGCACCGGCTTCCCCCCCGGAGATGCCCACGCCCAGGTACAGAAGACCTCGGGCCTCGGCTACCTTGGCCCTCCGTTCGGTGTCCTCCACGTGGGAGTTCCCTCCGTCAGCGACGAGATCGCCGGGACGGAGGAGGGCAAACAGCTCATCCAACACTTCATCCACAGGTTTCCCCGCTTGGACCATGAGGAGGATGGCCCTGGGCGGCTCCGTCGCCTCCACAAGGTCACGGAGCGTTGATGCGGGGAATACGGGTTCGCCTTGGACCCGAGCCATGAGGGCCGCCGTGCGATCCGCCGTGCGGTTGTACACAGCTACAGGGATCCCATGGCGGGCCACGTTCAGGGCCAGGTTCTGCCCCATCGTGGCCAGCCCAACAATCCCCAGCTTCGCTTTGATCATCGCGCCTCCCAGGGGGGGCGGTCCGGGAGTGCCCGTTGGAGAAGGGCAATCTGCTCGGCTTCGTAGGCGCCGGCATAGGTGCCGGAAAGAAACCGACTCAGTCCCTGTTCGTACAACTCCTTCCACGACTGTTCCTCTCTCCCTGGAACGATAGGATAGAACAGGACATGGTTTTCCTTTGCGGCTTCCAGGTCACCCCACGCATCCCCAATCACCAGCACCCGCTCGGGGGAGTAGTGGCGGGCGGTGAGAGCCACGACCTGGGACTTGGTACCCATTTCCTGACCGCAGATCAAGGCTGCGTACGTTCGAATCCCCTGCTCGTCCCACTCCCGCTGCAACGCCTCCACTGGGGTTTGAGAGACCACCACCACGTCGGCCACCCCGGCAAGCCTTTCTAGGCTCTGACGGGCATAAGGAAAAGGAGGCACTCCCTTCACAATCTCCCTCACAGCCCAATTCACCCGCTCGCTCCAGGCCAGAACCTGCTCGAACTCCCTTCGCGCCTGTTCGTTGGGCGCCTGGGCAATGGCCTTCTTCAAACCCTCGTGGGAAAGGTCCCCGACGGAGGCCTCCACCCAGGTGAAGTAGTACGGAAGTTGGGGAACTTGAAAGGCTCGAGATTTCACACTGGGGTGCGTCGGCAGCAGTTCGGCAAGAACTCGCTTGAGTGTGACGTGGCGGTTGGCCCCTCGCGTGTTGGAGAAGAGGTCGGCAAACTCCTTGCACTCGCGAGCTGCCTGGGCCACGGGCTGAAGCCCAAAGTGAGCAATCGTCCAGGGAATGAAGCACTCGCGCTGCTTGATCCCCATCGTGTCGAACACACACCCATCGGAGTCCACGCAGACAAGGAACTCGTGCCGGGGAACGAAGTGCTCCACCACTTCCTTACCCAACAAGCTGCTATCCCTCGCCCGCACGGCCCCCAAGTATAAGAAGAGACTCCCCTCCTCCCCAGACCCCGTTGCTTCCTCCCACCTCCCCTTCCACCAGCCCTCCCGCCGCTCAGACCCTAAGCCCCAACGCCTGCAGATGTCTCCCCAGTTCACTCTGCAGGGCCTGGCGGTACTCCTCCTCGTGGCAACCCAGCAGCCGGCGCAGATCGGCCCCCAGCGGGCTTTGAAGCACCGAACCGTAGGTCACGTGCAGAGCTTGTCTCCAACTGGGATGGAATAACACCCCTTCCAGGTTCGATGACAGGGCCTTCAGTTCCTCGACCTGGGGGAGCTCCGAGGATATCTGGTAGCCCTGGCGGTCTTCACAAAACCGCTCAGCCGCCAGCCCCAGGATTTCCCGAAAGAACTCGGGCTCCCTCCGCGCCAGCACCCCTAACCCCGTCAAGTAGCTAACTCCAGCCGTCTTCACGTGCCACAAACCTGGATCAAGCTCGGCAAACAACGGATAAAGGGAGAACTTGTCGGATCCGGAGTGAAGGCTAATCCGATAAGGCCCGAACGCTGTGGCGATCGCACAGTGGGCTCGGAGGTGACTTCGGAAGGCGGCCAGGTCCCCTTGCCAGTCCAGTCCCTTCTCCATCACCCCCGGAAACCTCGGGGCAAAGGAAGTGATCCCTACCTCCAACCGTCTCAACTCCAGGGCCAGAAACAGGTGTTCATGAGGTGTTGTGGGCCACGCACTCTCATCCACAGACAGTTCAAAGTCGAATCCCCCAGGCACCTGCTCCCGCAATCGGCCAAACATGTGGGCCGCAAAGGACAGGGCCCCTGCGTACTTCACGCAAGCCAAGACAAGTTGTTCCTCCGTGAATCTCATGACCCCGAGGCCCTCGATGGAGAAGTCCCTGTTCAGATAATCCTTCTCCCAACGGGGGGGCTTGGACAGGGCCTTGTACCGTTCCGCGACTTCCCCCGGAGCCATGTCCTCCACGGGAACAATGTGCTCGGAGGGATCGCACGTGAACATGCGGAACCCGCACAGAGCCGCTTCGCCCGCAGCCTCCAAGGTTTTGAGATGGTCGGCGTCGGCCCCAAATCCCGCTCGGTATCCCTCCTGAAAGGCCCCGAAGATGGCGTCCGCCAAGACCTGGGCGAAGCCCCTCCCCGTCCGCGTGTTTTCCCGCTCGGACTGTTGAGCCAGTACCGGAAACAAGCGGGCCTCTTCCAACGCGGCCACATGTCCTGGGGTGGCCAACCCCAGGCGGTCGCCAAACCCGAACCCGGCCACACCGCTGGGCTGACGGTTGGGAACCAGCCACGGGAACCAGCGGGCAAGGGCTCGAGCGTTCTGCGGTGTCAACGGAGCCCACATGGCCCCCGACCCTCCACGCTCCCCGTCAAAACCCTCCAGGGGCGAGGAAAGAAACAATTTCTTCCCTTGCGGCGTGCGCACCATCGCCACCGTGGTCTGCCCCAACCGCTGAACCGACCGCGGATACACACTTTTGCAGTCTCCCCCCATGTTCTCCCTCCTCCCAGAGCAAAGTCCCCCCTTCCCAACTTGAGACTTGTTCCTCGCCGTTTCCGCTGCACCAGTGCCACCGTGGCCTGGCAACCCCCGAATGCCAGGCAGGGGCCCATCCTAAAGGTCACGAATGTCAAGGTACAAGGGGGGGCGGGGGAGCGCGCCCCCGAGGGGCAGGGCCAGCGTACGGTACACCATCTGCTTCTTGAGCAGGATGGGAGGAAGACGGGCCAAGGGATCGCCCATGCTCGTGAACAGCCCCACGAGATCCACACCATGGGCCCGTGCCCGATGAAGGAGGCCAACAAGGATCTGGGAGAGGAGCCGGGGCCCGGACCTCCCCACGGCCATCACGTCGAATAGGTGCCAGAGGAGGACGGCCTGGTCCGGCTGAGGAAGGCGGGGGAGAGGGAGAATGCGCGCCATCGGGTTGATCGCTTGGCCCAAAACGCGGTAGACAAAGGGTATGGCCAGCACGCGTTGTCGCTGAACGCTTGAGGCGTCCCACACACTCACCTGCGCAAGGCCTCCCCTTTTCTCCACCCGATAGACGCCCCCCAAGTGTCCCAGGGCCTCCCCGCGGGCGTAGATTTCCTCCAGTCTTGGGGGACGAAGGTCCCGCCGGCCGAGGGCCCCCTCCAGCTCGGCCACCGGCCCCCGCCAGTCGGAGACAGGGGAAATGGTTGTGTGTCCAGGCCGGGTGGGAATCAAGACGACCCGAAATCCACCCACCTCCTGGGCCCCGCCCTTGGTGAACACCCGCAGCGCGTGCACGTTGTCTTCCTTCACGTGCCCATAGATGAAGTGCGCTCCCTCGGCCTGGGCTGCGCTGTGAAGCGCCTGCCACAGCTGCCAGAGTCCTCTCTTCATCGACCGGCGGTAGCCCTGGTCGGAGCGCACGTCGTAGACGTAGGCGGCAGGAACGATTCTCCCTTCCACAAAGACTTCTTTCACGGCGTAGGCCATCGCCCCCACGGCCCGTGAACCCTCCACGGCCAGGAGAACCTGGGCTTTGGAAAACAGACCGGACCGGTAGAAAAAGGCGGACCGTTCGGTGAACAGGCGGGTCCGCTGTCCTTGGGGGCTTTCCAACTCCAGCCGGCGCAGCTCAGGCTCATCGCCCGTGGTGGCTGCCCGAATCGTCACCATGCGCCCCCAGTATAGCCAGACACCCCAAGGCTAGGTCCCGAGATCGCGCAGCTCAGTTGGAGAAGGAGGCCCTAGCGCCAAGGAACAGCCGGTCAGCCCGGGGGCAATCCCCCACGGATCCGTGCCCGAATGTGGGCAAGCCGCTCGGCAATGGTCTGCTCCCACCCCTGGTCCGTAGGATGGAAGTACACCTTTCCCCGCAGCCCTTCGGGCAGGCCGGGCATGGAGGCCACTTTGTCCGAAACCTCGTGGGCATATATGTAGCCCTTGCCGTAGCCCAGGTCCCTCATCACCTCGGTCACGGGGTTGCGGAGGTGCAGGGGCACAGGCTCATCGCTGGTGTTGGCCACGTCCCGCTTCGCCTCCCCATAGCCCGTGTACAGGGCGTTCGATTTGGGGGCCAAGGCGAGGTACACCACGGCCTGAGCCAGGGCCAGTTCGCACTCGGGCATGCCCACCTGCTCCACGGCTTGGGCTGCAGCCACGGCCAAGGGAAGGGCCCAGGGGTCCGCCAGACCCACATCCTCGCTGGCCATCCGCACCACCCGCCGGGCCACGTACCGGGGGTCCTCCCCACTTTCCAACATCCGCACCAGCCAGTACAGGGCGGCGTCCACATCGGAGTTGCGCACGGACTTGTGTAGAGCAGAAATGAGGTTGTAGTGCTCCTCACCAGCGCGGTCGTAGCGGAGGGCCTTGCGCCCCACAGCCTGAGCCACTTGTTCAGCCTCCAGGGTGCCCACGCCGCGGACCTCCACCGCGGTCTCCAGCGCGCTGAGCAGGCGTCGGGCGTCGCCGTCGGCGAAGCGGATGAGGAAGTCTTCAGCACAAGAAGCCAGTTTGACCCGTCCCCCAAAGCCCCGAGGGTCGTCCAGGGCGCGCCGGAGGAGCGCCCGGAGATCCTCCTCGTCCAGGGGTTCGAACACGAAGAGCTGGGTTCGGGAAAGGAGCGCCGAGCGTAGGGCAAAAGAAGGGTTCTCCGTGGTCGCCCCGATGAACAGGATCGATCCTTCCTCGAGGAAGGGGAGCAGAAGGTCCTGCTGGGCTCGGTTCCAGCGGTGCACTTCGTCCAGGAAGAGGAGATCCCGCGTGCCGGTGCGCTCCCATAGTTCCCGGGAAGCTTCCAAAACCCCGCGGACCTCGCCCACGCTGGCCACGGCCGCGGACTTTTGGATGAACCGGGCTCCCCAACGGGCAGCGATGATCCGTCCCACCGTGGTCTTGCCCGAACCGGGGGGGCCCCAGAACAGCAGAGAAATGCGGAGCTCCCCGTCCACAAGGGCCCGCAACGGTCCGTGGGGCCCCAGGAGGTGGCGTTGGCCCACCACCTCGTCCAGGGTGCGGGGGCGGAGGCGTTCGGGCAGGGGGGCCTTACCTTGCCACAGTCCAACCATGTAAACCCATTGTAGCTCTTGACGCAGCGCGGAGGGGGGCCGTAAGATCAAGCGCTGGGTCGTTAGCTCAGTCGGTAGAGCAGCGGACTCTTAATCCGCGGGCCGGGGGTTCGAGTCCTCCACGACCCACCCGCCACGGGTCGTTAGCTCAGTCGGCAGAGCACCGGCCTTTTAAGCCGGGTGTCGCAGGTTCGATTCCTGCACGACCCAGAGCCCTTGTCCCCGTCGTCCAGCGGTCTAGGATACCGGGCTTTCAATCCGGAAACGGGGGTTCGAATCCCCCCGGGGACACTTGCCGGAGTTCCCCTCTGGGGTAAGCTTCGGGCGAGTAGCTCAGGGGCAGAGCATCCGGCTTACATCCGGAAGGCCAGAGGTTCGATTCCTCTCTCGCCCACAGCGAACGGGGACGTGGTCTAGGCCGGACAAGGACACCGGATTGTCACTCCGGAGATCGCGGGTTCAAATCCCGTCGTCCCCGCCACCACGGCGGTGCCGAGGGCGGCCCAGGGCGGCCCTCGCATTTACCCTGGGGCGAGGTAGCTCAGGTGGTAGAGCACACGGCTGAAAACCGTGGTGTCCCCAGTTCGACTCTGGGCCTCGCCACCACGCTTTGAGAGGATCCGAGCAGGACCAACCACAAACGCCATGGGGGAGACGGGGGAGCAGATCTGGGAGGAGGCCAAAGCCCTTCTCGTTAAGGAGATTCCGCCGGCCAATTTCGCGGCGTGGCTCAGCGATGCCCGCTTGGCGGCCGTTCACGATGACACCGCGGTCCTTCAAGTCCCCTCCATCTTCGCCAAGACCAGCATCGAGAGGAGATACCGGGACACCGTGGAGCGGGCCTTGGCCGCTGTCCTCCAAAGACCGGTGGAACTGCGCCTGACCGTGGTCGAACCGGAACCCCCTGTTCGTTCCGACCCCCAGGCCGCCCGCCGGTACCTGGGCTCCCTCCCCCTCAACCCCGACTACACTTTCGACACCTTCGTGCGGGGCAAGAACTCCCAGCTCGCTGTAGCCGCCGCCCAAGCCGTGGCGGAATCCCCAGCCCGGGCGTACAACCCCCTGTTCATCCACGGCAAGGTGGGCTTAGGGAAAACGCACCTCCTCCACGCCATCGGGGCCCGCGTCCTTTACCGGCCTGGGGACACCACCGTGGTCTACACCACCTCCGAGCGGTTCGCCATTGAACTGATCCAAGCCATCGGTTCCAACACCCAAGAGCAGTTCCGCGCCAAATACCGCAACGTGGACGTCCTCCTCATCGACGACATCCACTTCCTCAAGAACAAGGAGGGCACGCAAGAGGAGCTCTTCCACACCTTCAACGAGCTGTACGGCAACGGCCGACAGATCGTGCTCTCCTCGGACCGACCTCCGGAGGAGCTCCACGGCCTGCAAGACCGGCTGGTGAGTCGGTTCCGCTGGGGACTGGTCGCGGACATTCAGCCCCCGGACTTCGAAACCCGGGTGGCCATCTTGCGGGAAAAGGCCAAGCGGCGGGACATGGTCGTGCCCGACGCCGTGGTCGAGCTCATCGCTTCTCGCATCAGAAGCAACGTACGGGACCTGGAGGGCGCCCTCATCCGGGCCCTGGCCCTCCAGGAGCTGGGCCAGGGGCCCCTCACGCCCCAGAGATTGGAGGAGATCCTTCCTAAGGAGGACCACGCCCCACGCCTGACGGTGGAGGCCATCATCGACGAGGTGGCCGCAGCCTACAAGGTCTCCGCACAAGAACTGGCCGGCCCCTCCCGGAAGAAGGAAATCGTGTACCCTCGACAGGTCGCAATCTTCCTGGCCCGCGAACTTACCGAACACTCTTTCCCTGCCCTGGGGCGCGCCTTTGGGGGCCGGGACCATACGACCATCATGCACGCCTACCGCAAGGTCCAGGAATTGATGACCCATGCACCCCTTCTCCGGGGCGAGATCGACACCCTTCGCTCTTCCATCCAGCACAAGTACGGACTTTGAACTGTCCCCTTAGCCTGGGGATTTTCCTGTGGAAAACCTCCGGACAAGTTGGGGGTAACCTCCCCGTCGGCAGGGAAAACCCATAGGTCTTCTCCGGCCAAACTTCTTTCCCCAACCGCATTCCCACGGACAGGTGTCCTTTCCCCAAGTTTTCCCCAGGTTCTTCCCCAGGGGGCCGTCCCGTTCTGTCCCATCAAACCCTTGTTCATCCACAGCAGGGGACGGGCTGTACAATTACCTCAACACCGTGGGTTATGAAGACAAGTTCATTGTTGGAGAAACTGGCGGAGGAGTGGAACCTCCCCGCCCTGCGGGGCCAGCGCGCCGTGGTCTGTTGGCAGAGAAGCGATCTTCGCCGGCTGGCTCGCCCCCTGTACGTCCAGGGGGGTGTGCTCCACCTTGCTGCCCCCAACCACGTTTTGGCCTCGGAGTTGTCGTTCCTGCGCAACGAGATTACATCTGCCCTGAGGGAGAAGTTTGGTCTCACCGAGATCACCGACGTGAAAGTCCATGTCCAGCCTAGAGGTCAAGGGCCGCCGGAAGTTCCGGTCGAGCCGCCCGACCGAGGGAAGATCGATGGAGCCCTAGGGCGGCTAACGTTCGTACGGGACCCCAAGCTCCGAGGTAGGCTCGCCGAACTGTGGGCGTGGGCCGAGGCCTGGGAGGAAGCAGTGCTGGGGAACGGGGGTCACAGGTGCAAGAGGTGCGGGGCGGCGTTCTGGGGCGGGGGGGAGTTCTGCCCGGTGTGTACGCTTTACGGGACAAGCGACGCGAGCTAAACTCGACCCGATGGTGGTGGCAAGCACGATTCTTGGCATCCGGTCAGAGTCTGCCCGCATGGCGCTTATGGCCTGCGACGGGCAGGCCACGATGGAGAGCCGCGTGGTCAAGACGGGAGCGCGCAAAATCCACCGACTTCATGGGGGAGGGGTTCTTGCGGGCTTCACAGGGGCCACGGGAGACGGGATGGCTGTGCTGGAACGGTTGGAGGAGAAGTTGGCCCGCGACGCCTCCCTGCGGGAAGCGGCCCTCGAGCTCTCCAAAGAGTGGAGGACCGACCGAGTCCTGCGCCAGCTGGAGGCCGTGGTGGTGGCTGTGTCCCCCGAGGCGCTCCTCGTCCTCACTGGAGAAGGGGACGTGGTGGAGCCCGACGACGGCCTGGTGGGCATTGGGTCCGGGGGAGGGTACGCCCTGAGTGCGGCCCGAGCCCTGCTGCGGCACACCCAGCTTGCCCTACCCGAGGTGGCCAAGGAGGCCCTCCGCATCGCCGCAGAGATCGATATCTACACCAACAGCTACATCACCCTGGAAAGCCTTGTGTGGTGAAGCCCCGCGAAGTGTTTACCCTTGGGCACGGCTCGCGGTCCGAAGCCGAGTTGGTGGGGCTGCTGCGGGAGTTCGGGGTGGCCATTGTGGCCGATGTGCGGAGGTTTCCCAGTTCCTCCAAGCATCCCCATTTCTCTCGGGCTCACCTGGAGAGGGAGCTCAGCCTTTGCGGGCGGCGCTACGTTTGGATGGGGGACCAGTTGGGGGGATTCCGGAGCGGAGGGTACGCCGCGTACGCCCAATCCCCGGCCTTCCGCCGGGGCGTGCAAGAGGTTCTCCGGCTTGCCGAGGAGGGGCGGGTGGTGATCCTCTGTTGCGAAAGGGACCCCCGGGGGTGTCATCGACGGTTCATCGCTGCAGCCCTTGCCCAACGGGGGGTTCGGGTGGTCCACATCCTGGGGCCTGGGGAGAAATGGGAGGAGCCCCAGGTCTTGTCGGGGGCGGTTGATCCCCCCTTGGGCCGGGAGTAACGTTTGGCCTATCGCCACGGATAAAGGAGGTGTGCGATGGCCAAAGTGATCCTCCCCGACGAGGGCTCGCTCGAAGTCACGGGAAAGCCGCTTTTGGACCTGCTCAAGGAGCGAGGGCTCACAGGGGCCGCGGCTCTCCACGACGGGGAGCTTCGGGATCTTCGCGATCCTCTGCCCGAGGGAGGGGAGGTCCGGGTGATCACCCCAAAGGACCCTGAGGGGCTAGAGGTTCTTCGCCATACGGCCTCTCATGTGCTGGCCCACGCCGTGCGGCGGTTGTACCCCGGGGCCAAGTTGGCCATCGGGCCGGCCATCGCGGATGGGTTCTACTACGACATCCTCTTCCCCCAGCCGGTGAGCCGAGAGGTTCTCCCGGCCATTGAGACCGAGATGCGCAAGGTCATCAAGGAGAACTTGCCCATTGAGCGGGTGTGGCTCTCCCGGGAGGAGGCCCGCGAGCTGCTCGACAGCCAAGGTGAGAAGTACAAACTGGAGCTCATCGCGGAGATTTCGGACGACAAGATCTCCTTCTACCGCCAGGGGGAGTTCATCGATCTGTGTCGGGGTCCGCATCTTGCCTCCACCGGTCAAGTGAAGCACTTCAAGCTCCTGGACGTAGCCGGTGCCTACTGGCGGGGAGACCCCAACCGCGACATGCTGACCCGCGTGTACGGTACGGCCTTTCCCACGGAACAAGCCCTCCAGGAGTACCTCAAGTGGCGGGAGGAAGCGAAGGCCCGGGACCACCGGGTGTTGGGCCCTGACCTCGACCTGTTCTCCATCCAAAACGAGAAGATTGGGGCAGGCCTGGTTTTGTGGCACCCCAAGGGGGCGTGGGTCCGCCACCAAATCGAGACGTTCTGGAAAGAGGAGCACTACAAGGCCGGGTACCACTTGGTGTACACCCCCCACATCGGGCGGGCCCACCTCTGGCAGCAGTCCGGGCACCTCGACTTCTACAAGGACGGCATGTACTCCCCCATGGACATCGAGGGGCAGGCGTTCTACCTCAAACCCATGAACTGTCCGTTCCACATTGCCATCTACAAGACGCGGACCCGTTCCTATCGGGATCTCCCCATCCGCCTGGCCGAGCTGGGCACCGTGTACCGCTTTGAGCGGTCGGGGGTGCTCCACGGGCTTCTGCGCGTGCGGGGGTTCACCCAGGACGACGCCCACATCATCTGCAGACCTGACCAGATCGAGGAGGAGGTGCAGGGGTGTCTGGACCTGGCCCTCAGGATCTTGGGGGCGTTCGGGTTCACCGAGTTCCGGGTGGCTCTGTCCGTGCGGGATCCGGCCCACAAGGAACACTACATTGGAAGCGACGCCATGTGGGAACAGGCCGAAAGCTCCTTGGTCCGGGCGTTGGAGTCGCGGCGCCTTTCCTACACCCGCATGGAGGGGGAGGCCGTGTTCTACGGGCCGAAGATCGACGTGCAGGTGTTGGACTCCCTCAAGCGGGCCTGGCAGCTCACCACCATCCAGTTTGATTTCAACCTCCCTGAGCGGTTCGACATGACCTACATCGGCGAGGACGGGCGGGAGCACCGCCCCTACGTGGTCCACCGGGCGCTGCTCGGGTCGCTGGAGCGGTTCTTTGGGATTCTCATCGAGCACTACGGGGGGGCGTTCCCGGTGTGGCTGGCCCCGGTCCAGGCGGCGGTGCTGCCTGTGACCGACGGGGAGGGGGAGTACGCGCAGAGGGTGGCGGCGGAGCTTCAGGCCGGGGGAATTCGCACCGAGGCCTGGGTGGGGCAGAAGAAGACCTTGGGGAAGATGATCCGCGAAGCGCAGCTTGCGAAAATCCCGTACATGCTGGTGTGCGGGGCCCGGGAGGCGGCCCAGGGTGCGGTGGCCCTGCGGATGCGCACGGGTCAGGACCTTGGTCCCCAGTCAGTGGAGGCCGTGCGGGACCGCATCCTGCGAGCGGTGTACTCCAAGGGGGCTGAGCTTTGAGGCCGAAGGGGTGAGGCCGTGGAGGAAAGGGAGAGGTACGTCAACACGTCGCTGGCCAAGGCCCTGTCGGTGCTGGACCTGTTCACCGAGAAGGTTCAAGACCTTTCCCTGACGGAGATTGCCCGGGAACTGGGGGTGTTGCCGGGGAGCGTGTATCCCGTGGTGTTCACCTTGCAGAAGTTCGGTTATCTGGAGCGGGACCCGGTGACCAAGCGGTACCGGCTAGGGATGAAGGTGTTGGAGAAGGCCAACGTTATTTTGTCCGCCTTGGACATGCGGGCTTTAGCCAAGCCGGTGCTCAAGCGGCTGGCCCGGGAGCTCCAAGCCAACGCCCATTTGGCGATCCTGTACGAGGACCAGGTGATGTACCTGGACCGGGAGGAGGAGGCGCCTAGTTCAGTTCTGCCTTCGGTGATCGGCCGGCGGGTGCCGGGGCACTGCACGGCGTTGGGCAAGGTGCTGTTGGCGTACAACCCCGAGGTGGCCGAGCGGGTGATGACGAAGGAATTGCCGGCTCTCACCCCCAATACGCTCACGGAGCCCAGGGCGCTTAGGAAGGAGTTGGAGGCGGTGGCCCGGCAGGGGTACGCCGTGGACCGGGAAGAGTTCCACTTGGGAACCGTGTGTGTGGCGGCGCCGGTGCGGAACTACCGGGGGCACGTGGTGGCCGCGTTGTCCGCTTCCTTGGCCAGCCACAGGTTGGAACGGGAGCCTCTTCAAGGTTTCATCGACGCCGTTCAAGAAGCCAGTCGTGAGGTCTGCCGCGCCCTGGGAAACAAGGCTTCTTAACCGCAGGCCGGATGATGAACTAGGTTGGCCGCCCTGTGTGTGGGGGGGGGACTAGCCTCAAAGCCCTCAACCAGCTTTGGCCGCGGATTAGGAGAAGCCCCGACGAGCTGTGAGCGAGGAAGGGCCGTGAGCGGCTG
>OGCL01001048.1_pt1 | contig 25623 bp, 17 predicted proteins | sample 1570041 | NCBI WGS metagenome assembly OGCL01 (sample SAMN06266162, study PRJEB24511) | hot springs metagenome | isolation source: Hot spring water | place: South Africa: Limpopo | collected 2015-06-22 | reverse complement strand
GCGAAAGCGATGTTCTTGGTTTCCATGTAGAAATCGAAGGACCAGTCGCCGCCGTCGCGGCCGATCCCGGAATTCTTTACCCCGCCGAACGGCGTCGGCAGGTGCCGCACGTTTTCCGAGTTCACCCAGATCATCCCGGCCTCGAGATGCTCGGTGAAACGGAAGGCCCGCGTGACGTCGGATGTCCAGAGATAGCCGGTCAGCCCGTATTGAACGTCGTTGGCAAGCGACAGGGCCTCATCCTCGTCGCGGAACGGGATCGCCGTCAGCACGGGACCGAAGATTTCCTCCTGCGCAATGCGCATCTGGTTGTTGGCGCCGGTAAACAGGGTCGGAGAAACGTAGCAACCGCCGCCGGGACCTTCGAATTTCGCGCCACCGGCCGCGACCTTGGCGCCTTCCGACTTGCCGATCTCGATGTATTCCAGAACCTTCTTCTCGTGCACGGGATGGATCAGCGGCCCGATGACAGTCTGCGGGTCGAGCGGATGGCCGACCTTGATGCGCTTGGCCTTCTCCGCGACCATCGCAGTGAACTGGTCGTAGACTCTCTCCTCGACCAGCAGTCGCGACGAGGACGTGCAGCGTTCGCCGTTGAGCGAATAGATCATGAAGACGGCCGCATCGGCAGCACGTTCCAGGTCCGCATCGGCAAAGACCACGACCGGGTTTTTGCCACCGAGTTCGAAATGCACCCGCTTCAGCGTATCGGCACCCTGCTTCATGATCATCGAGCCGGTACGGCTCTCACCGACGAACCCGATCGCCTTGATAAGCGGATGTTCCGTCAGCGCCTTGCCTGCGTCTTCGCCGAAGCCATTGACGAGGTTCCAGACGCCCTTGGGCAGCCCGGCCTCTTCGGCGATCTCCACCAGAAGACGCGCCGTCAGCGGCGAAAACTCGGCCGGCTTGTGGACGATCGTGCAGCCAGCCGCCAGTGCCGGGGCGATCTTCCAGGTCGACAACATGAACGGCGTGTTCCAGGGCGTGATGACACCCACGGGGCCGATCGGCACGCGTGTGGTCAGGTTCACCTGTCCAGGCGCCCGCAAGGACTTGCCGTCCCGCGCTTCCGGTGCACGATCCGCGAAGAAGCGGAAGTTCTCCGCCCCGCGCAAGGCCGCTTTAGCCATGAACTTCAGCGATTGTCCGGTATCCATGCATTCGACAAAGGCGATCTCTTCCGCCCGCGCCTCGATCGCATCCGCGATCTTGTGCATCAGCTTCTTGCGGGCATCGCCGGGCATGGCAGCCCATTCGGCGAAGGCCGCCTTAGCCGCCTTTGCCGCGAGATCGATATCCTGGGCCTTGCCGCGTGCCACCTTGGCCAGGACACCGAGATCCACCGGCGAGATGGTCTCGAAGGACGAACCGTCGAGAGCGTCGAGATCCTCGCCGCCGATACGGTTCTTCACGCCGCCCTCGAACTTTTTCAGATAGGCCTTGGCCTTGCTCAGATTGTCTTCAAACGATGCCATGCACCCGTCTCCCTGGACTTGCTGCGCGTCGAGCCGACGCTTTATGTCTTTTGGCTGTTGTCAAATGGTCTGCTGTCGAAGCCGCGGATGAATGGCGTTCTTCTTCCAGCTGAAATCAGCGTCGATCTCACGGATTTCGAGCGACAGCATGAAATGTGGCGTCTCGAAACGCTCAGACAGGAACGCGCTGACGGCGGCGAAGATGGCATCGCCAGCAGCCTTGCGATCCGCTTCGCTGCGCCCCTGACCAATCCGCAGCGACATGTCGATGAAGCCGTTCTCCTCCAGAAGATCGGCCACCGCATAGGTCTCCGTTCGGAATCCTCGGACGCGGATTGCTCCCAGCTCGAAGAGGCCTGTCTCCATCATCGTGCGATGGATGAGACCAGCCAAATCCTTCAAGTCGACCAAACCCTCGAGATTGGCCGAGTAGTCGAAAGTGAAATGCGGCATGGTTCCTCCCGCCGTTTATATTTAACATGTTAAATGATATGCGATGCCTGTCAAGATGGGAAATGCGAGGCAACGAATGTTTGCAAATACGGGGGAATTTCCCCATAGAGGAAGGATGACCACCGCCACAAACAAGCCTACCGAACTCACGCAGGACGCACTCCTGCCGCGCAACTCCAGGCGGTCTCTGCCGATTGCGCTGCTGCGGGCACGCGAGTCCGTAATGACGCATTTCCGCCCGATGCTGGCAGCCCACGACCTGACCGAACAACAGTGGCGGGTCATCCGCATCCTCGGCGAAAATGGCACCGTCGACGCGTCAGAAGTGGCCGAACGGGCCTTCATCCTGGCCCCTTCCCTCACCCGGATCATCAAGTCGCTCGAAGAGCGCGGACTGATTGCCAAAGACCGCGACGAGGCAGACGGTCGACGGGTCCTGCTGAAGATCACCCCCGTCGGATTAGGGATCATCGAAGAAGTGACACCGGAAAGCCGCGTGATCTACAGCGAGCTCGAGCGGAAGTTCGGCGAGGAGAAGATCAACCTGCTCCTCGACCTTCTTGGCGAGTTGGCGGACTCGATGGACCCCAGATAGTCACACCTCGAAGTCCTCCGACCGCACGATCGACGCTCAGAGCGCAGCGAGACCTGCATCCAAAGCCGAGAGGATCTTGGCGACATCCCCTGCGGTGACGATCAGCGGCGGAGACAGAATAATGTTGTTGCCGGAGACACGCACCATAACACCGGCCTCGTAAGCGACCCGATGCACCTTGCCGATGCTCTTCTTGTCGATCGGCGCCTTCGAGCCGCGATCGGACACGAGCTCTAGCGCGCACATCAGCCCCTCGCCGCCACGCACATCCCCAACGACCTGGTGCTTCGCCATCAGCGCCTGCAGGCCGGCAAAAAGCTCATTCCCACGTACAGCCGCGTTCGCAGCCACCTGCAACCGTTCCGTCTCCTTCAGGCATGCAATAGCCGCAGCGGCACCGACGGGGTGACCCGAATAGGTATAGCCCGACCCGATGGCACCTTTGCCCGAGGTGTCCTTCTCGAACACTTCCGCCACGGCATCGGACACCATGACCGCACCGAATGGGAAATAGCCATTGGTGATGGCCTTGGCTGAGCAGAGCAGGTCAGGCTGAACACCCCAATGCCGGGACCCGGACCAGCTTCCGGTGCGGCCAAAAGCAGTGATCACCTCGTCCGCGATCAACAGGATGCCGTATTTCGAGCAGAGCGCCCTGACGCCTGGCATGAAGCTCTTGTGTGGCGGGATGACACCGCCGGCACCCAGCACCGGCTCCATGATGAAGGCCGCGATGGTCGAGGGGTCCTGGAACTTGATCTCGTCCTCGATCGCTGCGAGGCAAAGCTGCGCCAGCCGCTCCGGATCCGTCTCGTTGAACGGGTTGCGATAGGTATAGGGCGCCGGCGTGTGGAAACAGCCGGGCATCAGCGGTTCGTACTGGGTCCGGAAATTCGAATTGCCGTTCACCGACGCGCCGAGCGTATGGGTGCCGTGATAGCCCTTCTTCAGGCTGAGGAACTTGACCCGCCCGGCCTCACCGCGGATCTTGTGATACTGACGGGCGAGGCGCAGCGCGATCTCGACACTGTCCGATCCGCCAGACGTGAAGAACGCCCGCGACAAGCCGTCTGGAGCGAAGAATTCCGCAAGCATCTCTGAGAGTTCGATGACATTGTCGTTCGTCGTGCCGCGGAAGATTGAATAATAGGGCAACCGATCGAGCTGCGCGGCAATCGCCTTTTTCACGGGTTCGCAGGAATAGCCCAGGTTGACGTTCCACAAGCCGCCAACAGCATCCACCAGTCGATGGCCATCGACATCGATGATCTCCACGCCCTCAGCCTCAACGATGATATCGGGCGGACTGCTGAGGCTTTCGGCCGGATGCGCCATAGGATGCCACAGGCGCCGGGCGTTGTGTTCCTTGAGATAATTGGAGGTCTTCATTTGCTTAGCTTCCCTGTGCGAGCATATCGAGCGCAAGCGCGTAGCTCTCGCCCGGACGGGTGACATCGAAATGCACATGCGGCATGCCAACCGCGACGGCGCCTTTGAGGTTCTTGGCCTGATCGTCGACGAAGACACAGTCCTTCGCCCCGATTGCCAGTCCCTCCGTGATGAAATCAAAGGCCCTGGGGTCAGGTTTGAGGATCCCGGTATAGGTCGCATCGACGATCAGATCGAAATCGGCGAGAAAAGGCAGCTTCGAACGGAAATCCTTGCCATAAAAGAGGTCGAGCTCGTTTGAGAGGATGGCGAGCTTATGGCCGGATGCTTTCGCCCGCCGGATCGCGTCGAGCGCCTCCGGGCGGATGACTGCTTCCGGATCGGCTCCGCGCAGCCGCCCCACGAACTCCGGGAACTCCGTCCAGATCTCGCCAACAAGGGCGCCGGTCTCGCGCATGCGCAAGGCCCAGTAATCGCGCTCGGTCATCTCCCCGGCCTGCATCGCGCGCCAGGGCTCGTCGCCCGCGGGATCGAAAGGACCGCGCCACGTCAGCGTGCCGGCTGGCAGACCGAGAGCGGCCTCGGACAGGGCATGCGTTTCGAACAGTGTCTTAGAGATCACTCCGCCAAAGTCGAGAACCAGTGCGCGCATCAGAGCTTGATCCATGCCGTCTTGAGGTCGAGATATTTGTCGAAGGCATGGAGCGACTTGTCGTGTCCATTGCCTGACTGCTTGACACCGCCCAGCGGCACCGTGAGGTCAGAACCGCCATAAGTATTGACGTGCACCAGCCCGGCCCGGATCTTGCGCACAATCCGGTGGGCGCGCGACAGGCTCGAGGTCCAGACCGCTGCCGCGAGGCCGTAGTTGACGTCATTGGCAAGCGCGACAGCCTCCTCCTCGGTGTCGAATGGGGTGACCGCAAGAACGGGGCCGAAGACCTCTTCCTGAAACACGCGATCATCCTTGGCCGCATCGGCGATGATGGCCGGTGCCATGTAGAAACCGCCGGTTTCCTCAAGTATCCGCTGTCCGCCGATGACCTTGCGACCTTGGCTGCGCGCCTCCTCCACGAACTGCAGATTCTGCCTCAACTGCCGCTCGGAATTGACCGCACCGGACTGGGTTGACGCATTAAGCGGATTTCCGACCTGGATAGACGCGGCATGAAGGGCCAGCTTCTCGACGAACACCTCGTGGATCGAGCGTTCGACAAGAAGGCGTGAGCCTGCAATGCAGACCTGGCCGGAATTGCGGAAAATGCCGTGTGCGGCCACTTTCGCCGCCTCGTCCAGATCGGGAGCATCCGCAAACACGATGTTCGGCGACTTGCCGCCAAGTTCCAGATAGACCCGCTTGAGGTTCGACCGTGCCGCCGCCTCGAGCAGGCGCCGTCCCGTCGCCCCCGATCCGGTGAAGACCAGGACATCGACATCCATGGACTCCGCGATCCGCGCACCGACGACGGCCCCCTCCCCGGTCACCACGTTGAACACGCCCGCCGGCATGCCTGCCTCAAGCGCCAGTTCGGCGACCCGCAGCAGACTGAGCGAAGCAGTTTCCGCAGGCTTCAGCACCATCGTACAGCCCGCAGCGAGGGCCGGACCGAACTTCCACGCACCGATCATCAGGGGAAAATTCCAGGGGACGATCGCACCCACGACGCCAGCCGGTTCACGATGGACAAGCCCGAGGAAAGCCGGATCCGTCGGAGCGATTTCGCCAAACAGCTTGTCGATGGCTTCCGCGTAATATCGGATCGTGGCAACCGCCGACAGTGGCTCCGCCTTCAGCGCCATGCCGATCTCAGTGCCGTTTTCACGAACACCGAGAACCGCGATCTCCAGAGCCTTTGCCTCGATTAGATCCGCCCATTTAAGCAGGATCTTCTTGCGCGCCGCGGGCGCCAGTTCGGACCAGACGCCGCTGTCGAAGGAGCGCCGTGCAGCGGCGATTGCAGCATCGGTATCTTCCGGCGTTCCCCGCGCTATCGTCGTCAGCACAGCTCCATCAATTGGTGAGACCACTGTCATGGTTCCACCATCGGAGGCCACCACTCGCTGCCCGTCGATTACGTGCGCAAAGGGCTCCAGCGGCACGGCGCTTAATGCGTCGATTTGGTCCTGATTCATGGTGGATCGCCTTGCTTTGGTTCGTTATTTACACCATCGGTTTATATAATGCTTTGCAAAGCGGCCACGGTCAAGCCCGGACAAACAGCACGCACCCGGATGACTCTTTCTCAGGACAGGGAGTGAAGCAGAGGAACGAGGATTAAACGCCTGCTTGACTTGCACGTTTAGCGGCAGCCAGAAACTCCGCCGGAGGACGACCGCCAGTTCCGCGGTGGACAGCCTCGACCTCGCGAAAAAGCGCGTCAATCGTTTGGCGCCGCAAGTCGCTCGTCATCCGATGGGCTGGAGTTGCGACGGCCAGAGCTCCGACAGGCAAACCTTCTGCATCGAAGACCGGCACGGCCATACCATAGACGTCATCCTCATTGGTTTGATCGGCTTCTGCATAACCAGTCAGCCGGACCTCCTGCAGCCGCACGCGGATGACGTTCTTGTCCGTCAAGGTCCTCGACGTCTTCGCCTTCAACGTCTCATTGAGGACGCGCTCAACAAACTCAGGCGGCGCGAACGCCAGAAAGGCGAGCCCCGAGGCCGTGCTGTGCATCGGCAGGATCTCGCCTGCCACCAGCGAAACACGACTGCCACGATTGCTCTCGCACACACCGATGGTCGCGAGGGCTCGTCCGGAAATCAGTGACGCATGCGCTGTCTCGCCGAGTTCGGCGGAAATGGCATCAAGGGAATGTTGATAGACCGAAGTAACAGGAAACGCCGTTTCCCGTACGCGTGCCAAGCGCAGAACCCCGGCTCCCAGACGATACAGTCTCGCACTTCCCCGCTGCTCCAGCAGGCCCTGGTCACACATGACCACCAGCATGCGATGTACCGTCGCCTTGTCGATTCCGGAGCGTCGAGCCAGCTCGGACAACCCGATCTCCGGCTCCGCCTCGGAAAAATAATCAAGCAGAGAGAGCGCTTTGGCGACAGTAGAGGACATGAGGTTACCCACCCGTAAGCACCCCTCAAGTCCTGAAGGCCAAATTTTATTGACGACAAGCAAGGCAGGGGTTATATTTGAACTACTGGTGATAATAATAAACCACAGAGGGACCTGTCAATGCTGAAAACCAAGTTCGCCGCCCTTTTGCTGGCTGCCGCAACCGCAGCCGGACCTGCCTTTGCAGATTATCCTAACCGCCCCGTCAGTTTCGTCGTCCCCTTCCCGCCGGGAGACCTTGAAGATGTGCTCACGCGCATGATCGCCGAGGACTTCCAGAAAAAATACGGAGTGGCGACGGCGGTCGTCAACAAGCCTTCCGAAGGTGGCCCCTTCCCAGGCGCTGCTGAAGTGGCATCTGCTCCCGCCGATGGATACACGATTGGCTCCTTTGTCGTTGATATCCCGGTCGTTGGCCCGGAAGTGGGGGTCGCTGGCCTCAATCCTGATCCCTTCGAGCCTCTGGGCATTTTTCTGACCTATCCCTTCGTGATTGCAACGACCGCGGATGCGCCCTTCTCGACCATGAAGGAACTGGCGGAGTACTCCAAGACCAAGCCACAACTGCTTGGCCACTTCGGTGCCTTTCTTCTTCCGACGCAGGCAACCCTCGCCGCCGCGAAGGAACTCGGATTCGAGTGGGGCGGGGAAGCCTCAGCTGCGGCACTCGACTGCAATTCGCTCGCCTCCGGCGACTTTGACGTGATCAACACGACCATCCAGCAGTTGCTCCCCTGCCTGGACAAGGTCAAGATCCTCGCAACCATCACCGATGCCCCCATCGCCGTCGTCCCCGATGCCCCGACGCTGGCTTCGACGGCGCCGGACCTGAACATTTCGCTGTGGAACGGCCTCTTTGTTCACAAGGACACGCCGAAGGACGTGCGCGAGAAGATCATTGCGACAGCCAAGGAAACCATGGCTTCCGACCGGGCAATGGAACTAGCCCAGCGGACAGGTGCAATCGTGTATTGGATGGATGAGGAAGCATCGCGCGCGCGCATTGCCTCGGACATCGAGGCATCGACCCGCATCTCAGGCATGCTCGCCGAGTAGGCTGCCCGGACCTGCGGAGAGTTTCAGGGCCGCCTCGGCATGAGGCGTCCTTTCCGCGCTGTCTGCACCCCTTCAACATGAATCTGAACGCCGGCCACATAGGACAGCAGCGGCCGACGCTCTCTTGCGTTCAATTTCGAGACGGAGATTGGCCAGTTGAGCTCCCAAGAAGATGACAAACCCCACGTCTTTCCCGAAGCGCGGAAACCAGGCGAGATACTCTTTGCAACGATAACGATCGTGATCGCCACCGCGCTCCTTGCCTCCGTGCCCTGGCAGACCACCTGGTTACCCGGAAAAGGCCTCGCCTCCCAGCCCCGTTTCTGGCCGGTGCTCTCTCTGAGCGGCATCGTTCTGTTTGGCCTGCTCAATGCCTTTTCCCGAGCGCGCGTTACACGGACACCCGGCCGCTGGCAGGAGGCACTTGTCTGGCTTCGCTCCCTGGAGTTCGTCGGCTGGTATCTGCTCTACGTCATTGCCATCCCGGTAATCGGCTATCTCCTCGCAACGATCCTGTTCTGCTCAGGTCTGGCCTTTCGCCTCGGTTACCGCGGCTCGACCGTTGGAGCTGCGGCGCTGTTCGGCTTTGCGGTGGTGCTGTTCTTCAAGTCCACCATGAACGTGAAGATCCCCGGCGGAATGCTCTACGAACTCGCCCCCGAGCAACTTCGATACTTCCTCCTTCGTTATTTCTGAGAGCCCCATGGACACGTTGCTTTCAAGTATTGAACTTCTGGCCCGCTGGGATGTCTTCGCCGCCCTCCTGATCGGTTCGATCGGCGGCGTATTGGTAGGCTCGATGCCCGGCGTCGGCGCTGCGGTGGCGATCGCCATCGTACTGCCGGTGACATTTTCGCTGGAGCCGATTGTCGGTTTGACCGCCCTGCTCGGGATCTACGGTTCGTCAATGTTCGGGGGAGCGATACCGGCGATCCTGGTCAACACCCCGGGAACCCCCGTCAATGCCCTGACCACCTATGACGGCTATCCCATGACGAAGCGTGGCGAAGCCCGCAAGGCGCTCAGCCTGGCCTATTCCGCGTCTTTCTACGGGGCGCTGTTCTCGATTGCAGCACTGATGCTGCTAGCCCCGGTACTTGCTAAGATCGCACCGATGTTCGGCGCCCGCGAAATCTTCCTCGCAGCGCTTCTCGGCATCGTTCTTGTGATCATCACCCACCGTGGCCAGGTGTTGCCCGCAGCAATCCTCGCCTTCCTGGGCATCTTCCTGCAGACCATCGGAATTGAATCGACGGCCTATACCCAGAGATTTACATTCAACCAGCCCTGGCTTCAGTCAGGCGTGGATCTGATCGTCGTCGTACTGGGTCTCTTCGCCATCAGCCAGGCACTCGTCCTGGTGATGAGCAAGGACAAGCCGATTGAACTCCCTTACGTCGAGAAGGTTGGCTTCTTCCAGCAGATGCGTGACCTGTGGATCTTCAAGCGGATTGCCACCGTGGCATCCTCTCTGGGCGTGGTTTGCGGCATGATCCCGGGCGTGGGCGAATTCATGTCCCAGTACCTGTCCTATGCCTATGCGCAGCGCACCTCGAAAACCCCCAAGCTGTTCGGCAAGGGCAATCCGGAAGGGATTGTCGCCTCCGAGGCCGCCAACAACTCCGTGCCCGCCGCAGCCATGATCCCGCTATTGGCCCTCGGCATACCGGGCGAAGAACTGACGGCGATGATGCTCGCGGTCTTCTACGTGCACAATGTCATCCCTGGGCCGCAGCTTTTCGCCCAGCATCTCGACTTCATCTATGCCCTCTACATCTGCCTGTTCCTGCTGAACGTCATTGTCGTCACCTTCCTGTTCTTCTCGACCACGACTTTGATGAAGGTCATGCTGATCCCCAACCGGTTCCTGGGCATCATGATCCTGACGTTCAGCCTGATTGGCGTCTACACGCTACGCAACTCGCTGACCGACGTCGTCATCGCCTCCGCTTTCGGTTTCTTCGGCTTCATCCTGAAGCGTCTCGATCTGCCGACCTCGCCCATCATCCTGGGCATCGTCCTCGGAAAGCTGATGGAAGACCGTCTCAGGACGGCAATGGCGCGCGTGCGCGAGCCCTGGGATTTCATCGACCGACCCATCGCCTTCATCCTGTTCACCATGATCATTCTCGCCCTGGCGGTTCACGCCTGGACAGTGATCAAGGACCTCAAGAGATCGAAGGGAAAGACCTCTGATGCCTGATCTGATGCAACGCCGCCGCAACCTGCTCGGCCCCAACGTTTCGACATTCTATGACGAACCAGTCCACATGGTGCGGGGCGAAGGTGTTTGGCTGTGGGATGCCGACGGTCGTCAATATCTCGATTGCTATAACAATGTGCCGCATGTCGGGCACTGCAATCCGCGTGTGGTTGAGGCGCTCTGCCGTCAGGCGGCAACGCTGAATACCCATACCCGATATCTGCATGAAGGCATCCTCGATTATGTCGAGCGCCTGACCGCCACCTATGCAGACCCTCTCAAGACTGCGATCCTGACCTGCACGGGTTCAGAGGCCAACGACATCGCACTGCGTATGGCCGAGGCGATGACCGGCAAAAGGGGCATAATCGCAACCGATGCCACCTATCACGGCAACACGACGCTCGTCAGTCACCTGTCGAAAAGCAACGTGCCGGAAGTGGGCTTCGGCCTCGGTCAGTATCTCCGTCACGTCGAGGCACCCGACAGCTATCGAATTCCCGATCCGGATGGCCAGCACTTCGCCGCAAAGGTGCAGGAAGCCATCGACGACCTCGAAAGGAGCGGCATCGGCTTTGCAGCACTGATCGTATGCCCGCTGTTTCTCAACGAAGGTTTCCCGAACCAGGTTCAGGGCTGGCTGAAGCCGGCTGCGGAGGCCGTTCGCCGCGCCGGCGGCCTGCTGATCTGCGACGAGGTGCAATCCGGCTTCGGCCGGTCCGGCACGCATTTCTGGGCACACCAGAAGCAGGGCGTTGTCCCCGATGTCGTGACCATGGGCAAACCCATGGGCAACGGCCATCCCGTCGCCGGTCTCGTTACCAGCGCCGAGATCATGGCCCGCTTCCGCAAGTCCTTCCGCTATTTCAATACCTTCGGCGGAAATCCGGTCAGTTGTGCCGCCGCCATGGCGGTGCTGGAAGAATTAGAGGAGAAGAAACTTCAGGCACATGCCGAGAAGATCGGGCTTCTGGCGCAACGCCGTCTTTCGGAACTGGCGGACAAATACGAGATCATCGGCGATGTCAGGCAGTCAGGTATGGTCTTCGGAGCCGAATTCGTTCTCGATCGTGAGAGCAAGGAGCCTGCGGTTGCCTTTGCTGACCGGATCGTCAACCAGATGCGCCAGCGCGGCATCATCCTGTCGAAGCTGGGTCGCCACAAGAACACGCTGAAGATCCGTCCGCCGATGCCATTTGCCGAAGAACATCTCGACCTGCTGATGACGACGCTCGATGACGTCATCGGCGAGGTGGCAGGATCATCATGAGCGCTGCGGTTGATGCCTCCCTGGCAGCTTGGGGACTGACGGGCGCCGCATGCGAATTCGTGGCCGGCCGGGAAAACCGGGTCTATCACATCAGGTCGGCGCAGGGCGACTATGCACTTCGCATCAAGCGACCAGGCTACCGCGAGAGGGATGAACTCGTAGCCGAGCTGCATTGGCTGGAAGCGATGGAAAAGGCCGGCCTCCATGTTCCGCGCCCACTGCCGTCACGGACAGGGAAGCTGCTTGAATGCATCGACACCTTTTACGTCGATGTTGTCAGTTGGCTGCCGGGCACGCCACTCGGCAAGAGCCGCCAGCCGCTCGCCCTGAAGGATCGCTGCGGGGCATTCCAAGCCATCGGTGCGGAAATGGCCGAACTGCACGCAGCATGTGATGCCTGGCAACGTCCAGCCGAATTCAAGCGCTGCCACTGGGACATGGAAGGTCTCCTGGGTGAGACACCCGTCTGGGGCCGTTTCTGGGACAATCCCACGCTTTCCACGGCCACAAAGTCGCTGTTCCTCCGCTTCCGCGAGATGGCACGGGAACAACTGACAGACATGGCGCCGGCCTTGGATTACGGCCTGATCCACGCGGATCTCGTCCGCGAAAACGTATTGCTTGACGACGGAACCATCAGGATCATCGATTTCGACGATGGCGGCTTCGGCTATCGGCAATTCGACATGGCAACCGTCCTGTTGAAGAACATGTCGGAGCCGGACTATCCCGATCTCAAGGCGGCGCTCATTGACGGCTACAAAAGCCGCCGCGCGCTCGACCTCGCCGGACTTGATCTCTTCATCACGATCCGTGCCTTGTCTTATGTCGGCTGGATCGTGCCGAGGATGGACGAGGCCGGCGGCGCTTTGCGCAACGAGCGCTTTGTCGCTGAAGCACACGACCTTTGTACTGCCTTTTTCCAATAAGCCTGAATGGCAAAGGGGGAACCATGAAAAAGACAATTCTGGTCATTGGCACCTTCGATACGAAGGCCCCGGAGCTCGCCTATCTGATCGAGCGAATAGAGGCACAGGGGGGAGAAGCTCTTCCCATGGATGTCAGCATCCTCGGGGATACCAACTTTCCGATCGCGGTCAGCAAGCATCAGGTGGCAGAAGCGGCCGGCACATCCATCGCCAACCTCATTGCTCTTGGCGAAGAAGGAGAAGCCTTCGAGCGAATGAGCGCAGGGGCAGCGGTGATGACCAGACGCCTCTTCGATGACGGGCGCTTTGACGGAATGATCGCTCTGGGCGGCACCATGGGGACCGATCTGGCCCTTGATTGTGCGCAGTCCCTGCCACTGGGCGTCCCCAAGTATCTCGTCTCGACGGTGGCGGGCTCCCCGCTTATTGCCGCCGAACGCATGGCTGCGGACGTGCAGTTTATCCTCTGGGCCGGCGGGCTCTATGGCCTCAATCCCCTGTGTAAGTCGTCGCTGAGCCAGGCGGCCGGCGCAGTGCTCGGCGCGGCCCGCGCAGTCGAGCCCCACTCTTTCGACCGCCCCGTCATCGGCATGACATCACTCGGCTCCTCTTGCCTCAAATACATGAAGCGGCTGCATCCGGAACTGATGAAGCGCGGTTACGACGTGGCCGTATTCCACACGACCGGCATGGGCGGCATGGCCTTCGAACGGTTGGCATCGGACGGTGTCTTCGCCTGCGTCATGGACTTCTCCCTGCAGGAATTCGTCAATATCCAGCACGGCTCGCTCGTCAGCGCCGGAACCGACCGCCTCTCCGGCGCCGGCCGCAGCCGCACGCCGCAGCTTGTGGCGCCCGGTGCGGCCGACATTCTCGACCTTGCCGGTTGGCAGGACATTCCCGACCGGTTCAGGGATCGCCCCTTTCATCAGCACAACCGCCTGATCAAGAACGTCGCGTTCAACGTCGAGGAACGCCGTCACCTCGCCCGTGCAATTGCCGAACGCCTCGCCGAGGCGGCCGGACCAACCCATTTCCTGCTTCCGAAAGGTGGCATCGAGGAATGGGACCGAGCGGGCGAAGCGGCTCATGATCCAGAAGGTCTGGCGGCATTCACCGAGGAAATCGAGGCGGCGATGCGGGGACGCGTCGAGATGACAACCTTGGAGTGCCACATCAACGATGCAGAGTTCTGCGACGCCGTACTGGCGAAATTCGACGCATGGGTCGCCGAGGGTATTGTGCCGGCAGGGAGGACGGCCCAGTGAACGGTCGATATATCGGAAAGGTAGCGCTGATCTCCGGTGGCGGAACAGGCATCGGGGCGGCAACGGCCCAACGCTTGGCACGAGAGGGCGCCAAGGTCGTGATCACGGGCAGACGTCGGGCGCAGCTGGAAGCGGTAGCGGACCCGATCGGGGCCGCCATCTTCGTCGGCGATGCGGCCGATCCGGGACAGGCCAGCTCGGCCGTTGCAGAAGCCGTTGATCGCTTCGGCGGCCTCGACGTCGTGGTGGCCAATGCCGGCGGCCATGGTTTTGCAACGATCGCCGAGACCACCGACGACGACTGGACGGATGCCCGCCGGGCAAATTTGGACACTGCATTCGTTCTGCTGCGCGCCGCGATGCCGGAACTGGTGCGTCGCAAAGGCGCAATTGCCGTCACCGCCTCGATCGCCAGCCTCGCAGCTCCAGCGAGCGCATTCGGCTACACGGTCACCAAACATGCCCAGATCGGGCTCGTGCGCTCGATCGCCCGCGACTTTGGCCGCCAGGGCGTCCGCTGCAATGCCGTCTGCCCGGGCTGGGTCACCACGGAAATGGCGGATGCGGAGATGGACGAACTGCGGGCGAGGATGAACCTCGCCAGCCGTGACGAAGCTTATGGTATCGTCACACGCGACGTCCCTCTCGGCCGACCCGCCCATCCCGACGAGGTGGCCAGCGTTATCGCGTTCCTCTGCTCGTCGGATGCTTCGATGGTAACCGGCGCAACACTCACAGTGGACGGCGGATCGACCATCGTCGACGTCCCCACCTTGGCCTTCGGTTGAGCACTAGACCGCTTCCCAAAATTCCTGCTCGGGAAACGGGCAAAAAGCTGGAGCTGAACGATGAGCAATGCCGAAGACCACACACATTCCCACGGCCACCGCTGATTGACCTCACAACCACGACAGTCACTTGCGAGTGCCGCTGTCGTTCGGCGCCGGAGCCGGAGCCGCGAGAGCGTTCGGCTGCGAAATGCTGTTAAATACCAGATCCAGATGCGCTTCTGCATAAGACTGGACGTCAGCTCGTCGCCCCTCGTCATGAATGAGGAAATCCATCATCAGGGACAGAATTGGCGCCACGATGATATCGGCGTTGGCTGCGGGGGACTTGCGAAACTCCCCTGCAATGATCCCCTCATCAAGGATAAGCTGAGTTCGCATAAGCAGTGGTTCGATGACTTCGGCAAAATGTGCGTCAATAAGCGCGCGAAACCGCGTGCCTTCGGAAATAACGAAACGGAGCAGCTCGCGGGCCCTTTTGTCCTGCACCACCTTCTCATAGGCAAGCAGCAGGAATGAACGCAAGCGCTCTGCATGAGTACCCTGCAATTCGCCTGCCTCTCTAAGCAGATCCTCAAGTGGCACGGATATGTGCCTGATCATCGCAGAGAAGAGGTCTTCCTTCGTGGAAAAATAGACATAGATCGTGCCCTTCGTGATCCCGATCCGATCCGCGATATCTTCCAGGCGCGTTGCGGTGAAGCCATTTGCCACGAACGAGTCATAGGCCGCGTCCAGGATCTGGAGCGGTCGAAGAGCCTTCTGCTCGGCCCGCGTTAGTTTCCTTGTCTTTGCCATATCGAACGTCCTCGTCCAACTCATGATCCAAATTCATTGACTTACCAGTCATTCAATGATAGTACTTCGCCTCCGATCTTCAAGAGGCGATCATGCAAAGTCTTTACTCTCTGCTCCTCGTGACCTGCTGCTGCACGGCGCTCGCCGCCTGCGCGCCAGCAGACGTGGCGAAAGAAAAAGCTCCGAGATTTGTTGAGACCGTAACGGTCCAGACAGAGCCATGGTCAGAGACTTTATCAAGTACAGGAGAGATACGCGCCCGTGTTCAGTCCGAGCTCTCTTTCCGGGTCAGCGGGCGGATCACGGAGCGGTTGGCCGATGTCGGCGATCGAGTCAAGGCTGGACAGGTCCTGGCCCGCATCGATGCCGAGGAACAGCAGGCTGACGTCCAGGTTGCACTCGCCAGCCTTCAATCCGCCGAGGCACAGCGAACCCAGGCACAGCAAACACTGGACCGCCAGGAAAGTCTCTTCACCACCGGCGTCAGCACGCAGGCGGCACTGGACGAAGCACGGGAAGCCTTGCTGCGTGCAAACGCGACTGTTTCCTCCGCGCAAGCCCAGCTGGATACGGCCCGCGATACATTGGCCCAGACTGAACTGAAAGCCGACGCAAACGGCATCATCACCACACGGAACGCGGAGTTGGGACAGGTCGCCCAGTCTGCTCAGGTGATCTTTACGCTGGCACAGGATGGTCCACGAGACGCTGTTTTCAACATCGACGAATCGCTCTTTCTCGGCATGGGCCGGGAGTTTGAGACCAAGGTCGATATCGCTCCCTTGAGCGGCGGTGAGCCGATGGCGGGCACGCTACGAGAAATCTCTCCCACGATTGATCGCAGTACGGGCACCATCCGCGTCAAATTCGGCATCGACGAAAGCGAGCAACCCAGTCTCGGCAGCCCAGTGGTCGCGATAGCGCGATACAAGCCTGTGCCGACAATCAGGCTTCCCTGGTCTTCCATCGCAGCTGATGCGGGTCAGCCTGCCCTGTGGGTAGTCGATCCGCAGACAGGAAAAGTGACGCTGCGCCCCATTGAAGTTCTGAGCTATGGCAGCGGTTACTTTTCGGTTCGCTCAGGAGTGACGCCAGGAGAGATCGTCGTGACGAATGGAACCAAGTTCCTCAGCGACGGAGAAGTGGTCGAATACCAGGGAGCTGGACAATGAATAAGTTCGCGAAATTCGCTCTGCTTCTTCTTGCCGGCACGGCTCTGGCTGCTTGTCAGGAAAAACAGGAAACAGCCCCAACCAGGCCCCGTCCAGTTCTCTCGGTGGTTGCTCAAGTCGAGCCGGTCACGAGCCTCTCTTTCTCAGGCACAGTGGAAGCACGCGTAGAGACCGAATTCGGCTTCCGAATTCTCGGACGAGTCGTGGCACGCAATGTCCAGACGGGGGACCTTGTGCAGAAAGGCGACATCCTCGCTGCCATCGATCCGTTGGCGCTCGAACTGGCTGTGAAAAGCGCGCAATCCGATCTCGCCAACAGCGAGGCCCAACTCGCCAATGCCATCACCACGGAGCAACGCCAGAAAACGCTGTTCGAGCGACAGTCTGGGGCAAAGGCGGCCTACGAGACGGCCGAACTGGAGCGCAAGACGGCCGAAGCTGCGGTAGCCAAGGCGAAAGCCAATTTGAGGAAGGCATCCGAACAACTCGGCTATGCTCAACTCGTCGCCGAATTCGACGGCGTGGTCACATCCACATCCGCAGAAATCGGGCAGGTCGTCTCTCCCGGTCAGGCAATCGCAACCGTAGCCAGACCGGAAGTTCGCGACGCCGTTATCGATGTGCCGGAAGCACTTGGTGCGAGCCTGCGGGTCGGAGCACCCTTCGAAGTGGCCTTGCAACTCGATCCGACGCAAAAAGCAAGAGCGGTGGTAAGAGAGATCTCTCCGCAAGCCGATGCGATCACCCGAACTTACCGCACGAAACTGACCTTGGTCGAAGCGCCAGAAGTGATGCGCCTCGGCTCCGTCGTCACGGCCAGGAGCAGCAATGGCAGTGCCCCCACCATTCGTCTGCCCGCCTCTGCAATCAGGAGGGATGAGGGCAAGACCTCCGTATGGGTCGTCGACACATCGACCATGACGGTCGCTCCGCGCGAGGTAACCATTGCGGGTGACCCGTCTGCCGGCGGCAGCATCAACATTGCCTCAGGCATTCAGCCCGGTGAACGCATCGTTACCGCAGGCGTCAACAGTCTCGAAGAAGGCCAATCCATCCGCATCGATCAGGAGATGACCAAGTGAAATCCTTCAACCTCTCCGATTGGGCGCTCGAACACCGCTCCCTCGTCTGGTACTTCATGCTGATCTTCGTCGTGGCAGGCACCTTGTCCTACATGAATCTTGGTCGCGAGGAGGATCCCGCCTTCACGATCAAGACGATGATCATCAACGCCCAGTGGCCGGGCGCCTCCGCCGAGGAGGTGACGCTGCAGGTAACCGACCGGATCGAGAAGAAGCTGGAGGAACTGGATGCTCTGGACAATACAAGAAGCGTGACCCAGGCCGGCCAGACCACCGTCTTCGTCGATCTTCTTTCCTCCACCAAAGCAAGCGAGGTCACAGACAACTGGGTCCGCGTCCGTCACATGATGGACGACATCAAGGGTCAACTCCCGACCGGAGTAGTCGGCCCCTTCTTCAACGACAGCTTCGGTGATGTTTACGGCAATATCTACGCCTTCACCTCCGACGGCCTCACGCAGCGGCAGATGCGCGACCTCGTCGAGGACGCGCGGGCCAAGCTTCTGACCGTGCCCAATGTTGGCAAGATCGACGTAATCGGCGCACAGGACGAGGTGATCTATCTGGAGTTCTCGACACGTAAGATTGCCGCACTTGGCATCGACCAACAAACGATCCTCGATACCCTGCAAGCGCAGAACGCAGTAACGCAGTCGGGCGTCGTCGAGGCAGGAGCCGAGCGCATCGCCTTGCGCGTGAGCGGCCAGTTTGCCTCAGAGGAAAGCTTGAAAGCGATCAATCTCAGGATCAATGACCGCTTCTTCCCGCTGACCGACATCGCGACGATCAAGCGCGGCTATGTCGATCCGCCGTCATCGCTGTTCCGCTTCAACGGCGAGCCGGCAATCGGTCTCGCTATTGGGATGAAGGCCGGGGCTAACCTTCTCACTTTTGGCGAACAGCTTGAAGCGCAACTCGATCGCGTTATCGCCGATCTGCCCATCGGCGTGACCGTCGAACGCGTTTCGGATCAGCCGGCCGTCGTCGAGGAGGCCGTGTCCGGCTTCACAAAGGCCTTGTTCGAGGCGATCGTCATCGTTCTCGCGATCAGCTTCATCAGTCTCGGCATGCGCGCAGGACTGGTGGTGGCGATCTCGATTCCGCTGGTGCTCGCGATCACGTTCGTCTTCATGGAATACACCGGGATCTCGCTGCAGCGCATCTCGCTCGGCGCGCTGATCATCGCGCTGGGCCTTCTGGTGGACGATGCCATGATTGCGGTGGAGATGATGGTGTCACGGCTGGAAGCCGGTGACACGCTGCGCAGTGCGGCCACCCACGTCTATACCTCCACCGCCTTCCCAATGCTCACCGGAACCCTGGTGACGGTCGCAGGCTTCATCCCGATCGGCCTCAACAACAGCGCCGCGGGCGAGTTCACCTTTACTCTGTTCGTCGTCATTGCGGTGTCACTAATCGTCTCCTGGGTGGTCGCCGTCCTCTTCACCCCGTTGCTCGGCGTGACGATCCTGCCGAAGGCCATGAAATCACACCACGAAAACAAGGGCCGCTTCGCGACAATGTTCGCCCGGCTGCTCGCAGTGGCCATGCGCTGGCGCTGGGTGACCATCGTCGCCACTGTCGCCGTCTTCGCAATTTCGGTTGGTGGCCTCAGCCTCGTACAGCAGCAGTTTTTCCCGGCCTCAGACCGCGTTGAACTGATCGTTGACTGGGACCTGCCGCAAAACAGCACAATCGCCGAAACGAACCGTCAGATCGCGCAATTCGAGCGGGAGAAGCTCGCCGGCAATCCGGACATCGACCACTGGTCGACTTATGTGGGTGAGGGAGCACCGCGCTTCATTCTCTCCTATGACGTAGCGACCCCAGCTGCCTGGATGGGCCAGGTCGTCATTGTTAGCAAGGACCTCGATGCTCGGGATCGCCTTCGCGCCGACCTCCAGGATTACCTATCCAAGACGTTCCCCGGCACCGACGCCTTCGTAAAGCTACTCGATATCGGCCCGCCGGTCGGAAAGCCCGTCCAGTATCGTGTCGCAGGCCCCGACGTGCAGAAGGTTCGCGAACTCGCACGACAATTCGGTGGCATCGTCAAGGCTCATCCCCTGCTCACCAACATGACCTTTGACTGGAACGAGCCGACACGGGTGGTCAAGGTGGATGTCCTGCAGGACAAGGCTCGCCAACTCGGGATCTCTTCGCGCGACATTGCGACCGGTCTAAACGGCATCGTCGAGGGTTCCACGGCCACGAAGGTCAAGGATGACATCTACCTCATAGACGTGATCGGGCGGGCTCAGGATTCCGAACGTGGCTCGATCGAGACCCTGAAGAACCTGCAGCTTCCAAGCTCCAGCGGCAACTCCGTGCCCTTGTCGGCTGTTGCCAAGTTCCGTTACGAGCTTGAACAGCCTCTGATCGCCCGTCGCGACCGGATACCGACCATCACGGTGAAGGCCGCGGTCATCGGCTCTACGCAGCCTGCGACCATTGTCGAGCAACTGAAGCCGGAGGTCGAAGCTTTCGCCGGGGCTTTACCAGCCGGCTATTCCATCGAAGTCGGCGGCTCCGTTGAATCCAGTGCCGAGTCCCAGGGACCGATCGTCGCCGTAGCGCCGCTGATGCTGTTTGCCATGGCGACAATCCTGATGATCCAGTTGCAGAGCTTCAGCCGTCTGTTCCTGGTTTTCGCGGTTGCCCCCCTCGCCCTGATCGGCGTCGTGGCAGCCCTGCTGCTGAGCAATGCGCCCATGGGCTTCGTCGCCATCCTCGGCGTCCTGGCACTGGTCGGCATCTTGATCCGAAACTCCGTCATTCTTGTAGTACAGATCGAACATTTGAGAAGCGAAGGAATGGCGCCGTGGCACGCCGTTGTTGAGGCAACGGAACATCGCATGCGGCCGATTATGCTGACGGCAGCCGCAGCCACGCTGGCACTCATCCCGATCTCTCGGGAGGTCTTCTGGGGACCCATGGCCTACGCCATGATGGGCGGCATTGTCGTCGGCACCGTGCTAACGCTTCTCTTCCTGCCCGCGCTCTACGTCGCCTGGTTCAGAATTCCGCACGAAGAAAAGCCGGCGAACTGAGCGCCGTGTAACGCGTACGAAGACATGAGAGGGGGGCCGCGTGCCCCCCTTTTTTGCTCCTGAGCGTGGCCAGGGCTGCTTCAGCTTCGACGCTAAAGCGTCGCCGCTCGCCGCAAGCTCACGCTAAGGCACAGGCAGCACCCGAAGGTAAACCGGCCCGATGCTTCAGCTTGACTTGAAGAAGCCTTGCCGTGTTCACCGCTCTCCTTGGCGAGCCACCAACGTCTACTATGACAGACGGATCCCCAGGACGCCTCCAAGTATAATTAGATATGCATCCTCTTTAACCTTAACAAAGGGAAAAGCCCTAAACGCATATCCTGATATGCAAACTTCGATAACTACCCAATTTTGATCGTTGTTCCACTCGCGGGACTATGGTTTATCTTCGATTAAATTAACGGGAGTTAAACCATGTTGGATCGCGAAAATTCTGCCATCGAAGTCGAAGCAAATGCGGTTGGTGAAATCGGGACCCATGATGGCGCGCCCGTACAGATCGCACAGGCAACCTCGGAACTGCCCGAACTTCCGGATGCCGCCAAGGGCGCGCGCGTTGGCGTAGAGGGCGGCGAAGAGAATGCTGCAGACGCTCCGCGCACGCGTTTCGTCGCCGATGCGTCCAACACGGTACAGCTGCCCGATGGGCTGGAGCTGGACAATGTGCTTGCAGAAGGCCGCGACCTCATTCTGGTGCAGGCGGACGGAACGCGCATCGTCATCGAAGGCGGGGCTTTGAACGTCCCGACTTTCGTCATCGGGGAAGTCACCATTCCGCAGCAGGTTCTCATCGCAGCCCTGCAGGAAAACGGGCTCAACATCGCAGCGGGTCCCGACGGCACGGTCTCCGTTGTCACCACCTCGAGCTCCGGGGGCAATCTGAGTGATGGCCAGGGGTCGATCGGTGACGCCGGTGAGGTGATTGACCTGCTCGGCGACACGACATTCGGCTTTGATGCTCCGACATTTGATGCATTGGACGCAGCGCAGAATCTTGCACCCGAGTTTGCAGATTTCGCCGCCGGCGCAGTTTCGGAGGAAGGCTTCCCGAAAATCGGCCTGAAAGACACGGACGGTGATGACGACACTACTGACGAAGCTTCCATTTCCGGCACCTTCCCCGCCACGGATCCGGAAGGTGGCCCGCTCACCTTTGCATTCGGCCTTCCCACGACACCCCTGAAGTCCAATGGCCAGGTCATCCAATGGGTCATCGAAAACGATGTCCTCTTCGGCTACACCGGAACTGGTGAAGGCCGGATCGATATCATCCGAGCTGAGATCAGCGGCAACGGCTACACCATCACCCTCCTGGGACAGATTGATCATCCGGACAAGACGACAGAAGACGTCGTTTCCCTGCAGATCCCAGTCATTGCAACCGACGTTGGCGGCCTCTCGACCACGGCAAACATGACCGTTCGGATCGAGGACGACAGCCCGGAAGCGGATATCTATTGGAACGAGGGGCGGCTGCTCCTCGATGAAACCGGCACCGTTGAAGGCGAGGACGACTTCTTCACCGGTTACGGCCCGGCGCTGGACTCCGCATCAGGCCGGGTGTTCTGGACCGACGGATCGAAGACAGGTGGCGATGTCCGCGGTTCTTCGACCACTCTCTCGCTGGAACTGACGGGCACGGGAGAGACCGATCTCCAGACGACCGATGGCCGGGCGATTTCCCTGCATCAGGTTGGTGATGTCATCGAAGGGCGCACCGAAGATGGCGACGTCGTCTTCGCGATCGCCGTCGAGCAAGATGGCACAATGCATGTCAGCCAGTATCTGGCACTGAAGCATCCGGATAAGGATGACCACGACGACGCGCTCGACCTCGACGGTCTGATCAATGCCGTCGTAACCGTCGTCGACGGCGATGGTGACAAGGACGTGGCGCGCATGGATGTCGGCCAGCACATCGTCTTCAGGGACGATGGTCCGACGCTGGCGGAAACCTTGACGTTTACTGCGGCCGAGAACGACATATTGAACCTGCGTTCAGAAGGTTCCAGCCCGTTCAGCTATGAAGCAGGCGTTGACAGCCAGACGCAGTTGGCGCTGCTGGGCGGCGGCTTCGCCTCGACGGTGACGGACAGCGTCGCCAATGCCGTTAATTTCGGTGCGGATGGCCAGGGCGGTTTCAGCTTCACGGCCAACGCCGTCTCGACGCTGAATGCCCTTGGACTGACGTCTAAGAGCGGCACCGTGATCTTCACAATCGTCGGCGACACGATCATCGGTTATGTAAACGGTGCACTTCCCGGCTTCCAGCCGGTACTCGACCGCCCGGTCATGTCGTTTAAGCTGGAAAGCGACGGCAACTTCACATTCCGCCTTTATGATCAGCTCGACCACCAGTCGGGCAACGGTGAGAACATTGTGCTCGCCAACGGGCGTGACGCGATCGACTTCGGCGCGATCATCAAGGCAACCGATGGCGACGGCGACAGCGTCACCCTGAACGGCAAGGTCAACATCGTCATCAAGGACGATGTGCCGCAACTCGTAGCCAACGAGGCCCAGACGCAGGATATCGACATCGCCTACACCATTCAGGCGGGCAACGTCCTCTATCGGGGCCTGCAGGGCGAGGGCGACTTCGATTTGCTGCTGACCGCTCGCAGCGGCAGCAACGCAGCTTCCGTCAACACGACGAATACTGATGCGGCGGTCGCCAACGGCTGGATCGACACCGGCGCGAACGAAACCCTCCGCATTGACCTGATGAAAGGGCTCGTGACGTCGTCTAACCCGTCGCCGGGCTATACGGCAGAAGGTCGCTTTGGAGTGGACGAGTTCCGCTTCTCGGTACCGCAGGTGCAGGGTGGACCAAGCAACACTGCGACGATCTTCATTCAGCTGTTCGCAGTTGCAGACAATGACGATCTGACCAGCACCGGCGCCGATTTCAGCTCCGTGTCTGTGGTGGACGTCTCCGGCGTTCTGGTCAATGGCGCTCCGATTGCAAGTGGCAACCTGTCCCCGGTCGTCGATGGCGGCGGCGTGACGATCGGTTATACCATCTCCGGCATCAAGGAAGGCGATGTCATCACCATCAAGGGTGAAGGCGACTTCGGCCGCATCGAGATCTCCAATCCGGCTGGAGGCAAGGACTTCTCCATTGGCGGTCTTGGAACAACAGTGACCGTTCCGGTCGCCTTCGAAGTCCGCCATGACGAAACTAAGGGTGTGAACACCGGGGCAGACCCCAACCCTGCCGACGACACCAATGCTGGAGTGCCGTCGGCGCTGGCTTCCAAGATCGCCGGACTGACATTGCTTGGCAAGGCCGTCTCCGGCGGCAGTGTAAGCGGCCTCTTCACTTACGAAGTCGGCGCAGACGAACCCGCCAGCATCACCTACAGCCTGACCAGCAAGACGGGTCAGGGCTTCAACGGTGAGCCGACAGGTCTCACCACCACGGTCGGCGGTCACGCCATCGCCCTCTATTCGGACGGCGCAGTCGTCTGGGGGGTCGCAAATGGTGACCTGTCTTCCGGCACCAAGGTCTTTGCCGCCTATATCGATGCATCCGGCAAGCTCTGGCTGGCCCAGTTCCAGGCCATTGCGCACAACGTCGATGGCTCAACCCAGGCTGCTTACGACGACGTAGCCTCGGTCCTCGCGGACGTCCGCGTCACCCTGACGATCGTCGATCGCGACGGCGACCCGGCAACTGCCACATCGAAAACCCCGATCAAGCTGAGCTTCCAGGACGATGGTCCGACGATCACGGCCGACACGACGAAAGAGCTTACCATTTCGGTGGATGAAACCACGCTCGGGACACCGGCAGCTCAGTCCTTCGCTGGCGTGTTCACCACGAACTATGGCACCGACGGCAAAGGCTCCCTGACCTACAGCCTGGGCTTCAAGGCAGGCGACACAGGGCTGATTGACACGGCATCCGGCAAGCCGGTCGTACTATCTCTGGAAAACGGCGTGGTGGTCGGCAAGGCCGATGGCCAGGTGGTATTCACGGTGTCGGTCAACGATGATGGCCTGGTTACTCTGCAGCAGTTGCGTCCAGTCAAGCATCCGACCAACGATCCGAACGAGCCGGTGAGCCTCTCGGCGGACGATCTGATCACGCTGACGGCGACGGCCAAGGATGGTGACGGAGACACGAAATCTGCCTCCGTCGGGATTGGCAAAAATCTTGTGTTCCTCGACGACGGTCCGTCTATCTCGGTGACAAGCGATAGTATCATTCTGAGTGTCGACGAAAGCTATCTGAGTATCAACGCCAAACAATCCTTCGCAGGCGCATTTACGTCCCAATATGGGGCCGACGGCGCCGGATCCATCGCCTACACGCTGGGAATCAATTCGGGCGCGACGGGCCTTGTCGATACGCAGACGGGAGCCACAGTGGTCCTCTCGATGGATGGCCAAACGGTGATTGGCACCGCCGGCGCGGGTGGACCGATCGTCTTCAAGGTGTCTGTCGATGCCTCCGGCAATGTCACGCTTGATCAGCAGCGCGCGATCTCGCATCCCAACCAGAATGATCCCAACGACTCCAGGACGTTGGCCCAAGACAATCTGATTACGCTGACGGCGACGATCACGGATCGTGACGGTGACCTCCAGACCGCCGCCTTGAACATCGGTCAGAACCTGGTCTTCAAGGACGACGGTCCGTCGATCTCAACCAAGCTCGGCACGATCTTCCTCGTTGTCGATGAAAGCAATCTGAACGTCGATGCGAGTGCTGATTTCTCCCGCGCGTTTCATGCTTCCTTTGGCGCTGACGGCGCCGGCACGATCACCTATGCGCTGGGCATCAATCCTTACCTCGCCAATCTGACCGGGCTGGTCGATACCGCGAGTGGCAAATTGGTGGTTCTGTCGCTCGAAAACGGAGAGGTCGTTGGTCGTGCAGGAACCGGCGGCGAGATCGTCTTCAAGGTCACGGTCGACCAAAGCGGCGTCGTGACGCTCGATCAGCAGCGGGCGCTCAAGCATCATATCAGCTTCGACCACAATGACGTGGTTTTCCTCAGCCTGGACAAACTC